>Ga0153917_1000039_pt1 | contig 156801 bp, 156 predicted proteins | sample TSFL001MetaG_FD_104695 | JGI IMG/M metagenome (GOLD analysis project Ga0153917, IMG submission 104695) | Attine ant fungus gardens microbial communities from Florida, USA - TSFL001 MetaG | ecosystem: Host-associated > Fungi > Mycelium > Unclassified | place: USA: Florida, Paynes Creek Historic... | reverse complement strand
TTATCCTCCAAATTATTTTTAAAAAAAAATGATCTGATCTGTTTCCTAATCTTTTAAAGAACGTCGCTTCGGTATTGCGGTTGCAAATGTAATCCCTTTTATTCCCCTTTTCCTAATATTTCTAAACCTTTTTTTCATAATATTTTTTAAGTCCTTGATATCAATTTGTTACAAACTACTTTTTCCCGCATCTACTACTGTTAAAACACGAATTATCTTTCATCCTCCATTCTAAACCGCCATAATAAATCTTTATCAAAATACATAAACCATAAAAAAAGCCCGCTAAGAATAGCGGGCTTTTATAAAACTTTATAAAGTCGGTTAGTTTTTACCTTCCATTTTAGCTTTTAATTCAGCTAAAGCATCGATATCTCCTAACGTCGTTTTCTCAGCTGCTGTTGAAGAAGTAGCTGCTTTTTCCTCTGCGGATTTTACATTTTTCTCTTCTTCTTCACGGAAAGTTGCTGTATGAGAAGCTACCACTCTTTTGAATTCTTTGTTGAACTCAATTACTTTGAAGTCTGCAGTTTCTCCTTTTTTCAACTTTTTACCATCTTCTTTCTCCAAATGACGTGACGGAATGAACGCTACCACATCTTCTTCGAAGTTTACGGTAGCTCCTTTATCATTCAGATCAGCAATTGTACCGTTATGAACAGTACCTACACCGTAAGCTGCCTCATGAGCATCCCAAGGGTTATCAGTAGTTTGCTTGTGACCTAATGATAATTTACGTCCTTCAACATCTAATTCCAAAACAACTACATCTAATTTGTCTCCTACGTTTACAAATTCAGACGGGTGTTTGATTTTCTTAGTCCATGACAAATCAGAAATGTAGATTAATCCGTCAATTCCTTCTTCTAATTCAACGAAAACACCGAAGTTAGTGAAGTTACGAACCGTTCCTGTGTGTTTAGAACCAACTGGGTATTTAGATGTAATGTCAGTCCATGGATCGTTAGTCAATTGTTTGATACCTAAAGACATTTTACGCTCTTCACGATCTAAAGTCAAGATCACTGCCTCTACTTCATCTCCGATTTTCACGAAATCCTGAGCTGAACGCAAATGTGTAGACCAAGACATTTCAGAAACGTGGATCAATCCTTCTACTCCTTCAGCTACTTCGATAAATGCACCGTAATCAGCTAAAACAACTACTTTTCCTTTTACTTTATCACCTACATTCAAGTTCGCATCTAAAGCATCCCAAGGATGAGCATTTAATTGTTTTAACCCTAACTGGATACGTGTTTTCTCATCATCAAAGTCTAAGATTACAACGTTTAATTTCTGATCTAATTCCAATACCTCAGATGGGTGGTTGATACGAGACCAAGATAAGTCCGTGATGTGGATTAATCCGTCAACACCTCCTAAATCGATGAATACACCGTAAGAAGTAATGTTTTTAACAACACCTTCCAATACCTGACCTTTTTCTAACTGACCGATAATCTCTTTTTTCTGAACTTCGATGTCAGCTTCGATTAACGCTTTGTGAGAAACTACAACGTTTTTAAATTCATGGTTGATTTTAACAACTTTGAATTCCATTGTTTTATTTACATACTGATCGTAATCACGGATTGGTTTTACATCAATCTGAGATCCTGGCAAGAACGCTTCGATTCCGAATACGTCTACAATCATTCCACCTTTAGTTCTGCATTTTACGAAACCGTTAACAATTTCACCTGAATCATGCGCAGCAATAACGCGATCCCAAGCTTTGATTGTACGAGCTTTACGGTGAGACAATACTAACTGACCGTTTTTATCTTCTCTTACGTCAATTAAAACTTCAACTTTGTCTCCTACTTTTAAGTTAGGGTTGTAACGGAACTCGTTTAAAGAAATAACACCTTCAGATTTTGCATTGATATCAACAATTACATCTCTGTCTGTGATTCTTACCACAACTCCTTCAACAACTTCCTCCGCATCTGTAGAGATGAAAGTTTTTTCTACTAAATCTTCGAATTCTTTTAAGTTTGATGCATCAACCGCGTCAATACCGTTTTCATAACTTTCCCAGTTGAAAGTATCCAAGAATTCGTTTGTGTTTTGTGTTTGTTCAGACATGTCTGATAATAAATTTGTATTTTGTTCTTAAAGGGATTGCAGGAAGATTAAAAACAAAAGCCTGTTATAATTATTTAAATCCTTTTAGCCCAATCCCAAACCTTCGACTAAAAAGTGGTGCAAATTTACGATTTTATATTTTATCTTCCTAATAATCAATAAAAAAAGTCTGAACTTTCATTCAGACTTCCTATATTAGAAATTTGTTGTAAGATTTAAAGTAAATCCAGTTGCTTCCGGAACCATTCTGCAAACCCCGCCAACACAGATAAGACCTCCGCGCTGACGACCATAGCTTGCCGCAATTCTCGTTGCTCCTTTTGTAAAACTTCCTCCTACACTGTAATAATGCAACTGCATATCCGGATCATCGTTACCATAATTATAAATGTCATGAACAAAGAAAGAGAATTTACTGTTCGGCATGAATTCCAGAGTACCTCCTGCCCAGTTTTTCCTATCTCCGTCAGCCCACTGATGCTGAAGTTCCAACCGGACAGAACTTGTTGGCTTAAAGAAATACAATCCTTCAGCCACAGCCACATTCGAATGGATATGGCCATACGTTTCCTCTACATATTCCTTATTATAATATTGGTTCAGATACATAAATATGGAACTGAACTTTTCAGACCATTTTCTACGATACTCAATGGCTATATCACGGTAGTATTTTTCACCGAAATCAAAAAAACCGGTCGGTTTCAAATTAGTATCGGGTTGCTCTTCAGTTTTAAGCCCGGACCAATAGGATCCGTTCACAATAAGATTAGCTCCATACTCACCACCAAAGAAGGTTTCTTTTGGTATTTCATAAAATACGTCAAACTGACCTCCTATTTCACCAAGCTTATGCGCATTCATATAGCCGTATTTTGGCTGTGCCTGGTATACAAATATATTCTGCAAGGCAAAATCATACTGCTTCGTAAGAGCCGGAATATAATTGATCATCCCGATATTAAATGCATTTCCATTCAATGTTCTGTTAGAATAGAACGTCATGTTTTCCATACGGCGTAGGTTCACATTGGCTGCAAAACCATTTGTCGTATATCCCATGTTTACCAGAAAGGCGTTTCCATAACGGGTTCTTTCCGGATAGAGGCTTACCGCCCCGACATTTTCAACTGAAGCATCTTCTGTTTTGTAAACATATTCACCGCCGATAGAAAATTTCTCTCCGATAAAATCTAATCGAGTTGATATAACGTTCGTATTTGGATCAACGGTAGGGTATTGAGCTGTCAAATCTTCCCGGCGTCCTACGAAGCTAGCACCAAATTTCAGCATATACGTATCAACCTCCAGCAAATTGGTAATATCAACTTCTGTATTCGCTCCGTAAATAAATCCATCCGACAGATCGAATCCCATTCCGATTCTTTGCTTACCACCCAGTAAAGTTAAGTTGGTAGAAGGATGTAGTCTCAACTTTACCCTTCCTCCGAATAAAGCATTATTGATTCCCAAAGCCCTGTCTTCCCAAAATCTCAGGGCAAGTCCACTTCCAAATTGTTCATAAAAATGTCCAACAGTGATATCTACTCCTTTATCATAGTTATTATACCGGGCATAAACAGTTCCGATATTAAAATCTTTCAAGTCCGGATTATAGTTCAGCAGTGCCTTAGGTAAATACCCTTCTGCCTGCAACCCGACCTCAAAATACTTTTTAAGGTAATCTACTTTAATATAATTATTTGAACGAAAAGGCTCTTCTTTAGCACTTTCATCCAATTTTATTTTATCATCTTTTGTATAATACTGTGAATTCGATTCAATTCCTACATTAATCTGTGCATTTGTAATAAAAGAAGAAAACGCCAGAAAACTTCCGGTAATAATGTATTTTGCTTTCATTATAAATCTTACTTACCTACCGCCTTCTTAACTTGTTTATAAATTTCGTTTTCGATTCCAGGAGTATAGCTTGAATGAGAATAAACCACTTTACCTTTATAAAGAACCATTGTATAAGGAACATTTCCTACGTTTAACGCACGCTTTAGTTCCTGATTTTCATCAAGTACAACTTTATAACTCCATGACTTTCCTTTTACTTGGGGCTTTACACGCGATTTTGTTCTGGAATCATCAATAGAAACCGCTACAAGTTCAACTCCTGTTTCCTTTTGCCATTGTGAGTACACTTCATTGATTGCAGAAAGTTCTTTTAAGCAAGGTCCACACCATGTTGCCCAAAAACTAATAATAACTGGTTTGTCAGAATTATTGTAAGAAGACATATTAATGGTTTTACCATCTAAATCTTTTAATGAAACACTAGGTAATTTCTGGGCGTAGCTTCCGAATGAAATCATCAAAAACGCAACAATTACTTGTAATTTTACCATAATAAATATTTTTATTGAATTTTAAAAACAAAACTAATAAACTTTTTAACAAGTTTTTTTTTTATTTTATTAAAAATTTGATGTTAATTTGTTTTAAATTTTTTGTTACGGAATTAACACAGTATTAAACTATAATTATTTTATGAAAAAATTATTCTTATTAAGTACAATTGCATTAAGCAGTTTTTTCATCTCATGTTCAGACTCTGATAAAAAAGAAGACGGAGGACAAGAGGTTCCAACAAACCCTCAAAGAAAACTAAAGGTTGTTGTAGCAGTATTAGATTCTAACGGTAATGCCATCAACGTACAGCAAGCTGATGCGAATACTACCAAAGACTATGTAATGGTAGGATCGAAATTCCAGCACAGAGTCCTTATCGAGGATTTTACAGGAGCTTGGTGCGGATGGTGCCCAAGGGTAACAGCTTCTATTGAAGAGTTGGAAAAAAGCAACGCCGACAAAATTGTTCCTGTTGCTTTACACAATGGAGATAAATTAGCATTCTCTCCATACGAAAGAACATTATCTGACGCTTTATGGACGAAATTCGGAATACCTACTACTGAAAGAGGGTATCCTTTTGCTGTTTTAAACAGATCCGAACAGTGGGATGCTAAGAGCGGAAACGCTATGAAGACTGATCAGGTATTAGCTTTAGCTAAAACAGATTCTGAAGTTGGTATTAAGATTTCTTCACAACTTGAAGCTACAAGCGGGAAGATTAATGTATCTTTTAAATTTGCAAACGGAGTACCTACCGAATTAAAATATGTTGTATACGTAGTGGAGTCAGGTATTGTATTAAAACAATCCAACTATACTTCTAATTACGGAGGAAAAGGAAATAAAGATGAGTTTGTTCATAATGAAGTTGCTAAAGCCGTTAACGGAGACGTTATGGGAGTAACGATTCCTTCAGACAAAATTGGTGCAGGAAAAGAATTTGCAACAGGAGACATCAGCGTTTCTTACAAAGAATTCAAATAAAAAAAGAGAGTCGGCCGACTCTCTTTTTTTATTTTTTAAAACCTAAACTTTAACTGTATGTATTCGGCTTTCTTTTCGTTTACATTCAGATTGCTCACCTGTATACCTATCAGCCTGACGGATGTCTTTAAATCCTGCTGATGCAGTAAATTCAAAGCGGCTTCTTCCAGAAGATCCCTGTTCCTCATGTAAAAAGCAGATGTAACGCTGCGTGTATGCAATGTAAAGTCACTGTACTTTATTTTGAGCGTCACGGTTTTTCCCGCAAGATTGCGTTTCTGTAACCTTGTAGACACCTCCTCACATATATCATACAGTTTTTCTTTCAGGTAAATCACCGACGTAAGGTTTTCTTCAAATGTACGTTCCGCTCCTATAGATTTTGGCAAGCGGTCCGGCACCACAGGAGAAAAGCTGATACCACGTGCCAACTGATAAAAATGTAGTCCTGAATTCCCAAAGTGCTCTTCCAGGAAATTCAATGACTTCTTTTTTAAATCTCCTCCCGTAAAGATACCCAGGTGATACATCTTATCACAGGTTTTCTTTCCAACACCAAAAAACCGTTTGATCTCAAGAGTCTCGAGAAAAACATCCACCTCATCAGGTTTAATGGTTTTCTGACCATTTGGCTTGTTATAATCGCTCGCAATTTTAGCCAGAAATTTATTAACCGATATACCGGCCGAAGCGGTAAGTCCCGTTTCTTCAAAAATTCTTTTTCGGATTTCCTCAGCTATCAATGTAGCGCTTTTAAGACCTTTCCTGTTGTTTGTAACGTCCAGAAAGGCTTCGTCTAATGCCAATGGCTCTACCAGATCGGTATATTCCAGGAATATCCTGCGTATTTGTCGGGAAACTTCTCGGTAACGTTCAAAACGATGCGGCACAAAAATGAGGTCAGGACATTTTTTCTTCGCCAGCTTGCCGCTCATAGCACTTCTTACTCCGAATTTTCTTGCTTCATAACTTGCCGCTGAAATAACGCCGCGTTCACTTGACCCACCTACTGCAATTGGTTTATTGCGCAATTCGGGAAAATCCAATTGCTCAACAGAGGCATAAAATGCATCCATATCGATATGGATTATCTTCCGGTAATTGCCGCTTTCCATAGTGATTTTTTTCTATTTTTTGCTGTTCTTTCTTGGAGGAAAGAAAAAACGAAGCGGGTTTTTCTTAAAAGACATCCAAACGGATTTAAACAAAGAAAACAGCTCGCTTAACGGCAGATTTCTGGAACGCAGGGTGAGCCCTAAAGAAAGCCCGAAGCTCACGATAAAATTCATAAAACCTATAAGGGTGAGCCCTACAAAAGACCAGATCCAGGTAACCGTTGTCAGCTGAAAATCGGCGCCATATGCCCCCAACGCAATATTCCCACTTGCAAATGTGATGTGACGTATGTCCAGGTTAAGCCCAAGGAAATGCCCGAGAGAATGGGTGCTCCCCATGAATATCCCAAACCAGAAATTAGAGACGATCCCCGGCCATCTTTTTTCAAGCCATTCCGAAATCCATGTGGTTTTCACTACTCCGAGGGTACGTTTCAGAAACGGATTCTCCTGTATGCGGTAATACACCTGATTGTGTTTGTTTTTATTGGACACGTTTCCCGAAATGATGCCTGACAAAAACAAGAATACGCCGGCAATCGCAGCATGAAAAAGCAACGGGCTCATAACAGGATTTACATCTTTTAACAGCGTATGCCACTTGGTATCTGTAATATTGATTCCCGTTGTTAGGTCAATCAGCCATATAAGCAGCAAAGCAACCGGAAAAGCCATAATGACGTTTCCTACAAAAGCAATAAACTGAGACCGGAATAAACGGGCAAAAAGATTCGCGAAAGCGCTGTGCTTTTCGGCATCCTTAGTGTTGTTTTTGAGTCCCTCCTCAATCGCTTTTGAAATCGTTGTAGCGGTCATTGCAGGTTGTTTCGTTGCCAATGTAAACCCTAACAGGTAAATGAGGATGAATCCAATGGAATAATTGATGCTGTACAGAACTGCAAAACCAAAATCAGAAGCATCAGCCTTGGACAGCAACACTTTTATTACACACAAAAATCCGACAATCAAGCCTCCGCCTAAAGCCGCCTTGAACATTTTAAAATATTCCTTCGCCGTTTCGGTAATATAATGTTCCCCAGTTTTAGCCGTATACTGTGTAATTTCATTAGCGATCACCTGCGTACTTTCGGCAAATAGTTTAGATACATTGTTTTTGTAGCAATTGTACTCTATCAGTTGTAAGGAAAGCTGGATGCTGTTTATTATTTTATCTTTAGGTTCATTTACTACAAGGAACTGCATCAGAATGCGTATACGTTCAAGTTGCTGACGGATTCTCAAAAGTGCCTGATTTACTTTTAAGGTAATACCGAAATTGGAACTGTTCTTAAAAGCGTGGTAAATAAGTTCTTCACACTGTTTATGAAGGATAACCAGCTGTTTGTAATTCAGGTCTTCTTTATCCACAAAACGAATTTCTCCTTTTCGCAAACGATTCTCAATTTCAAGGAATTCACTTTCAAAAGCAAGGAAAGGGCTTGCAAGGTGATTGTATTCCGGTATCATTTGCAATATGCTCGTTTCCATAGAACGACCGCTCATTCGCTGTGTAAGCAGCCCCATAGAATACAGAAGTTCGGACATTACGCCCGTATCGGCCTTTACAAATTCGTAAATATCGTTTAAATTAAGTATTTCGAAAAGTTCCATCAGCTCCTCAAGGGGTATTTTGCGGATCCATTCATAATCATTCTCCTTATAAAAAACCTGGTTCAATACATATTCCAATGTATCTTTCTGTGATTGGTAAGGCAGAATTTTAGCCGAAAGACGTTTTCTTATTTCATACAGGAAATCAGAATCCTTAAGAATTCCGGCATCTGAAACCATAAGCTTGAATCCTCGACCTGCTACAATATTCGAAATATAAGAACCCAGCACCTGTCTGTGAACATCGAACTCAATAAGATGATCCAGCAGCTCTCTTAATGTTATATGGGCAATGGCTTTAGGCTTTTTAGGGCGAAAATACCCGACAAGATCGTACAAGAAGAACAAACTTTCGTCTAAAACAACCTGATCCTCTATAATATATCTGCTAAAAATTTCATCAATATTTTTATAGGCAATTTGTTTTCTTATTAACTTCATAAATCCTTTTTTTACGATATTTGATGCATCATCAAACATTTATTTATGTTAGAAATCGAACGAAAATTCAGCATTAAAAGTACTACTTTTTTAGCGAACATTAAAGAAAGCTATGACATTACTCAAGGATACCTTAATTCAGATAAAAACCGAACGGTAAGGGTACGAACCAAGGGCTCAAAAGCCTTTATTACCGTTAAGGGAATCAGTTCTTCCGACGGTTTAAGCCGGTTTGAGTGGGAAAAGGAGATTTTCATGGAAGAGGCGGAAGCCCTGCTTCTTCTTTGTGAAGATTTTATCATCCGGAAGACGAGATACATCGTCCCATTCAACGGATTTGTTTTTGAAGTAGATGTATTTAAAGACCACAACGAAGGACTTATTATCGCAGAAGTGGAGCTTCAGACACCGGATCAGCAATTCGACAAACCTGACTGGCTCGGAAAAGAGCTTACGGGAGATGAACGCTTTTATAATTCTTACTTAAGCAATCATCCTTACACTACCTGGAATCTTTGAGTATTTCCAGCCTGACCTTAAGCTTCCCTGCCTTCGGATCATGTGAAATTTCATGAAATGCCTTTTTAGATAAATCTATTTCAAGCCCCTTAGTGAAGGGGCCGCGGTCGTTCACCTCCACAACAACACTTTTATTGTTTTGGACATTTGTAACCTTTACTTTGGTACCAAACTCAAGTTCTTTGTGAGCAGCCGTCCTCTTATTATTGGAGAATACGGCCCCGCTTGCGGTTTTCTTCCCGTTAAATTTATCGTGATAATAACATGCAAAGACCCCATCTTTATAAAATGAGGTCTTTGTATTTTTATCTTTTACTCCTGTTTTGGCTGTTTTACAACCTGCCAGGCAAAGGAAGGCGGTTAAAATTAATAAACTATAGCGAAAATTCATTCAGATCCAAATTATCGGGTATACCTGCAATTAAGTTTATCTCATCTTCAATTTCCGATCGTTTTTCTTCATAATTATCCGGAAGTACTTCTATCCTTACCTTCAAGGTCCCATGGCTCCTGTGGTGCGTAAGGTCCATAAAGGCCGTTTTGCTTAAGTCAAGCTGGCGTCCTTTAGCAAAAGGACCACGGTCATTAACCTCTACGATAACTTCTTCATCATTTGACAAATTGGTTACCCGTATTTTTGTTCCGAAAGGAAGGGTTTTGTGTGCCGCAGTATATTTCTTATTACTGAACACATCACCGCTCGCCGTTTTTTTACCGTTAAACTTATCATGATAGTAAGAAGCCTGTGTTTCTTCATGTACTACTTCTACTTCGTCTTCCAGCGCCTCCAGCTCGGCATTTAATTTTACCAGTTCACTGTTCAGTTCGGCGGTTTTCTCATTTACTTTAGAAGAATCACTGCTAAAATTTGATGTTGGAACAGGCTTTAGGTAAGCCATTTCTTTACCCATTATCACATCGTCCGCATCCTCCTGATTCATGCCGTTTATAACGCCAAAACCCAGTACTCCTGCCAACGTAACCAATCCTACTAAAATAAAATAATAATACCTCTTCATAAATCGTAACTTTTAAATTAAACATTTGCTATAAAGCTAAAAACTTGCAAAAGCAGAGACCTGACTTTTTAGGGTCAGGTCTTATTTTTAGAACCAAGCATTCCAAGGAATCCTTGATAAAATCAGGATAGTTCCCAGGGAAAACAAGATTGCAATTGACTTAAATTTTGCGTGGCTCGCCGTTGCTTTCTTATGTTTAGAAAACCCGACTGTGATTAAGATTACCGCAATAATGTTAATCAGCGGATGTTCCAAAGCATATAACCTCAACGTACTGTCCTTCATCGCTACCGAAAAAGACTGTACCAAAGGAGAAACAAAGTAAAGAACAATGCCTATTAATAACTGTGTGTGTGTAAATATCAGCGCAAATAATGATAATTTACGGTCACCTTCCTTAAATTCCCTTCCTGAAGTCATCCCGATAATGGCGTTTATGGAAGCCACTATTAACAGGACCAATGCAACGTAGGCAATGAAAGAATGTGCATGTTGTAAACCTGTGTACATAATTATATTTTATTGTTGTTAGCGCGCAAATATAGGCCTTTTTATCTGTAAAAACCTATACTTTGAATTTTACACAAAAACAAATATACTGAAATTCAAATACATAGAAAAACATTTGCACAACTTTATGTTTTTTTAACAATTTTTTAGAAGTTATAACGCACTCCGAAGAAGGTCCTTATACCCTGATTCGCCGCATAAACATACGTAGGATCAAAGATGAGTCCGTAAGGGTTTTCAGGGGTTGCAAGCGCATTTCCATTTCCGTCAAACTGTACTTTTTTATTAAAAGGATCATGTGTTCTCGCAATAAGAAACGGATTGTTCCTGGCAGGCGTCCAGTTCAGTAAATTTTTCACACCTCCGTACAGCTGAATTCCTTTTATTCCGTTATAAGTAAACTGGATATTCTGAATGCTGTAGGTTTTGGAATAAGGAAGCCTTGGATCCAGATCACTCAAAAGCGGAAGACGCATTGGTCCATAAATATTTCCTGAATAATCTATTGTTGTATGCAGCATATTCACCGTATAGGAAAAAGCCCAGGTACCTGAAAAACGCTCTGTGAGCATTTGGCGTGTTCTTATATGGTCTTCTACTTTTTGAACATCCTGAAACGTTACGCCCAGCATCATTTTAAGATTGTTGGCATATACCGCATCCAGATTCACGCTCATTCCTTTAGTTTCTGCATACCCGTCAAGATTTTTGTAGATGATCTCACGGGGATTCGTGTCATAATCGGGGATAATGGCATTCGTAAAATAAGTATACCATGCAGAGGCTTCTGCCTGTAAAATGAAATCTTTTGAAAGCATCCAGGTTTTAAGATAATTCAGGTTAACGTTATAGGACTTTTCCGGTTTCAGATGTTCCAGTACCACTACGTCCCTTGCTCCTGATAAAGCCGCATGATCTTCCGTAAAAAGGTTAACTACCCTGAACCCCGTGCCTGCATTCAGGCGGATGATGTCGCTTTTATCCGACTCATACCGCAGTGCAGCACGTGGGGTAAAAATACTTTTATGCTTGCTATGATAATCATAACGGACACCTCCGAGAAAACTGAACTTCTTATTCCATTTATAGGAGTCCTGAAGAAAAATACTCGGCATAAGCATTTCATCCGCTGTTACCGTTGCTACCGTATTATCATTATAAAACTGGTAACGGACAGCTGTTCCCAACAACAAATCGTGTTTTCCCAATGTTTTGTCCCAGTACAACTGTGTAAAAGCAATGGTTTGCTGTGCTAAAAAAGGCGTGTCTCCGTAAACGGAATTCTGATCGTGCGTGGTAAAGGAAAACTGGCTTATAAGCTTTTCTTTAAACGGCAGTTCGTAAAGTCCAAGCAGTTCCCAACGTTTAGTATAGATCGATTCACCATAGACTTCGTCACCACCACGGTATTTTTTATTCCAGTTCATTTCGCCTCCCCAACGGTCTTCATAAAAATAACGCGCTGCAACAGAAAGCTGTTTCCTGGATTTCCTCTGGAACGTAAATTTATTAAATAGGGAGATCCTGTCCTGTAGGGTTACATCCGTAAATCCGTCCCTGTTCTTATCGATCGGGTTGGAATAATTAAAGTAATTTATCCCCATGAGCCAGTTTACTTTATCTGAGAGTGCTAATGACAATCCCACATCCGCATTTATTTCGCCCCATGAGGTTCCGAAAACATCCGCACTGTACTTCGAAGCATAAAGCGGATTTTTAGTAATGATGTTGATGAGGCCCCCAACAGCTTCACTTCCGTACAGAGAAGATGCGGGTCCTTTCACAATTTCCACCTTTTCTATAAGCGCATTGGGGATACCGGAGAGACCGTAAACAGTAGATAAACCGCTGACGATGGGCATTCCATCAATGAGTACGAAGGTATACGGCCCCTCCAAACCATTGATATGGATATCTCCTGTATTACATACACTGCAGTTTACCTGGGGCTTTACCCCGTTGACAATCTGCAGGGCTTCAAAGATATTGGGAGTCGGGTTCTTTTTAAAAAAGGACGGAGTATAAACTTCGACAGGCACCAGGCTTTCCGAACGCAGTACAGGCTTGAGTGTTCCTGAAATAACTATTTCATCAAGCACGTCGTTTTGAGTGGTATCTGAAGAAAATTGCAAAATAATCTCCTTCTCATTCCATAAGACTTCCTGCTGTAATGGCTGTTCCGTTCCATTGATATCCATAACAACAAATGAATACATCCCTTCCCGTAAAAAAGAATATTCAAAAGCTCCTGTTTCATCTGAATCAATTTCCACATTATCCTCCACCACGTAAATTTTAGATTTTATTCCTTTACCATCTTCATCCAGCACCCTTCCTTTATTCAAAATCTGGGAAAAGGTTGTGGTACTGAAGGCTATAAAAAGCATTAAAAGTAACTTAAATTTCATCGTAATATATTTTTAGACAAATCTAAAAATATATTTTCAAATACTTAAAAATAAAATTAGAATGTTTTAACATTAATTAATTATCTTTGATTCAAATTTGAAAAGATGCTTACGCACGCAGAGGAAAACTATTTAAAGGTCATTTATCATTTATCCCAGACAGAAGACGAAGGAATTTCTACAAACAGTATTGCACAGAAGATTGACACGAAGGCATCTTCAGTTACAGATATGATCAAAAAGCTCAAGGAAAAGGATCTTATTACGCATGAAAAATATAAAGGCGTATTTATAACAACCAAGGGCCTTCACAAAGCAAAGATGATTATAAGAAAGCACCGTTTATGGGAAGTATTCCTGGTAGAAAAGCTTCATTTTAACTGGGATGAAGTGCATGATGTAGCAGAAGAATTAGAGCATATCCAATCAGAAAAACTCATCAATGCGCTTGATGCCTTTCTGGGATTCCCAAAGGAGGATCCACATGGAGATCCGATTCCCGATGCAAAAGGTGAAATTCCGTTCCGGGAAAAGGAATTACTCTCCGAAACCGAAATCAACCATGAATATATGTGTGTGGGGGTCAAAGACACTTCAACAGCCTTCCTTCAATATCTCGACCGGCAGAAAATTGCATTGGGCACAACATTCAGAGTCCTTAAGCATGAATCTTTCGACCATTCCGTCACTCTTTTTATCCGAAATCAGGAACTGACATTATCCAAGGTAGTTGCACAAAATCTGTTTGTAAAGAAATTATAATATGTTCAACGAAATCATAATGTTTTTTGAAAAGCTCAACCCTGTTTGGGCCGCACTTGCAGCAGGAACCTTCACCTGGTTCTTAACAGCTCTCGGGGCAGCATCGGTGTTTGTATTTAAAAATCCCAGTAAAAAACTTTTAGACGGGATGCTTGGTTTTACAGGCGGCGTTATGATTGCTGCGAGTTTCTGGAGTTTGCTTGCACCTGCAATAAGCATGAGTCCCGGTGAGGGATTTACAAAGGTACTTCCATCGGCTATTGGTTTTGCCATGGGGGCATTGTTTTTGTTCGGGCTTGATAAGCTTCTTCCCCATCTCCACCTCAATCACGACCTATCCAAAACAGAAGGAGTTAAAACCAAAAGTCCGTGGAGAAAGACTACATTACTGGTACTCGCCATTACGCTCCACAATATCCCTGAAGGACTTGCCGTCGGCGTCCTTTTTGGAGGGGTCGCAGCAGGTATTCCCGAGGCTACCATAGCCGGGGCATTAACACTCGCAATCGGTATAGGCTTACAGAACATGCCTGAAGGGCTTGCCGTTTCATTTCCGTTAAGACGTGCCGGCATGAGCAAGGGTAAAAGCTTTATGTACGGGCAAAGTTCTGCTCTTGTAGAACCGGTTTCTGCAGTTATAGGTGCAGTCGCAGTAGAATTTTTCACACCGGCACTGCCATATGCACTAGCCTTCGCAGCAGGTGCCATGGTATTTGTTGTAATTGAAGAAGTTGTACCCGAAACCCAGCAAGGTGATAACAGTGATATTGCCACACTTGGGTTTATAGGAGGATTTATTGTGATGATGGTTCTGGATGTTGCCCTCGGCTAACCCCGGATTATCTTCCCCTCTAGCTACATTTGCAATTATCCCCGTCGCCGCAGTTTCCTTTCTTCTTCTTTTTTAAAACGAATTTCTTGAGGAGAAAAGCAACCGCCATACAAAGAATTACATAAACTATAACGTCCTGCATACCCAATTATTTTAGTAGTTGATAAGCCGTCATTGCAAAAATATAAGCAATTCCGGTCATAAAGATCATCTGAAACAGGGTCCATTTCCATGAATTGGTTTCCTTTCTGGTCACCCCTACAGTAGAAAGACACTGCATAGCAAAAGCATAAAACAACAATAGGGAAACACCTGTTGCAAGATTATAAACAGGCGTTCCGTCGCTTCGCTTTTCAAAGGCCATACGGTTTATTACCTTTGCATCATCATCTTCCACGTTACCGCCCAGGTTGTATAAGGTAGCAAGGTTTCCAACGAATACTTCACGCGCGGCAAAAGAAGTAAGTACCGCTATACTGATTTTCCAGTCATATCCCAGGGGTCTGAAAACCGGTTCAACCGCCCTCCCCAATATTCCAATATAAGAATGTTCCAAACGGTAACCCGCTACTTCGTTTTCCAGTTCCACTTCTGAAAGATTTCCGTTGAAATGCTTTTCACCAATAATACGTTCTGCATCTCCGAAAGTATCTGCCGGCCCATGAGATCCAAGGAACCACAAAACCACTGAAAGGGCCAGAATAATTTTACCTGCACCCAGAATATAGGAAATGGTTTTCTCATACATGTTGAGTAAAACATTTTTAAGAATAGGAAGCTTATACGTCGGCATTTCAATAATAAAATACGTCTTACGGTCTGCTTTGATTACTTTACTTAAAATATACCCTGCTGTAAGTGCTGCAAGAAATCCCAAAATATACAACATGGTCATAATAAACGCCTGTAAAGGGATAAAGCCGAAAAGGTAAACCTTCGGAACAATCAGGGAAATGATGATGATGTAAACGGGAATACGTGCAGAACATGTAGTAAACGGAGTTACAAGCATGGTAATGAGCCTCTCCTTAGGGTTCTCAATGTTCCGGGCCGACATAATAGCTGGGATAGCACATGCAGTACCTGAAACCAAAGGTACAACCGACTTTCCACTTAACCCGAAGGGTTTCATTACCCGGTCCATAAGAAAAACAACCCGGCTCATATAACCTGTTTCTTCCAATATAGATATCAGAAAGAACAAAATAGCAATCTGCGGCACAAACATCAAAACACCTCCGAGACCTGGTATCACACCTTCCGCAATCAATTCCGTTAGTTTACCTTCCGGAAGGTTTGCACCGATCCATGATGAGAAGGACGAAAATAAACTATCGACAAAATCCATAGGAAATGCAGCCAATTCAAAAATAGATCCGTAGATCACCATAAGGACGAAGAAAAAAATCAAATATCCCCAGAAACGGTGCGTGAGTATCCGGTCAAAACGCATACGGATCCCCGTAGCTTTAGACGTATCTATGGTATATGTATTTTTGAGGATGTCGTTGATAACCTGGTACCTCTTTATTGTTTCCCGATGCTGAAGTTTCTTTATTTCTGACTCGGATTTCGAAAAAGATCGTGCAGAATCCGTGTTTTGCTCAAAAGGAAAGACACCCGACTCTGACAACCATATTTTATAAAGATTCTGATCTGGATATGCGTCGCTTAACAGTTTAAAATAATCCGGATCTACTTTGTTTAAATCAAAAAAAGGAGTAGCAGGATAAGAAGCATAATCCACAATGGCCTTTTTAAGATCGTCCATTCCGTGCTTTTTACGGGCAGACACCAGGACAATCTTTGTATGCAATGCTTTTTCCAATGACGGGATGTCAATCGAAATACCTTTCTTGTCCATCTGGTCGGACATATTCAAGGCCAATATTGCCGGGAACCCCAAATCTTTAACCTGCGTAAAAAGCAGCAAGTTCCTCTTCAGGTTTTCAACCTCGGCCACCACCACCACCACATCGGGATAGTCCTTATTATCTTTATCGAAGATGGCGTTCAAAGCAATTTCTTCATCCTTTGAACTTGGATTAACAGAATAAACACCCGGCAAATCAACGATGACCGCCTTTACGTTATCACCAAACACTGCAGTTCCTGCCTTTCGCTCAACCGTTACTCCGGGATAGTTTCCTACGTGCTGGTTTAATCCTGTCAATGCATTAAATACTGAAGTTTTACCCACATTGGGATTTCCGATTAATGCTACCTTCAACTGCTTCATTAAATGCTATATAAGTTCGACCTCAATTTCTTTTGCCAGTTCTTTCCGTATGCTGATAAAGGAATCATTTACCTTTATATATATAGGATCCGTCAGGGGGGCAATCTGTAATACCTCCAGTTCGTTTCCGGGTAAACATCCCATTTCAACTAATTTTAAGGGAACATTCTCAATATTCATTGATCTTATAATTCCTTTCTGGCTCTTTTTTAGAAGATTAAGAGTCACCATTTTTATTTAGATTGAGTTTAGATTGCAAATTTAGGCATTTAAAAAGGATAACCGAAACTTTAGCGGATATCCTTCATGCTTAAAGTGCATTTTATAAATACTTTAACTTTTTTTACGTAAGAACTCTATATCTTCCAGTAATTGCTGCATATTCTTTGCATCCTCGGATGGTTTGTCCAGGTTAGTTCCGTCATAAAACCCACGGATACGTCCTTTTTTATCAACCAGAATGAAGTTTTCCGTATGCACCATATCGTAAAGTTCCCCCACATTACCCGTCTTTACAGCAAGGAAAGACTGTCTTGCTAAATAATATATCTTTTTTTTATCTCCTGTCAGCAGGTTCCATTTTTTATCGTCAACCCCTTTATCATCTGCATATTTTCTTAAAACCTGCTGCGTATCAATATCAGGCGTAACAGAAAAAGACAGAAGCTTCACATCGGGCATATCCTTTACCTTATCCTGTAACCATACCATGTTATCCGTCATAATTGGGCAAATGGTCTGGCAGGTCGTAAAAAAGAAATCCGTAACATATATTACGTCTTTATAGTCTTCCTGTGTAATGGTTTTTCCGTTCTGGTTAACAAAAGAAAAATCAGCTATTCTGTGTCTCTGTTTATTGTTTTCATGCTGAACCAAACTGTCTACCAGTTCGGGATTTACCATTGCAGGAGTGTAAACAGGCAACTGCTTTTCCGGTTTTAAGGCATTGTAGAACAAGCTTAAAACCACAATTGAGATGATCCCCATAGTCAGAAACAGGTAACGGTAACGATAAAAAAGATCTTTCATTGTTCAAAATTTCTGCAAAAATACAAAACGTTTTAGGCAAAAGGGTTAAATTCGTTATAAAACAAATGTTTCATACGCTATTGTTTCTATTTTTGTAAGTATCAAAACTAATTTTAGAGTAAAATGAATAAAAAGTTTATGTTTTTGCCTGCGACGATGCTCATGATTTTTACATCAGTAAATGCGCAAAAAGCAACTCCGTCCGGCGAAAGTCACGGAATCAATCTGGAATATATGGATAAGAAAGTGAAACCCGGAGACGACTTTTTCAGGTTTGTAAATGGAGAATGGTTCGACAAGACCGAAATTCCTGCAGACCGTACCCGCTGGGGGAGTTTTGATGAATTGCGTCAGAATACCGACATCGATGCCTTAAACATATTAAAAGGTGCTGTCAACAACAAAAACCTGGATCCGAAATCAGATCAGATGAAAGCTGTTAATGTGTTTAAAACCTACCTGGACCTTGATACACGTAACAAACTGGGCATCACTCCTATAAAATCTACATTAGATCAGATCAACAAGGTGAAGAATGTGAAAGACATCGTAGCGCTTGTTACTGAAAAGATGCCGGAAGGCGGTTTAGGGTTCTTCGGTATGTATATTTATGCCGATGCTATGGACTCGAATAAGAACGTTATCAATATTTCTCCAGGAAGTATCGGTTTACCGGATCGTGATTATTATGTTTCACAGGATGCGGATTCCAAAGACAAAAAGCAGAAATATGAAGTACATGTTGCTCGAATGCTGCAGTTCCTCGGCATTGACGCTGCTTCTGCAGCTAAACAGGCAGCACAGGTTGTCAAACTTGAAACAAAAATGGCTGAAGCCCGTCTGGACCGCGTAGAACGCAGAGACCGAAGAAAAACGTACAACCCGATGTCTGTTGCAGACCTTCAGAAACTGACTCCGTCTGTGAACTGGAACAGTTACCTTAACGCTGCAGGTTTAAAAAATGTAGATCAGGTAGTGGTTTCCATGCCCAAATATATGGAAACTTTAGAGCAGATTTTCAAGACGGCTTCAATTGAAGAGTTAAAAGCTTACTTAAGATGGACGCTAATCAATAAAAATACCGGGGTTTTAACTACAGCTATTGATGAGGCAAATTTCGACTTTTACAGCAAAACTTTGACGGGAGCCATCGCACAACGCCCGATTGAAGAGCGTGCCTTACAGGTAGTTAACGGAACTGTAGGGGAAGCACTGGGAAAATTATATGTAGAGGAAAAATTCCCGCCTGAAGCAAAGGCAAAGGCAAAAGAGATGATTGATTACGTTTTTCTGGCTTTTGAAAACCGTATCAACAATTTACCGTGGATGACCCCTGCTACACGTAAAGGCGCTATTGAAAAACTGCGTAAATCAACTATAAAAATCGGGTATCCTGACAAATGGGAAGATTATTCAAAGCTGGAAATCAAAGCTCCTGAACAAGGCGGAACATATTATGAAAATATGAAAAATGTTGCACGTTGGGGATTTGCCAAAAACATTGCTGAATATGGAAAACCAGTAGACAAGACCAAATGGGGTATGTCACCTCAAACGGTAAATGCCTATTTTAATCCGACCAATAATGAAATCGTATTTCCGGCAGCCATCCTGCAGCCACCTTTTTATGACTATAAAGCTGATATGGCTGTCAACTTCGGCGGAATCGGTGCCGTAATCGGTCATGAGATTTCTCACGGTTTCGATGATTCAGGATCGCGTTATAATGCGGACGGAAACCTGGTTAACTGGTGGACGGATGACGACTTAAAGCAATTTACCGGATTGGGAGGTGCTTTGGCCGATCAATATTCCGCCCTGGAACCGCTTCCCAATACGTTTGTTGACGGAAAATTCACCCTTGGTGAAAACATCGGAGACTTAGGGGGTGTGAACGCTGCTTATGATGGGTTACAACTATACCTTAAAGATAAAGGCCGTCCGGGACTTATTGACGGTTATACTCCCGAACAGCGTTTCTTTATTTCATGGGGAACGATCTGGAGAACAAAAATGCGGGATGAAGCTATTAAAAACCAGGTAAAAACCGATCCGCATGCTCCGGGAATGTACCGTTCTTACGTTCCACTTCAGAATGTGGATGCGTGGTACAAAGCCTTCGATATAAAACCGGGGGATAAATTATATGTAGCTCCGGAAAACCGGGTAAAAATCTGGTAGTCCTTTCAATTACCGGCATAAGAAAGCGCTTAATGGAATCATTAAGCGCTTCTGCTTTATACATACACTGCTAAACCTATATTAGATAAATGTTAATTAAAAAATGTATTTGTGTAACAATTACTGGTTTTTTATACTAATTTTAAAAATTAATCAACAAATTGTCAAATGAAAAAAATAACGCAATTGAGCTTGTTAGCGGTATTGACCCTTGCATCCTGTAAAAAGGAGAAGGCAGATGCCGATAATGAACACCATGGACTGGCACTTCAGTACATGGATACCACTGTGAAACCTGGAGATGACTTTTACCGATATGTAAACGGTTTATGGTTTGATAAAACCGAGATCCCTGCCGATAAATCCTCATGGGGAAGTTTTAACGAGTTGGCTAAAAACACCGATCTTGATGTACTGAACATGCTTAAGGAAGCCGCAGCACGTAAGGATCTTAAAGCAACTTCAGATGAAGGAAAAGCCGTTAACCTATATAAAACCTATCTGGATACGATCAAACGTACCGAACTGGGCATTAAGCCTATTGAGGCGGATCTTGCCAGAATCAATGCAATTCAGAACCTTGCGGATGTAAACGCGCTGATCCAGAATACCATTCTGCAGGGGGGAACCGGGCTTTTCGGAACCTATGTAGGAGCGGACGCCAAGGATTCCAATAAAAATGTCGTTTATATTTTCGGAACAAGTACCGGACTGGGAGAACGTGATTACTACCTGCTCAACGATGCTGAAACAAAAGAAGTTCGCAGAAAGTATGAAGACCATATGGTTCGCATGTTCAAATATCTTGGAAACAGCGAGGCCGACGCAAAAGCCAAGGCTGCAAAGGTACTCGCGTTTGAAACAAAAATTTCAGAAGCTGAACTTACTAAAGTACAGTTGCGCGACGACCGTATGACCTATAACCCTATGCCTTTAAGCAAATTACAGGCAACAGCTTCCAATATTGACTGGACAGCATACTTCAATAAAACAGGCTTAAAGAATCTGGATATAGTAGTAGTATCCCAGCCAAAGGCTTTAGCCAGAATGAATGAATTGCTGAAATCTACACCGATTGAAGACCTTAAGGCGTACTTATCATGGAATCTCATTAACGGTTCTGCTTCGGTTCTTTCTCCTGAGCTTGAAAAAGCAAATTGGGAATTCTACAGCAAAGTACTTTCAGGAGCTCAGAAACAGCGCCCTATCGAAGAGCGTGCAGTTGATGTTGTAAACAGTTCTCTTGGAGAAGCTTTAGGAAAACTGTATGTGGAGAAAAAATTCCCTGCAGAGGCTAAGAAAAAAGCCCAGGAAATGATTGATAACATTGTACTGGCTTACGAAAACCGTATTAAGAATCTTCCATGGATGGCTCCTGCAACGCGCCAGGGAGCATTGGATAAGCTGGCTAAACTTACCATTAAAATCGGTTATCCGGATAAATGGGAAGATTATTCCAAACTAACCATTAAAAACCCTGCTGAAGGTTCCTATTATGATAATATGAAAGCCATTACAGCATGGGGCATTCAAAAGAATTTTGATGAATACGGTAAACCTGTAGACAAAACCAAATGGGGTATGCCACCACAAATGGTAAATGCTTATTACAATCCTGCTTATAACGAAATCGTATTTCCTGCAGCTATCCTTCAACCTCCTTTCTATGATTATAAAGCAGACGAGGCTGTTAACTATGGAGGTATCGGTGCCGTAATAGGGCACGAAATTTCTCATGGTTTTGATGACCAGGGCGCACGCTATAACGCAGACGGAAACCTTGTAGACTGGTGGACACCTGCTGATTTAACTCAGTTTACAAAGTTAGGAAAATCTCTTGCAGGCCAGTACAGCGCTTTACAGCCTTTCAGCGGCATCTATGTTGACGGGGATTTCACCTTAGGGGAAAACATCGGTGACCTGGGAGGAATTACCGCTGCATACGACGGTCTTCAATTATTCCTGGCCAAACATCCTCAGAAAGAAAAAATAGACGGATTTACTCCTGAACAACGCTTCTTCATCTCATGGGGAACCATCTGGAGAACAAAATCCAGAGATGAATATGTGAAGAATCAGGTAAAAACCGATCCGCATGCTCCAGGAATCTATCGATCATACGTTCCACTGCAGAATCTTGATGCCTGGTACAAGGCTTTCAATATCCAGCCGGGAGACAAATTGTACGTTGCTCCTGAAAAACGCGTAAAAATCTGGTAATAATAAAAAATTCCGTACTTAAGTACGGAATTTTTTATAGAATTTAAATAACAGCCGGCTTTGGGCCGGCTGTTATTTTATAATGACCGACTGTACGTTGGCAAATTCATATAAGGCAAAATGAGATAATTCACGGCCATATCCTGAATTTTTAATTCCTCCGAACGGCATGTGGGGATCGGATATCACCATTTCATTAATAAATAATGCCCCCTCCTCAAATAAATGCAGATAAGGTTCTAATCTGGTTGTGTTTTCCGTAAAAATACTGGCACCAAGACCGAAGTCGGAAGCGTTGCTTATTGCCAAAGCTTCTTCCATGTCCTTAAAAGAAAGGACGCTTGCCAAAGGGCCGAACGTTTCCTCTTTAAAAACAGGCATGTCTGCGGTAACGTTGGTAAGTATGGTAGGCTCAAAAAAAGCACCGTTGCGCTTGCCACCCGTCAACACTTCTGCTCCCATTAAGATACTGCTTTTCATCTGTTCTTCCAGTTCCATTGCCAGGTCTTCTCGGGCCATGGCACCGAAGGTAACTTGTTCATCATATTTATCACCGAATACGAGCGTATCCAGTTTTTGTCTGAACAAATCCACAAACTGGGCATATACCTGCTCCTGAACCAGAAAACGTTTTGCTGCTATACAGCTCTGTCCGGCATTCTGCATACGTGCTGTTACGGCCTTTTCCGCAGCTTTTTCAAGGTCTGCATCATCTAATACAATAAATGCATTACTTCCCCCTAGTTCAAGTACGCATTTCTTAAGACGCTTTCCCGCGTGTTCTGCTACCGAGCGTCCCGCTCCTTCACTTCCCGTCAGGGAAACAGCCTTGACAATCGGGTTCGCAATTATGGCTGCCACTTCAGAACTTTTAACCGGCAGGTTTTTATATACCGGAAAATCTATGGAAGCTACATTAAAAACATCTTCAAGTGCTTTGGCACTCAACGGTACATTAGAAGCATGCTTCACTGCAAATGTATTGCCCACTATAAGGCTTGGTATTACAAAACGAAATACCTGCCAGAACGGAAAATTCCAGGGCATTACGCCCAATAATACACCAAGTGGCCTGAATGTGATATAACTTTCGCTCCATGCGGTCTTTACCACCTGATCCTTCAGAAAGGTCTCGGCATGCTCCATATAGTATGCACACAGATAGGCACATTTCTCAATTTCGGCAAGGGATTGTTTTATCGGCTTGTTCATATCTGAAGTGATCGCACGGGCATATTCATACTTATTTTCAAGTAAACGTTCTCTTATATCACGTACTACCGCAATACGGTCGCTTAAACTAAAATCCCTCCATTTAAAAAACGAAGACTGTAGAATTTCCAGTTTTATTTGTGTATCATCCTGTATCATTATGATGTTTCTTTTATTAATAAAGTTACAAAAAAAGTGGCAAGACGATGTCCTACCACTTTACTAATATTGAAAAACCTTGTTCTTTTCGACCCATCCTATGGTATCGCTCTGAAGCTGTATTTTGATCCATTGATCGGTCTCTTCTTTAATAAAACCCTTGGTGCCTTCATGAAGTGTCTGTTCCAATTTAGAAACGGCGCGGGGTTCCGACATCAATGGCGCTTCATTATCTTTTACTATGACATAATGGTTTGTCAATAGATATCCTGATTGATTTTTTGAAATAAAATAAGACGAGATGCTGACCGCGAAAAGCAGGAGGCCGAATGCGAACAGCAGCTTTTTCGCCGCTGCCTTATTGGTTATTTTAAAACCACAAACCAAAGCAACAGCCATCATCATAGTTCCAATAGCGGTATAGGCCCAACTGTCCGGAGTCATAAAATCAAATACGCTGTACAGCATTTGTTGCTGCGGCACAGGTAAATTCCCTCTGCTCATTTTTGTTTTGAGCTTTTCTGCAAAATTCAGGTTAATACGCGCAGGTTCGAATCCGGGTCTTAATTTAAGCGATTTTTCAAGATGATAAATGCTCAGACCTGCTTGTTGAAGCCGGAGATAAGAGGTTCCAAGATTGTAATGCAACGTCGCATTTAATGGATCTGCCTTTTCAAGTTTTTCAAAAATCCTTGCAGACGATTGATAATCCTTATTATTAAAAGCTTCTACGCCTTTGTTAAACAGTACCGTATTTTCTTCCTGCGCAAATAGGTTACAGGAAAGACAAAAACTTAAAAAAAGTACTAAAAACTGTTTCATGCTACTTTTTTAATTGTTTATCGATTGAGCTGATTAATTGTGCAGCAAGATCGTAATCATTCTGCATGGTTTGAATGTCCATCTGAGCATAACGCGCCATTTCACAGGTTGTCTTAATATTTAAAAACATCTGAATATCCGCCGGTTCGATCTGGTTATGGAAAAGCAGTTCACTTATGGTATCATTACTCATGTCGGCCGTCTCAATTTTAAGCTTCGCCTTGAGGTAATTATGCAGACAGCGTTCCAGTGCTTCATAAAAGGCCTCCTTATGGCCTATTCTGTCCTTAGCTGCTGATAAATATTTTTTAGCCAGCCTGGTTGTCGCCTTTAATCTGTTTCCGGCTGTATCTTCCGACCTCTTTCCATTTTGAGATCTTACTACGTATACCAGGGGTACCAATAGCAAAGGAGCAAGCCACCAGGCATAGAAACTGCCCTGCTCGGTTATAAACACAGTGTTTCCGGCTGTATTCTCCCTTTCAAGCGGCTGAATATCCAGTTTGCTTACCGTTTCCTGATTTCCCTTCAATGAGGCATTCGTCGGAAGTTCCGGTCCTTCTGTAACTTCAATGGTTACAGGATCCGAAGTTATGGTTTTATAGCTTTTGGTAGCAATATCAAAATAAGAAAACGAAACCGGTTGAATTGTATAGGTTCCCTTATATTGAGGAACGATGACGTATTTTTCACTTTTGCTTCCCTCCATGCCCGACAACATGTTCTTTGTTATGCGGTCTGCCTTCTCCGGATCATATAATTCCAGTCCGTCAGGAACTACAGGTTTAGGCAGCGTCAAAAGATCCAGATTCCCTTTACCTTGTACTGTGAGCAACAGCTCCAAAGGTTCGTTTGCCTTTACCGTATTTTTATTGATTCTGGCAGAAAAGGTGTAAGATCCCACGCCTCCGGTAAAACCTGCAGGCTGGTTGTCCAAAGGCAATGGCTTTACCTTTATTTGTTTTGTACCGGAAGAATACACTTTTTTACGGATCCCTATTTCCGGCATCCCGAAAACATCGGTTCTACCTGTGAAATACTGCTCATCTATTTCAAGTTCCAACGGATCAATCTGGAGTACTCCTTCTTTCTGCGGAAGAATGACCGCCTTTTGCAGGGCAATATACCGGTAATTCTTCCCGTTAAGCTGGGCTTCGGTAACCTGCATCTGCTTCTGTTCCATCATATGGTTCCAGAATCCCTCATATTTGGGTGTGCTTTTTACGTTAAGAGAATTAAACCCGGCCCGGTGACTTACATACAAACCGTATTCTACCGTAATGGGCTCATTAAGATAAGCGCTTGTTTTAGATACTTTTGCCACCAGGTGTATCCCTTCTCCTATATTCTGGGGAACCTGCTGCTGTCTCCGGTTGTAATAATCATCTTCATCATCTCCAAAAAATGCAGCGAACGGGTCTCTGTTCCTTGGCGGCTGTCGTGGTTCTTCCTTTACAGCATCCCCTACTCTTATTGTAATAGGCTGTGACTTATATAATTTACCTTCAAAAATAACCGAAGCAGAGCCGATCACCAGATTACCTTTTTTTTTAGGCTGCACAAAAAAAGAAAAGCTCTTTTCCATGCTGGTTTTTCCATTTACCCAGCTCCTGTTAAGTGACTGCATCGGGCCACCCACAATATCAAAATTCTCAAACTGCGGCCTTCTGAAGTCATCTCCGTCATCGTTCATTGTAAAACGGACTTCGATGCGTTGATTTATTCCAATAGACTGGCTGCTGACTTCCGCTTTCAGCTGAAACTGAGCCAATGCAGCCACGCTTGTACAAAGTGCGATAAATGTAAATATAAAATGCTTACTGTACATATTACCAATCTTTTGTTGTAGGTGATGTTACCGGTTTTCCTTTTTGTTCTCGTCCCTGGATACGTTCACGTACCCCCTTCTCGTGGTTATCCAATGCTTTCAGCATATTTTCCATCTGCTGTCTTGATTGTTCCTGCTTTTGTTGCTGAGGAGATGGTTTAGGCTTATCGCCATCTTTGCCATCCTTATTCTGCTGATCTTTCGGGTCCTGTTTGTCCTGATCTTTCTTGTTATCGCCTTCTTTATCCTTGTCGTCCTTCTGATCTTTTTTGTCCTGGTCCTTCTGATCTTTTTTATCCTGATCTTTTTTTTCCTGATCCTTTTGATCTTTGTCTTTATTCTGATCTTTATTTTGCTTGTTGTCTTTGTTATTTTTATTCTGATCCGGATTTTCCTTCTGCATTTTTTTAGCAAGCGCATAATTGTAACGTGTCTGCTCATCATTCGGATTGTTCCGCAGAGCATTCTTATAAGCTTCCACTGCTTCTCCGTAATTCTTTTGTTTCATTAAGGCATTTCCCATATTATGGAAAATCTGGTGTTTTTCGTCTTTTGTTATGGCTGATTTCAAAGCAGTCTCATAAGATGTTACGGCTTCGTTCATAGACTGCATTCTGTAAATGCTGTTGGCCTTATTATAAAGGCTCCCGGTATTCTGCTTTTCTTTAGCTGATGCTTTTCGGTACAATTGTTCTGCTTTGATATAATTCTTTACCCCAAAACTCTGGTTGCCGCTTGCAAGTTCCGATTTGTAAGATTGTGCCTCGGCGGCATTCAGCGCAAACAATTGTATGACGATGATGTACCAAAGATATTTCATGATTCCTTTTCGTTAAATAAATTTAATTTCTTCATCCAGGCAGTTCTTCGTTCCAGAACCAGGCTGTCAAGGATCAGTACCAGCAATGCCAATCCCACAAACCATTGAAACTGCGATTGAAAATCTGCGATCTGCTGTGATTCAAAATCGGTCTTTTCAATCTTCTGAAGTGTCTGATCAATCAATTGCAATACTTCATCTGTTTTGCTTCCATACATAAAAACGCCTCCTGTCTGCTGCGCGATTTTCTTCAGGGTTGCATCGTTTAACCTTGTAATGACCGTACTGCCGTCCGTGTCCTTTTTATAATCGACCGTACGACCGTTCTGCTTTATCGGAATTTGTCCCCCTTCCGGAGTACCCACCCCGATTGTAATGATCTTGATCCCTTTGTCTTTTGCCATGGCAATGGCTTCGTCGATTCCTTCCCCATGATCTTCCCCATCCGAGATAAGGATCATGACCTTGCTGGTTTTAGGATCGTCGAAATAATTACTCCCCACCTCTATAGCCTGGCGCAGTGCAGTTCCCATGGAAGAAACCATATCGGTATGCATATCCTGAATATACATCTTTGCCATGCTGTAATCGGTTGTGATGGGCAGCATCGGAAAAGCAGATCCTGCGTATCCCACAATGCCTATACGGTCTGAAGCCAGCTGGTTTATGATTTGCGAAGCCAGCTGCTTTGATTTCCCCAATCGGGAAGGAGCAATATCTTCGGCCAGCATACTTTTTGAAACGTCTATTGCAAAAACAATATCGACTCCCTGACGTTTTACCGTTTCAATCTTTGTTCCAAATTTCGGATTCACCAGGGCAAAAACGAGGGCAAGAACCATAACGGCCATTAAAACCATCTTAATAAGCGGTTTACTTGTTGTAGACGCTTCGGGAGCCAGCCTCTTCAAATAATTACCTGTTCCGAATGCGTTTATTTTACCTTTTTTCCATGTGGTATTCCATACATAAATACCTATTATTAACGGAATTAATAATAATAAATAAAAGTAGTTCGGTGTATCTAATCCCCACATTATACAAATCCTTTAAATACTGTTTTTCTTGAAATGAATTCTGCCAGCAGCAACATCAGCGCCAACAACACTAACGGTCGGAACAATTCGGTACGCTGCACAAATTTCTGTTCGTCTATCTTTGTTTTTTCCAGTTGATTGATCTCATCATAAATCTTTTCAAGACTTCTCGTATCGGTTGCACGAAAATATTTACCGCTGGTCTTAAGGGCAATGCTTTTCATAAGCTCCTCATCAATTTCAACTTTCATGCGTTTATATTCGAGTTCCCCGTTCGGATTAATGGCAACAGGTGTTTCCGCCATGCCGTTTGTTCCGATACCTATGGTATAAACCTTTATTTTATATTCTTTTGCTATATCGGCAGCCATCTGAGGATCGATGAGCCCGGAATTATTAACCCCGTCTGTCATCAGAATGACCACTTTGCTTTTCGCCTTACTGTCCTTCAACCGGTTAACGGCCGTAGCCAGCCCTACACCGATACCTGTACCGTCCTGTATAATTCTGTCGTACTTAATATCTGCAAGCTGGTTCAACAGCATGTTTTTATCGCTTGTAACCGGTGCCTTTGTGTAAGCTTCTGCCGCATACACCACAATACCCAAACGGTCATCTGCGCGTTCCTTTATAAAATCCGCAGCAACCTTTTTCAACGCCTCCAGCCTGTTCGGTTTTAAGTCTCTTGACAACATAGAACCGGAAACATCGGTGGCCAGCACAATATCAACTCCATTTGTAATTTTAGACCGCGTACTTTTATCTATGGTCTGCGGCCGTGCCAATGCCACCACTAAAGCAGCAAAAGCTACTGCACGCAACAGAAACAAAAGCGGATACAGTCTGCTCAGAAGTGTCTGTTTGTTCTTAAACCCTTCTATGCTGCTGATCTTTACCGGTACTTTCTCATTTTTTCTGTTATTGTACCAGTACCATCCCAAAGGAAGTAAAAGCAACAACAACCAGAAAAAATGAGGTTGTAAAAATGTTATATTACTCATTTGAATTCGATACATTTAACTGGATTGACTCTATAATGCGCTGATCTATCTTTGCACCGTATTCATCACCTTCCTTAAACAGTACGGCTACTTCCTGAATACCTCCCTGCTGTGCAAAAATGTACATATCGTACTGGAATTTTACCGCTTCGCCTGAAATAAAGTTCTGAGCTGTAAAATTGCCGGTTCCCCTGATTCCTTTAATCCCGTTCTGTGTAAATTGTTCCGCATTGGATGTTACGTCACGGGCTCCGTATTGCGTAGCCACCAGCTGCAATTTGCGTTTCAGGACATCTTCAAGGTTCAGTGAGTCGTTTCCTGTAGCCGTTGTGGCAACTGCAACAACCAGCTGCGTTTTTAAATTCGTATAGGAAAATACTGCAGTCCGGGATTCCTGTTTTTCCTTATCGGACTGAGGAACCTGCATCCTCGTAAGGGCTTCGGGAGTACTTAAAACTACTGCCGGATAACCGTAATCAGACGTAACCCATTCGCGTTCGTAAAGCTTTTTGTTGGATACAAACAGGCTCCATTCGGCACCCGATCTCACAGCCTGAACGATGTAAACAATACCTGTCAGAAGCAGTAATACAGCGGAAACCCCGATAGGGATCCAGGTCCTCATCTGCTTTCTTTTCTTAAATCGGCGTTCTCTCAACTTAACCCGTTCCGATTGCTCTTCTGAAAAACGGGGAATCGCCTTATCTATTGAAACCGAAACAATTTCAGAAGTTCTTCTGTCCTGTTCAATTTCATTCATCATCGGCTCCGATTTAGCAAACTTTACAAGATCGGCCGTCTGCAGCACTCTCTTCAGGTCGTTTACCGTTTCACGGCTAAGCTGTATTTTTTTTGTCTGAACAGTGAGGATCAGGTGCTGTATCAGTTCCGATGTTGTTGACTCCTTCGCCGGAATTTCAAACACCTCTTCTATATAATCACGGATCACATCCGTCATCTCTGAATAATACGATTTTACGTCCCCGTTAAGCACCAATCTTTTAGAATCGAGCAACTGAAGTTTTTTCGTTACCTTTTCCAATGGTGTCTTATATAAGTCCTCTTCTGTAAGGCTCTTATCCTGAATGCGCTTTATGATAAAATAGGCTGCCACCCCGGCCAGCAGGCAAAGGATAACGGCAACAAGGTATTTCCATAAACGGTCCGTATCTGTTCCTGCCCCTTCCTGTGCTTTTATGTCGTACATCTGTTGCTTAAGCGTATCGACTTCCACATTTTTAACATTGACATTAAAAAGATTGGTCTGGTAATTCTTACCATCAATGTACACCGACAGCCTCGGAACAGTGTAAGATCCGGGATCAAATTGAGTTAAGGTATATTTCTTGGTCAGTTCCATGCGTTTATCTGCCAGAACCGTATCGGTCTTGGATTGTTCCAATACCTCAAAAGGACCGAGCATTTTACCATCTGGAAAAACAACCTTACTGTTTTCTCCGGTTGTTGCTTTAATTGTTAAATTAAATGCGGAACCGATCTTTATTTCGGTAGAATCTACGTTAGAGCTCACCTGACCGAAAGAAATACCGGTGATAATGCTGAAAAATAACGTAAATAAAATTCTGTTCATGTTAACGGGCTTTAAAATAAGCTAGCAGCTTTTTAACGTAACTTTCATCTGTTCTTGTCTGGATCATTCCGGCTCCACTTCTGTTAAAAGTAGTTTTAAAATAGGCATCGTATTCTTCAAAATGTTCGCGGTATACCTTTCTTACCTCTGCATCCCCGGCATTAACATAAAGAGCTTCTCCTGTTTCGGCATCCTGCATCAGCACGTATCCTATATCGGTAAGCTCTTTTTCGCGTTCATCGTAGACCTTGATTCCGGTAATGTCATGCCGTTTTGCAGCTATGCGCAGAATGCGGTCGTAATCCTTCGTCATAAAGTCAGACAGTACAAAAACAATGGCTTTCTTCTTCATTACTCTGGAAAGATATTCGAATGCCTGTGCAATGTTGGTCCGGTTGCTTTTAGGCTGAAACTGGATGAGTTCCCTTATAATGCGCAAAATATGCGATTTACCTTTTTTTGGCGGCACGAACAACTCGATCTGATCCGAAAACAGGATCAGCCCGATCTTATCGTTATTCGTTGTGGCAGAAAAAGCTAACGTAGCAGCAATTTCCGTTACAATGTCGCGTTTGAAGTCATTTGAAGAGCCGAAATCCTGAGAGCCGCTGACGTCAACCATAAGCATGAGCGTAAGTTCCCGTTCTTCTTCAAATACTTTTACGAAGGGTTCGCTGTACCGCGCCGTAACGTTCCAGTCGATGGCACGGATGTCATCACCGTATTGATACTGGCGTACTTCGGCAAAAGACATTCCCTTTCCCTTGAAAGAGGTATGGTATTCACCAGAGAAAATATGATCGCTCAGACGACGTGTCTTTATTTCGATTTTCCGGACCTTCTGTAAAATATCTTTTGTTTCCATGATGACTTTAAAAAATAATAAAAAACGCAATACCTATTTTACCTCAACCTAAGCCAAAATAAAACAGGTATCTTTTCGTTCGTTACCTATTAAGGCACTTCGATTTCGTTTACTATTTTATTGATGATGTCCAGTGTGGTCACGTTATCTGCTTCGGCTTCATAGGTAATTCCTATACGGTGACGCAGCACATCCAACACAACAGCGCGCACATCCTCAGGAATCACGTACCCGCGACGGCGTATAAACGCATAACATTTCGCCGCAGTTGCCAGATTAATAGATCCACGTGGTGAAGCCCCGTAGCTGATGTACGGTTTTAAAGATTCCAGTTTAAACTGTTCAGGATAACGTGTAGCAAAAATAATATCAAGTATATATTTCTCTATTTTTTCATCCATATACACTTCCTTTACCGTTTGCTGCGCCCGTAAAATCTGTTCCAGTGTTACTACAGGATTGATTTCCGGAACCGATCCGGCCAGATTCTGACGTATTACCAAACGTTCCTCTTCGAGTTTTGGATAATCAATAACGGTTTTAAGCATAAAACGGTCCATCTGAGCTTCAGGTAACGGGTAAGTTCCCTCCTGCTCTACCGGGTTCTGTGTAGCCATCACCAGAAACGGTTTCTGGAGTTTATGGGTTGTATCCCCTATGGTAACCTGTTTTTCCTGCATGGCCTCCAGCAAAGCCGACTGAACCTTTGCAGGAGCACGGTTGATCTCATCGGCAAGGATGAAATTTGCGAAAACCGGTCCTTTTTTAATGGTAAAGTCATTTTCTTTCACGTTGTAGATCATCGTTCCCACAACATCCGCCGGAAGTAGGTCGGGAGTAAACTGTATACGGCTAAAAGATCCGTGTACCGCTTTTGAAAGCGTATTGATTGCCAGAGTCTTTGCCAATCCAGGCACACCTTCCAGCAGGATATGCCCCTGCCCCAACAAACCAATAAGTAAACGGTCGATCATATGTTTCTGACCTACGATGGTTTTGTTCATTTCGGCAATAAGCAAATCAATAAATGCACTTTCGCGTTCAATTTTATCATTGATCGAACGGATGTCTGTAGTAGCTGCTGATGCTTCCATTATATATGTTTTCTATTCTGTATTAATTCAGTACAAATTGATTAAAATTTATTCTCTTAACTTGTTAATAAATGGTTAAAATACAAGGGCCACAAGGCAATTTAAGTATGTATTATCATTTTGTTTTTATAATTTTAAGATAAAACCGAAAATCGTGATAAACAAGCGACTTCTTATCAAGAATTTAATAGCGCACCATACCGAAAACAGCTTTTTCGATAAGAAGCGGCAGCTAAACTTACATACTTTAGAAGGAAAAGCCAAGTTTTTAAAGCATATTTGTTCCCTTTCAAATTCAAACCCTTATAATCAGTCCTTTATACTTGTAGGGATAGAAGATGAAAAGAACACCATAACAGGTGTTGATTTTTATGATGACAGCCACATTCAGAACCTCATCAATGCCTACCTGGCCAACCCACCTCAGATCCAGTATGAAAATGTGGTGTTTCCTCACCTTACAAACGGTATGGTTGTTGGCCTCGTCACCATTTTCCCGAAAGAGGGAAAAAGCTATTTCAAGAAGCGTATCTACACGATCGATGAAGGCACTTCCTTTTCGAGAATCGGCAGTATATCCCATCCGGAATACCTGGTGCCGCAAATAAACAACCAGGCTGTTGTGGACAGCATCCTCAGAGCTTCGGTAACCAACCTGAAAAATACGATTGACAGCGTATTGCAGTTCCTTACGAAAACGCATCCCGACATGAAACCCAAATACCAGGTTTTCAAGGAATATTTTACCCTGTGCTGGGCCGGAATCGAAAAGGTCAAAAAGAACGAAACCTATTTATCACGTGTCGACATTGAACTCATCAACGAACAGGTAAAGATTTTTTATTCAGCTTTGGATGAAGTCAGTATTACCTATACTGACGAAGCATTTATTATAACGGAATATGTAAAGATCGGTTTTCGTAAAAACAACATCTACATTCCGTTCAGTGTTCAGAAGATCCTTTTTAACGATGAGATGACGTATCAGATTACTTCTGAAATCGTTTTTAAAACACCCTATATCGACAAGCGCCATCTTTACCACTTGTACAATTACTATTCTTCTCTTTTAAACCAGCTCAAAAACAATAAGAAGTTGAGTATAACAGAGCAAAACGATCTGGAAAACCTTTGTTATTCACTCATGTTATGCTATCTTCACGGTTTCAACAAAGCCAGAGAATTATTAATTAGTCATAAAGAAGTGTTTAAAAATTCTAAATTTACGTTTCTATACACTTCTTTCAAGGAAGTTATGCGGATCCTCCGCAAGCTTAAATACGAAACACAAAATGAGTAATACCTATGTTATCGGTGATATACACGGAGGCCTGAAAGCCTTAAAACAGGTGCTGGTACGGGCGGGGATAACAACACAGGACGTACTGATTTTTTTGGGGGACTATGTTGACGGCTGGAGTGAAACACCTGCCGTAATTGATTTCCTTATACACCTGTCTTCCACAAATACCTGCATCTTTATGCAGGGAAATCACGAGGAAATGTTATTGAAATGGCTTAAAAAAGAAGATGATGACGAGCTCTGGAGGTTCCACGGAGGTGAGGCCACCGTACAGGCTTATGATCATATCCCTTCTGAGACCATAAAGCGGCATATTGATTTTCTTGAACACCTTAGGGAATATTATGTTGACGAACATAACCGGTTATTCATTCATGCCGGATTTACACATTTAAAAGGAGTTTCCTTTGAATATTTCCGCGGCATGTTCTGGTGGGACCGCACGCTCTGGGAAACAGCGATGGCTGTAGACGGAAACCTGGACGAAGACCATATACGGTATCCGCAGCGTTTAAAACTCTACCGGGAAATTTTTGTGGGGCATACACCCGTTATCCGGTTTGGCTCTTCAACCCCTTTAAACTTTGCAAATGTCTGGAACGTAGATACGGGCGCAGCCTTTACCGGAAGATTATCCATACTCAATGTAAACACCAAGGAATACTGGCAAAGCGATGCCCTGCCTGATTTATATCCTTATGAAAAAGGCAGAAATTAGAAACAAAATTTTATATTTGTCGCAAAAATGAATCTATTATGAAAAGAGTAGCATTAGCAGTTTGTGCATTGATCGGTACTGCTCAGGCAAACGCGCAGGCGTTAAATGAAGTGGAACTTAACATTTTCAACACCATTGTAAATCAATCTGTTGAATTGGGATATGAGCATTTTATCGATAAGGATCAGTCGATCGGGTTTGACCTTTTGCTCAACGATCGTTTTTCTTATTACGGACAAAATAAAAAAGCAGAGAAATTCAAACAGTTCAATACAAATGCTGTTGCGGTAAATTACAGCTTTTATTTCGGCGGAAGCAATGGCGAACATGCGTCGGGCTTCTATGCGCAGCCTTTCCTGAAATTCCGTTTTGGAGATTATGAGCATGCAGAAAAAATAGCTCCGGGTGTTTATGAAAAAAGAACAACGGATATGAATTCCTTCATCCTTGGTGTAGGTGCAGGTTATAAACTGGTTAAAAATGACGCCTTTACCATATCGCCGTTTGTAAACATCGGACGTAATTTCAGCGAAGATGTCATTGACGAGTTTTCGGGAATCGAACTCAATGCGGGCATCAATATAGGATACCGTTTTTAAAATAAAAAGATAAAGAGCGTTTTTCAACGCTTTTTTTTATTGAAACAATTCCGGCATAATTTCTATAGACCTTATATGCCTGAAACCTGTCACATGCGTTTCATAGTATTGCAGCAACAGTTTTAAGAGCGTACGGCGTTCCGGGTTTCTGAAAGGAGATTTCTGAATACCGGGTTTAATTTGAAACAGTCTGCGCAACAAACCGGTTTCATCTTCACCGAAACAGTTCGGCGTATAATGCATTGTAAAACTTCCTTCATCTGGATTGAAATATAGCGCATCCATGTCCGAATCATCAGGAAAAAAACCCAGATACTTGGTGATGTTGAATAAAAACCAAAGATGAAAATCGGGAGTAAATTCATGTTCATCAAACCAGATAAGCGCTGTTTTAATAAACAGGAAAAATTCTGTATGAGCTTCAGGTTCCTTTATGCTGGCGGACAACACTTCGGCAAGGAAAATACATACGCTGTTCTTATAAAAATCCGTGGAAACGGTCTGGTAGGGATAAGACAGCCGGAGATCGTTGATGTATTCCAGGTTGCCTTTATTCCTGTGAGTGGCATCAATAAACAGTTGGGTCAGAGGTTGAAAATAAGCACTGTTCAACCCCTTATTTCTTTTGGAAAAAGCGTTTCGTACAAAGTACATCTGCAGACCGAAATCCTTGGAGAAGCATTTTACGATAAGGCTTTTTTCCTGATACCTTAAGGCACTCAGAACAATGACTTCGGTTTTTACCTGCATTAACGGATGATCATTACTTTTTTAACACCGTCGAGAGCTCCATCTTCAGAGCTTACAAAGATCATGTACACTCCGGACGGAACTTTTGCCCCGCCAAAATTGGCGGTATTCCAGGTAACTGTACCTCCAAGCGATTTTGTTTCGAATACGAGATTACCGGCTACATCTGTAATTTTTATATTTGCACCGCTTGTAACACCACTAATTTTTATATCTCCCGTATATTCAGGTTTTACAGGATTAGGATACACTTTTATATCATCTAAATTATCTGAAGGCGTGGTGGCATAATTCTTAAAGGATACAATTCCTTTTCTTGAAGTAAAAAACACATCCCCCGTGGTACCGTCAATGGTAATACCAAGAATGTCATTGCTTGGAAGCGGGGAATTTTCTTTTGTAAACCTGTAAATCGTTTCTCTACCATCCCCGGAAATAAGAAAAACCCCGGATTCCGCGACTGATACCCATTTATTATTAGAACCATCCACCGTAATCGCCAGGATATCCTGTTCAAAAAACAACTCCTGGGCTTTACCTGCATCTTCAATGATTATGGAACTTGCTGTAAGTTGCGCCTGAGTCAGAAACTGGTCAACATTGGAAATGATCCTGAGTCCTTTTGATGTTCCGATCCACAGCTGGTTGTTATAATCAAGCGCTAAGGTCTTTACCGTATTATCAGACAGGTTATGGGTAGTTGTAATGAGCATGGATTTATTGTTCCGCGTCTCGTTAAAAGCGATAAGACCTCCTAACCTTGTTCCGATCCACTTCGTATTATTTTTGTCGATAACCGGGATGAGAAACCGTTCTTCCTGATTGTGGTTATACCCACTTACCGTATATGCTTTAAACTGTTTGTTCTTATCGATTGAAACCAGAAACGGATTTACCCCGTTGTTCGTCATCCAGCCCGTACCGTTCCTGTCGAAAGCAACTCCGTTTACCCTAACATCGTTCGGAACGATTGGTTTTAACAAAGAATTGCTATCGTTGTACAATTCCATGTCGTTGGTCGTTAAATCCAATAAGGCCAATCCGTCATGAAAACTGCTTATATAGGCCACGTTGTTCACCTGCGGGTTAAAGCTGATATTTGTAGTTGCCCTGAACTTACCCAGTTCATTAAACGACCGGGACTGCCAGGTCTGCATATTCTTAAGCTGGCTGATTCCGTACTCGGTAAGGCCATTCGGAACATACGGGTCCATATCCCCACCGTATCCGCCGAAAGTTACCCAGAGATCCCTGTTTTTAAATGTAAGGGCAAAAGCATTGTTGCTTAAGGGACCTGCCGGAGAAATATACTCTATTGCTTCCTTTTTGTCAACTGCTGCTTTAAGACCTCCACTGTTGCGGGAAGCTACATAATAATTCCCGTTTGCAAAAGTTGCATCGTAAATTCCCCCTTTTTCGGCGAGCGAAAAAATAAACTCGTTGTAAACATTGTAATTAGCAGCCCTTAACCGGACAGCTTCCTGCGTTATTTCCATCAAAATATCGCCTGAAACATTGAGTTTCAGGAAACCGCCCCATACGTCATCAACCTTCGCAATCTGGTTAGCAGCTGAAATCCGGTTGAGGCTCAGATCTTCCTTAACCCCTACCATTTCATTATTAAACTTTACCACATCAATCCAGTTTCCGAAATCAATAATCTGCCAGGCATTAAAATCGATAAGGTTGCTGTTTAAAGAGGCTTTTTTCAGCCCCTGTCCTGCAAGCGCAGCATATATCTGATTGTTCAGGATGTCCACGCTTTTCACAGAGACCATATCTCCATCTACCCCAATGTAATAAGTATCTCCGAAATGGTTGTCGTTTAATCTCAGGGTTGTAATACCATAATCTGTTGCCAGATAGGCATATCCCGCATTTACCGCAATTTTATTGATTTTTTTCTGATTGTCGGGAATACTCGTTTTAGTATAGATATCATTTAAATGGTAGATTTTGTCCGCCGCCAGATCAATAACCGCAACTTTCCCGTTTTCACTTCCGATGATGAGCTTCTTGTAATCCTTTGCATAAGCAATTGTGAAGATGCCGTCAATCTTTAAACCACTGATGGTATTGAAAATCTCGACCTCTTTTGAATATTGGTTAAAGGCAAACACGCTGTTATCGGTTGCTATATAAATATTCTCATCATCTTTTTCCACGGCTTTCGTTTCCTGATAAGAAAAATATCCTTTCCACAATTGGTTTTGAGCAAATGATGTAACTGTTGCGAATAAAAATAATAACTGGTAAAAGAATTTCATATTTGCGGATGTTGAAACTTTGAAACGTTTATTTGTATAAAAATAGTATAATTTAGGATATGAACGTCAATCTGAAAAAAAAAGTCGTTTTTAATAAAAACGACTTTTTTATATTTGAATAAACCTGTTATTGTAATGCCTGCTCAATATCTGCTATAAGGTCTTCAATATCTTCAACCCCAACGCTGAGGCGCACCATATCGTCCGTCACCCCTATTTCAGCTCTTTTGTCAGCAGGAATGGATGCGTGCGTCATAAGAGCGGGATGGTTTGCCAGCGATTCAACCCCTCCTAATGACTCGGCGAGAGTGAATACTTTAAGTTTTTCAAGAAATTGTATCGCATCTGCTTTCGCCCCCGATCTGAAGGTAAAGGAGACCATTCCTCCAAATCCTTTCTGCATCTGTTTTTTAGCCAGGTCGTATTGCAGATGGGTTGGAAGTCCAGGATACAGCACTTTATCAAGCAAAGGATGCTTCGCCAGAAATTCGGCAATTCTTTGCCCGTTAAAACAATGACGCTCCATTCTCAGGTGCAAGGTCTTAATACCACGAAGCACGAGGAAGCTTTCCTGAGGTCCGAGGGTTGCTCCGGTTGCAAATTGAGTAAAATGAAGTTTTTTACCAAGCTCTTCATCCTTTATGACAAGAGCTCCTGCGATAACGTCCGAATGCCCTCCCAGATATTTGGTTGCGGAGTGCATCACAATATCAGCTCCCAGATCCAGAGGTTTCTGTAAATAAGGTGTCGCAAACGTATTGTCTACTGCAAACAGGATGTTATGCTGCTTCGTTACTTTTGCAATTGCTTCTATATCGGCAAGTTTCATGAGCGGGTTGGTCGGCGTTTCAATCCATACCAGTTTTGTCTGCTCATTGATTTTTGATTTAAAAAGATCCTCGTTGCTAATATCGATAAAATGAAATCTGATTCCGAGATCCTGATAAAACCTTGTAAACAAACGGTATGTACCCCCGTAAAGATCATCCATTGCAATGACTTCGTCTCCGGGTTTCAACAGACGCATAACGCAATCTATTGCCGCAAGACCTGATGAAAAGGCCAGACCTCTCGCTCCGTTTTCAATACTTTCCAAAGCATGCTCCAAAGCAGTACGTGTAGGATTATCTGCCCGGCTGTACTCATAACCTGTATGAACTCCCGGACTTGACTGTGCAAAGGTTGATGTGTGGTAAACGGGCGGCATTACAGCTCCCGTACTTGGATCGTGATGCTGCCCACCATGTATTACTTTCGTATTGAATTTCATAATTATACTCCTTAAAAAAACTGTATCAAAGATACTACTAAAAACCGACTAAAATTTATAGATTTGTCTAAAAAAACAGCTATTGTCCCTATGAAACAGATTTTATTATTCATATGCTTATCCGTGCTTTTTGCCAGCTGCCGGAAACAGGTTCCGCTGCAGTTCTCAACGAAGGATTATGAGGCCAGGACAAAGTTGAACTGCAAGCCTGGAAATTGCACCTATATACACCTGGAAATCCCGGAAGCATCCGGACCGGAAGCTGCTTCTCAGAACATCAACAAGGTGCTGTTTCAGTTTGTCAGCAGCAAAATATGTTTAGACAACGAAAAGAAAACTTCTTCCTATGATACCTTGGCACAGCATTTCATTGCCTCGTACGATGAGGTGAACCGCATCTATCCGGAAGAAGCCATAGCATGGGAAGCCAACTTTAAAGTTTCACATAAAGCCCTTTCCGCCACAACCTACCAGGTGGTATGGGATTACTATATATTTACAGGGGGAGCCCATGGATTACAGGCTTCAAAAGTTTTCTTTTTTAATCTCGACACAGGAGAAACCATCTCCACAAAAGATCTGTTTTTAAATTATGAGGGCTTTAAAAATTACGCAGAAAGCGAATTTAAAAAGCAACTGGGCATAGAAGGTTCTTATGCTGCCGCAGGCTTTACTTTCGAAGATGGAAAATTCCAACTGCCGGAAAATTTCTATCAGACAACCAATGAATGGGTACTGTATTACAATCCGTACGAAATTGCCCCGTACGTACAGGGTGCTTCTATTGTAAAATTACCGAAGGAAAAAGTGCAAACTTATTTAAACCCCCTTCACTTTAAAAATGAATCGCTTTGAGTGTTTACAAGAATTTATTCAAAACTACGCTAATTTATGGAATCGCCACGGTAATTCCCAAGATGATCGGCTTCATCATGGCTCCTTACCATATGAGCTGGCTACCAACCAATGCTTATTCTGACTATACCCTCATCTTTTCATGGATGATGTTTTTCAATGTGGTTTTATCCTTTGGGATGGAGACGGCTTTTTTCCGTTTCTATAATAAAAGGGAAAACCGGCAGGAAGTCATTAACAACACGATTCTCTTCTTAATGGCCGTCTGTGTGATTTTTATAGCATGCATCTATCTGTTCAAGAAGCAGATCGACGCTTATTTCGGGATTCCACCTGTAGTAGTAAGCTTCCTCATCTGGATCCTTGTCATAGATACGTTAGCCGTCATTCCCTTTGCTATATTACGCGCACAGCAGCGTCCGATTAAGTACAGCTTAATCAAAATCCTAAACGTGAGCATCAACGCAGGACTAACGTTTTTTTTCCTTTACTTTGTCCCAAAATACCTTAAACATCATACCCAAAATGAAATTTCGGAATATTACATTCCTCATTTTGAAGTCGGTTATCTGTTTTTATCCAATCTCTTGGCAAGCATTATTACGCTTCTATTCCTGTCGAAATATTATGTTTCCCTCAAACTTAAGTTTAATAAAGCCCTGTGGAAGGAAATGATCATTTACAGCTTCCCGGTTATGATTGCGGGTCTGGCATTTGTTGTAAACGAGACCTTTGACAAAGTTTTCCTAAGGTGGCTGCTTCCTGAGTCTTATAAAGATCTGGGACTGGCAAGCTACGGAGCTCTTTATAAGATCGGTGTATTTATGGTGTTGTTCCGGATGGCTTATTCACTGGGCATTGAGCCTTTTTTCTTTAGTTATGCCAAAAACGACGATGCTCCCCAGAAATATGCGACTATTACCAAATATTTCGTGATTTTCGGAAGTTTTGCGATGATCTCCATCATCGTATTCGCCGATTTCATCAAACATTACTATATTCCGCAGAAGGCTTACTGGCATGCTATGGAAATTGTTCCTTATATTATACTTGCCAATCTTATGCTGGGCATTTATACCAATCTTTCGGTTTGGTACAAACTGCAGGATAAAACCAGAATAGGTGCTTATATTTCCGTATTCGGTGCCGTTGTGACCCTTGTTCTGAATTATCTGCTCATTCCAGTTATGGGACTTCTGGGGTCAGCCATAACCACACTTATTGCCTATGCCGTAATGATGAGCATTTCCTTTGTTATGGGACAGAAATCCTACCCGATTCCTTATGACAAGAAAGCTATACTCGGATATCTGGGACTTTCTGTGCTGCTTTCCTTTGTGTATTTTTACAATTTTAGGGAGAATTATTTTATCGGAATATTATTCATTCTTATATTCGTAGGCATCATTTACTACAATGAAAAGGTATTTGTGCAACGAATTTTAAAATCTGTTATCAAAAAATGAAAATCAACATCATCAATAAATCCCAACATGCCCTGCCCGGGTATGAAACCTTCGCTTCTGCAGGAATGGACCTTCGTGCAAACCTTACAGAACCGGTTGTCCTGGAACCCATGGAACGCGCACTGATACCTACAGGCCTGTTCATGGAACTTCCCATAGGTTTTGAAGCACAGGTGCGTCCAAGAAGCGGACTTGCATTAAAAAAGGGTATTACCTGCCTGAATTCCCCCGGAACGATTGACGCAGATTACCGTGGTGAAATAGGTGTTATCCTGGCTAATCTGTCGCAGGAACGTTTTGTAATAGAAAACGGCGAACGCATTGCCCAGATGGTCATTGCAAAACACGAACGTGCCGAATGGGTGGAAGCTCAAGAATTATCAACAACAGAACGCGGTGCCGGAGGATTCGGAAGCACCGGTGTAAAATAAAAAGCAACGAAAAAGAAATGAAGATTATTGTACCTATGGCAGGCCGTGGCTCACGGCTTCGCCCCCACACCCTGACAACTCCCAAACCTTTGATTCCCATTGCCGGAAAACCAATTGTACACCGCCTGGTGGAAGATATTGCCAAAGTAATCAACCAGCCGGTCGATGAGATTGCCTTCATTATCCATGAAAGTTTTGGAAAAGAAGTAGAGAGAGACCTTATTGCAATTGCGGAGAAACTCGGGTCAAAAGGAAGCATCTATTATCAGAATGAAGCACTCGGAACTGCGCATGCCATCTTATGTGCCAAGGAAAGCATGCAGGGACCTATCGTGGTTGCTTATGCAGATACGCTGTTCCGCGCAGACTTTTCACTTGATGCAACCGCGGACTCTGTCATTTGGGTAAAAGCAGTAGACGATCCTTCAGCTTTTGGGGTGGTGCAATTAAACAACAACAATGAAATCACGGACTTCGTAGAGAAACCAAAGGAATTTGTATCCGATCTGGCAATCATTGGAATCTACTTTTTTAAATCCGCAGAAAACCTGCGTTCAGAACTGGAATACCTGCTGGACAACAACATTGAAAAAGGCGGCGAATACCAGCTTACCGATGCCCTGGAAAACATGAAACAGAAAGGATTGCGCTTTGTTCCGGGAAAGGTTGAAGAATGGATGGACTGCGGCAATAAGAATGTAACTGTTGATACCAACAACCGCATGCTGAACTTCCTTTACAACGACGGGGAGAATATGATAGCCGACACCGTTACATTGGAAAATGCGACCATCATACCTCCTTGCTATATCGGTGAACATGTGGTGCTGAAAAATGCGACTGTAGGACCCAACGTTTCACTGGGAAACCATTCCAGAGTAGAAAATGCCACGATCAAAAACAGCCTCATCCAAACAAATACTACGGTTAAAAATGCCGAACTGGATAACGCGATGATCGGTAACTTTGCTTCTTTCAACGGCAAATTCACCAACATCAGCATCGGCGACTACAGTGTGTTAGAATAATCATAAAAAAATCCGTTTTCACGGATTTTTTTGTTTCTTTATGTTTTCAATTCCTGGAATGAAGCAACTATTTTTTATATTAAGTACGGCAGTTCTGATGATTTCGTGTAAATCATCAAAAAAGAATACGCCTGCTCCTTCGGACAATGAAACGGTAATCATGAGCAATCCAAAAACGGAAACCGAAACTGCTTCCGGAAAAACGTCAAGCAATGAAGCCGTGAATGAGATTGCATCAGCCCACTACAGCCTGTTCAATGATTTCAATACGCTCAACATCATTGCTGATGTCGATTACAAAGATAAAAACCTAAATCAGTCGCCTACTGCGGACATCCGTATAGAGAAAGGAAAACAGATTCTCATTTCCGTTAAGATGTTCGGTTTTACAGGCGCAAAAATCTATCTTACCCCACAACGTGCAAGCTATTATGAAATCGTACAGGGAACCTATTACGACGGTAACTACAAGCTTATCTCCCAGTTTCTAGGAACCGAAGTAAACTATGACAACGTTGAAAACCTGTTGTTAGGCAAAGCTTTCTACGATCTGAACGCCAATCCGTATACCCTTACAAAAACCAATGAACTGGAACTGAAGTTTTCCCAGTTCCTCATGCGTCTTGTAATGGGAACCAAAAACCAGATTGCATCGACTGAAATCGTGCAGGACAAGAATACAGACAAGCTCGTTATTCAGTATCCTTCCTACCAGTCAAGCGAGAATATTTACCTTCCAAAGGAAATAAAGATTCACGCAATGCAGAAAAATGATGTTCAGATTTCGGTCGATTACCGAAAGGTATTCGTAAATAAATCGATCGATTTTAAATATAAAATACCTGAGAATTCTAAACCAATAAAAATTTAGTTATTTTTGAACAAAATTCATTGTAATGCACCGCATTTTATTACTCATATTTGTATTTTTCTCCATAACTTCCCAAGCGCAGCAGGATTATCAGGCACAACAACGCAAACTGGAAGAACGCAAAGCTGCTATCTTAAATGAAATCAAGGAATACCAGACATTACTTAATTCCAACAGGAAACAGGAACGCAATATATTAGCAGAATTAAACGAACAAAACCGGAAAATAAAGCTTCAGACCGAATTAATCAGTAATTCTCAGCGGCAGATACGCACCCTTTCCAACGACATCTATGTCAACACCCTGGCTTCCAGCAAACTTAAACGGGAGCTTTCGGTTTTGAAGGTCGACTATGCTAAAACCATCGTAAAGTCCTATAAATCAAGATCCGAACAAAGCAGGATCATGTTTGTACTTTCATCCGAAAACTTCTTAATGGCCTATAAACGTTTACAGTATATCAAGCAATATGCAAAATACCGTAAAACCCAGGGTGATGAAATCAGAGCCAAATCGGAAGAATTGGATCGTATCGCCATGCACCTGACTACACAGAAGACAAAGAAAGAAGGTTTGGTCAACGACCAGGAAAACCAACGCAAAGTTTTACAGGAAGACCGGAACAAGCAAAGCGAGCTCATGGCCCTTGTAAAAAAAGACAGTAAAAAATACAGCGGCCAGATCAAAGACAGACAGCAGGAAACAAAAAAGATAGACCAGCAGATCAAAGCGATTATACGCAAGATCATTGAAGAAGAGAACCGCAAACGACGTGAAGAAGAAGAACGGAAAAGAAAAGAAGAAGAGGAACGTCGGGCCAAATCAGGAGGAAAAACAACAACTCCGTCCAAAACAACCGTCACCAAATCAAGCTCTGCCGGGAAATTTGATTTAACACCTGAGGAAAAAGCTTTGGCAACCAGCTTCAGCAATAACCGCGGAAACCTGCCATGGCCGGTTGAAAAAGGATATATATCATTAGGTTATGGCGATCAGCCACATCCGGACCTTCCAAATCTGACCATTCATAATTCCGGTATTGAAATCAGCACCGAAAAAGGCGCTTCCGTACGCAGTGTATTTGAAGGAGTTGTTATGAACATACAGGTTATCGGAAATACCAAAGCCGTATTTATCCGTCACGGAGAATACATCACTGTTTATCAAAACCTGGCCACAACAACCGTTTCAACCGGCCAGAAAGTATCAACCAAACAAAGAATCGGAACTGTGGCTTCCAATTACGAAGGAAAATCGGTTCTAAAATTCGTCTTGACGAAAAACGAAAGTATTAACAATCCGGAGTCCTGGCTAAGTAGAAAATAATATGGCGACACGTAAACCTTTCAATCTTCAGAAATGGATTGATGAAAACAGGAACTTATTGAAGCCCCCTGTCGGAAACAAAAACATCTATACTGAATCAGGGGATTTTATTGTCATGGTCGTAGGTGGGCCCAATGCCCGAAAAGATTACCATTATAACGAATCCGATGAATTCTTTTTTCAGCTGGAGGGATCCATTTCCATCGCAATCCAAACTGAACGCGGAAAAGAAATTATGGAACTGAACGCCGGAGATGTTTACCTTTTACCCGCCAAAACACCACATTCCCCAATGAGAACGGAAGGTTCAGTTGGTTTGGTCGTTGAAGTAAAACGGGCACATTCTGATGCTGAAGACGGCCTTTTATGGTACTGTGAAAACTGCAATGAGAAATTATACGAAGTGTACTTTAAACTGCACAATATTGAAACCGACTTCCTCCCGCATTTTAAGCATTTTTACCAGTCTGCCGCATTGAGAACATGTAAGAAATGCGGACATGTTATGGAAGCAGATCCGCGATTCATTGGGTAATAGTTCAGAATTACGTATATTAGCTCTTATTAAAAACAAGTAAACTAAGGCATATCAGCTGCCAAAAACAAATATGAAAACAATTTTAGCTCAATTAGGATTAAAAGAGACAAACTTGGGTTCTTCAACCGGAACAGAATGGTTTGCAAATGGAGAATCAATTTCATCTTATACACCTGTTGACGGTTCACTTATAGGAACTGTTACAACAACTTCCAAAGATGATTATGAGAAAGTAATGAACAAAGCGGCCGAAGCCTTCAAAACATGGAGACTTGTGCCTGCTCCTAAAAGAGGAGAGATCGTTCGTCAGGTAGGTGAGGCGCTAAGGGAAAATAAAGAGGCTCTTGGAAGGCTTGTTTCCTACGAAATGGGTAAGAGTTTACAGGAAGGTTTAGGAGAAGTACAGGAAATGATCGACATCTGTGATTTTGCTGTTGGCTTATCCCGTCAGTTGTATGGTTTAACCATGCATTCAGAACGACCAATGCACCGTATGTATGAGCAATACCACCCTCTGGGGATCGTAGGTATTATATCAGCATTCAACTTCCCTGTTGCCGTTTGGTCATGGAACGCCGCATTGGCCTGGGTATGTGGGGACGTCTGTGTATGGAAGCCGAGTTCAAAAACACCTCTTTGCGCCATCGCATGTCAAAATATCATTACCAAGGTATTTGCACAAAACAATATTCCGGAAGGTGTAAGCTGTTTAGTTACAGGAAATGCCTCAGGTGATTTAATGAATAACGACAAACGTGTTCCTTTGGTATCCTTCACAGGATCAACACGGATCGGACGCCATGTTTCGAAAACCGTTGCGGAACGTTTCGGGAAAACCATCCTTGAACTTGGCGGCAACAACGCCATCATTGTTTCGGAACATTCCGATCTTAACATGGTGCTTGTAGGAGCCGTGTTCGGAGCCGTTGGAACAGCAGGTCAGCGTTGTACCTCAACGCGTCGTTTAATTGTTCACGAAAGTGTTTACGACAAGACTATTGAAACACTTAAAAATGCTTACGGGCAATTGCAGATCGGAGACCCTCTCGATGCAGCCAACCACGTTGGTCCGCTTATCGACACCAAAGCAGTTCAGGATTACCTCAGCGCTATTGAAAAAGCTAAAGCTGAAGGTGCCAGGATCATAGTTGAAGGAGGAGTTTTAGAAGGTAAAGGATATGAAAGCGGATGTTATGTAAAACCATGTATTATAGAAGCTAAAAACGAGTTCGAAATTGTACAGGAAGAAACGTTTGCCCCTATTCTGTATGTAATGAAGTACCACTCTATAGAAGAAGCCATTGATATGCAGAACAATGTTCCGCAAGGACTTTCGTCTTCCATTTTCACCAACAACATGCGCGAAATGGAGTTGTTTTTATCCCATGCAGGATCTGACTGCGGTATCGCAAACGTAAATATCGGAACTTCAGGTGCCGAAATCGGCGGTGCTTTTGGTGGTGAGAAAGAAACCGGTGGCGGACGCGAATCAGGATCTGACGCCTGGAAAGTATACATGCGTCGTCAGACAAATACGATCAATTACGGAAAAGAGCTGCCTTTGGCACAGGGAATCAACTTTAATATATAAGTCATGAAAAAACTATTTACAGCAGTAATTCTTTTACTGGCCGTACAACTAAGTTCGGCGCAGTCAGCTGATTTTAAGAAAGATGCCATAGAATATCTGAAATTATCCGGAAGCTTATCAACTATTACTACAATTCTGGAGCCGGTAGTACAACAGATTCCGGAAACCAAACGTGCTGATTTCCAAAAGGAACTGGATGGTATCTTGCCAACACTGTACGAGCAGAATGCTGCAGCCATCATGAAGTACTTTACACATGATGACATTAAGAAGATGAATGAATTCTATAAAACGCCTATAGGAAAGAAAATGGCGGAAACGGTTCCGAAGATGGCAAAAGACCAGATGGAAGTAGGCCAGAAATGGGGAATGGAACTACAGGGAATCCTGATGAAATATCTACAATAACAAAAAAATGAGGTTTTAAAACCTCATTTTTTTGTTAACTGCTATTGTACTTCTTATTAAAAGCTGTACTTTAGTTCTTTAAATATAAAGATATGAAAAAGTTTATTTACGGAATGTTAGTGTTTTTTGCAGTACAGACAGGTTTTGCGCAAGTCTCTGCAGATGCCAAAACATATGTTGCCAATTTAGGAGTTAAAGAACAGATTGATAGTGCCAAAGAACAGATACTTCCATCCATTCAATCAGGAAAAACGGAAGAGTTTTCTAAAGAATTCGACGGACTGGTAAATGATTTTATTACGAGTTTTTCGAAACTGGTTGAAGAAAACTACAATGCAGCAGATCTTAAAACGGCCAACAAAAAATTCGCAGAAACTAAAGAAATGACCTTGGTTACGCCTAAAGATGTGAATGTTTTCCAGGAAAAAGTAACCCAGCTTCAAAATGAAATAGGTATATCGTTGCAAGGACTCGTAATGAAATACGCTGATCCTGCCTTATTGGGCGGTGATGAAGAATAAATCTTTAAAATAAAAAGAGGCTTAAAGCCTCTTTTTATTCTTTTACACTTCTTACAATCTCTTTAATCGGTGCATTTTCAGGAAATGAGAAAAAAACTACTTGCCTTCTTCCTTATACTTGTGTCATTGAACATCAACGCACAAAACAAAAAAGATCTTTCCGGTTTTTATAAGGATTCTTCAGGAGCCGTTATCAAAATCAATAATGACAACAGCTTTGTAATAGTGGGTTATGCTACTGTTTACGCCGGCAAATGGCATTTAACGGATCAGTATATCGAGCTCATACCGGATATAAGGAAACATACTTACGAAGTATACGGCCGCCGTGAACCTTCGTTAAAAGGGAGCAAAATCATGTTTATGGGCTTTGAAGAAAACCGGAACTTTCTTAAAACGGCTCCTGAAACATGGGTGTCCGTATTCAACGAGTCTCCTAACTGCTTCTCCTTTCCGTATGTAAAGGATTTTCCCGAGGGGTTTAAAACAATTTCTTTATGCAACACCGAAATGTTTAAACAAGGCATTGGTGAAATAGCAGAAAACAATCTAAATTACAACGATTTTATTATTATAAGCAATAACCGGAACAGGAGAATAAGACCGGTTACCTACAGGGTGCTCAACAATACACTTTATGATAGGTACGAAGACGTGCCGTTAAGACGGACAGAGCTAAATGAAGAAGACCGGGAAATGTTTTCCACCATTGAGAATGAAGCCGGAAATTTCAGCGAAGCTCCCGAAAAATTATATGCAAACCCGGCATATAACATGGACATTCCCGATATGAATGAAGAGCAGTACACCTTTGATAAAAAGCGCAATACCTACATAGACCGTTTGAATAAAGACCGGAAGCCCGGCGATGCGTATCATGACCTACGCATTGTAAACGAATACACAAAAATCCGGATCAATCCTTCAAACGCAACCGGTAATATAGAAAAAGGCAGTCTGTTTTATGCGAGCTGCAGCGAAAACTAAACAATATGACCACAGAACAATTATGTCCCTGCTGTTCGGGGAAAAGCTATAAGAATTGTTGTATGCCTTTCCATATGAAGGAGCAGTATGCCCCATCAGCGGAAACCTTAATGCGATCACGTTATTCGGCATTTGCAATTCCGAATGCGGCTTATCTCATGAATACCACATTACCTGCAAAAAGGAAATTCCATAATGAGGCCGAACTCGACGAATGGGCACGGATCAACGACTGGACGAAACTTGAAATCATCAGTACACCTTCTGTTAATCACGTAGAGTTCAAAGCTTATTTTACCGATGCACAAGGCAATCAGCAGATACATCATGAACTTTCCGTATTTCAAAAGATGAACGACCGCTGGTTTTATGTATCCGGAAGTTTTCCAAACGACAATTAATACTCCATAAATTACGATATTTGTATGGGACGCAGAAATGAAGCAAACCGGCTGGCTCACAAAAAAAAGGCCGACGATAAAAAGAAGCGTACGCAGGATGCAAATTCCGTGCGCAAAGAAAAATTAAAACATATTGTCCGGCAATTCAACCAACAGAACGATACGGAAAAAAAAGACTGATATGAGGATTCTACACACAGCAGACTGGCACCTTGGAAAAAAACTGGACGGTTTCTCACGAATGGAGGAACAGGTTGCTGTATTGGAAGAGCTTGTCCTGATTGCCGATGTACATGCCGTTGATATAATACTTGTAGCCGGAGATCTTTTCGATCATTTCAATCCTGGTATTGAAGCCGTGGAATTGTTTTACAGAACACTCAAACGCTTATCTGATAACGGACGCAGGCCCGTTATAGCCATATCCGGAAATCATGATGCCCCCGGCGTCATCGATGCCCCTGACCCGTTGGCGAGGGCTTGCGGTATCATCCTTATCGGCCATCCAAACACAATGGTACAACTACTGGAACTCCCTCACTTCAGAATATCAAGGTCGGCAGAAGGGATGATGGAAATATACTTGAAAACATTTGATTATCCCGTCCGCATCCTTCATACACCCTATGCTAATGAAGTAAGACTGAAACAGTATCTTGGTGAAAACAAGGAAGAAGCGTTAAATGAAGTACTGGCGCGGAACTGGAAAGAACTGGCCGATACCTATTGCGACGAAAAAGGCGTTAACGTGCTCACCGCACATTTGTATATGAATCAGCGCGGTAAGGCTTTACTTGAAGAACCTGATGGGGAAAAACCGATCAAAATCGGAAATGCCGACATGATCTATTCCGAAGCGGTTCCATCACAGATCCAGTATACCGCATTAGGCCATATCCACAGTTTCAAAAACATCGGTACAGTTGAAAAACCCATTGTTTACAGTTCTTCCCCTTTATGTTACAGCTTTAGCGAAGCGGGCCAGACAAAATATATTTCAATTGTTGACCTTGAACCGGGAGGACTTGCAAAAATTGAAAAAGTGACACTCAAAAGCGGAAAACCTCTCTTCAGGAAAACGTTCTCCTCTGTGCAGGAAGCTATTGTTTGGTTGCAGGAAAATCCTCATGCACTTGTAGAACTTACCATTGAAAGTGAAACTTTTTTGCAGGCAGAAGAACGCAGGCTGCTATACCAGGCCCATAGCGGCATCATATACCTGATTCCGAAGGTTAAGAATCGCGAGACCGCCGACCTTCATACTAAAGAGATCGATCTGAACCAGAACATTACCGATCTTTTCAAGGATTATTTCAGATCGAAGAACGGTGATCAGAAACCCAATGATGAGATTATGGATTTGTTTAATGAAATTCTCAACGACTGATATGATTCCTATTTCACTGACCATAGAAGGTCTTTATTCCTACCAGCACAGACAAACGCTTGATTTTACAAATCTAACGGATGCAGGACTGTTCGGCATTTTTGGAGAAGTAGGATCAGGTAAATCTTCTATTCTGGAAGCTGTTACGTTTGCACTTTACGGAAATTCCGACCGACTCGGAGCCACGAATTTCGCCTACAATATGATGAATCTGAAATCGAACAGGTTGTATGTGGAATTCATCTTTTCAAATCATGCAGGAAAAACATATAAGATAACGAGGGAATATAAACGCAACAGCCGCCACTTTGACAAGATTACCAATTCCGGTGTTGCTCTATATGAATATCAGGGAAATCAATGGATGCCGTTAAACAGTTCCAATGTTGAACCTATTATCGGATTGAGTTCTGAAAATTTCAGGAGGACGATTATCATACCACAGGGACAATTTAAAGAGTTTATCGAACTGAAACCTACAGCGAGAACGCAGATGATGAAGGAAATCTTCAACCTGCACCGCTTCGACCTGCAGGATAAAGTTTCTGCCCTAAACAGTAAAAATTCGGACCAGCTGCAGCAACTCGAAGGGAAATTATCAGGTTTTGAAGAGGTCTCCGAAGAAAAAATTAAAGAACTCGAACAGCAGGCATCCCAGCATCAGCAGGCACATTCGTTGATTCTGCAAGAGTACAATGAAGCCTTAGCACATTTTCAGCATTTAAACACATTGAGAAGTTCTTTCGAAGAACTGAATATCAAACAAGCAGCATTTGACAAATTGTCGTTGCAGAAAGAGGAAACCGATAAGCAGAAACAGCAGCTGGATTATTATGAACGTGTTTTTAATGCGTTCCGGTCCCTTTTAGCGGACCAAAAAAGGCTTGAATCGGAACTTCTGCAAAAAACGGCAGGACTGTTAAAGGAACGCGAGGACTTTAATATCATTGATGCAGAAGTAAACCTACTTGCCGTAAAGATCGAGAAGTTAAAGCCTGTTTATGAATCATTACCTGTAAAGCGGCAAGAAGAAAACGACCTGGAGCTTATTGGTGAAATTCTTGATTTTTCCTTTCAGATACAGGAATTAAATGAACGTTCGTTAAAAGGGAAGCAGAAAGTTGAGGAGGTAGAAACAAAACAAAGGACAATCAGGGAAGAAATAAGCAGACTGCAGGAAGAAATCAAAATATTGTCAGCAAAACGTATCGACCCGCAGATTTTACTGGATGTCGGGAACTGGTTCCTGAAAAAGCAATACATAGCCGATTCCTTAAACAAACAGCAGTATGAGATGGATCAGCTACAGCAGAAAATAACGGGCATAAGCCTAAAATTACCTGTTGATTGTACTAATGAAAAACAAACGGAAGAATACTTTGATTCCGAAACATCTGCACTTGAGGCTGCAAGAAGTATACTTGAAACTGAAAAAAACCAGCTCAAGGTTCAATGGGAATTATCCCGTTACACCCACAGTATGGAAGATGGTAGCCCATGCCCGCTGTGCGGTTCTTTAGAACATCCGCATGTTCTTGAGCTTAACGATGTCACGAAACAGTTGGATGCAGTTGAGCAGGCCATTGCTTCACTTGATACCAGGCAGAAAGAAGTTCAGCATACCTATCAGGAAACTAAAATGCTCCTTTCACAGCTCGAATTCATTGAAAAACAACTCTCAGAAAAACAGCTGGAGCAGAAGCTTACAGAAGAACAAACGGCACAGCATCTTACTCTTTTCGTGTGGAAGGATTTCTCTGAAGCAGATGCTTCCGCCTTTGAAATTAGAAAAAAGGAAGCTTCATCCATTGAACAACAATTGAATCTGAAAATACAGGAACTCGAAGAACTGCGCAAGGTTGCTGAAACAGAAGCCGAGCATCTCGAAAAATATACAAGGGCCCTCGAAAATTTCAGGCTTGAGGAAGCCCGTAAAGAAATACAGATTCAGCAACACAAAGCAAACCTTAAGATTCTTCGTTTTGAAGAATACAGTTATCAAACTAGTCAGGAGGTGAGGATGCAGGTAACGGAATTAAGGAACCACAACCTTAAAACCGAACAGGATTATAACTCCCTGAGCCTGAAATACAATGAGCTGAACCCCAGACTGGCAGCCCGGAGAACGGCCGTAACCATTGCCGAAACACAACTGACGGATATAAATAAGCAACTTTCCGAAGTGAAAGGCCGCATTGAAGGCACCTTGAAATCACAAAATCATGGGACGCTTGAAGAAGTGTACCAGATACTCGACCTTAAACTTGATACGGCATCCGAAAGGAAAGCTATTGAACGGTTTACCATAGAATACGAAACATTAAAGAATGCTGTCGAAGAACTTCGTTCAAAACTTAAGGATGTGGTGTTTGATGAAACAGTTTATCTGGATTCTAAACAAAAAACAGAGGCAATGGAAGAAGCTTTAAATACAGCCACGGAAAAAAGGACGAAAACAGCCCTTGAACTCGAGCAACTGTATCGGGCCTATAATGAAAAAGAGGAACTTCTGAAGCAAAGGGAAAAACTTCAGAAACGTGCAGACAACCTCAATACGCTCAAGGGATTGTTCACAGCAGCCGGTTTTGTGCAATATGTTTCCTCTATCTATCTGAAACAGTTATGTGAAAACGCCAATGTAAGGTTTCACCGGATGACGAAAAACCAACTGAGCCTGCAGATAAATGAAAACAATGATTTTGAAATCATAGATTATCTGAACGAAGGAAAAAGCCGAAGCGTCAAAACCTTATCCGGCGGACAATTGTTCCAGGTTTCATTAAGTCTGGCATTGGCATTGGCAGAAAGCGTGCAGTTAAGTGTAAAATCCGAAAAGAACTTCTTTTTCATTGATGAAGGATTCGGCACACAGGATCCCGATTCGGTCAATATTGTTTTTGAAACGCTTTTAAGCCTTCAAAAAGAAAACCGCATCGTTGGAATCATCTCGCATGTGGAAGAATTAAAGGACCGTATTCCCGTTTCTCTGACCGTTGTGAAAGATCCTGAGAACGGAAGTTCTTTTGTACAGGACAATTGGTAAAGTAACTCATATTTCATCTACCACCACACCTGCTGTTCCTGTTCCTTTGCCTTCTCATCATTATTTAAAAAGGCTTCCCGGTAGCTTTTCCAGCCTTTGTCGTTATATTGTTCTGAAGGTACGAATTCCCCGGCGCCCTCATCAAAGCTGTAAGGTACATCAGGCACCCTGAAATCTGCCCATTTACACACTTTTGCTTTATTGGTGGTATAATCAGTCCAGAATCCCTGATAAGCGTTGTTAAAGTAAGCATCCCGCGATAAATCCAGATCATTGTACAGCAGCTTATTTTCAGAAGTAACAAGAAACTTCCCCTCATAAGTACCTTCAAAAATTCCGGAATGCATACGCTCTCTCGGCTCTCTGAATTCATAAATGCCTTTCACCACTCCCTCATACCCCGAAGCAGCAAACTTTCCTTTACCTCTTTTTAAAGCCCGTACATGCTCTAAAAGAAGGGTTCCCTCAAAATCTTCTATATTGTTCCCTACTTTCGATTTACCTTTTATAAGATAACGATACGGATTACGCGTATCCTTTTCCACATCTGTTATTCTGATCCGTATGCGTTTATAGGCATCCCCTATTGTACCATAGCATACATCGTCTTCCCGTCCCTTTATTAACAAAGAAAAATCATATGAACCAAACCTTTTCAGATCATTTGTCTCTGAAAGGTATTCCGAACTTTCCGCTATCGAAACAAACCTGTTCTGAGCCATTCCCGTAAAACCCAGAAGCAGCAGAAGTAAATAATGTAATTTCATGACCGGTATTTTAAGCAAATGTAACTTCTTTCAACAAAACAACATCTTTTCTTCTTTAAAACATAACTTTTTACAAACCATAGTTTTACAAACAGCCATTACCTTTCTTCAAATTTTTAATCCGTATGAAAAGAAGCGTAGAAGTAGCCGTGATTTCAGATACCCATTTAGGAACCTATGGATGTAAAGCCAAAGAATTGCTGTCATATTTAAAATCAATCGCCCCCCGTACCTTAATTCTCAATGGCGATTTCATTGATATCTGGCAGTTTAAGAAAAGTTTTTTTCCGGAAAGCCATCTCGAGGTCATCAAATACATCCTCAACCTGTCTCTTACGGACTGCCGGGTTATTTACCTCACAGGGAATCACGATGAATTTCTCCGCAAATTTTCCCCGATGACCTTTGGAAAGATACAGCTGGCGGACAAATACATTTTTGAACTCGACGGAAAAAAAACATGGGTATTCCACGGCGACGTATTTGATTCTTCTGTACAACATTCGAAATGGATTGCCAAGCTGGGCGGAATCGGATATGATTACCTTATACGTTTTAACAATCTTTGCAACTGGGTTCTCATCAGGATGGGACGCGAAAAATACTCGTTTTCAAAAAAGATAAAGAACAACATTAAAAAGGCGGTTAAATTCATAGGAGATTTTGAACAGACCGCATCAGAGCTGGCAATTGAAAATCACTTTGATTACGTAATATGCGGCCATATCCACCAACCACAAAAAAGGGTGGTTTCCAACACGAAAGGAAGCTGCCTGTATCTGAATTCAGGTGACTGGATCGAGAACCTTACAGCCCTGGAATACCACAATGGTACATGGGAAATTTATCATTATGAGAACGATTCCCTAGCGGGACTGCTTAATTCCATTGAACAGCTTCCGGTTGAGGTCCCGGCTGAATATAAAGAAATAGAAGTATTTTTCAAATGAAGATATTATATGCGCTGCAAGCAACGGGTAACGGTCACATAGCACGTGCAAATGTTCTGATCCCCAAATTAAAAGAATTTTCCGAAGTAGACGTATTCATGTCGGGACAGAATTCCCAACTGGCACTACATACACATGCCCTTCACCATAAAGGGATCTCTCTTTTCTATTCCAAGAAAGGCGGACTGAACTATAAGAAGATCATCAGGAAAAATTCTCTTTTCAACTTCCTGAAATCGGTTCGAAACATCCCTGTAACTCAATATGACCTCATCATCAATGATTTTGAACCTATAACTGCCTATGCGGCCAAATTGAGAAATCAAAAGATTATAGGATTGAGCCATCAGGCCGCTGTTCTGCATGATGCAGCTCCGAAACCAACAGACAAACACTTCTTCAGTAAGTTTATCCTGCAGAAATACGCCCCGATTCAGCAGTCACTCGGATTTCATTTCAACAAGTACGACGATACCATTTATCATCCTATCCTGCGTGATTCCATACGCCATATGAACACCGGTACAGAAGACTACTTCCTGGTCTATCTTCCAAGTTTTCATAATGAAAAGATCTATAAAGTCCTTTCAAAGATTAAAAATGCCGATTGGGTTGTGTTTTCTCCGTTCAGCAAAACCTTCAGGAAACAGGGGAACTGTACCTTCTTTCCTATAGATGAAAAGCTGTTCACTTCGTATCTTGCAACTTCAAAAGGAGTACTTTGCGGAGCCGGCTTTGAATTTCCGGCAGAGGTACTTCATTTAAAAAAAATGCTTTATGTCATCCCGATTAAAGGACAGTTCGAACAATATTGCAACTACCTGGCTTTAAAAGAGCTCGGTGTTATGGGGTCTGAAGATTTTAATGCAGGAAAACTAAGCGAATGGATTCTGCTTAATCCTATACTTGATATTGCATTTGAAGATGAAACAGATGCGGTAGTCCACAGGGTCCTTAATATGGCGTAAAACCAAGTTATTTCGTAATGAACTTATAAAGATCCTTTTCCAGAATACCACGGCTCACAATGTCTTTTCCATTGACCTTCTTTCCTGAAGAAGTGGTGCCTTCTGTAATTTCAATGGTAATCTCCTGCTCCTTTTGCGTTTTACTTTTTAATACTAAGTTGCCTTTCACTTCCGTAAGAAACTCTTCTTTCTTCAGTGATTTGCACGTATAGAATTCCATAAGACTGTTGTCTTCTGCCTTCTGCTTGTATTCCATACTTAAATAGGCGTCGTCTTTTGTTGCAGTAAGAATTTCATCTCCGGCATCCAAAGGAACAGGATACATATTAAGCTTTTCTTCCACGTGATTGAAGGTATCGTGGATCCCTAAAGGATTTTCCTGAGCCTGCATACAGGAAGTCACAACAAATAACAGCAGGCAAAACACTTTTATCTTCATCTCTTTTTATTTTAACGATTCTATTTTAATTTGGTTCCATTCTTTCAAAGAGCTAATCCCGGCGGTTCTTTTCCAGATGAGGATATATCTTTAAATAAAGCTGCTCTACCTTAGTCCTGGCCCATGGTGTTTTACGCAGGAAGGTCAAGGAAGATTTTATGCTTGGATCGTTTATAAAACAATTGATGGGGATTTCTTTAGCCATTGCTTCCCATCCTTCAAAAAAAGCCAGCATTTCTTCCAGAATAGTCTGTAATTTCATTCCATGCAGCGGATCCTTGTGTAACATGCTCAAAATTTATATAAAGATTTCATATCAGATGTTGCAAATATATAAAAACGCCCTTTGTTGAAGGGCGTTTTGTTCTATTCATGAGTTTCAGTACCGTCAGCTCCATGTGCATGACCGTGTGCAAGCTCTTCTTCAGTAGCCGGGCGCGTAGCCACAACCTCTACATCAAAATGCAGGGTTTTACCTGCCATCGGGTGGTTCAAATCTGCCACAACGGCATTTTCTGTAACCTCAACAACAACGGCACGGAACTGGTTCCCCTGGTCATCTGTTAAAGGCAACATGGCCCCTACAGGCGGTAATCCGGATTCGTTGAACATTTCCAAAGGCAATTGCGCAATTGCATTAGGATCGGTTTCACCATATCCTTCCTCAGGAGAAATCGTAAATGTTTTTTTATCACCTTGTGCTAATCCGGAGATGCTCTCTTCGAATTTAGGGATCATCATTCCTACTCCGTGTAAATACGTCAAAGGATTCTCTGATGTTGTTTCCTCTACGAATACTTTCTCTCCGTCAGCTTCAACCGTATGAAGCTTGTAGTATACGGTAACTACATGTTTGTCTGCTATTGTCATTATATTTTTTTTTCAGGTGATTGTTAACCGGTAACGGTATCCTCACTTCCATATTACTACAAAGATAGGTTTTTGCTTGTTATGATAGCGCTAATCTTAAAATATCTGTGCTTCTTATTTCAGAACCAGGTTGTAAACATCATGACAAAAAAGATTCCATTTCATATCTTTGAAAGAAAATGTTCGAATGAAATTAAGTATGACGGTTCCAAAACAATTTCACACCATTTTACCAAGTCTGCTAATATGGGGATTACTTTTGCTTGTCTTTTTCTCCACTCGTAGCAGGCTATCTATTCCCGCATTCTTCCCTGCCCTTTATGTTTTTATATTAGGTATTCATATCCTTTGTACGCTTATTGTCCATATCAACTATTTTCTATATGAACGTAACAGAACATACCTCTTTACCGACCATGGTTTAACAGTCCTTTATAAAAAACAAGTCTACAATTATGATATGGATGACATCAGATGCACAAGAAAGATTCACCCTTTACTATATATAGGTGCCCGGTCATTCTTCATCGTTTTCCCTTCCTATTACTACATGCAAATCATTCTTAAAAACGGAAAAGTTATTCCTATTTCCTGCTTCATACATCAAGATTTAGATACAGTTCTGAAACGTTCATTACCAGGAAAATGGCATGAGGAAGAAACAAGGATCATTCCCTATATATAGTTTATTTACTTTGAGTAGAAACAACTTTATTGTTTAAGCAGGTCTCTGACGTCCATAAGTGCGAACCCCAAAAGATTGGTTCCTTCCCAATGATGAGGATCCATTACTTTTTCATCATCTGCTGCTAATCCTATTCCCCGGATCCTATCTAGGGGACTTGCTTCTACGAGGATACGATCGTTTGTACTAAGCAGAAATTTCTTTAATGATTCATTCTGACTGAATTTATTTAAATTTCCTTTTACTACGATATCATATTTGTTATGGTCCCAGACCTGCTGATCAAAATTCCGGATCATTCTGCCAAGTTCCTTTACCTTCCCGGGTTTTGAAGTATTGATTATTTCATGATGAATCTGCATGTCATTAAATAATCTGGCTTTTTCCGCCATCATCCAGTGTTCTGCTGTATAATAAACATTACCTTCAATTTCAAAAGATTGTTCATACCATTGGCTAAAACAGGATCTGGTTATTTGATCCGTTTTGACGTTTCCCCAGAAAAAAATAAACTTAGGGTGGGATCCGCTGTCATAAATGTCCCTAACTTGATTGACAGAGTACTTCATTTCTTAAATTTAATAATACAAATGCCCGATAAATCGGGCATTCATTTTTATAACGGGATGTTTCCGTGCTTTCTTTTTGGAACATCCACCACTTTATTTTCAAGCATTTTGAATGCTTTGATAAGTTTTCTCCTTGTTTCCTGAGGAAAGATGACTTCATCAATGAATCCGCGCTGTGCTGCTGAATAAGGGTTTGCAAACTTCTCCGCATATTCGGCCTCTTTTTCGGCCAGTTTGGCTGCCGGATCTGCTGCTTCTGCAATTTCCTTCTTAAAGATGATTTCAGAAGCTCCTTTTGCCCCCATAACCGCAATTTCAGCTCCCGGCCATGCAAAATTAAGATCAGCCCCTATATGTTTGGAATTCATCACATCATAGGCGCCGCCATATGCTTTACGCGTAATAACGGTAACTTTTGGCACTGTAGCTTCGGATAAGGCATACAACAGCTTAGCTCCATGCACAATGATTCCGTTCCACTCCTGATCGGTTCCCGGTAAAAATCCCGGAACATCTACCAATACCAGCAACGGAATGTTGAATGCATCGCAAAAACGCACAAAACGAGCTGCCTTTATGGAAGAATTCACATCAAGACATCCTGCAAGGAACATCGGATTATTGGCAACGATACCTACCGATTTTCCTCCTACACGAGCAAAACCTACGATGATGTTTTCCGCATAATTCTTATGTATTTCAAAAAATGAATCCTCATCAATGATGTTGTTTACCACATCGTGCATATCATAAGGTTTATTGGCATTGTCAGGAACAATGGTATTCAACTGCTCACGCAGTTCATCACCCAGTTCGTAAGGTAAGTCAGCCACTACTTCCTGGTTGTTCTGCGGAAGATAGCTTAACAAACGCTTTACATCCTCCAGGCATTCTACATCGTTGGCAGAAGTCGTATGGGCAACACCGGATTTTGTTGAGTGTGTTGACGCCCCTCCAAGCTCTTCAGACGTTACTTCTTCATTCGTTACCGTTTTTACCACATTCGGTCCTGTAACGAACATATAAGACGTGTTTTCTACCATCATGGTAAAATCAGTCATAGCAGGTGAATACACGGCCCCCCCTGCACATGGCCCCATAATGGCTGAAATCTGAGGAATAACTCCGGATGCCTGTACGTTCCGGAAGAAGATATCAGCATATCCTCCCAGAGAACGAACCCCTTCCTGTATACGCGCACCCCCGGAATCATTCAGACCAATCATCGGCGCACCCATTTTCAGGGCCATATCCATAACCTTACATATCTTTTCAGCATGCGTTTCTGATAATGCGCCTCCGAAAACGGTAAAATCCTGTGCAAAAGCATACACCAGGCGTCCGTTTACGGTACCGTACCCCGTAATTACCCCATCGCCAAGATAGTACTCCTTATCCATCCCGAAATCCTTCGTACGGTGTGTTACGAATGCCCCGATCTCTTCAAAGGAACCCTCGTCAAAAAAATACTCTATACGCTCGCGGGCCGTCAGCTTCTTTTTAGAGTGCTGCGTTGCAATACGTTTCGCTCCTCCTCCTAGTTTAGATTCGGCAATTTTTCTGTTTAATATATCGAATTTGTTTGATTCCATTTTTTTATAACTGATTTGGTAAACGTAAAACTTTCTGATCTGCCAGGTATTTCTTCAAAGCAGTCAATGCTGCTATCCTGGCTTCTTCTGCCTGAGCGTCGCGGATGATATCTGCATTGTAATATTTCTTTACAAAATTGGTATCAAAGTTCCCAGAAGTGAATGCTTCGTGCTCAAATACAAATTTTCCGAAAGGAAGCGTGGTACTCACACCCTCTACCTTATAATCGTCTATTGCCTTCAGCATTAACTGTAATGCTTCTTCGCGATCTTTACCGTAAGTGATGAGTTTGGATAACATGGGATCATAATAAATCGGCACATCCATTCCCTGTTCAAATCCGTTGTCTACCCGTACACCTTCTCCAACCGGTAAAATATAGGTTTCAAGAGTTCCTACCGATGGTAAGAAATCATTAAGAGGGTCTTCTGCATACACGCGCAGTTCAAGAGCATGTCCTTTTATCTCCAGGTCTTCCTGACGAACCGGTAAAGCTTCACCACGCGCTACCCGAATCTGTAGCTCAACAAGATCCATCCCGGTAATCATCTCGGTTACCGGATGCTCTACCTGTAAACGGGTATTCATTTCTAGAAAATAAAAATTCTTCTGCTCGTCAAGCAAAAATTCCACAGTACCTGCACCTACATAATCACACGACTGTGCAACCTTAACTGCGGCTTCACCCATCGCTTTCCGGATTTCAGGCGTCAGTACCGCAGAAGGAGCTTCCTCTACAACCTTCTGATGACGGCGCTGTACCGAACATTCCCGTTCGAAAAGGTATACGACATTTCCGTGGGTATCCGCCATAATCTGAATTTCGATATGGCGCGGAGAACCTACATATTTTTCAATAAATACAGACCCGTCACCGAATGCAGATGTTGCTTCTGATATAGCGCGCTGCATCTGCGCTTCGAAATCCTCTTCTTTCTCTACCACACGCATCCCTTTTCCACCTCCTCCGGCAGATGCCTTGATAAGGATCGGAAAACCAACTTCTTTCGCTACCTGTTTGGCTTCGTCAATATCGGTGATGGCATGATCCAGTCCCGGTACCATAGGAATGTTGTAATCCTTAACCGTTTCCTTTGCAGCAAGTTTATCCCCCATTACCTCGATGGCGTGCGATCTCGGCCCGATAAAGGTGATGCCGTTCCGTTCAGCCAGTTCTGCAAATTTGGAATTTTCAGATAAAAATCCGTATCCCGGATGGATGCCATCAACACCCAACTGTTTTGCTACTTCGATGATTTTGTCTCCCAAAAGGTACGATTGGTTTGAGGGTGCTTCCCCAATACAAACTGCTTCATCGGCAAATTTAACGTGAGGGGACTGACGGTCGGCAACGGAATAAACCGCAACGGTTTTGATTCCCATTTTTTTTGCCGTCTTCATTACGCGTAGTGCAATTTCACCACGGTTGGCAACTAATATCTTTTTCATGATGATTTATTCGAATTCAATTAATAACTGACCCTTATCTACCGCCTGGCCTTTTTCAACCGCAATAGATTTAATGATACCTGAACGCGGAGAATCAAAGCTGTTTTCCATTTTCATGGCTTCAAGAATGAGTAAGTTCTGTCCTTCCTGAACCTCCTGACCTACCGCTACGTTAATTTCCAGGATCAAGCCGGGCATCGGGGCCTTAATTGCATTTACCACTTTTGATTTGCCTACCTCAAATCCCATTTCCTTAATCAGCTGATCCAGGTGGTTGGCAATGGACACCACATATTCATTGTTATTAACGACAACGGTGTATGTTTTATTCAGGAAATCGGTGCTCACAACTTCGGCATGGTAAGAAGTATTGTTGTGTAACACATGAAAGTTTTGCTGGTCGAGGCTTACAGCATCTGCTGCAAGTACTTGCTCTTCCGTAAATTCAAAGTTATAATCCTTATTTACAGAAACTTTAAGTGTGTTGTTCATTTCTAAAAATTTGTTTCTAAGCCGTAAAGTTATTTAAAAAAATACAATTTTCTGATTAAAAAAAACAGTTTGATCCGTTAATTGAATCCTAATAACGATATTTGAAAAAAATACAATATGAACAAATTTTCGGTGGTTTTTATGCCGGATTCCGAAACAGTTGCGCTTGTAAAAGAAATGAAGTTGCGGCTGGCAGCTGAAATAGGATGGTACAACAGTAAAAATGGCCTGGCGCATTTTACCATTTTTGAGTTTCTGGCAGAAGAAGATGCCGAAGCTTCTTTTTGCAGTCAGCTGGAACGCATTGCTTCGCACATAGCCCCTTTTAATGTACGGTGCCGTTCCTTCGACTGGTTTCAAAACGGTGCTTTTTACCTCAAACCGGATATTCCGTCTTCTGAACAAATGACCGTTCTTATGCAGCAGGTCATTAGCGAATCGACACGAATAAAAAAAACGATCACTAGCACAACACCGCACCTTTCCATTGCCCGCAGATTATCTCCTGAACAGCTGCATACGGCATGTAATATGTTTTCCGATGCGGACATCGAATTTCCGGTAGACTTCCTTACGTTGCGAAAATTTGACGACCATCTGAAGCAATTTACCATATGGAAACAATTCTCACTTGCCGGTAAGCCAAAAGAAGTTCAGGGTTGTTTATTTTAATAATTTAAAAACCCATGCATTGGCACGGGTTCTTGATTATGTCTTACTCCTTATATCTGAGATAATGATCGAGCAGAAACGAAGTAGAATCATCGTGTTTTCTGATATTCCTTTCGTATAGTTCTGCTTTTATATTGTTTGCGAGAATTTTCCCGTATTCTACTCCGAACTGGTCGAAACTGTAGATGTTCCAGATATAGCCCTGAACAAAGGTTTTGTGTTCGTACATCGCCAACAGGCTTCCCAGGGATTTCGGAGTAAGCTTCTTGATCAAGATGGTATTTGAAGGCCGGTTCCCGCCAAAATCCTTATAAACGGCATTGGGGTCGTTTACATCATCGGTATGATAAGTACCTTCTTTTCCGTTCATTAAGGCTTCTGTCTGTGCAAAGAAATTAGCCATGAGCAGGTCATGGAGGTCGCTGGGATAAAAAGGGTTCACAAAACCTATAAAATCAGTTGGAATGATCTTAGTTCCCTGGTGAAAAAGCTGAAAAAAGGCATGTTGGGAATTCGTTCCTACTTCTCCCCATACGATGGTTCCTGTTTCATAATTTACCGGATTTCCCGAACGGTCTATATTTTTGCCGTTGCTTTCCATCACCACCTGCTGTAAATAAGCCGGAAGCATCCGGAGTTTATCGGCATAAGGGATCACCGCCTCTGTTTCAAAACAGTAAAAATTGTTGTACCACACCGACAGCAATGCCAAAACGACCGGAATGTTTTGCTTGAACGGCGTTTTTGTGAAATGAACATCCATTTCACGTGCACCTTCAAGTAATTTGCTGAAATGTTCAAACCCAACGGATAAAGCAATGGAAAGCCCTACCGCACTCCATAGTGAATAACGTCCGCCGACATAATCCCACATCGGGAAAATATTCTGTGGTTCGATACCGTATTTTTCAGCCTCCTCAACATTTGATGAAACTGCCACAAGGTGCTGCTGCGTCTTCAGACCGTGTTCCAAAAGCCAGTTTTTAAGAATATCCGCATTCCGGATGGTTTCCAAAGTGGTAAATGATTTTGAAACCACAACAACCAGTGTAGTTTCCGCATTCAGCTTCTGCTTAAGGCATTCAATACTGTCGTTGTCAATATTTGAAATATAATGTATTCTCAGATGATTTTTGTAATCGGCCAATGATTCCGTCACGAGTTTCGGTCCTAAATCCGAACCACCGATGCCAATATTTACTATATCCGTAAAAGCTTTTCCTGTTGACCCTTTTAACGCACCTGAAATCACCTTTTCGGCAAATCCTTCTATCTGTTTCAGCGCCGAATTGATTTCCTTACTTTGCCCGTCTCCGGTTTTCCGCAAATCGGTGTGTAATACCTTCCGCCCTTCCGTTTCGTTAATAGCGTCTCCGTTTACCAAAGCCTCTATACCCGATCTCAAACCGAGTTCTTCTGCAAGTTCAACCAGGAGATCCAAGGTCTTTTTTGAAATCCTGTTTTTAGAAAAATCAACAAGAAAATCATTCCACAAAATGGTAAATTCGCCTACCCTTCCCGGTTCTTCTTCAAAAAGCTGCTGTATCTTTACGAATTGCATTTCGTAAAAATGATTGCGTAACTTTTCCCACGAGCGTGTTTCTGTAGGATTAATCTTAAATAATGCCATTTAGTTTCCGAATTTTTCCTGAAGTTCTTCGTCGATTGACTTTTTAACAGGTTTTATTTGTGCAAAATATTTTGGAAGGTCGTTCCGGTCCATAATCAGGGAGGTAGGAAGTTTTTGCTTTAAAGGATCTACCTGTACGCCGTTCTTCCAGAAGCGATAACATACATGAGGGCCTGTTGCCAGACCGGTACTGCCTACCCTTCCTATGGTTTGCCCCTGTTCAACGCGCTGTCCTCTGCGAACCAGTATTTTTGACATATGCAGGTACTGCGTCGTATACATAGCGTCATGCTTTACCTTTACGTAGTTCCCGTTTCCGGAAGTATACCCTGTTTCAATAACAACTCCTGATGCAGTCGTCATAATCGGTGTTCCGGTAGGTGCTGCATAATCAGTACCGTTATGGGCTTTAAAACGCTTCTGTACCGGATGGAACCGGTTGTTTGAGAATTTTGAAGTGATCGTAAAATATTTCAGAGGCGATTTGAGGAACATGGTACGCATTTGTTTTCCGTTTTCATCAAAATACTGCAGTTCCCCTCCTTTTTCCGTTGAATAAGGAAATCCGTAAATATCTTTATCGCTATAATTGAAATAGGCACCCAAAATTTCCTCGGTACCGGCGTAAATAGAATCGTTTATGTACTTTTCCCGAACCGAAATAGCAAATTTGTCTCCGCGTTTAAATTTAAAGAAGTCAACCGTCCATGCAAATCGTTTTGCCAGAGCTGTTGCAAGCCCGGGATCAAGGCCTTCCCGCTGTATGGAAGCCGATAATGACCCGTCAATTTCTCCGGCTATCGTTTTAACCTTATACGAAATGGGGTAATTTACCGTGTACGCTTTAATCGAATCCCGAAAATCGATCACCTGGAAACCCGATTTATCAGGCTCGTAAATTAAAACTTCCAGTCTTGCAATAGCATCTTTGGACTTCAGAAGTGTCAGGAATTTCCCTGCCTTTATTTTTCTTACATCGAAAGAATCTTTCACCTTTGTTACAATATCGTGAATCTCGGTTGCGTCGTAGTTATGACGCGCCAGGATAAGGCTTAAATTATCTCCACGCTCTACAGTATCACGCTCTACATGATATTCATTCAGCGAAAAACCATACGCAAATTCAGGCTTTGCATATTCTTCTTTTGGTTTCGCCTCAGCAAATTCATGCTCTTCGGTCTTCTTCCCGCAAGATATCATCCCAAATGCAAAGAGCAATACTATGAATCGGAATAGTTTCATTACAAAGCGTCTTTTCCCCAGTTTGCCAATTCTTCTTCACTCCATAATTCAGGAAAGAAGATTCTGCGTTGGTACTGAGGCAGCATATACTTTTTCCAGTCACTTCCACCTGTAGCTTCCTGCGGGCCTGCAGCACTTTCAATGTATTTCCTTGCAGCCTTGAAATGTCCCATTACCCACGTGATGTTTACCGTACGGTCGTAGTGGCGCATCGCCGCCCGTAAACTTTCGTTCTGCTGCTCTTCTTCCGGCAACTGCTTGAATTTACGCCATAGATTCAGGGTATTGTATTCCTGCATAAAATCAATGAATTCCTTTTTATACTTGCGTTCAAATTCATTGATGAGATAGGATTTTTTCCCGGTTTTGTAGTCTTTTCCCGCCGCCTGCCAGTACATATGCTCAAAAGCATGTTCGTAAGGAGTATTACGGTCTATATTGTCCCTGTATCTTGCATCAATCAGGTTGATAAGATCGGTGGATGCAAATTCCACCAAACGATATTGCGCACTCTGGAATCCGCTTGCAGGTGTCAGGGTATTCCTGAACTTCATGTATTGTTCTACTTCCATCCCGTCTCTCATGATATCGAATGAAGTAGTAAGCATATCAAAATATCGTGAAATTCTTCCCAAACGTTCCGTGAAAAAAGCAGTCGTAAGATGTTCTGCATAGGCCACCTGCTCTATTTCCCATAAAATCATTTTAAACAACAGTTCGTTTACCTGATGGTACATGATGAACACCATTTCATCTGGTAAAGTAGTACGCTGGGTCTGCAGGCTCAGCAACGCATCCGTTTGGATGTAATCCCAGTAAGTAATGGGTTTTTGCCATAACAGTCCTTCTAAATGTGTATCGAGTTTCTGATCAATGCTGTTAAACTTTTCTTCTAGTGCCGCTATTTTTTGTTGACGTCCGTTTGAAATTTCCATTATTTTATGACTTTCAAATTGCTTTTTATATTTTTATACTGAATGAGTTCGGCCTTCAGGGATCCAACAAGCAAACTGGCCTGAATTTTAACGGGGATCCTGTTCACATCATCTGAAATCCAGATGGTTAAACTTTCCTGCTCCTTAAAAACACGCCCTGCCTGAACATACGGCCTGAACTTCAATGTATTTATCGTCCCAAATTTAGTTTTAATTTTTTCATTACCCATGAATTTTAATCTAAATTTAAAGATTTCATCATCAAAAAACATATCAATCTGAATCGATTCTCCTACCTTAAGGTTATTCAGTTTGTCGTGATTTCTCAAATAATAAAAAGAAGAAATTACATCCTGTACCTGCGCCGGAACATCATAGGTATATTGCTTATCCGATTTATGGTCCTTCAACAATACCGTATTGTTCTTATAATTTACTAGTCCTTCCTGATTACGGGTATATCCTCCTTCATAAATCTTCCGTATAAAACGGTAAGGCTGTCCGGTAGACTTGTCAAAATAACTCTGATAATCGTCTTTTACTTTAAAAAAGGCCTTTGAAACTCCGGTAGTATATCCATATCCTTTGGCATGGTAGACACTTTTTCCATTATAGGTGGCATCCTTCAGTTCCAGAGTGGCGATACCTGCATTTATAAATCCGTACGAAACCTGAAACTTAAAATATTCACCCGACTGGTAAGCCGACTGGGCATATCCGCAAACAGCGAACAGGGTAATTAAAAGCGTTATTACAATTTTTTTCATAATGTCAATTTTTTATGAAAGATACAAAACAATATCTATTCCAAAAAGAGACAAAAACAAAAAAACCCAGCTGTTTCCAACTGAGTTTTTATGCTATTAACCAACCAAAAAACTATAAATTATGAAAAATTTATTACACTCGAACAAGGCATTAATAACCTCATTTTTGCGAGTGCAAAGGTATATCTATAATTTAATTAAAAAAATACCTGATTAAATTTTAACAACTAATTAACTTTTGAGGTTGTTTCACTGTGTCTTTTATAAAGTTCCGCGTTTTTCCTGCTCTCTTTCAATTGATTCGAACAAGGCTTTAAAATTACCTGCACCAAATCCGCGCGCTCCCATACGCTGGATTACTTCAAAGAATAATGTAGGTCGATCCTCTACCGGTTTTGTAAAGATCTGCAACAAATATCCTTCTTCATCAGCATCAATCATAATTCCAAGCTTTTGAAGTTCATTGATATCTTCCTTGAATTTATCCATATGGTCTTTTAAACGATCCGGAATTGCATCATAATACTCCTGAGGTGGAGTTGATAAGAATTCCACACCGCGTGATTTCATATCGGAAACCGTTTTAATGATATCGTCGGTAGCCACTGCAATATGCTGAACTCCCGGACCTTCATAGAAATCAAGATATTCTTCAATTTGCGAACGTTTTTTCCCTTCAGCCGGTTCGTTGATCGGGAATTTGATTCTTCCGTTTCCGTTTGCCATTACCTTGGACATCAAAGCAGAATATTCTGTTGTGATCTGTTTGTCATCAAAGGAAAGGAAGTTTACGAATCCTAAAATATCTTCAAACCACTTTACCCATACATTCATCTGGTTCCAGCCCACGTTTCCAACCATATGGTCAATGAATTTCAATCCTACCGGTGCAGGATTGTAATCTGATTCCCACTTTACATATCCTGGTAAGAACAACCCATTGTAGTTTCTGCGTTCTGTAAACATAAATACAGTTTCCCCGTATGCAAAAATACCGGCCTGTACTATTTCTCCGTTTTCATCCGAAGTAACGGTAGGCTCCATAAACGAAACCGCCCCGCGTTTTGTCGTTTCTTCATAAGCCGAACGTGCATCTTCAACCCATAAGGCTACGATCTTAACACCGTCTCCGTGCTTTTTAACGTGCTCTCCGATAGGAGAATCAGAATTCAGAGCCGTTGTCAGGATCAAACGGATCTTATCCTGTTTGATTACATAAGAAGCTCTGTCGCGAACCCCGGTTTCCAATCCTGAATATGCTTCAGATTGAAATCCGAAAGCTGTTTTATAAAAATGTGCTGCCTGTTTGGCGTTTCCAACATAGAACTCAACGTAGTCAGTACCTAAAATTGGTAAAAAATCCTGAGCTCCTTCAAATATTTTTTCTAAACCGTATTCTACAGACTTTAATTCAGTTGCCATAGTATATTATTGTTATTTTGTTTTTTATTTAATTTTATTTATCCAACCAAGACTGATGATATTTCTCATCTGCAATCTTCATTGCCTGCTCGGTTACCATTAAAGGCTTGAAAGTATCCACCATAACGGCCAATTCTTCCGTTTTTGTCTGGCCAATGCTTTTTTCCATTGTTCCCGGATGTGGTCCGTGCGGTATTCCTGCCGGATGCAGCGAAATATGTCCCGGGGCGATGTCGTTTCTACTCATAAAATCCCCGTCCACATAATACAGTACCTCATCGGAATCTATATTGCTGTGGTTGTAAGGAGCAGGAACTGCCAAAGGATGGTAATCGTACATACGGGGCACGAAAGAACAAACTACAAACGCATCCGTTTCAAATGTCTGGTGTACCGGAGGCGGTTGATGTATGCTTCCCGTTATCGGCTCGAAATCGTGGATTGAAAAGGCATACGGAAAATTATATCCGTCGTACCCCACCACATCAAAAGGGTGTGTAGCATACACCATATCAAATATCTCGTCCTGTTTGCGGACCTTGATAAGGAAATCCCCTTTTTCGTCATAGGTTTCCAGTTCTTCCGGCCTGCGGATATCGCGTTCACAAAACGGTGAATGTTCCAGAAGCTGGCCAAACCAGTTGCGATACCTCTTCGGCGTATAAATCGGCCTGCGCGATTCCACAATAAACAGACGGTTATCTTCCGTATCAAAATCAATTTTATAGATTACTCCTCTTGGAACAAGCAGGTAATCTCCGTATTTAAAATCAAGGTTACCCAGAATGGTTCTGAGTTTTCCGGTTCCACGGTGTATAAAAATCAATTCATCCGCATCGGTATTCTTGTAAAAGTAATCCTGCGTACGGTTTGTAGGAGCCGCCAAAGTAATGGTTACATCGCTGTTCGTTAAAACAGGCGTACGGCTTTCCAGATAATCTGCCACAGGTTCTACCTGAAAACCACGGAACCGGTAAGACTGGATGTTGTTTGCTCTGGCAATTTTCGGTGCTACACTGTAAGAACCTTTTATTTCTTTTACCTGTGTAGGACGATGCTCATGATACATATTGGTCGACATCCCGTCAAAACCGATAGTACCAAACAACTGCTCATAATAAAATTCACCGTTCGGTTTGCGGAATTGTGTATGACGCTTTGGAGGTATGTTTCCTAATTTATGATATAAAGGCATATGTTATTTTTTTAAATGACTAATAAAAAAGCATAGTTAAGCCTTCTTCATTCTGGATTGCGTTTAATGAAGTATTTTAATTGTGCTAATAATCCTTGCCATGTTTTCATACATAACAAATATAACAGTATTTTTTTTCTGATATAGCAATTTTAACCAAAAAATAGGAATAAAATAAACATCCTTACAGGTACTTAAAACCAGAAACCAAAGCCGAACCAGGTAAAATGTTTTTTGATCTCGGGAGAGTAAGATTGCTTGATTTCTATAGGTCCCACAACCGTCTGAAAACCATAACCCAAAGCATATCCGCTGTGTTTCGGAAGTTTAATCCAGTCGGGATTATCAAACATGGAATCTCCAGCCTGCGCAAAATTGGCCGCAAAGTTCAGATGGTGTTTCTTATAGAAACGGTAGTCAATACGCAGCATGGCCTTCAGGTAGGAATTACCGTTGACACTTAAAAAATCATATCCGTAAAACGGCTTGATATTTGAAATTGACTGAAATCCGAACCCTCCGAAATAATAATTAAGGTTCGATGACGGCAATGCTCCTATTGTGACACCGATATCCCCTTTCACTTCGACGGAAACACGGTCAAAAAAGGTTTTTACCATACCTAGCTCGCCGTTTATCTGTGTGAACGGTTTAAAATTCTGGTTGTAATCAGAAGAAAAGAAAGTATGCTTTATTTCGGCATTGAAACTGACTCCACGGGTAGGAAAATACTTATTGTCATAAGTATCGAGCACTATATTGAAATAAGGGCTCAGATAGTGGCTGTTATCCAGCCAGTGGTTTCCTACAAAATCATTGGTAATGTCCACAATCTGATATTTGTGCTCAAATCCCAATCCGATCAGGAAGCGGTTTCTGTAGTAATTCTGTATGTAGACGCGGTTGGTTAAATCGTTCCAGTCCGAATTATATACATCCAGCACATATCCCTGAATGGGAAGGATATTGTGTTTTTCGGGCTGGATATTGTATTTAAACTTATTGAGGCGACTTTGCACACCCACACTCCACCGAAAGCCGTTATCGACAAGATAATTAAGGTTGTATCTTATATTATCACCGAAAACCATATCAAGAGAAGCAAGGTCGTTCTTAAAAAGGAGTTTTTTCTGCGTAACATTTACAAGCAAACCGCTTTTGTAAAGATTGTCATAATGCAGTCCGAATTTTAAAAAACGGTTAACGGAATTTTCTTTGAGGTTTAAAATAAGGTCGTCCCCCTCATCGGCTTTTTCAAAGTTATAACTGATACCGCTGAAGTTCTGCGTGCCGTTCAGATTGGTTATTCCATCTTCCAGTCTGGAAAAAGGGACACATTCCTGTTTAAAATACCCGAGTTTACCGAATACATAATCTTTATTGTAATTCTTAAGCGGGTTCATCTTTACGGAATGGATGTGCAGGGTGTCGTTGGTGACATAGGCAGGAAGCGGATGTTTTGCATAACCGCTGCCTATTCTTCTGATATCAGCAATCTTCTCCATAGCGGCATCTCTTCCTTTTTTGATTATTTCGTCTCCTTTGTCAAATGTTACGACTGAATAGTTTACAATATCAGGCTTGATGTAAATGTCCGTTTCCTTTTGCTTTGCATCCATTCCCTGATACATACCATAGTTAGCGATCTGCATAAGAATATCCAGGGCTCCCTTTATTTTATCCCGGTCCTTTTTCCCATCCTGCACATCCACGCCAATTATGACATCCATACCTTTCTTGCGGATTTCATCAATGGGATAATTGTTTACGACGCCTCCGTCAATAAGCAGCTGATCGTTGATCTCTACCGGTGTATAAAGAGACGGAAAAGCCCCGCTGGCCAGGATACTCTGCGGAAGGTTGCCTTCCTCAAGGATCACCTGGTTTCCTGTTACCACGTCGGTAGCTATGCACAGGAACGGAATGGGCAATTTAGAAAAATCCTTTTCATACCTTACGTGCATCAGCAGCTTATTAAGCAGGTTGTAATTGTACATTCCTTTTGAAAGAGATACCGGGCTCCCTATTTTAAAGTCATCAAAAGGAAGCTGTAGTGCGTAGATTTCGTCGTTGCGTTTTTCATAAAACGATTTGGAGTTCCTGGGGATGTAATCCTGAAGCAAGGCATCGGTATCCACTGTTTTGAATATAGAATCGAGCTGATCTGCCGTATATCCCGCAGCATAAAGACCTCCGATGATGGCCCCCATGCTTGTTCCCCCTATATAATCAATCTTAACACCTTCCTGTTCCAGAACCCTGAGCACCCCGATATGGGCAAAACCTTTCGCCCCTCCTCCACTTAACACCAGTCCTACTTTAGGACGTTCTTTCTCCTGGGCAACAGCTGAAAAGCAAATAGCGAACACAAAAAAGCATCTCAAAAAAGACCGAAGCATAAGGAAAGTTATTTATTAGACAATAGGATTACGGGAAATAGGGAATTTAACATTTCTGCTGTCTCTCAAATTTAGTAAAAATTCCCTCAACATCGTTCTATAAAAACCGGAAATAAAGAGATAAAAAAAGCCTCCGCAAACCGGAAGCTCTCTTTTTAATTTCTTTGTATGATCGGAATTCCAAAATAAAACTCCAGTATTCTTGTACGGAAAAGATAATCGTATTTTGTCCGTAACAGATCTGACTGGGTATTCACAAGAAGTGTCTGCGACTGGTTGTAGTCAAAAGCTGTTGCCATGCCATTTTCATAACGTTCCTTGGTATAACGGAAAGCCTCTTCCCTGGCCTTCAGCATCTCCTTTGTTGCCAGATAGGTTTCCATAGCGCCCTTGGCATCAGAATATGCGGTATAAATGTTTCGTTCCAGATCCAGTTCGGTCTGCTCTAAAGCAAGCTTGTTCTTCTCAAGGTTGATCTTGCTGCGCTCCAGATTGTTTCTCGCAGAAAATCCGTTAAATATCGGAATGTTCAGCTGTAACCCGAAATTATGTCCCTTGTACATGTCGAACTGGTCAAAAAACGGCATCGGATTCATCAAGCCTCCCTTTCCATCGGGGATCTGGGCGTAAGATACACGGGAACTGAAACTGTAAAAACCGGTAAGCGAAGGTAAGAAAGCTCCTTTGGCAATGTCTACATCCTTTTCGGATATTGTTACATTGTTTTCTGCAATTTTGAGCTCGGTACGTTCCTGACGGGCTTTATAATAAATAGATTCAGGGCTTTCGAGGAAAATCGCATTAGGTTCAAATTCATATTCCACATCTGCAATATCGAATTCTTTAAAATCCTCCATCTGCAGCAGTTGTGCCAGACTCATTTTAGAGACCAGTAAGGCATATTCCGCCTGGATGATGCGTTGCTTGTCCGTAGCTACCGTAGCTTTCATATCGAATAGATCACCGCTCGGAATCATTCCGGTATCCACGAGGATCTGGGAACGAACGAGCTGCAGGCTGTCCGTATGGAACTGCTGCTTCTGAACCTTTATCGTTTCCTTATTGAACAGTACCTGCAAATAGGCATTTACTACATTCAAGGCAACGTCCTCCTCCATTTTAAGGTGCTGGTACTGCGAGGAAATAAGCGCCAGCTTTGACCTTCTGAACCGGTTCTGATTCTGCATCCCTTTAAAGATATCTATCCCTGCAGAAGCCCCCATCGAAGTAAACTGCGTCGTCTGGTTTTCCAAAATACCTGTAGTGATGTTTGTATTCAGACCGATGTTCCATGAATGCGAAACCGATGCATTGACGCTCGGAAGAAAACTTCCGAATGCATCTTTCTGATCTACTTCAGCCAGTTTGTTATCCAGCTCGATCTGCCTGATCGATACATTGTGTTCCATTGCGTGTGCTACACATTCTTCAAGGGTCATCTTCTTTTGTGCAAAAGCATTGAATCCCAGAAAAAGGCAAACGACGGCCGTTATTTTTGATAGCGTTTTCATAAATTATTTTTTCTTTTCAACTAGGATCAGAAAAATCCTATTTTTTAACCTGGTTCCAAACTTTGATCTTATCACCTTTCTTGATGCCGCTTTTGATTTCTACGTAAATACCGTCACTTACCCCGAGTACCACGTTTCTTCGTTCGAATTTCTGAGGGCTCACTTCCACTTCCACAAATGATTTCTTTGTTTTCTCGTCATATTGTACCAATCCTTCCTTCAGTGCAAGAATATTATCAGACTTGGCAAGGATGATAGAAGCATTGGCACTTAAGCCTGAGCGTATAAAGGTGGTGTCCTTGTTCACAAGGCTTCCCTTTATCGGAAACTGCATAGCCCCGTTTTCGTTCACCCCTTTTGGTGCGATGTAATCAAGTACGGCGCTGAACTTTTTATTTTCAATTGCTCCAACTGTGATTTCTAGCGGAAGCCCCAGTTTTATTTTCCCAACCTCGGATTCATCCAGCTTTCCTTCAAAAATCATATTCCCTACATCTGCCAGGCTGGCAATAGTGGTTCCTTCGTTAAAGTTGTTTGCCTCGATAACTTGGTTTCCCTTCTTAACAGGAACATCGAGCACCATACCTGAAACGGTAGAACGGATCAGGGTTTGTGCAATATTAGACATTCCCTTGGTTGTTCCTGTACGGATTATTTCGGCACTTTGTAACGTAGCGTTATAGGTTTGCACCGCCTGTTTATAAGCCGTTTCAGCCGCGTCGTAGTCGTTTGCGGATATTACCCCTTTTCCAAAAAGCGTTTTTTGCCTTTCGTAAACTCTTTTTTGATTATCGAGGTCAATTTTAGCTGTCTGGATCTGGCTGTTGGCAGAATTCAGGCTTGAAACATTCGGAACAACCTTAATTTTGGCGATGAGATCTCCCGACTTGATATAATCTCCGGCCTCCACGTATACTTCATCAATGATTCCGGATATATTGGGTTTTATAAGGACTTCTTCCTTGGGATTTATATTTCCCGTAGCCACTGTGCTTTTTGAAATAGAACGGATTTCAGCCTGTTCCGTTTCATATACTACCGGCGGTTCGGCATTCTTCTTATACAACCAGAATAGGGCTCCTGCAAAAGCAAGTGCTAAAAAAATCAAAATGGTAATGGTACAACCTTTTTTCATAATATTTTTATTGTTTTATGTTTTGCCTTTGGTGAAAGGCTGTTCTAAATTCTGCTTTTATTATTCTGTTCTCAGTGCATCTATTGGCTTCACCCTAATGGCTGTAATAGCAGGTATAAGGCCGGCCAGCAATCCCGCAAAAACAAGAATGATCAGTGCAATGACTACGATTCCCAGATGGACACTTGGATTAACTATCGGAATTTCATTGGCGTTAGGCGCCTTAGACAAGGCCATGTTGATAAGCCATAATACAAATGACGCAAAAATGATCCCCGCCATTCCCGCAACCAGTGAAAGTACTACGGATTCCGTAAGTATCTGTTTGATAACGGTCCAGGGTGTTGCCCCCAAAGCCCTGCGGATCCCGATTTCCTGCGTACGCTCCTTCACGATGATGAGCATGATGTTTACAATACCTATAATCCCGGATCCCAGAATAAAGATCCCCACGATATAGGATACGGCCGTTAATATCGAAAACAATCCGTTGATTTTTTTGAATTCCTGATACAGGTCAAAGTGACCGATGGCCCTGTCATCCGTTGGTGCAATGGTATGCCGCTGCTTCAGCAGATCAAAAATACTGTTTTTTATATCCGTAATCGGGATATCATCATCAGCCGTAATAGCCATCCATCCCACAATATCTCCATAATTAAAAGCCTGCTGAAAGGTAGTAAACGGTATAAAAAGCTGCTTCTGACTTTCTTCTGCATCTCCTCCCATATTGGAAATACTCTTGTAAACGCCCACAACCATAAAATTAACGCCCTGTACCTTTATATACGATCCCAGCACCTCTTCTCCCGGTGCATATAACTCCCTGATCACCCCTTCTCCGATAACGGTAACCTTCCGCCTGTTTTCAATATCTCCGTAGTTGATAAACCTTCCTTTGAGAATATCCATAGGCTGTTGCAGAATAAATTCCGGGTAATCACCGTAAACGTTATAGGCTCCTGTTTTTGTTCCGCGCACTACGTTATTGCTTCCCCTGAAACCACCGAGCTGATTTCTCGGAGAAACATACATCAGGCCGCTGATGTCCCTTTTTATCGCATCAACATCCCCGTTTTTAAAGTTAAAACTTCTTCCCTGCGGCAGCCCTTTATAAGGTTTGGATGTAGAACCCGTCCACATGAACATGGTATTGGTAGACAAACCTCCCATCTGGCGCTTAATGCCGTTTTGCAGCCCCTGACTCGCTGAAAGAAGTATGATGAGGATAAAAATACCCCAGAATACCCCGAATGCCGTGATCAGCGTTCTGAAGGGATTGGCGGAAAGGGCCTCTATTATTTCATTCCATTTATCTCTGCTAAACATACTATTCTGCTCTTAGTGCTACAATTGGTCTTATCTTCGCAGCGCGGTATGCGGGAACGAACCCTGCAAAAGCTCCTGCTACAATGAGTATTATAAGCGTGGTAATTGCCACATTGAAATCAACCTCGGGGTGGGTAAAGAAATCCGCTTCAACAGATGGTCCTACCAGTTCCCAGACAACAAGCCCGGCAATAAGTCCTGAAAAACCCGCAATAACTGTAATGAATACGGCCTCCTGCAGTATCATCGTAATAATGGATATAGGAGAAGCTCCCAAAGCTTTCCGTATTCCGATTTCCTTGGTCCTTTCTTTTACAATGATGAGCATAATATTTCCGACGCCTACAACACCTGCAATAATGGTACAGATTCCTACAAACCAGAAAAAGGCCTTAACACCTCCGGTTATGATGTAAATATTCTTTGCATTGTCCAGGGAATTGTTCACTACCAATGCCCCTTCATCATCCGGCGCAATAGTATGTCTGGCTTTTAGAAGGTCTTGCAGTTCTTTGGTAAACTCATGTGATTCCGCAACAGCAGTGTCAAAATCTGCACTTTTACGCATCGTAAAAGCCATACTGCGGATGCTGTCTCCTGCACTGTATGCTTTTTGGGCTGTAGCAAGTGGAATAAACACTCTGTTTTCCTCTCTTTCCCCTCCGGGATCGGAATAAACCCCCACTACCTTATAGATCATTCCCGAAACATTAAGCTCCTCGCCCAATGCCTCTTCTCCGTGTTTGAAAAGGTCTTTTTCTACTTTCTGCCCAATAACAACGTTTTTTTCATAATTGTTCATATCGGTCTGGTTAACGAACCTTCCTTTAACGATAGAAGCGTTTTCGATGAACTGATAGTCGGGATGTACCCCTTCTACCCTGTAGTTTCCGGTTTCTTTTTTATAAACGATGTTTCCGTTCCAGACCGTATAGATAGCCGATTTGTATTCGATATAGTTTTTCAGCAGGCTTGTGGCAAGTTCGTAATCTGCATTTTTCAGGTGTATCTCTCTTCCAACTCCCAATCCGTTATACTCTTTCTGGGTGATTCCGGGCCATACTGAAATACGGTTTACCGCATCCTGTTCAAACTGCTTCTGGATCCCGTTCTGGATGCCGTTACCTGCTCCCAACAGAATCACCAGGATAAAGATTCCCGAAGCTACCGAAACCCCGGTAAGAACCGTACGAAGCTTGTTCTTGGACAGTTCTTCAAATATTTCCTGCCAACGCTCAATACTAAACATGTTGTGAAGCCCTTATCTGGTTAACCAATTTATCCGATTCTATCTGTCCGTCCTTAAGGTATACGATACGTTTTGTCATTTCTGCAATATCCGGTTCATGCGTTACAATAAGTACGGTTTTCCCTTCGTCATTGATCTGCTGCATAAGGTCCATCACCTCATATGAAGTTTTGGTATCAAGAGCTCCTGTAGGTTCATCTGCAAGCAGCACCTTTGGATTTGAAGCCAGTGCTCTGGCAATGGCAACACGCTGTTTTTGCCCCCCGCTCATTTCACTTGGCAAATGCTTCGCCCAGCTTGCAAGCCCCACTTTCTCAAGGTAATGCATGGAACGTTCTATTCTTTCCTTCCGTGCCATTCCCTGGTAATAAAGTGGCAATGCCACATTGTCCAGAGCATTTTTATAGTTGATGAGGTTGAAGGACTGGAATACGAACCCAAGAAATCTGTTCCGGTATTGAGATGCAATGGTTTCATTCAGGTTTTTAATGGAGACACCGTCCAGGGTATAAGAACCTTCATCTGCCTCATCAAGTATTCCCAGGATATTCAACAGGGTAGATTTTCCCGATCCGGAACTCCCCATGATGGAAACGAACTCGCCTTCTTTAACCTCAAAGTTAATTCCCTTGAGAACGTGAAGTGAATTCTTTCCCATTTGATACGACTTATGAAGATCTTTAATTTCTATCATATTCAGATTTTTAGACAGTTTTACAGGTAATATCCATTCAAAATATGCGTTCCAAAGGTTGTGTCATCAACCTGTACGTCTATGTTCAAAAAACGGAAAAACAGCCAACAAATCCCTGTTCTTCAGAAACAAAATTATTTAAATAGAGTTGTTTTTCAGGTGAGTATCCGTTTACGGGAAAATGTTACACAAAAAAATAAAAAATAAAGGGGTGCTTTGATTTTAATCGGTATTAAAATCATTTTTTCACTACAAAGTCTGCAAACAGAAGGAAAGAATGTTCTTGATACCCTGTCTAGGAGGAGGCGTTAAAAAACTCCGACACCTTTTGTGCTTTGGATTTGCCGACGATTTTTACGATTTCCTCTTCAGGAACTTCTGCAAGCCTTTTAACAGATTTAAAATGCACCAGCAGCTTTTCCATTGTTTTAGGACCGATTCCGGGAATGGTTGTTAAGCTGTTGTCAATCGCATTCTTACTGCGCTGGTTGCGGTGGAATGTAATACCGAAACGGTGAGCTTCATTGCGCAGGTGCTGGATCACTTTAAGGGTTTCCGACTTTTTATCCAGATATAACGGAATGCTGTCTCCGGGATAAAACAGCTCCTCCAGCCGCTTGGCAATACCAATGATGGCGATTTTCCCCCTTAAGCCAAGTACTTCAAGGCTTTTTAAAGCAGCCCCGAGCTGTCCTTTACCCCCATCAATGATGATAAGGTCCGGTAATGGTTCCCCTTCATCCAGCATACGGCGGTAACGCCGGAAAACAACTTCCTCCATCGAAGCAAAGTCATTGGGTCCATCAACCGTTTTAATATTGAAATGCCGGTAATCCTTCTTACTGGGTTTACCATCCTTAAACACAACACAGGCAGCAACCGGATTGGTTCCCTGAATATTGGAGTTATCAAAACATTCGATATGCCGTGGTTCCTTATTCAACCTCAGATCAGATTTCATCTGCGCCATGATCCTGTTGGTATGCCTGTCAGGATCTACAATCTTAATCTGTTTCAGTTGATCAAGACGGTAATAACGGGCATTGCGTTCAGAAAGGTCCAGCAATTGTTTTTTATCTCCAAGTTTAGGAACGGTTACGTTGATCTTTTCTCCTAAGTCCAGCTCAAAAGGAACGATCACTTCCCTGGTGAGAAGATGAAAACGTTCACGGAGCTCAATGATGCCAAGTGTTAACAGTTCTTCATCTGTTTCGTTGAGCCGCTTCTTCAGCTCCAGAGTGTGGGACCTGATAACGGATCCGTGGGAAATCTGGAGAAAATTGATATAGGCCATTGTTTCATCGCTGATGATTGAAAAAACATCTACATTGGTAATTTTCGGATTAACGATGGTTGATTTGGACTGGTAATTTTCCAATACGCGCAATTTCTCTTTCACGGCCTGGGCTTCTTCAAATTTCATCTCCGAAGCATACTGCATCATAAGCTGCTTAAAATCCTTAATGTTCTCTTTAAAATTGCCTTTAAGCAGGTGGCGGATGTTCTGAATCTTCTTTGAATAGGCTTCTTCCGTTTCATAACCTTCACACGGCCCCAAACAGTTTCCTATATGGTATTCCAGGCAAACCTTGTATTTGCCGTTTTGTATGTTCTGAACGCTCAGGTCGTAATTGCAGTTACGCAGCGGATAAAGTTCGCGTATCAGATCCAGCAAGGTATGTAAAGTTCTTCCGCTCGTATAGGGCCCAAAATATTCCGAACCATCCTTTATAAGATTCCGCGTAGAGAAAACGCGCGGGAACCGTTCGTTTTTAATGCATATCCACGGATACGTCTTATCGTCACGCAGCAGGATATTATACCTGGGCTGCAGGTTTTTTATAAGGTTATTTTCCAGCAGCAATGCGTCGGTCTCCGTTTGAACCACGATGTGCTTAACCGTAATGATTTTCCGAACCAGAACGTTCAGCCGTGCATTATCGTGCACTTTGTTGAAGTAAGATGACACTCTCTTCTTCAGGTTTTTGGCCTTACCCACATACAACAGCTTGTTGTCCTTATCAAAATACTGATAAACACCGGGCTGTTCGGGTAAGGTTTTTAACTGTAATGCAATATCTGGATTCGAAGTCATAATGAAATACCTAATGAAACAAATTTACGCCAAGTTTTTTTGAATTCATAAAGCTATAAATAGTATCTTTAAAATATGATTTTCACAGAAAGCGCATGAATTTTACTACGCGAAACTTCGAACTCCTGGGCAAATCCGTTATTCCGGGAGAAACCAAAACCATAGAGCTAAACATCGCCACACTACATACGATGACCGAACTTAAGGTCCCCATAATTGTATCCCGATCTATTTACGAAGGCCCAACGGTATTGCTTACCGCCGGACTTCACGGGGATGAACTTACGGGGATTGAAATCATCCGCCAGATTATACGGCGCGGCATCAACTATCCGAATTGCGGAACCATCATCTGCATTCCCCTTGTGAATGTTTTCGGATTTGTAAACCAGTCACGGGATTTTCCGGACGGACGGGATCTGAACCGCGTTTTTCCCGGCTCTGCCAACGGTTCTTTAGCAAGCAGATTCGCTTACCGCATCATGCAGGATGTAGTGCCTGCTGTTGACTACGTTATTGATTTCCATGCCGGCGGACGGGGCAGATTCAATGTTCCGCAGATCAGGATTGAATCCCGAAAGCCGGAACTGGATGAACTGGCCGATGCCTTTTCCACGCATTTTGTGCTGTATTCCAGCAATATCGACGGATCGTTCAGGGAAGCTTGTGACAAGCTCGGTAAAAAATACCTTCTATTTGAAGCAGGAAAGGCACTGGACATTCACAACGAAGTTATTGAAGAAGGAATTCAGGGAACCATCCGCTTCCTGGATAAACTACAAATGCTCAACAGCAACTTCACTTCGAAAACCCCCTCCCAAAAAATGGTCCGCATTGAGAACTCTACCTGGATAAGAGCACAATATTCCGGTATACTGCATAACTTTATCCACAACGGAACCTTTGTAAAGGCAGGCTCACAACTTGGAAAGATTACCGATCCTTACGGATTGGTAGAGGAATCGATTGTTGCGCCTAACGACGGGTACATCATCTGTGAAAACCAGGCTGCCATAGTCTTTCAGGGTGATGCCGTTTACCATATTTCAACCCGGTTAAAAGATGACGAAGAAAGAACTTAGAATCAAATACAAAAAACTGCGCAGTGAATTAAGTTTTGACGATGTGGAAGAACTGAGCCTGCAGATTGCCAATGAAGCCTTGAAACTTCCCATATGGAATTACGAGAACTACCACATTTTCCTGAGTATTCAGGAGCATAAGGAAGTACAGTCCGATTTCCTGCTGCACATCCTAAGCGGTATGGACAAGAACATCATTGTTTCCAGGTCGGATTTTGAAAGTCGAAAAATGGCACACGTATTGCTCACAGATAATGTGGTCATACGCAAAAATGAGTGGAACATTCCGGAACCTCAAAACGGTTTTCCTGTAAATGATGATCTCATCGAAGTCGTGTTCATTCCGCTTCTGGCTTATGATGAGTCCGGAAACAGGGTTGGATATGGAAAGGGGTTTTACGATATTTTCCTGTCTAAATGCGGTCCGGATACCGTAAAGGTAGGATTGTCGTTTTTTGATCCGGAACCTTTTATCAGTGATGCAGACGTTCACGATGTAAAACTCGATTACTGCGTAACACCGAACAAAACAATAAATTTCAGATTATGATGGAAAAATTTTTAAACAAGACCATCCGGTATGTTTCTCTTATCTTAATTTCAGGAACAATGATCATTTCATCCATATCCTGTACTACAGGGAGAACGCATCACCATGGAACCAGGGTTCCTCCGGGCCAGGCAAAGAAATACACCGGCGAACGAAGTGCGAAACGATTTGCGCCAGGCCAGCAAAAGGAAAAGAAGAGCCGATCCCATCACGACAACCACCGGAAAGGAAAAAAAACGCGATAAATTATCGTGTTTTTTTATTAACCTATATTAAGAAAACAATTCGCAATTACTCTTTATCTTTGTTTTTAAGAAACAGCTATTAAAATGGAATTAATAAACGCATTAAACTGGAGATACGCTACTAAAAAAATGAGTGGTGAAAAAGTTGCAGAAGAAAAAGTAAACCAAATCGTCGATGCTGCCCACCTGGCTCCTACATCATCAGGTTTACAACCTTTTGAAATCATTGTGGTAAGCAACGAAGAACTGAAACAGAAAATACAGCCTATCGCCTACAATCAGTCTCAGATAGTAGACGGATCCCACCTGCTTATTTTCGCATCCTGGGATAAATATACAGACGAACGTATCGATTCGATATTTGACCATATGAATACCGAAAGAGGATTGCCGTTAGACAATACGGACGATTATAAAAACGGATTAAAAAGCATGTTGTTCTCCATGACGGAAGAACAGCAGGCCGCCCATACGGCGAAACAGGCCTATATAGGGCTCGGAACCGCTATTGCTGCCGCTGCCATGCTTAAGGTAGATGCCACACCTATGGAAGGATTCGTGAATGCAGACCTTGATGAATTATTAGGCCTTAAGGAAAAAGGGCTAAAATCACAAGCCATCCTTACTTTAGGATACCGCGCTACTGAAGGTGACTGGTTACAGGGTATGAAAAAGGTACGTCAGCCGAAAGATAAATTCCTTACGGAATTAAAATAACATTATTATTGGCACAATAATTGAAACAAATCAAATTACAGATTCAAAATTTAATTTGGTTGGTTAAAATAAAAAATCCTGCAATAATTGCAGGATTTTTTTATGATGTTTTATATTTAGTTTCTGCTCATAAGCAAACGAAGTACATACCAGAACAACAACATAAGCGAAGCAAACAAAGACAAGGCCGCAGCGATGTACTGACCTGTTCCGAAATGGTTCTTAATCTGATAGGTGTCATAAAGGATTGATCCTGAAGCAAGGACGATCATCCCGACAGAAAACCATAATCCGAGATCAAATCCGAAAATCATTCCGGCTACTATAGTTCCGATAGCAAGGAAAAAACCTATGGTCAAAATGCTTCTTAAAAACGAAAAATCAGCTTTGGTGCTGAATACAACAAAAGTAAGCCCCAGGAACAAACTTCCCGTTATAACCGCCGCCTGTGTCAGTAAAGCCGCACCTCCTGAATAATACATGGCAATGTACAGTATAGGGATGAAAATCAATGCTTCCGCCAGAATATATAGAAAGTATCCTAAATACTGTTTGGACAGACTGGCATTATTGTAAGCCATTTTCTGTGCAATATAGCTGATACCCATAAAGCCACCTAACAATACAAGCCACAGATATCCCTGTGTAAGGCTCAGCATAAAATCAACCAATGGTTCAATACGTAAAAAAAGGGATTCCAGAATAACGAATGCCACTATACCCAAAGCCAGATTCAAATAGGTTTTCCTGTAGAATGTCGCCTGTTCCTGTTTTGTTGCCTGCGCAACGATTTGAAATGCTTCCATAGAATTTGTTTTTGTTATTTGGTTAAAGATAAAAAAGCTTCCCCAATTGCGGAAATCTTATTTAAAAACTTTCTTGTTGAAAAGGATCAAAAGACCTACACCAACCGAAATTGCAACGTCGGCTACATTAAAAATAGCATTGAAGAACGTAAAGTAATTTCCTCCCCAAACCGGCAACCAGTCAGGCAGATAGCCTTTCCAAATAGGAAAATAGAACATGTCCACCACCTTCCCGTGAAACCAGGTTCCGTAAGGTTTTTCGCTGAACAAAGTTGCCAACTGGCCATGGCTGTCGTTAAAGATAACCCCGTAAAAAACAGAATCAATAATGTTGCCTACCGCCCCTGCAAGGATGAAAGCTATGGCCACAATTAAAATAACTGATCCCTTCTTTTTAACAGAATCGTACAACCAGTAAAGAATACCTCCGACGGCCAGGATCCTGAAGGTAGTGAGTAAAAGTTTCCCATAATCTCCGGGAAGTTCCACACCCCACGCCATACCATCGTTCTCAATGAAGCGTATCTGAAACCAATCCAGCCCCATAACCTTTACAAAATCATCGATCATGAAATGGGTCTTAATGTATATTTTCGAAACCTGGTCCACAATGATCACCAGGATAGCTAAAAACAAAGCTTTATTAAACGACATGGTGTGCTTTTTTTTCAAATTTGCACAAATGTAAGGTATTTAAAATAAAAAACGCCCTTAATTAAGAGCGTTTTATCAATTATCGTTGCTGTACTTTGGCTTCCATGCTCATGGTTGCATGCGGCACCAGTTTCAACCGTTCTTTCTCTATAAGCTTACCCGTTACGCGGCAGATACCGTACGTTTTATTCTCTATACGGATTAAAGCGTTCTTTAAGTCGCGGATGAATTTCTCCTGACGGGTTGCCAATTGTGAATTCGCTTCTTTTGAAAGTGTTTCACTTCCTTCCTCAAAAGCTTTAAACGTGGGCGACGTATCATCCGTCCCGTTGTTTAAATCATTCATATAGGCGCTCTTTATCAAATCCAGATCAGCCTGGGCCTTCTCAATCTTCTTTAAAATAAGTTCCTTGAACTCAGCTAAATCAGCATCTGAATATCTAACTTGTACATTCTCATTTTCCATAACTAAAACAATTTATTTTGTAACACTAATTCTGGTTATCAAATCATCGAATTCAATTTCCGTGCCGTTTGACAGTTCATCAACAAAAACAAGGTTTTCCGTCAATGTTTCCGCCTTGATATATTCCATATTTGCATTTACGGCCTCTTCAATAACTGAATTGCGCTGTATTTGTACTTTTACTTTATCTGTAACTTCAAACCCCGAGTCCTTCCGGATGTTCTGGATTCTGTTTACAAGTTCTCTTGAAATACCTTCTTTTTTCAAGGCATCGCTTATGGTGATATCCAATGCTACCGTAATCCCGTTTGCATTGGCTACAAGCCACCCTTCGATATCCTGCGATGAAATTTCAACGTCTTCTATTGTCAATATAACGCTATTTCCCGATATTTCCAATGAAACCTCGTTGTTTTTCTCCATTTCGGCAATCTGTTCCTGTGAGAAATCCTGAATCGCTTTGGCCACATTGCCCATTTCTTTTCCGAAACGGGGTCCGAGTGCTTTAAAATTCGGTTTAATCTGTTTTACCAGGATTCCTGAAGCATCGCTTAACAATTCTATTTCCTTCACATTTACCTCAGCCATAATCAGATCTGCAACAGCTTCTATTTCAGACTTTTGTTTTTCATCCAGAACAGGAATCATAATCTTCTGCAACGGCTGACGCACCTTGATCATCTCTTTCTTACGCAATGATAACACTAAAGAGGATACAATCTGCGCCTTTTGCATTTTACTTTCCAAAGACTTATTAACAATTTTATCGTTGTATTCCGGAAAGTCTGCCAAATGTACCGATTCAAATGTTTCCTTAGCTGTCGCCTGCGTTAAATCTTTATAAAGTTTATCCATAAAGAAAGGCGCAATAGGAGCCGAAAGTTTTGCAACTGTTTCCAGGCAGGTATAAAGCGTTTGGTACGCAGCTATTTTATCCTGGGCATATTCTCCTTTCCAGAAGCGACGGCGACACAAACGTACGTACCAGTTGGAAAGGTTTTCCTGAACGAAATCCGAGATAGCACGTGCTGCCTTTGTAGGTTCATAATCCGCATAGCATTCATCTACTTCTCTGATGAGGGTATGCAGTTCAGATAAGATCCACCTGTCAATTTCGGGACGTTCATTTAAAGGCACCTCAGCTTCACTATAGGTAAAACCGTCGATGTTTGCATATAGCGCAAAGAAAGAATACGTGTTGTACAGGGTACCGAAAAATTTACGGCGCACCTCTGTTATACCGTCCACGTCAAACTTAAGGTTGTCCCAAGGGTTTGCATTCGAGATCATATACCAACGCGTAGCATCCGGTCCGTGTTCTGCCAATGTTTCAAACGGATCCACAGCATTTCCGAGACGTTTTGACATCTTCTGCCCGTTCTTATCCAGAACCAATCCGTTCGATACGACATTTTTATATGCTTTTTCACCAAATACAAGTGTTGCAATGGCATGCAGCGTATAGAACCAGCCACGCGTCTGGTCTACTCCTTCCGCTATAAAATCAGCAGGAAATGCTTCATGATTGTCGATATATTCTTTGTTTTCAAACGGGTAATGCCACTGGGCATAAGGCATAGAACCCGAATCGAACCACACATCGATAAGGTCCGCCTCACGCTTCATTGGTTTTCCTTCAGGGGAAACCAATACGATGGCATCCACTACATTTTTATGCAGGTCGATCTTGTCGTAATTCTCTTCACTCATGTCTCCGGCAACAAATCCTTCAAAAGGATTGCCCGACTGAACCCCAGCAGCTATCGATTTGTTTACTTCGTTCACAAGTTCTTCAACCGAACCTATGATGAGTTCTTCCGATTTATCCTCCGTTCTCCAGACCGGCAAAGGTATTCCCCAATAACGGGAACGGGAAAGGTTCCAGTCGTTGGCATTTTTAAGCCAGTTTCCGAAACGTCCTTCTCCTGTTGCTTTGGGTTTCCAGTTGATCTCTTCATTAAGATCGAACATCTTTTCTTTTACATCGGTAACCTTGATAAACCAGGAATCCAAAGGATAATACAATATCGGCTTGTCGGTTCTCCAGCAATGCGGGTAACTGTGAACGTATTTCTCTACTTTAAAAGCTTTATTGCCTTCTTTCAGCATGATGGCAATTTCTACATCAACCGATTTCTCAGGCTCCTCTCCATCATTATAATATTCATTTTTCACATACTTGCCGGCCATATCGCCCATTTGCGCTACAAACCGTCCCTGCAGATCCACCAGGGGAACCGGGTTTCCTGCCACATCAAGTACAAGCATCGGAGGTACTCCTGCATCCTTTGCCACTTTGGCATCATCAGCACCAAATGTAGGGGCTGTATGTACGATACCTGTTCCGTCTTCGGTTGTAACGAAATCGCCCGGGATTACCCGGAATGCATTTTCTGCATTTTCAAAAGGCAATGCATAAGGCAACAGCTGTTCATAGCGGATTCCCACAAGGTCCTGTCCCTTAAATTCCTTCACAATGAAATAAGGAATCTTTTTATCGCCTTCACTGTAACCTGAAAGTTCCGCTTCGGTTTCAACAGCAAAGAACTTACCTGCAAACTGCTTTCCTACGAGCGGTTTTCCCAAAATCACATTGATTGGCTCATGCGTATATTGATTGTACGTCTTTACCAGTACGTAATCGATCTTAGGTCCTACGGTCAAAGCTGTATTGCTTGGCAGCGTCCAGGGCGTTGTGGTCCATGCCATGATGTCGACAGCACCATAACCCTTCAGAAATTCCGGCAACGAGTCCGCAATGGTTTTGAACTGGGCCACAATGGTGGTATCCGTAACATCACGGTACGACCCCGGCTGGTTTACCTCATGTGAAGATAACCCCGTTCCGGCCTTTGGTGAATAAGGCTGGATCGTATACCCCTTGTACATAAGATCCTTGTCATAAATCTGTTTAAGAAGCCACCATACAGATTCCATATACTTAGGTTTGTAGGTAATATACGGATCGTTCATATCTACCCAGTATCCCATTTTTTCCGTAAGGTCGTTCCAAAGATCTGTATAACGCATAACCGTGCGTTTACATGCTTCGTTGTATTCCTCTATCGTAATTTTTGTCCCGATGTCTTCCTTCGTGATACCGAGTTCTTTTTCGGTTCCTAATTCAACGGGCAACCCATGAGTATCCCAGCCAGCTTTACGCTTTACCTGGAATCCCTTCTGCGTTTTATAACGGCAGAAAATATCCTTAATAGCACGAGCCATCACATGGTGAATACCGGGTTTACCGTTTGCTGAAGGCGGTCCCTCAAAAAACACAAACGGCTGATTTCCTTCTCTGGAAGAAACCGACTTGTCAAAGATGGACTGCTCTTTCCAATATTGCAGCATCTCATTTGCTATATTGGGTAAATCAAGTCCTTTATATTCTGTGAATTTCGTGCTCATTGTACTGTTTTTGAATTCAATCTGCAAATTTACGGAATTTCAGTTAAACTAACAGTATTTAATTACGGGCCAAATTATTAAAAAACAACGGGCAGCCCCCTCTGGGGTTACCCGTTTCGATTTTATACAGATGAACAATATCGCGTTAACATACCTTAATCCCGTCAAACATACGACGGTATCATCCACTGAGCAATTTACGTTTCCAAATAAAGATTGAAGAAAAAAAACACTTCTATCAGAAAAGACTCATTAAAACCTGTAACCTATAGCCACGGAAAGTTTTGCATTGGCCCAGGGCCCCTTTATTTTTACATCGACCCCTTGATCGTGTACCGTGTAGGTATAATCGATCTTTTTTATTTCAGCTTCGTCAAGTGCTTTCCGTACTTCTGCCTGTTCCTCAGCATTTAAAGGCCGTTTACCGCTTAATTCCCCTGATGCAAAACCATAGCTCAATCCGACAAAGGTGCAGTCAAGATAGAACCTTTCCGAAAGTCTCCACTGGGCTCCTAAAGATAATCCCGCAGAAAATCCGTCAACATTCCCGTTAATGGTAACACGCTCTATCCTGTTCTGGTAGATGTAGTCAACAGGCAGGGTCACCTTGAACCGGTCGTACCGCAGGAAAGGGGCAACATAAAAACCGCGTAAACCTTGTTTTCCCAGATAGAAACGAACTTCCGGCGTTAAAGAAAAAGCCTTCATCCTTACATCCTTCAACAGATCGATCGCTCCTTTATCTTCTACAATATCCCTGACATAGTTAAAATAGGGAATACTGCGCTCGGGCATTATATTCATCCCCACCGCAACGCTTGTCTTTGGGGCAATCAGACGTTCATACTGCAATGCAATACTTCCCGATGTAAACCCCAACAGGTTGACCTTTACTATGTTTTCCCTGTCTTCCGTTGATGCAGACTGTGCGATTACAGACTGCGCCATTACAAAACATGCTATGAACAAAAACCTTTTCATATTTAACGGATTGTCAATATATTAAAAACGAAAATACCGGCTTTCGTAGTATATCTTTTTTCGGAAATTTAAAAACGACACCCGATGCTTACTGCCATACGGGGAATAAGCATGTTTGACTTTACAGTAGACTTAACGCCTCTTTCATCTATATCATAAGTAAAATCAACATTCTTAATCAGGAAACTGCTGAGCTCGTAATCAAGATACCGCTGCTGATCAGCTGTAAGGGGTAACTGCTTATCAAAATTACCCGATGCCATATTGTAGCTCAGATTCAGAATGGTCCAGTCAATATACCAGCGCCGGGATATCTTCCATTGCTTTCCTACAGACACACCGAAAGCAAACACATTAAGCGGCCCGTTCAGCGTAACCTCATCCGAAAACTGTTCCATTTGATATTCTATAGGCACGTTTAATTTGTAGTAATCGAACCGGATGGATGGCGCCACATAAAACCCGGTCGCTTCCAGTCCTCCCAGATAAAAGCGTACCTCTGGTATAAAGGAAAAATTCGAAAGTGTTGTGCCCTTTAAAATTTTCAGCGTTTTCTCATCTTCTACCCAGGAATCGAACATGTTGAGAAAAGGAACGTCTCTTTTTGCAAGGTAGTTCATTCCAATATTGAGCGTTTTGGTCTTATCGAGCAGTATACGCTCATATTTCAGCGAAACCATACCTGAGGGCAGCCCCAGCAGGTTCAACTTCAGAATGTTGCGGTTGTAGGCGTTGTTTAAAAAGAAGTTTTTTTGCGGATAGGTTTCAATACCCAGCAACAATACGAAAACAATGATAACTCTATACACCCCTACAAGTTTTATTGTTATAAATATACAATTTTATAGTATATACCGAGGTATAAACTACCAAAACCTGCAGTTTTTATGCTTTCCGTTAAATTATTGTTTTGTGTTATTCGTTGAGAAGCTCTCCGCAAACAGGCGTTTGAAAAGCTTCGGCAAAACCTTTTGCGGAAAGATTCCGCGGCAGAAGAAACATCATCTTGGTAATGGCAGCTTCGGTTGTGATATCATAACCGGAAATGACCCCTATCTGTTTCAGCGCAGTTCCTGTTTCATATTTACCCATATCTACACTTCCTCCCCAGCATTGGGTAACGTTCACCACCTTAATGCCCCTTTCAATGGCTTTATGCAAGGTGTTGATAAACCAGAATTCGGTAGGGGCATTTCCCGACCCGAAAGTTTCGAGAACAATTCCCTTGAGATTCTCTATGTTTAATATCCCTTCCAGAACACGCTGTGTAATACCCGGAAAAATTTTGAGAATGAACACATTGGCATCCAGGTCCTTCTGTACCTCCAGTCGGTCCGAAATATAAAAATCGTCAAGCAGGTGCTCGTTTATTTTAAGGTGTACTCCTGATTCTGCCAGGTGCTGTAAGTTAGGAGAAGTAAAGGCATTAAAATGCTCGGCGCTGATCTTCGTTGAGCGGTTTCCACGGTAAAGTTTGTATTCAAAGTAAAGGCCTACTTCTTTAATAACGGGAACGCCGTTTTCGCGCAAAGACGCGATCTGTATAGCCGTGATCAGATTTTCTTTGGCATCGGTACGCAAATCCCCTATCGGAAGCTGCGACCCGGTTAAAATTACGGGTTTTGAAAGGTTTTTAAGCATGAAGCTTAAGGCCGATGCCGTATACGACATGGTATCCGAACCATGCAGTACCACAAAACCGTCGAATAGATCGTAGTTCTTTTCAATAACTTCGGCAATGGTGATCCAATGCTCAGGATTCATATCCGAAGAATCGATAGGCTCGTCAAATGAATAAGTATAGATCGTACAATCCAACAAATGCAGTTCGGGAATGCGTTCCAACAGCTGGTCAAAGTTAAATGCCTTGAGGGCTCCTGTTTCGAAATCCTTGATCATTCCGATCGTTCCGCCTGTATATATCAGAAGAATTGCCGATTTATCCATGCTGTACCTTTAATTTGTTGACTACCGGATTGGCATACATCTCCAGGAACATATCGACCATCTGTTCATTGTTTTTATCTACTTTTAGTTCCAGCCTGCGTAAAAACAACTGTTTTTCTTTCTCCGTGTATTCGTCTTTAAATCTGTCTGTATTGTTCAGCAGGTCATATGCAATATAGTTGGTAGGCCACAGCTTGTAATTTGCAATGATCTGCTCGTCAATGACCCTTGCCAGCAGCTGTATCTGCTTGTTCACGTTCGTAGTTTCGTTCTTTATTTCGTCGAGCTCCGTATCCAAAACATCGCCTATGTGAAGATGGATGCGCTTTTTCTGCCCTACAATGCCACTCATAAGGTTGATAAAGTCCTCATTCTTTTCCTTTATATAGGATTCCTCGGCCATTTTAGCCATAAGTTGCGGCATTTTGAGCTTATCAGTAGGATCGTATTCATAAGAAATCGTAATGGGTACAATACGTAACTTCCGGAAATAATCCATCATGGAACCTTCATCACATGCCATTCCGATCATTTTCAACACTCCGGGATGCGTTGCATCATTTCCGTCTTTCGTTCTTCCTTCGCGCTGCGCTATCCACACCGAACGGTTCTCGTCTTTAAGCAGATGATGCATGTATTCGGAAAGAAGCTTACTGCTTTCAAGCAGCTCCCGCGGTGAAATATTGCGTTTTACAATAAAATTTCTGTTCAATTTCGCCAGATCCATAAACAGCTGTTTCTGTACCAAGTTATCACCGACGGCAGAACCCGTCATAATTTTTCCATGGTCAAAAAGCAGCACGTTTAACAAACTTGTATCAAGCAGGATGTCCCTGTGATTCGAAATAAAGAGGTACGATGTATGATCATCGAGCTTCTCAAAACCGGAACTGGTTAAGCCTTCAGATGAGTTTGCCAGCACGCGCTGCAGGGTATGGTAAATAATCTTTGTCTGAAAATCGCGGATGGAATGCACATTTTCAAGAAGGTCCTTTACCTCATCGTCGGAATAACCGGGAAACGTATAATCTATCAAAGACTTTACCATGGGATGCTGAGCGATGTTCTGCAGCACTTCATGTACTTCTTCGTCGTGATAAAAACGTATCGAATCGAATTTAGACATAGTTTGGTTTTATTTTTGCAAATGAAACAAATATATTTCCAATTTACAATTTAAAAATATTTAAAGCATTGTTTGTTGTTTGCCGTGCGATTTCAGCCACGGGAACATTATATATCTCCGCCAGCCTGGATGCAACCAGGGCAACATAACTGCTCTCGTTGCGTTTTCCCCTGAACGGAACAGGTGCCAGATACGGAGCATCTGTTTCCAGTACGATCTCTTCCAATGGGATTTCGTTGAGGAACTGGTCTATCTTACCGTTTTTAAAAGTAGCTACACCTCCTATACCCAGCTTCATATTCAGCCCAAGCGCACGCTGAGCCTGTTCTTTTGTGCCTGTGAAGCAGTGAAAGATCCCGTAAAGGCTTTCGCTTTTCTCCTGTTCCAGTACTTCAAAAACTTCATCGAAGGCTTCCCTGCAATGAATGTTTATCGGAAGGTTCCGCTGTTTCGCCCACTGTATCTGCCTGGCAAAAGCCTGCTGCTGAATTTTCAGGGTAGATTTGTCCCAGTACATATCTATTCCTATTTCCCCTACGGCGGCATAACCCCCTTTATTCAATTCCTGTTCTACAAAATCCAGCTCTTTTTCAACTGTCTCCGGCTTTACGTAACAAGGGTGAAGCCCCATCATAAGATGGACATTTTCGGGATATTGTTTGCGGATTTGTTCCATACCATTAAAATACGAAGAATCGATTGACGGAACAAAAAAATGTGCAACCCCTTTAGCAAGGGCACGATCCATCATTTCGGTACGGTCCGCATCAAACTCGTCGCTGTATAAATGGGTATGTGTGTCTATTAAAATCATTTTGTATTTTTAGCTTCTAAAAAATCATATCATGAACGATATTGCAACTGTTTTCGAACAGCAGGATTATTTCAGCATCCCGTTCCGCATCCGGAAATCGAACCATTTATTCATACACGCTACGGTGAACCGTACGAAAGGCCTGTTCCTCATAGATACCGGAGCTTCCAATACCTGTATAGACCTTCACGAACAGGATTTCTTCAAATTGCTGTCCAAACAACATAAAGCAAAAGCTTCGGGTGCCGGAGGCAATGGTCTGTATGCTGAAATCTCCTATGAAAATACCATACAGATGGGTAAATGGAAGAAAAACGGACTTTCCGTTATCCTTCTGGATCTTACGCATGTAAACCTTGCTTTAACGGAATATCAGCTTCCCAAAGTGCATGGGATCATCGGCAGCGACCTGCTTAAGGCTCACCAGGCCGTTATCCATTATCCCTTAAGGTTACTTTTCATCAAGTGATTGTTTGCGCCATTCCTCGGCAACAAGCTCAAGTTCTGCGTACCAGCTTTCACCATACTTGCGGATAAGCGGTTCCTTCAGAAACCTGTATACGGGTACTTCAAGTTCTTTTCCCAAAGTGCACGCATCATCACAGATATGCCAGCGGTTGTAATTAACTGCAGAAAATTGCGAATATTCCTTTATACGGATTGGATAAAGATGGCATGAAACAGGTTTTTTCCATTTTATCAACCCTTCATTATACGCCTGCTCTATTCCGCAAAGGGCTGTTGCCCCATCAAAAATCACATAGGCGCATTCCTTATTGTTGATCAGCGGAGTTTCATAATCTCCGTCTTCGCCTATCACCCAGGTTCCGGATTCTTCAATTGAAGCAATCCCTTCAGGGCGCAGGTATGATTTGATTACGGGATAAATTTCTTCCAAAATAGCTGTTTCTTCTTTATCTAAAGGAGCTCCCGCATCACCATCTATACAGCATTGCCCTTTGCAGGCTGTTAAGTTGCACACGAATTCCTTTTCAAGAACATCGTCTGAAACAATTGTTTTTCCTATCTGAAACATACACTCGTCATTTTCAGCTGCAAAGTTACAACTATTTGACCGGGATTAAAATTTTATCTTGTTATCAAACAGGTAACAATTTGTTACAACAAATCACAGTATAACAAACAGCTCATTACCAACCTCCTAAATTTTTAACTTTTACTTCGGTTAGCAAACCGAATAATTCGTAATTTTAAGAGATCATAAGTTTTTTTGCAAAAAATCCTGAGCTATGGAACTCAATGCCAAAGAGATATTTACGGCCGGTATGATTTTATTTGCCGTAATTGATATTCTGGGATCTATCCCCATCATTGTCGACCTTCGCTCCCGCGTGGGAAAGATCCAATCGGAAAAAGCATCCATCGTAGCGGCCTGTATTATGATTGCCTTTCTGTTTGTAGGGGAATCCATCCTGAGCCTTATCGGTATTGATGTAAATTCCTTTGCTGTTGCCGGAGCATTCGTTCTGTTCTTCCTTGCCCTTGAGATGATCTTAGGGATCAGCCTTTATCGCGATGAAGAGCCCAAAACTGCTTCCATTGTACCCCTTGCCTTTCCCCTTATTGCCGGTCCCGGAATCATGACCACCATCTTATCACTCCGGGCCGAATACCAGACCATCAACATCGTCTTTGCAATCCTCCTCAACATCATTGTGGTTTACGTGGTGCTAAGGATGTCGGGGGCCATTGAGCGCATTATCGGGTCTAACGGGCTCGGAGTCATCCGCAAAATCTTTGGTGTTGTTTTACTGGCAATTGCTGTTAAATTATTCGCAACGAATGTTAAAGGTTTGTTCACCTAATTAAATAATTAGTAACTTCGGACACTAAAACAAAACTAAATCAATATAATGAAATACGTTACATACATAGTCATAGCCATCGCTATTGCTTTGATTGTATTAAACATTACAAAATTAGATTTTAACAACTTATTTCAGGGAGAAAGCGTGATTGCTTTAATCTGCATCGTTGCAATCTTCTGCGCAGTTATTTTATTGCTTATATTCAACACTTCCAAAGCAATTGATAATAAAAACAAATAAATGTTAGACTGTTTAATCATTGGCGGTGGTGTTTCGGGTGTTTCGTGTGCTTTGATACTGGGTTCGGCACAAGGTAAAGACTTTATGCAGGATAAAACAATCGCAATCATCGCACACCAGAAGTCTTCCATGCTGCAGGACGCCCTGTTTAACAATGCTTACGGAATTATACCGGGTACACTGGGATCCGATCTTTTAAACCGGTCTCTCGATGATTTACAGCACTTATATCCACAAATCATACAGATAAAAGACGAAAAAGTCCTTTCAGTGGTGAACGAAGGAACCCACTTCCTTATTACAACTACCCATAATATATATGAAAGCCGCATTGTAGTGGCTGCCTTTAATTCAAGCCAGCCGTTTATGGTTGAAGGATGCCTGCAGCCCTACGTAATTCCGCACGGAAAATCATTAGCCAAGAAGAACCGTATACAACTGGCAAATCATGACCACCTCGTATTCAAAAATATGTACGTGGCCGGAACCCTCGCGGGGCACAGAAGTCAGCTTGCGATTGCAGCAGGAAGCGGAGCAGCGGTAGCAACGGACATTCTTACCCTATGGAATGACGGTATTGAAACACACGCACACGACAGCATCAGAAAATAAAAAATAAAGCGGGATTTTAAAATCCCGCTTTATTTTTTTTATACCTCATTTCAATATAAGGCGTTGTAAACCCATATTTCTCATATAATTCGCGTGCCGGATTTCCCGACTCTATGTGCAGATAAATATCTCCATGGGTTACTTTTACTGCTTCGTCCATCATCATCCTTGCGTATCCCTGCCTTCTCTGTTCTTTATCTACCGCCAGATAAACGAGGAAGTTCTCCGGGTTGTACTGATTCATATGTGTATGGTTGATTACGCAGGCTGCCACGATCTCTTTCTGTTTTCCATATCCCAGCAACAAATGGCCTCCCTTGTCCGGAATGTAGTTCAATGATTTGGATATTGCTTCTGCATCTGTTTCATGAGGATCAAGATTAGCATGCAGAAAGGCTACTATTTCCTTGCGCAATTCAAAAGGAAAATTATAAGACTGAAATGTTTCAATTATCATTTTATAAGGGGGGATATGGGAACAAAAAAACCACGAAGGAATCGTGGTTGTATATTTTGAGGTCTTATTTTAAGAACGAATGTGCTGTAGTATCTTGTTCATCCTCGTTATTGGCAGCAAAAAGACGTAACTGTTTCATCCAGTAAACAAAGGCACCGCTACAGATAATAATAAAAATCCATGTAATTGTATTGGCCAGCCACCAGTTCGATAACTCTAATGAAGCCAACCAATCCATTGGTTTTAATAATACGTCTACAAATAAAAATTCAATACCTTTAAAGAAAGATGTCCACATAATATTGTTATTAATTTATTTATGTTTAGTTTCAGTTAAATTCTAACTTTGCAACAAAAGTAAAAAAAATTATCAACAAGTTATTTACAAAAACTAAATAATATTTTCAATGCTCGCAAATCTTTTTTCAAAAAGCAGACCGGTAGGATATATTGTTATAGGCGTTATCCTGTTAACAACCTATATCATCCATTTGGTATCGGACCTAAGCTGGCTGCAGTCCCCTACCATTATCATTGAAAAAAGTTTTTTGTTTGCAGCTGTGGTTTTCTCGGTGTTGCTCATCCAGTTTATAACGCTGAAAAACTATCTGGCCGTGAACAACCTGTATTCCCTTTTCCTGTATGCGTGCTTTTTAATTCTTTTTCCAAGTTTTTATGACGACTCGCAGCTTATAATATCCAACCTGCTCATATTGCTGGCACTGCGTAAGATCATTTCTCTTCAAAATTTAAATCTTCCCAAGATCAAAATATTCGATGCCAGCCTCTGGATTTTTATTTCAACCCTTTTTGAATCATGGACCATACTGTATTTCATCATGCTTTATCTGGCCATCATCTGGTACGTAAATGAAGATTACCGCCATTGGATCATCCCGTTTATTGCATTGTTCACGGTAACCATCCTTTTTTACACCTACAGTCTTTTTTACCATATAGACCTTATTGCATTCTGGGAAAATAAATATGCCGTAGGATTTAATTTCAGTTATTTTGAAAACCCGTACCAGAACATTGCCCTGGCCCTGTTTGCAACCATAGCCGTGCTGTTTATCTTTTATCAGCTTACGAGTTTAAAAAACATCCCGTCGAACCAGCAGAATCTGTATAAAAGCATCCTGTTATGCTTCATTATTGGGGCGGCGATATATGTAATAGCACCTGATAAATCGAACGGACTGCTTGTATTTACCTTTTTTCCTCTTTCCATTATCGGAGGAAACTTTATTTCCAACATGCCTACAAAATGGGTTAAGGAAACCGTTCTCGCAACCCTGTTTATCGTAAGCCTGTTTTTATTTTTTATCAAATTATAGCTTTTCGCCAAAAGCCAGATCACCTGCATCACCTATCCCGGGTACGATATACAGGTCTTCGTTAAGGGCCTCATCGCACGTTGCCACCCAAAGATGCACGTGTTCGGGCAAATGTTTTTCAAGATATGCAATTCCCTCAGGGGCAGCAATCACGACGCAGATATGGATTTCTTTCGGTATTTCCTTCTGCAACAGTTTTTTAAAGACTTCAACAATCGAGTTCCCCGTAGCCAGCATGGGGTCCAGAACAATGAGGTACTTTCCTTCAAAAGAAGGTGCTGCCTGGTATTCTACCTTTATTTCGGAACTTCCGTGTATTCTTGAAGCAGAAACGAAACCATTCTCGGCATCGTCATAAAAATTCATAAATCCTGTATGAAGCGCAAGACCGGCCCTTAAAATGGAACACAAGACCACATGGTCCTCAATAACGCAGGTATGCTTTACTCCCAAAGGAGTTTGTACCGCTATTTCTTTATAAGGCAGGGTTTTACTGAGTTCATATGCCATTATCTCCCCTATGCGTTCCATGTTCTTGCGGAACCTCATAGAATCTTTCTGAATGTTTACATCGCGTAACTGCGCCAGGAAATGATTCAGAATGCTGTTCTGCTCGGATATATAGTGAATTTTCATAACTTAAGGTTCTATTTTTGATATTGTAAAAGTATTAAAAGTATATTTGTAAATTAAAAAACAAGACCAATGTTTGCAGAATTCGCATTTCCAATTTTTGAAAGAAGTATTTCAGATTACCATAAATACGATGATGTGAATCATCCTATTGAAAATCCTTACGAAAAGGGCTCTATTGAACATTTACTGTACGCCAAAAACTGGGTCGATACCGTTCAATGGCATTATGAGGACATCATACGCGATCCGCAGATCGATCCTGTTGCTGCCTTGGAACTGAAACGTAAAATTGATGCCTCGAATCAGGTCCGCACAGATATGGTAGAATACATCGACAGCTATTTTCTACAGAAATACAGCGGCGTAAACGTAAAAACCGACGCTAAAATCAACACCGAAAGTCCTGCATGGGCTATTGACCGCCTTTCGATCCTTGCCCTCAAAATATACCATATGCACGAGGAGGCAACGCGTGAAAACGCATCGTCCGAACATAGAGCAAAATGCCAGGCTAAACTGGATGTATTGCTGGATCAGAAGAAAGATATGTTCGTATCGATCAGCCAGCTTATCACCGATATTGAAAACGGAGATAAATACATGAAGGTCTATAAACAGATGAAGATGTACAACGACGATGAACTGAATCCGGTATTGTATCAAAATAAAAAATAAGTACCTTTGAAAGACTTTCCCAACGAAAGTCTTTCTTTTATTATGAACCAGCTATTAAAAATAATCCAGATTGCCATTTTCACCGTTCTACTCCTGATTATCGGCGTATTCGTATGGCAGTTCTTCAACGCCTATGCACAGCTGCTTCTGCTGCCGCTTGGCATACTGAGCATCTATTATCTGCTCATCTATCTTTTTGCAAAACTTTTACAGCACAAGCAGTCCAAACTATGGCTTTATACCGGAATTGTTTTTATGGTCATTCCCCTTATTTCATTTTCACTGGCCTACAGGCCCGTTATGGAATTTTCACTACATATACTGCAATCATTAAAAAGCTAAATGGACCATATTCTTATAATACGGCTTTCGGCAATGGGCGATGTGGCCATGACGGTCCCCGTTATACGGGCCCTTGTTTCACAATATCCCAATGTAAAGGTAACAGTGGTTTCGCGCCCGTTCTTTGAGCCCTTTTTTGAAGATATGGAACGGGTTCATTTTTTCGGTGCAGACCTTAACAACCGCCACAAAGGTTTTGCAGGCATTTACAGGTTGTTTCAGGACCTCAAAAAGCTCGACATCCGGTATGTAGCCGATTTTCATGATGTCTTAAGGTCTAAGATATTAAGAAGTTTCTTTAAATTTTCAGGGGCGAGAATCGCTTTTACAGACAAGGGAAGAGCTGAAAAAAAGGCGCTGACGCGCAGTAAAAACAAAGTATTCCTGCCCTTAAAAACTATGGTCGAACGCCATGCAGATACCTTGCAGAAACTGGGGTTCAGAATAGATCTGTCCCATCCCGGTTTTCCCTCCAAACACGGACTTCCGGATTCATTATCTGCTATAACAGGGATAAAAGGCTATCAAAAATGGATCGGCATAGCTCCTTTTGCGCAACATCCCACCAAGGTTTACCCGACCGACCTTATGAAGGACCTCATTGTAAAGCTGGCATCTGATCCAAATTATAAATTGTTCCTTTTTGGGGGAAAGGATGAAATACCGCAATTAACCGAGATGCAGCAAAGACTTCCCAATGTACAGATAATGGCAGGCACTGTTCCGTTCCGGGAAGAGCTGCAACTTATCCGACACCTTGACGTGATGCTTTCCATGGATTCCGGAAATGCCCATATCGCAGCGATGTATGGGGTATCCGTAATTTCATTGTGGGGTCATACACACCCGTATGCAGGATTCGCCCCTTTTCACCAACCTTCAGAAAACGCATTTACTGCAGACCGTTCACAATATCCGCTTATTCCCACATCAGTATACGGAAATAAAGAGGTTCCGGGCTATGAAGACGCTATGCGCACCATTACTCCTGAATCGGTCATTGAAAGAATTATCTTTACTTTAAATACCTGACTTATGGATATTGCTGCCTACATCCGGAACATTGAGGATTTTCCAACGAAAGGCGTAGCCTTTAAAGACATTACTCCATTGCTCAACAACGCCGAAGCACGGGCAAAAACCCTTGAAATGCTTATCGAAAAATTAAACGGACACACCGTTGACAAGGTCGTCGGAATTGAAAGCAGAGGATTCTTTTTCGGTACGTTGCTGGCTCAGGCGCTGAATGCCGGCTTTATCCCTGTCCGAAAACCGGGCAAGCTTCCGTATACCACCTTTTCCCAGGAGTATACGCTTGAGTATGGTACGGATATGCTGCAGATCCATACCGATGCAATATTTCCAGACGAAAAAATCCTCCTTCACGATGACGTGCTGGCTACCGGGGGAACAGCAGAAGCAACGTGCAGGCTCATAGAAAAGCTCGGAGGCAACATCGTTCAATGCAGCTTTCTTATGGAGCTGGATTTTCTGAACGGTCGTGAAAAAATCAAAAAATATGATGTTCAGTCTTTATTACACTATTAAAACAGCGACCTAAATTTGTGAATATCTATTTCTTTAAACACCTCCTTCTCTTTTTTTAATCCCTTATATTTGCCGCCCTAAACAGAATTTTATGAGTACAACGTGGTATGAATGCAAGGTAAAATACAGAAAGCTGGATGACAAGGGAGTACAGAAGGTGGTTACAGAACCTTATCTGGTTGATGCCCTTTCTTTTACAGAAGCTGAAGCACGGATTAATACGGAAATCGCAGCCATGGTCAGTGAAGAATTTAAGATCGTAAACATCAAGGTCGCCAATTATTCGGAAATACACCGATTTGACAAATCAGACCGCTGGTTCCGTTCAAAAGTTTCGTTGCTGGCTTATGATGAAGAAAGCGGAAAAGAACGCAAAACCAGCCTGTTCCTTCTCATTCAGGGAAACGACGTAAAGGATGCTTACGAACATACCCTTACCGCAATGAAGAATACGATGGGAGACTATACAATTCCGGCCATTTCCGAATCGCCCGTCATTGACGTTTTTCATTATTTTTCAGCAGAAAAGGAAATTACCGAACAACCTTAGAAAAGAATTTAACCCGGAAATACAATTCCACAAAACGACATCAAACAGGCATCCATCTTGGATGCCTGTCGTTATTTCACCCTTTTTTTCTGTTCAAAAAACCAAAACAAACAATTGTAAATCAGTAAATTAAAATATTTTTCATATTTTTCCTTGCTATTTAAAAAAATTATTAGATAACTTTGCCCTATCAATTTCATTTAAAATAAATGACCCGTATTTACACTCATAACGTATCAGATTTATACAGCACTACTGTTGTTGTATCCTTGCGTTGTGTAACTACTACCGCTCTTCGTGGCTCCTTGAGGGCCAGGGCATAATTTCCGGTTCTTTACCGGAATTCTTTCTGTAATCTGAAAGATTACGACATTCCCTAAATTTCATTTTTACTCATTTTTCATTGAAACATTACGCAGAAATTGTGTTTTGTCGATATTAAAGTTACACTTTTTTGTTCCATGAACACACCTAAGGACTTTATCATTATTGCTGCCACAGAACAGCATACGGGATATTCTGAACAGATCTGCAACGAAATGTTCGAATCAGCAAAAGCACGTGGAACAGGCATTGCGCGACGTGATCCCCAGTATATCGCACAGAAAATGACGGAAGGAAAATCGGTCATTGCACTTCATAAAGATGGCCGGTGGGCCGGATTCTGTTATATTGAAACCTGGAGCCACGGTAATTATGTAGCCAACTCAGGGCTTATCGTGAATCCGGAATTTCGGAATTTCGGATTGGCCAAATCGATAAAAAAGCACATTTTCAAACTTTCAAGGGAGAAGTACCCCCACGCGAAAATCTTTGGGCTTACTACGGGGCTTGCTGTAATGAAGATCAATTCAGAACTTGGTTACGAACCTGTTCCGTATTCAGAACTGACACAGGATGAAGATTTCTGGAAGGGATGCCGTTCCTGTATCAACCATCCCATCCTGCAAAGCAAAGAACATCGGAACTGCCTGTGCACGGCCATGTTATGGGATCCGAAAGAAAAAGAAACAGAACAAGGAACTCAAAATAAGCGCACAATCAAACAACTCAAAAAGATGCACAAAAAAACGTCATGGACAATGCGATGGTTCAGGATGTTCAAAAGAAGTAACATCGCAATTCTATTCGTTTAATCATCAATAATAAAAAGAAAACATGAACAAAAAGAAAGTTGTTTTGGCATACAGCGGAGGTTTGGATACTTCGTTCTGCAGCATTTACCTGGCAAAAGACTTAAATCTGGAAGTCCATACCGTTGTGGTCAATACGGGAGGATTCCGTGATGAGGAGTTAAGAAGCATCGGGGAAAGGGCGCAGCTTTTGGGATCAGCTTCTCATACGGTTATTGATGAAACGCTGAATTATTATGAAGGCACCGTAAAATACCTCATTTTCGGAAACGTATTGAAAAATACAACTTATCCACTTTCTGTAAGCGCAGAACGTATATGCCAGGCTACGGCGGTTGCCCGTTACGCAAAAAGTATCGGGGCCGACTATATTGCCCATGGATCAACAGGAGCCGGAAATGACCAGGTACGTTTTGATATGATATTCGAAATCCTTATGCCCGAGGCAAAAATTATTACGCCAATCCGGGATTTAAAGCTTTCCCGCGAAGAAGAGATCAGCTATTTGAAAGAAAACGGTATCGAAATCAACACCGAAAAAGCCAAATATTCTATCAACAAAGGATTGTGGGGAACATCCGTAGGTGGACAGGAAACCTTGGGTTCTTGGGGATACCTGCCCGAGGAAGCATGGCCAACCACCGTCACCAAAACAGGTTCCGAGCGCATAACGATCACCTTTGAAAAAGGAGAGCCTGTCGCTTTAAATGAAGTAAAAGCCGATCCTGTTTCCTTAATCCGTAGTTTACAGGAGCTTGCCCAGCCTTACGGTATAGGCCGGGACATCCATGTGGGCGATACCATCATCGGTATAAAAGGACGGGTAGGTTTTGAGGCAGCAGCACCTGTGATCCTGGTCAAAGCCCATCATATACTGGAAAAACACGTATTGACGAAATGGCAGCTGACCTGGAAGGAACAACTCGGAACTTTTTACGGGAACTTTCTGCATGAAGGCCAGTTCCATGATCCGGTTATGAGAAATATGGAAGCGTTCCTTGAGTCTTCTCAACAAACAGTGAGCGGTAAAGTTACATTGGATCTTCATCCTCACTATTTTACCATCATAGGCATCGAATCGGCAAACGACCTCATGTCCGATGTGTTTGGAACCTATGGGGAAATGAATCACTCCTGGGACGGGCAAGACGTAAAAGGATTCTCTAAAATTTTCGGAAACCAGGTTTCCATATGGCATAAAATACATAAGAAGCAAAGCGTATGAAAAAGATAAAAGCAGGTATTATGGGAGCTGCAGGATATACGGGAGGAGAGCTCATCCGCCTGTTGCTGAACCATTCGCACACGGAACTTGTATTTGCGCACAGTAAAAGCAACTCGGGAAATCCTGTATACAGCGTTCATACAGACCTTATAGGGGATACGGATTTGATTTTTACTCAGGATTCATCTTCTGACATCGACGTACTGTTCCTTTGTGTTCCACACGGAAAAGCTAAAGAAATTTTAAAAAACCATGCGTTTTCCAAAACGGTTAAAATCATAGATTTAAGCCAGGATTTCCGCCTGAAAAGCTTTGCAGAAAACTTTATATACGGCCTTCCGGAACTCAACCGGAACAACATCCTCAAAGCACGTTATATAGCAAATCCGGGATGTTTTGCAACCGCTATACAGCTGGCGCTGCTTCCCTTGGCAGCAGCCTGTGAACTCAGAGGAGAAATACATGTTCATGCCGTTACGGGGGCTACGGGAGCCGGACAAGGCCTGTCTGCTTCTTCACATTTCAGCTGGAGAAACAACAACATCTCGGCTTATAAGGTGTTTTCCCACCAGCATCTTGCTGAAATAGGTGAAAGTTTGTCATCCTTGCAGCCCGGCTTCAACAAGGAAATCTGCTTTATCCCGCAAAGGGGCGATTTTTCACGAGGTATTTTTGCTTCAGTTTACCTGGATTGCGATCTCTCGGAACAACAAGCAGAGCTGCTTTATAAAGCTTATTATGAAACTCATCCGTTCACATTTGTCTCAACAGCAGAAATTGATCTGAAGCAGGTAGTAAACACGAACAAATGCTTTCTGAATGTAAAAAAGCACGGCAACAAACTCGTGATAATCTCCGCAATTGACAATCTGCTCAAGGGCGCAAGCGGTCAGGCAGTTCAAAATATGAACATCATGTTCGGAATGGAAGAAACGGCCGGACTTAAACTTAAGGCTGTTGCCTTTTAAATTTTAAAAAATATGAAATTATTTGATGTATACCCTATAAACCCCATAAAGATAAGCCGCGGAGCAGGTTCGTATGTCTTTGATTCCGAAGGGACCAGATATCTTGATCTATACGGCGGTCATGCCGTTATTTCCATCGGACATACACATCCGCATTACGTAAAACGGCTTACAGACCAACTGGAGCAGCTCGGGTTCTACTCTAATTCGGTTGAGATTCCGCTACAAAAGGAACTGGCTTCTTTACTGGGTGAAGTCTCGGACAAACCGGATTATGAGCTTTTCCTGTGCAATTCGGGAGCTGAAGCAAATGAAAACGCCCTGAAGCTGGCATCATTTTACAATCAGCGAAAAAAGGTTATAGCTTTTACCAACGCTTTTCACGGCCGTACTTCTCTTGCAGTTGCGGCAACGGATAACGTTAAAATAAAAGCTCCGGTAAACGAAACGGAAAATATAGTGTTCCTGCCTTTTAATGATGAAGAGGCGCTCGAAACAATCTTTTCGGAAATAGGGCAACAAATTTCTTCCGTCATTGTTGAAAGCATACAGGGCGTGGGAGGTATCCAGATTGCTTCTCATAGCTTCCTTCATAAGATCCGCCACCTTACCAACCTCTATGATGCAATTTTTATTGCAGATGAAATACAGTGCGGCTATGGGCGTACAGGAAAATTTTATGCGTTGGACCATGCGGCAATAAAAGCGGATATCTATACCATGGCCAAAGGAATGGGCAACGGGTTCCCCATAGGGGCAATTTCAGTTTCACCTAAATTTATACCCTGGCACGGTCAGTTAGGTACGACATTTGGAGGAAACCATCTGGCATGTGCTGCGGCACTTGCCGTTCTGGAGGTTATCCAGCAGGAACAACTCATAGAAAATGCATCCGGAACAGCCGCTTACCTACTGAACGAACTTAAAAGCCTGGAAGGAATTCGTGAAGTACGTGGAAGGGGGCTTATGATCGGTATAGATTTACCTTCAGAATTAAAATCCTTGAAAGATCGCCTTCTTTACGAGGATAAGATCTTTACCGGAACAGCCGTTCCCAACGTGATCCGGTTGTTACCCGCCCTGAATATTACGAAAACGGAGGCGGACCTGTTTCTTGAAGCATTGAATTCACAATTGAAAAAACGGAAATCCACACCTCAGGGGATCTCCCTAATAAAATAAAGAAGATGAAACATTTCTTTTCTGTAGCAGACGCCGGCGGATTATCACAAATTGTCAGTGAAGCATTCACCCAAAAAAAAGCTCCCTTTGCTCATGCCGCATTAGGAAAGCACCAAACACTCGGGCTCGTATTCTTAAATCCTAGTCTGCGCACCCGTTTAAGTACCCAGAAAGCAGCGATGAATCTGGGAATGGATGTAATGATCATGAATATGGATAAAGACGGCTGGTCACTTGAAACACATGATAATGTAATAATGAACGGAACAAAAGCAGAACACATCCGGGAGGCCGCAGCCGTAATGGGAAGTTATTGCGACATTCTCGGACTGCGTTCCTTTCCGCAACTTAAAGATGCCGATGAGGATTACAGCGAAGACCTATTTCTAAAATTCATGGCTTATTGTGGAAAACCCGTTGTAAGCCTTGAAAGTGCTACCCTTCATCCCCTGCAAAGCCTGGCAGACCTTATGACCATTATAGAACACGGGGCTTTTACTTTTAACGGGAAAACGGGAAATTATGAACCGAAAACAAAAAAACCAAAAGTAGTTCTTACCTGGGCTCCGCATGTCAAGGCACTGCCCCAGGCTGTTCCCAATTCTTTTTCGGAATGGATGTGTAAGGCACAGGCAGAGGGCCTGCTTGATTTTATTATTGCCCAACCAAAGGGATATGAACTGAATGAGCGGTTTACAGCCGGTGCACAGCTGGTATATGACCAGGAAAAAGCATTTGAGAAGGCCGACTTCATCTATGTGAAAAACTGGTCAAGTTATAAAGAATATGGTCAGATACTGCCTGCTGAACCCCATTGGATGCCCACGCTGAAAAGCCTGGAGAACACGAATGATGCACGTGTGATGCACTGCCTGCCTGCTCGCCGGGACCTAGAACTGGGATCTGATATCCTGGACTCTGAACGGTCGCTCGTTATTCCAGAAGCAGGAAACCGTGTTTGGGCTGCACAAGCTGTTTTAAAACGTATATTGGAAGCAAAACGGACAGGATGGAAAAATTAACACTGGTAAAAATAGGAGGGCATATTCTTGATAACGAGGAGCTGCTGGATGCTTTTCTTACACTCTTCGAACAGCTTAAAGGAAAAAAAATACTGGTTCACGGAGGAGGAAAAACGGCCACAAGGTTAAGCGAAAAGATGGGCCTGAACCCCGAAATGGTTAAGGGACGGCGTATTACAGATGCGGAAATGCTAAAGGTAGTGACCATGGTATATGCGGGACTGACCAATAAAACCATCATTGCCAAGCTGCAATCGCTCAGAGTAAATGCTCTTGGACTCACCGGTGCTGACGGTAATGTACTTACAGCCGAAAAAAGACCTGTAACCGATATTGATTTCGGCTATGTCGGTGATATAACCGAAGCGGATGTACAGGTGGGTTTCCTTAAAGGATTGCTCGACCAGGAAATCGTTCCCGTATTTTCTGCCATTACACATGACGGAAGCGGACAGCTGTTCAACACCAATGCTGATACGATTGCCGCGACCCTAGCAAAGGCACTTACCCCGTATTTTAATGTGGAACTGGTTTATTGTTTTGAGAAGAAGGGGGTCCTAAGAAACGTAAAAGATCAAAATTCTGTGATTCCCGTATTAAGTGAAGCTAATTTTAATAGTTTTGTTGAACAAAAGTTTATTGCCGAAGGCATGATTCCTAAAATAACGAATGCCCTGGAGGCTGTAAAAAAAGGCATTTCCCGCGCGGTCATCAAAAGTGCGGAAGACTTACTGGATGATTCCGCCGGAACCATCATTATCAAATAGAAAAAGATGAAAGATTTAATAGAAGGAAGTATCGGACTGCTAAAAGACCTTATCAAAACGCAGTCGTTCAGCAAGGAAGAAGATCAAACAGCCGAAATTATAGACGCATATATCAGGGGATACGGGATAGAAACGCACCGTGAATTGAATAATGTCTGGGCCTTTAATGAGTTTTACGATCCGGAAAAGCCTACGATATTGCTGAATTCACACCATGATACCGTAAAACCAAATGCGGATTATACCCGTGATCCGTTCCTGCCTGAAATCATCAACGGCAAATTATTTGGTTTGGGCAGTAACGATGCAGGTGGCTGCCTGGTTTCTTTAATTGCAACTTTTTTACATTATTACCACCGCACTGACCTCAAATATAATTTTGTATTGGCGGCAACAGCAGAAGAGGAAATTTCGGGATTACACGGTCTGGAATATGCCGTTCCCAAATTAGGCCCTCTTGAATTTGCCATCGTAGGAGAGCCTACGCAGATGCATCTGGCCGTTGCTGAAAAAGGATTGATGGTTCTTGAATGTAAGGCTCCCGGAAAATCCGGACATGCCGCCCGTGAAGAAGGTGAGAACGCTATTTACAACGCCGTTCATGACATCCTGTGGTTTCAGTCATACCGCTTTCCGAAACAATCTGAAATGTTCGGGCCTATCAAAATGTCCGTTACGATGATCAGTGCCGGAACACAGCATAACGTTGTTCCGTCATCCTGTGATTTCGTTGTGGATGTCCGCATTACCGATGCCTATACAAATGAAGAAGTTCTCGACATCATACATGAGCATACCATCAGCGATATTCACCCGAGATCCACACGCTTAAAACCTTCGTCCATACCGAAAGACCATCCTATAGTACAGGCAGGGATAGCGCTTGGAAGAAATACGTACGGCTCTCCTACCACAAGCGATCAGGCACTGCTCTCCATACCCTCTGTAAAACTGGGACCGGGCGATTCTGCCCGTTCTCACACCGCAGACGAATTTATCTACATAAAAGAAATTGAGGAAGGTATTCCTCTGTATATACAAATGTTAGATCAGTTAGTATTATGAAACTCTGGCATAAAAATACCGGCGTTAATACAGCCGTTGAAAAATTTACCGTAGGGCGCGACCGGGAAATGGACCTGTACCTTGCCGGTTTTGACGTACTGGGTTCGCTTGCCCATACGCGCATGCTTGGAAGCATTGGTTTACTTACAGCGGAGGAACTGGAAAGCATACAGAAGGAACTGAAGGTGATCTATTCTGAAATTGAAAAGGGGAATTTTACAATTGATTCACAGTGTGAAGATGTACATTCCCAAATAGAATATATGCTTACCCGGCGCATTGGGGACGCCGGAAAAAAAATTCACAGCGGTCGTTCACGAAACGATCAGGTACTTGTTGACCTTAAGCTGTTCTTCCGGTCGGAAATTGAAAAAATGGTTATGCATGTAAAGGAATTGTTCTATACATTAATCCGCCTCAGCGAACAACATAAGCATGTGCTGTTGCCGGGTTATACCCATTTGCAGGTTGCCATGCCCAGTTCGTTCGGATTGTGGTTCGGAGCTTATGCAGAAAGTCTTACCGACGATTTGGAAATGCTGTATGCTGCCTGGAAAATAACGAATAAAAACCCACTTGGATCCGCCGCCGGTTATGGGTCATCCTTCCCGTTGAACCGGACCATGACGACCGAACTTTTAGGATTTGACAAGTTGAATTACAATGTTGTGTACGCACAGATGGGACGTGGTAAAACGGAACGCGTGCTATCGCAGGCCATGGCTAATATAAGTGCTACAATGGCTAAGATGGCTACGGATATTACCCTTTACATGAGTCAGAATTTTAATTTTGTCTCCTTCCCCGACCATCTTACCACGGGATCAAGCATTATGCCCCATAAGAAAAATCCCGATGTTCTGGAGCTGATTCGTTCCCGCTGCAATAAAATACAGGCTTTACCAAATGAAATTGCACTCATGACCACAAATCTGCCCTCTGGTTATTTCAGAGATCTGCAACTGTTGAAGGAAGTCTTGTTCCCTGCGTTTAACTCTCTGAATGAATGTATGGAGCTTTTAATGCTTATACTGCAGCACATCCGCATCAATGAAAACATCCTCAACGATCCCCGGTATGATTACCTGTTCAGTGTGGAAGTGGTTAATCAGCAGGTATTGAACGGAATTCCTTTCCGTGAAGCCTACCGCAACATCGGTCTTTCAATTGAAAACGGAACTTACAGCCCCTTGAAGGAAGTAAAGCATACGCACGAAGGAAGTATCGGAAACCTTATGAACAGAGAAATTACGGACTCATTTGAAAAAATCGCAGGCCGCTTTGGTTTTGAAAAGGTTCACCGTGCCCTGGATGAGCTTAAACAATAAAAAATCAGCTTTAAAGCTGATTTTTTATTGTTTCGAGAATTATAGACCTCTTAAAAATCGGAAAGGCTCGCCTTAATAGGCAGTACCATGAACTGTTTCCTGTAAACTCCGTTTTCTGTGCCTATATTCCATCTTGCTGATGCAATTACACGTACCGCTTCTTTATAAAAGGTGTTTTCTGCGTTTATTTCCTTTGGAGAAAACTCAAAAGCCTTCCCGTCTTCACTAATGGCAAAAACGACATAAAATATAAAGTACGGCTTTTTTTGGGCATATCCCGGGATGTCCTCTTTCTTTACATTGTTATAGTTGAAATTGGTATTCACATAATAATAAAGATCTTCTATTCCGCCCCCTGCATAACCGGCGTCCTTTACTACAGGCTTTCTAGCAATGGAAAGCGTATCCTGGGCCAACGCTGTATGCATGCCTGATATCAAGAAAAATAAAATATAAATTAACCTCATAACTGCTGTAATTTCTGGAGGCTTTCCAACGCTTTTGCGATAGATCTTACATGATCAAATGTCAGTAAAAGCCTTAACCCGTTCTTTGTCTGTTTTTCCTTTAACAGGGCCAGATTCGGATAAATCTGGATGAATTGCAGAACTTTACGGAACTGGGACGACTGGTAATAGGACGACTGCTGGTCACTGATGAAATACCCGATCATCTTTCCTTGTTTCAAAACAAGCTTTTCAATTCCCGCCTTAGATGCAATCCATTTGATACGTACAGAATCCAACAAATTCTGTGCCTGTTTGGGCAATGCCCCGAAACGGTCTACAAGCTTGTTTTCATAGGCCTTGAGCTCTTCTTCCGTTTTCAGTGTTGCCAGTTCATTGTATAAGGTCAGACGTTCCGAGACATTGTTGATGTATTCATCCGGAAACAGGATTTCAAAATCTGATTCAATTACAATATCCTTCACATATTCCCTGGTATCGACATTCTGTTCCTCCTCATAAAGATCCTTAAACTCGTTTTCTTTCAGTTCGTCTATGGCCTCGTTCATGATCTTCTGATAGGTTTCGAATCCTATCTCGTTGATAAATCCGCTCTGCTCGCCTCCCAGAAGGTCACCTGCCCCCCTGATTTCGAGATCCTTCATGGCAATATTGAATCCGCTTCCCAGGTCACTGAACTGTTCCAGTGCGGAAAGCCGTTTTCGCGCTTCCTCTGTCATTGCCGTATAAGGGGGCGCGATAAAATAGCAAAATGCCTTCTTGTTGCTGCGCCCTACCCTTCCGCGCATCTGGTGCAGGTCGGAAAGTCCGAAATTGTTGGCATTGTTAATAAAAATAGTATTTGCATTCGGTACGTCAAGCCCACTCTCAATGATGGTTGTTGCCACGAGCACATCGAATTCCCCTTCCATAAAGGACAGCAACAACTCTTCCAGTTTTTTTCCGTCCATCTGGCCATGACCTATCCCTACTTTGGCATTGGGAACCAGACGCTGGATCATTCCGGCTACCTCTTTTATATTCTCGATGCGGTTGTTGATGAAATACACCTGTCCGCCGCGTTCTATTTCATAGGAAACAGCGTCCCGTATGACCTCTTCATTGAATCCTACTACGTTGGTTTCAATAGGGTACCGGTTGGGCGGTGGTGTGGTAATCACGGACAAATCGCGCGCTGCCATCAGCGAGAATTGCAGCGTTCTCGGAATGGGCGTTGCAGTTAGCGTTAAAGTATCGATATTTTCGCCTATTGTTTTGAGCTTGTCTTTTACCGATACCCCGAACTTCTGCTCTTCATCAATAATGAGCAGTCCAAGATCTTTAAAAGCCACATTCTTATTTACAAGCTGATGCGTTCCGATGATGATGTCTATTCTTCCCTCAGCCAGTTCCTTTAAGGTCTCAGACTTTTGTTTGGCCGTTTTGAACCGGTTCAGGTAGGCTATCTTTACGGGCATGTCTTTCAACCGCTCTGTAAACGTTTTATAATGCTGGAAGGCCAGAATGGTTGTCGGAACTAGTATGGCTACCTGCTTGCCGTTATCTACCATCTTAAATGCTGCCCGAATGGCAATTTCGGTTTTACCGAAGCCGACATCACCGCATATAAGGCGGTCCATAGGACGTTCGCTTTCCATATCTGCTTTCACATCCAGGGTCGATTTCAACTGGTCCGGAGTATCTTCGTAGATAAACGAACTTTCCAGTTCTGCCTGAAGGTAGCTATCGGGTGCGCATGCATATCCCCTTTCCAGCCTGCGTTTGGCATACAACTTTATGAGGTTGAATGCAATGTGCTTTACACGTGCTTTTGTTTTCTGTTTCAGCGCTTTCCACGCTCCTGAACCAAGTTTGTAAATTTTAGGCGGGGCCCCTTCTTTCCCGTTGTATTTCGATATTTTGTGGAGGGAATGAATGGATACATAAACTATGTCGTTGTCTGCGTAAACCAGTTTAATCGCTTCCTGCTTTTTACCGTCAACGTCAATTTTCTGCAAACCGCCGAATTTACCGATTCCATGATCTATATGCGTCACGAAGTCCCCAACCGAAAGGGTCGTTAATTCTTTCAATGTAATCGTCTGTTTCTTCGTATAGCCGTTTTTGATGTTGAATTTATGGTAACGTTCAAAAATCTGGTGGTCCGTGTAACACACAATCTGGTTTTCTTCATCTACAAACCCCTGATAAAGCGGCATCACTACCGTTTCATATTGCCGGATGCTTTTATGCTGATCTTTAAGGCTTGAGAAGATTTCTTCAAAGCGCTTGGATTGTGCTTCACTTGAGCAATACAGGTAGTTTGTATAGCCGTTTTCTGAATTTTCATTCAGATTCTCAATAAGCAGGTCGAACTGTTTGTTGAAAGAAGGCTGGGGTTTAAAATAAAACTCAAGAGCCTGATCAGGTTCAAAATAAGGATCCGGAGCCAGTTCCACCACCGTAAAATCATCGGCTTTTGACAAAAATACAGGAGCAGACAAAAACATCTGGTCCGGTGTCAGGTGTTTCACATCCGCCGTTAATTTTTCGAAGGCTTCCGTTGCCTTTGTAAATGTTTTGGTAAGCTGATCGCCGATAGCCTTCGTATTTTGAAAGAACAGTACGGTATCTGAACTTATATAGTTGAGAAAGCTTTCCCTGTTTTCCTGAAGAAATTTATTCTCGACATTGGGAATGATCGCAATCTTCTTATTGCTTTCAATTGAAAGCTGCGTTTCTACATCAAATGTTCGGATGCTGTCGATTTCATTCCCGAAAAATTCAATCCGGTACGGATTGTCGTTTGAAAATGAAAATACATCTATAATTCCGCCCCTTACGGAAAATTCTCCGGGTTCCGATACGAAATCAACCCTTCTGAAATTGTATTCGAACAATACCTCGTTTACAAAATCAATCGTCATCTGGTCGTTTACGGCTATCTTCAGCGTATTTTTATCAAGCTGCTTACGAGTGACCACTTTTTCAAAAAGGGCATCGGCGTAAGACACGATAATGATAGGTTTTTTACGGGTATTGAGCCTGTTCAGAACTTCGGCACGCAACAGTACGTTTGCATTATCCGTTTCTTCAAGCTGATAGGGGCGGCGGTATGATCCGGGATAAAACAATACATTGTCCTTTGAAACCAGATTCTCCAGATCGTTCAGATAATAGGCCGCTTCCTCCTTGTCGTTAAAGATGAGCAAAAAGTGACGTTCGCTTTTTTTGAACAAGGACTGTATTTCAAAAGACAAAGCAGACCCTATAAAGCCTTTTGCATGGATTTTTGTGCCGGGTTTCTCGATATATTGTTGCAGCTGCCGGGTTTTTGCAGCATGTTCAAATATTTTTTTAATGCTCATTGGTCTTTGGAATCGCTTTTAAAGTTGCACGTTTTATAGTGTCTACAGGCTGACGGAGCTCCTCTTCTCCTTCTTCTTTAGGAATTCTGAACTTCACTTCAAACTCATCGAACTGATTGATAAGCGAATTCGTATTTTTCTGGATTGCAGCCAGCAATCTTATTACTTCTTTAAGGTTCAAAGGTTCCAGTTCAAGCAGCATATCCAGATTCTGTACATTGGTTTCAAGAAGGGCAATGCGCGCTTTGGTTTCCTGTTTGTTGTACAGTTCGGGAATACCGTTTTTCAAAGTATTTACCTTTTTAACCAAAGCCGCCGACTTGAATGAAAAATTGGAAAGCGACGCATTCGGGCTTATGGTGAGTTCGTTCACATAATTACGCCATTCTTCCCAGTTGCTGAGCTTCGTACTCAAAGACGGATTGGAAATGTTCACAGTAAACTTCCATTTATCATGTATGGTACGGATAAGGGAATCCTGCGAAATCCTGGAAACAGCATTTTTCTCCGGTGCTGTTTTCTTATTGCATCCCAGGATCAGGGCTGCCGTCATCGCTAAAAAAAAGATGTATTTCATGAAATGCTTTTCCTAATTTTTTTTTACAAATTTACTAATAAAGGCGGCATTAATTGTTTGAGAGATCCAAATATTAAGATGTATTTGGGGAATTTTCAGTATCGCGATAAAAAAATCAGTTTACAAAGATTATATTTGTAACTCAAATTTAATAACATGAATACAGCGAAAATATTAATTATAGGAGCCTGCGGACAAATTGGCTCTGAACTTACCTTGAAGTTACGCGAACTTTACGGAATTGATAACGTTATCGCCTCCGATATCCGTAAGGGAGAACAGGATGTTTTCAAAACCGGCCCGTTTGAAATTGTGGATGCGATGAATTACGAACAGGTAAAGGCACTAATTGATAAATACCAGATAGATGAAGTGTATCTCATGGCGGCGCTGCTTTCGGCAACGGCAGAAAAAAACCCTGCTTTTGCGTGGGATCTTAATATGAATTCGTTGTTTCATGTACTCAACCTTGCCAAGGAAGGTAAGATAAAGAAAGTATTCTGGCCTTCGAGCATTGCCGTTTTCGGCCCTACGACTCCTAAACACCATACGCCCCAGTACACCGTAATGGAACCTTCGACCGTTTACGGAATTTCCAAACAGGCAGGAGAACGCTGGTGCGAATACTATCACAACAAATTTGGAGTGGACGTACGTTCTATCCGTTACCCGGGCCTTATTTCATGGAAAACTCCCCCAGGTGGCGGAACTACGGATTATGCTGTTGACATTTACTACAAAGCGGTTGAATCAAACAGTTACACTTCCTTTTTAACGGAAAATACAGAATTACCCATGATGTATATGGATGATGCAATACGTGCAACGGTAAGCATTATGCAGGCTCCGGAAGAGCAGATAAAAATCCGTTCTTCGTACAACCTTTCCGCTATGAGTTTTACCCCTAAACAGATTGCAGAACAAATTGCAAAGGAGCAGCCGGGATTTGAAATCTCTTATAAAGAAGATTTCCGTCAGGCCATCGCGGATTCCTGGCCATCAAGCATTGATGATTCAGAAGCACGTAAAGACTGGGGGTGGAAACCGGAATTCGACCTGGAATCCATGACAAAAGAAATGCTCAAAAACTTATCTTAAAAACCTTAAATTATTATTATATCGCGAAAAGATGTTAAATATCAAACTTTTTCCAAAAAATTAATGTTATTTATCTTATTTTAGTGATTGCTTTTTATCAAAAAATTAAATCGTAATTATGAAAAAAATATTAACGAGATTATTAGTTATTCTTCCGCTGACATTTCTTGCAGTAAGTGTTGTATCCTGTAATGATGAGGACGAATATATGGATTTAACCACACCTTTCGGAAAATTCAAGGGTGCCTGGGAAGGATCTTTTTCCGGATCGGATTCAGGAGCATGGGAAATGACGGTAGACGGGAACGGAGCCATAATCGGAACCGTAAAATCGAATACGTTCCCGGAAAGTAATTTTGAACTTGTAGGAAAGGTAACTTTTGAAGGGGACGTAACAATCAATTATATTTTTGCCAATAAAAAGATCGGTAGCTTCCTCGGTAAAATGGATGAGTCTTCCGTATCGGGAAACTGGGACAGTTCTACTGCTGCAGGAGACTGGACAGGAACCTGGACGGGTGCCAAGTTAAAGTAATAAAAAAAGGTTGTCTTACAGACAACCTTTTTTATATATCAAATCCGATATTTACTCCTAGTTTAAGCGATATGAGTTTCTGAAGCTTTAACTGAAGATCGGGAATCGCTACCGAAGATATAACCTCGTCGGTAAATGCATACATAAGTAATGCACGTGCTTCCTTTTTAGGTATTCCGCGCTGCTGCATATAAAACATAGCCGATTCGTCAAGCTGCCCGATCGTACATCCGTGCGAACATTTAACATCATCAGCAAAAATTTCGAGCTGCGGCTTCGTGTTCAGCGTTGCTTTATCTGTAAGCAGGATGTTGTTATTCTGCTGAAATGCATCTGTTTTCTGCGCAATCTTATCTACATAAATCTTACCGTTGAAAACCCCTGTTGAACGGTCATCATAAATACCTTTATAGTTTTGATGCGACTCACAGTTCGGCTGTTCATGGCTTACGAGCGTATAATGGTCCACATGTTGTTTGTCACCAATGATGGTTACACCTTTTAATGTAGAATCAATGCGCTCTCCCTGCTGATAAAAATTAAGATTATTCCTGGTTACATTACCTCCGAAAGAAAAGGTATGCACAGATACGCGGCTTTCCTGCTTTTGCGATACAAACGTATTATCGATAAGGTTTGCTGTCAGCACATCGTTCTGCAGCTTGTAGTAATCAACAATGGCACGTTTCTGGGCAAAAATCTCCGTTACGGTATTCGTTACATTTACTACATCAGTTAAACTCTGATGGCGTTCCAGAATCTGAACATGCGCATTTTCACCTACAATGATAAGGTTTCGGGGCTGTACAAAATTAGGCACGCTTCCGGTAGTGAAATACAGAATTTCAATAGGTTTAGCCACCACCGTAGATTTCGGTATATGAATAAAGGCCCCTTCCGCTGCATATGCGGTATTAAGGCTTGTAAGGCTGTCTTCTTTATCCGCAATATTATTGAAATAGGTGTCAATCACCATTTTGTACTTGGGTTTGTTAAAAGCCGAAGACATTAAACAAACATCCAGTCCGTCATGAGTTGTTGAAGAAAGATGCGAACTGAAAATTCCATTGATAAATACCAGTTTATAGGTATCCACATCATTAAGGAAGTATTTTTTTACATCTTTAAATTCCACAGCCGTTTCGCTCTTTGGTAAAATTGCGAAATCGTTATTTAAAACTGCATTAAGGGAGGTGTATTTCCAGGCTTCCTCGCTTTTAGTTGGGAAGCCCTTTTTTTCGAACATCTTTAAAGCTTCAGAGCGCACATCGTGCAGATCCGTTGTGGTATCCACGCGTTGTTCAAAAGCGATAAAAGATGATATAAATTTTTCTTTTAGATCCATGTTTTGAATTGTCATTTGAGATTGTAAGGTTGAAAACTGGGAACTTTGATTACTTCAGCCAGTCGTATCCCTTTTCTTCAAGTTCAAGAGCCAATTCCTTACCTCCTGTTTTTACAATCTTACCATCGTGCAGAACATGCACAAAATCGGGAACAATATAATCCAGCAAACGCTGGTAATGCGTAATGACAACCACTGCATTGTTGTCGTTCTTCAATTTATTTACCCCGTTGGCAACAATACGCAACGCATCGATATCCAAACCGGAATCCGTTTCATCAAGGATGGCCACTTTCGGATCAAGCATCGCCATCTGGAAAATTTCATTCCGTTTCTTTTCTCCTCCCGAAAACCCTTCATTCAAAGATCGGGAAAGAAACTTGCGGTCTATTTCCAGCAATTCAGACTTTTCCTTGATAAGCTTAAGCATTTCGTTTGCCGGCATATCTTCAAGTCCTTTCGCTTTGCGTGTTTCATTGATTGCGGTTTTCATAAAGTTCGTTACAGAAACCCCCGGAATCTCCACCGGATACTGGAATGAAAGAAAAATCCCTTTATGTGCTCTTTCTTCCGGAGCAAGATCTCCAAGGTCTTCTCCGTCCAGTATGATTTCACCTTCGGTAACCTCGAAATTCTCGTTTCCTGCAATCACAGAGGAAAGGGTAGATTTTCCGGCACCGTTAGGCCCCATAATTGCATGGACTTCTCCGGCTTTCACCTCCAGGTTGATTCCTTTTAATATTTCTTTATCCTCTACAGAGGCGTGTAAATTTTTAATTTGTAACATTGGGTCAAAATTTGAAATTCAGAGTGCAGCCTATACAGCTTACGGACTCCTTCATCGATTTTATGTATTTTTTATCTTTAAGGCAGTTTATTAACCTACAGAACCTTCCAGTGAAATTTCCAGCAGTTTCTGTGCTTCAACGGCAAATTCCATTGGCAGCTTATTTAAAACTTCTTTAGAGAATCCGTTTACAATAAGCGCAATGGCCTTTTCTGTCGGAATCCCGCGCTGGTTGCAATAGAATATCTGGTCTTCTCCGATTTTGCTCGTCGTTGCCTCATGTTCCAGTTTAGCGGATGCGTTCTGGGACTCGATATAAGGAAACGTATGGGCTCCGCATTCGTTACCCATCAAAAGCGAATCACATTGTGAAAAGTTGCGGGCATTCTCGGCCCTTGCCCCGATCTTCACCAAACCTCTGTACGAGTTTTGGGATTTTCCTGCAGAGATCCCTTTGGAAATGATCGTTGAACGGGTATTTTTCCCTAAATGGATCATTTTGGTACCCGTATCGGCCTGCTGGAAGTTGTTGGTTACGGCAATGGAATAAAATTCCCCGATGGAATTGTCTCCCTTAAGGATACAGGACGGATATTTCCAAGTTACAGCTGAACCTGTTTCCACCTGAGTCCACGAAATTTTTGCATTTCTTTCTGCAAGACCTCTTTTGGTCACAAAGTTGAAAACGCCCCCTTTCCCGTTTTTATCACCCGGGAACCAGTTCTGAACCGTGGAATATTTGATCTCGGCATCGTTCAGGGCAATAAGCTCCACAACCGCCGCATGCAACTGGTTCTCATCGCGTGACGGTGCCGTACATCCCTCCAAATAGGAAACATACGATCCTTCATCAGCAATAAGAAGTGTTCGTTCGAACTGTCCTGTTCCGGCCTGGTTGATGCGGAAATAAGTAGAAAGCTCCATAGGACACTTTACACCTTTCGGAATGTAGCAGAAAGATCCGTCAGAAAACACAGCCGAGTTCAGGGCAGCATAAAAGTTGTCGGATTTCGGAACCACGGTACCCAGGTACTTTTTCACAAGGTCGCCATGCTCCCGTATTGCTTCCGAGATGGAGCAGAAGATGATGCCCTTCTGGTTCAGTGTTTCCTTAAAGGTAGTGGCAACGGAAATGGAATCTACAACAATATCCATCGCGATATTGTTCATTCTTTTCTGTTCTTCAAGGGAAATTCCAAGCTTCTTGTACATGGCCAGAAGCTCCGGATCAACATCGTCAAGGGATTTGTTCGGATCTGCCTTTTTAGGAGCAGAGTAATACGATATAGCCTGAAAATCGGGCTTTTCATATGATACATTTGCCCATTCCGGCTCTTTCATTTCTTTCCAGAGGCGGAAAGCTTCCAGTCGCCATTCGGTCATCCATTCCGGCTCTTCCTTCTTTTGTGAAATCGCACGGACAATATCTTCATTTAAACCTACAGGAAATGTTTCCGACTCCAGATCTGTATAGAATCCGTATTCATACTCCTTGGTCTCCAGTTCTTTTTTTAATTCTTCTTCTGTATATTTTGACATAGTACTCTTAAATTACAGGATGTCTGCAAAGCATCATCCTGCGACATTTTGATTTTGTTTTAAGAGGATTACAGAGAGAAACTTTCTCCGCATCCACAGGTGCGCGCCGCATTCGGGTTATTGAATACAAAGCCCTTGCCGTTCAACCCCCCGGAATATTCCAGCGTGGTACCCACAAGGTATAGGAAGCTTTTTTTATCAACGGCAATTTTAACGCCGCTGTCTTCAAAAATCTTATCGCTTTCCGAGGTTATATTATCAAACTTCAATTCATATTCCAATCCTGAACATCCGCCGCTCTTTACCCCTACTCTAATAAAATCAGTTTCCGGATTAAATCCTTCGTCTTCCATTAACATTTTAGCTCTTCTGGCTGCCGATTCTGATACTTTTATCATGACAATTTGGGTTTTAGATTCTTACCAACTGCAAAGATATTACAAAATATGATTTTTATCATATTAATAACAATATTATAACTATAATAGCATAAATAGGATTTATAATAAAAAACCACCCCATCCGGGGTGGTTTCACAGTTATTTATTTCAACCTTTAGAAGGTAAACTTTATGGAAGCATTCCATGTACGCCCGTAACCGAAATAAACCTGGTTGCGTACATCAATTCCCTTATAGGTACCCACTGTCTTATCATCGATTTTCTGTGCTGTACTGGATTGGGACAAATACTCCGTGTTAAACAGGTTGTTTACGTTGAACCGGAAGCTTAAACGATTTTTCCCGGTTAAATTCAATCCGTACGAAATTCCTGCATCTACAAGCTGGAACGAAGGCAACATTAGGTTTTCCTTTTCTTGGACGTCTGCGTACAGATCCTCATAGTAACGATAGTCCGCATCTATTGATAAGTTTGGAAGGATACGGTATTTGAAACCTAAACCAAAGGTCGTCTGTGCGGCATTCCCCACTTTTCCCCCATCAAGATTTTTGGTGGTCGTTTCCAGTATTTCGCGGTCTTCGGTTCTGATTTCCGTTACAGCATTTCCTTTGTACACCCAGTCACCTACAGACGCGAATCCTTTTAATTCCAGATTGTGCAGCAGCTTCGCCATCACATCCAGCTCAATTCCCTTATGGTCTTGCTTAACCCCTCTGTTTACAGTAAACAGCTGTTGTCCTGCCAGCTCAGGATATTTCGTATCGGTATCGGTAACTGTACGCACAGATGATTCCACCCGGTTTGCCCATGTTGTTCTGTAGGCATTTACGTTTACGGATACATACTGCGAAATGAACTTATACCCCAACTCCAAACCAACGATCTCTTCGTTCTTGGTAAACGGGTTTACAGCATTACCGAAGCTCAGATAAATATTATCATGATAGGGCTGGCGTGAATAGTATCCCGCATTTCCGAAGAAAACATGCTGGTTGTTTATATTGTAGCTCAAACCTCCTTTAAGGTTGTACCCCACATTGCTGACCTTTTCAGACTCTTCGTTTTCCGGGGTATACTGGTAGTAATCGTACCGTACATGTGACTGGCTCGACAACGCTCCCTGAAAGAAGGATGAAAAACGATCTGTTGCATATTCCAGCTGGGTGAAGATCCCTCCGTAATTAATGGTCTCCGAATAATCATATCCATATTTGTCCTCCGGTCTCTTGGCAAAATTAGACAGTACTTTCCATGGATTCGTTGAAAACGTATTGGTAAGCCTTGCATTCGGATCTCGTAAGCGTGTAGAAGTATTATCTATAAGGTAGGAACCTCCCATAAGGTTGGTCAGCTGGCGGAAATGGTCTCCCTGGTACGACCTTAAATCCACTCCTGCATTAAAGGTAAGGTTATCTGTAAATTCATGATTAAAATTTGAAACCAACCCATACCATACGTGGTTGTTTACAGATGCGCGGATGGCATAGCTCGACTGCCCTGCGGCAACGTTTTTGTCATAAGCTCCCTGCATGTTTTTGGTTCCGTCTGCCAGCACATCTCCTGTAGAACCGATGGGACCGGTACCGCCCCCTCTACCGAAGGATGCGTAAAGCACTGTAGATAAACTGGAAAGATCATTGATCTGCCAGTCCCAATTCAGGTTCAATACCGGTTTATGATAATAATTTCTGCGGTCGTTCAAAGCCTGGCCGTTGAGATACCCCCAGTTATTATTGAATTTTTTTCCAAAAACATCATATCCCGGAGTCCTGACCTTTGTTTTAGTTTCGTCTGTATAAACCGTACCGATGGGTTTTGCGAAGTTCTGGTCATGCCATTGAGGTGCCCCCGTGATAAGGAAGTTGAAATGATGCTTTTCATTGGCCTTGTATCCGATGGATACAAAATAATTCTGCCCTTGTCCGGCCGTCATATCATTATATCCGTCTCCCTGCCAGTGTGAAAACAAAGCCGTAACTCCAAAGCCGTTTTCCAGCAAACCGGTACTATAACCTACCGATGATTTAAAGAACCTGTCATTTCCCATTCCGGCCTTTAAGAATCCTCCTTGTTTCATTTCGGTAGCCTTCGTAATGAAATTGATGGTACCTCCGACTGATGAAATAGCGAGTTTGGACGATCCCAACCCGCGCTGTATCTGGATTGCATTCGCTATATCGGACATTCCCGACCAGTTAGACCAGTATACGTTACCGTCTTCCATCCCGCTGATGGGTTGACCGTTAAGCAAAAACGCCGTATTAGACTGATCAAATCCACGGGTATACATCTGTGTATCTCCAAAACCGGAAGACTCGCTCGTTACGTATACCGAAGGTGTATTGACCATCGTCGATGTAATGTCCCTTGCTCCTACTTTTTCCTCAATATCGGCTCCTTTAATCGTTGAAACGGCAATGGGGGTTTTGCGTCCTTCCGCCACATCAATAACTCCACGCGCCATCACTACGATCTCGTTCAGCGATTCCGCTGAAGCACCCAGATACACGATTCCCAGATTGATCTCGTTATTTTCTTTAAAATTAAACTGTACGGATTTCGTTTCGTACCCCATTGATGCGAACTCAACATAGCCCTGCACCATTTCGGTTGAAATGGTGAACGATCCATCCTCATTTGTAGTGATTCCTTCAGAAGTTCCCCTCACATATACCTCTACTCCGGAAATTGCAGCTCTTTTGTCTGCATCATAAACAACACCTGTTAATTTGTTTTGCGCATAAGTGGCAGTACCTGCAAAAAAGACAAACATTGCCAACGTGCTTAGACGATTTTTCATTGTTGTGTGATTAAAATTCTGGGCAAAACTACATTTTTAAAAACCCCAAAACACTCCAAACCAATTCGTTGAATTTTAATTAAACATTACATAACCATCCAGGCGTAATCACGCTTTTGATTAATTGTTGTGTAATGTTTTAGTAAAAAAAATTTAACGTTTGTTCTTTCGCTCCATTCTCCAAAAAACATATGAGCCTAAATTATTCCAAAAAAAATGCGACCCTGAGGTCGCATATAATTAAAACTGTTTCACGTTGTTTTCCCTGTTAACATCAGCCATTAACTGGGATGGATCTATGATAACCGTCTTTATCTTTTTGCCTTTCGTATCAAATTCAAATGTAAAAGAAGGATAAGCCCAGTCCCAACCGGCCAGTACCGTTCTCTTTATCCCGGGAAACGGGTTGGGTTTGTTATACCTCATAAGGGTGTTCGGAATATAGAAACTTTCTCTGGTTCCGTCTTCATACGTCACCATGAGGTCGATAGGCATTGGCATTTTCCCTATTCTTTCAAGCGTCACGTTTGCCTTATTTCCCTTCAATTCTACATTTTTAATCCCATAGTCAATCGTGTTTACCGTCTGCGTCCAGTCAACAAGGTACCAGTCCAGAACAGCTCCTGAAACGCGCTCTGCCGTACGTTTGAAATCATTCGGTGTAGGGTGTGAAAACCTGAAATCATAATAATAGCGTTTCAGGGTTTTAAAAGTATCTTCCCATCCGATAACATAAGCCAGCTGCGTAATGAAAACAGCCCCTTTATTATAAGCGGAGATCCCGTAGTTCATATTGTCATCGTAACGGTCTGCATGGGTTGTAAGCGGCTGCTGCCCGTTTTTCTTTACCATGTAATAATACCCGTTATAAGCACTCTGGAACGGGTTATCATCTTCCTGGTTCTTTTTGTCCATGACCTGGTTTACTGCAAAATCAGAAATAAAAGAAGTAAAACCTTCATCCATCCATTCATGTTTGCTTTCATTCGTAGCCAGCATGTGCTGGAACCACATATGGGCAAATTCATGGGCCGTAACCCCAATAAGGCTTGGAAGGCTGCGTTTTCCCGTAATCAGGGTACACATGGCATATTCCATTCCTCCGTCTCCACCCTGAATAATGGAATACTGTTTATACGGATAGGTTCCGATGGTTTTATTAAAATACTCCAGCAGCTTAACTGTTTCAGGCTGCAGCTTTTTCCAGTTCTCTATAATGGCCTTGTCGTTTTTATACAGAAAATGCAATTCCACATTCTCAGGTCCCATCACTTTATCGTGAATGAAATCCGGATCGGCTCCCCATGCAAAGTCATGAACGTTCGGGGCAATAAAGTGCCATGTAAGCGTTTTTGCATTTTTAGGAACAGCAACTGTAACACCTTCGTCTTCATATCCGTGGCCTATCTCGTTCTTATTCTGAAGATAACCCGATCCGCCTACCGTATACTTTTTATCCAGGGTAATTTTAACATCAAAATCTCCCCATACACCATGAAATTCCCTCCCGATATATGGATCGGCATGCCATCCTTCGAAATCAAACTCCGCCATTTTCGGATACCATTGGGTCATGGACAATGCCACTCCCTCGTCAGAATTCCTTCCGGCCCTGCGTATCATAACAGGTACCTGGCCGTCGAACTTCATCGTGAATGTTGTCTTGGCCCCTGGTAATACAGGGCGTGCAAGATCTACCTCAAGCACTGTTCCTACAACCTTTGTTTTCAAAAGTGTTCCGTCCTGTTTCAGGTCGTTTATTTTAAGATACCCTATTTCATCCGGTTTAAGCTCCGATATTTTACTCTTTCTTTTTTCGATGCCGTCAGGTCCTTTGAAGGATTTCACCATGCGCAGATCCGGGTCCGAAATAGATGTAAGCCTGGCATCCATTTCGCTTCCGGGCTGAAATGCGTTGAAATACAGGTGGTAAAAAACCTTTTTCAGGGTATCGTTTGAATTATTCGTATAAACGAGCTGCTGGGTTCCGTTATACCGGAACTTTTCCACATCCATTTTTACGTCCATTTTATAATCAACGTGCTGCTGCCAGTATCCCGGATTAGGATTTTTATGTTGCGCCAGGGAAACCTGTCCGATAGCCAAGAGGGCCAAAAACCATTTTTTCATAAGCCTTAAAATGTAAAAAAACCATTTAGCATCCCTGATGCGGGATTGTTAAATGGTTTTATCGCTTTTTATTACTGTTATTTTTTTCCTTTAGAAACCTTATCTGCCAAAATCAAGGCATTGTAAAGGTTTACAAATTTTCCTGATGTGGAAATTTCTTTAAAGTTACGCTTATCCTTCGCATTTCCGGAAACTACCACTTCTTTATTTACCGCAACTCCTGAATCTTTAAGGATTTGCTTTACCTGAACTGCTGTTAATCCCGGATAATAAGAACGGATCATCGCCGCCACACCTGCGGTATTTGGCGAAGCCATTGAAGTACCCTGCAGATATTCGTATTTTCCGTAAGGAACCGTAGCGTAAATTTTAACTCCCGGAGCAAATACGTCTACATCTTTAGAACCGAAATTAGAAAAATTAGCGATCATTTTCTCTCCGAACGAAGGATTTAAAGCTCCGACAACAAGAAAGTTATCTGAAATCTCGGTATTTGTTCCTTCGATACGGTCGTTAGGGTAACGTTTCACATCCTCCCCGTTTGCCGGATTCAGATCCATAGCGTCGTTACCTGCTGCTACTACGATCAAAACGTCTTTATCAGCTGCATATTTAATTGCATCCTGTACCCATTTACTGTTTTGTTCGAAGTATTTTCCGAAACTTCCGTTGATAACTTTAGCGCCATTGTCTACTGCATAACGAATAGCAAGCGCGATATCTTTATCGTACTCATCTCCATCCGGAACAGCACGAACCGACATGATTTCAACATTGTTGGAAGCAACTCCGTCACCACCTATGTTATTATGGCGTGTCTGCGCAATAATTCCCGCAACGTGAGTTCCGTGTTTAGCATGATCACGGTTGCCCATTACGTCGTTGTTTCCATAATTTTTATCTTTGATATCGAAGATATCATCGTTTGTTTTACGCCCCTTAAAATCAGGATTCAGATTATAGTCCAACTGACCGTTGATGTAATCGCTGTATTCCTTAAGGTAATCAACAGCCAGTTTCCCGCGGGATGCCAGCATATAGGAAATATTCTTCGCTTTGTTTACGTCAGCAGGAGCATCCTTTCCGATTTTATCCAGGTCTTCCTTTGTATAATTTTCTTTTTTAAGATATTGCGCAACCTTGTTGTGCGCCTCCTGTAAAATTCTCAACTGATCCGCTCCCTCTTTAAGCTCATCACGTTTTTCCGCCAATTCCTTAACGGCACGTTTGTATTGTTCCGAACCGTCATCTCCACGGCTTACAATACGCGTTAACTCAAGCTGTTCTTCGTTTGTATCTCCAAGGATGTTCCACCCGTGGATATCATCGATGTACCCGTTTTTGTCATCATCTTTACCGTTTCCGGCAATTTCCTTAGGATTAACCCAAATCTGCGGTTTGAGATCCGGATGGTCTATTTCAATTCCCGAATCAATTACGGCAACAATCACCTTTTTACCTACTTTGTCCTTAATAATTTCTTCATAGGCACGGTCAACGGACATTCCCGGAACAGTATCCTTCAAAATATCAAGATGACTCCAGCGTTGCAGGTCTTTTTCAGACAATGCAGATTTACGTGTTGGCAACTGATCTGCAGATTCTATCGGCTTTAAGGAACTTAAATCCTGCAAATAAGATGTTTGCGCCGTTTTACAGCTCGTCAGCGCTAACGCTACCAATGCTGATAAGTAAATGGATTTGTTGATTTTCATATTTGATATAAACTTAATTAATACTAACTGTTGGTTGTTCAAAATGCAGAATGTTACACTATCGTATCATAAAATATCGTTAATGCGGAAAACTTCATTTAAACTGATTCCCTTCTCCGTTTCCTTTAACGTAATGATGGGATTGTGTGCGTCGTGCTCCAGAAACAGAAAATAATTTTCTGCCGCCGCCTGTTTCAGAAACGGCTCCTTTTCTGCAACCGTCAACAGCGGCCGGGTATCGTACCCCATAACATAGGGTAGCGGGATATGCCCTGCCGTTGGCAAAAGGTCAGCACAGAACACAATGGTTTTGTCCTTGTACCGGATATGCGGGATCATCTGCTTTTCAGTATGCCCGTCTGCAAACAAGATCGCAAAGTTCAGATCCGGTGCATGTTCCAGCGGATTCTGAGCTGTTTCTACAAATTTCAGTTGCCCGCTTTCCTGTAAAGGCAGAATGTTTTCGGTAAGAAACGAGGCTTTCTCCCTTGGATTGGGTTGGGTAGCCCAGTCCCAGTGCGACCGGTTACTCCAGTACACGGCATTTTTAAACGTAGGTTCATAGGCCGTGCGGGAACTCTTCCATGAAACGGCTCCTCCACAATGATCAAAGTGGAGATGGGTAAGGAAAACATCTGTAATATCGTTTTTATGAAACCCTTTTTCCTTAAGAGAAGACTCCAGGTCAAAATTCCCCCACATATTGTAGAAACCAAAAAATTTCTCGGACTGTTTGTTTCCCATTCCGGTATCTATAAGGGTAAGTCTGTTACCGTCCTCAATAAGCAAACAACGCGCAGCCAGATCTATCTGGTTATTGGAATCAGCCGGATTGGTTTTATTCCATAATACCTTCGGAACAACACCGAACATGGCCCCTCCGTCCAACTTAAAATTACCGGCTTCTATTGCATGTAGTTTCATTTTAACTGTTCTTTTACAAGTACGTAAAAATACTAATATTTTTCGAACCTTCAATTTTTAGTTTTTCTATCACGCCGGATAGACCGAAAAACAGTATTTTTGCACCAGCTGATTTAATTATGGACCAAACGTATCCTAAAAAAGAAAAACTTAAAAAGAAAAAGTACATCGACCTGCTTTTTGCCGAAGGGCGCACGGTGACGAAATATCCGTTGCGGCTGGTTTTTGTACCCGTACCCGAAGCAGATGTCCCTTTGCAGATGGGCGTTTCGGTTTCCAAAAAATATTTTAAAAAAGCCGTGGACCGCAATTACTTCAAACGGGTTTTAAGAGAGTGCTACAGGCTGAACAAGCACCTGATTCTCAACGACCTTCAGGAACCGCATGCAGTTATGTTTTTCTATCAGACAAAAGAACGGCTGGACTTCAGCGAAATAGAATCCAAAACAAAGGACCTGTTTCAGAAATTCATTGCGTTAAAAAACCAAAAAGCCCCTTTATAAAAGGCTAAATGCCCCTGAGCCGCGCTGCACTTTCTCCTTAAACCAAAAATAACAGAACTTTACATCAAGAGATTTCTTTTTTTTGTAACTTCATTCATATTTATTTTATACATTTGGCCAATTTTTTTAAGGATTTTGTAAACCAGATTGCGATTAAGGTCGTTTATGATATGAAATTCAAAATGAAAAAGGCTTTTTTTTAACTAATTTCTATTTCAAGTGGAAGGAAAACATGGCATTAATAAAGTCAGCATCGGTACTTTATTAATTACACTAGGTATTATTTACGGCGACATCGGGACCTCTCCTTTATACGTAATGAAGGCTATTTTTGGAAATGCTCCTATTAATTCCAATCTGGTACTCGGGGCTGTTTCATGTGTACTCTGGACCTTAACAATACAAACGAGCATTAAATATGTATGGCTGACGTTACAGGCCGACAATAATGGCGAGGGAGGTATCTTTTCCTTATATACTCTCGTAAAAAAATTAAAAAAGCGCTGGCTCATCATTCCCGCTATCATCGGGGGAAGTGCCATGCTTGCAGACGGGATCATTACTCCTCCTATTTCCATATCTTCGGCTTTGGAAGGGTTAAAGATCTACTATCCCGAACTCCAGACTATTCCGCTTGTCATCGGTATCATTCTGGCTCTTTTCTTTTTCCAGAGTTACGGAACAAAGACCATAGGTAAATTTTTCGGACCCATTATGCTTATGTGGTTTCTTATGCTCGCCGGTGTGGGGATCCTTCAGATCCTTAAGGTTCCCGAAATCCTGCGCGCAGTAAATCCTTATTATGCCTATCTGTTGCTTACGGAGCACCCGGAAGGATTCTACGTGCTGGGATTCGTTTTCCTTTGTACTACCGGGGCAGAGGCCCTGTACAGCGATCTGGGACATTGCGGAATCAGGAACATACGTATGAGCTGGATGTTTGTTAAAACAACCCTGGCCCTGAACTACCTGGGACAAGGAGCTTTCCTGCTGTCACATGGCGATATACAGCTGAAGACTTTTGAAAACGGCGTAGAATTTATACAGAACCCGTTTTACCTTATGATGCCACAGTGGTTCATTCCCATCGGGATCGTCATTGCAACCATGGCTGCCATCATTGCAGCACAGGCCCTCATTACGGGTTCGTTTACCATGATCAACGAAGCCATGCGCCTGAACCTCTGGCCGCGCGTTCTTGTAAAATATCCCTCCATCATTAAGGGTCAGCTTTACATCCCTTCCACCAACTGGCTGCTTTGTTTAGGATGTATACTGATTGTACTTCACTTTAAAGAATCAAGTAATATGGAAGCTGCCTACGGGCTTGCCATTGTAATGTGTATGATGGCTACGAGCATCCTCCTTACGTATTACATGATCTTAAAACGTTTCAGCAAATTCATCATCCTTGCCTTCGTATTGGTGTACAGCATCATTGAAATTTCATTCTTTATTGCCAATATAGACAAATTCCATCACGGGGGGTATGTATCCCTGCTTGTCGCCGGGCTCCTTGCCAGCGTAATGGCCATATGGTTCCTTGGAAAACGCATCCGTAAGAACTACACGGAATATGTGAAGCTTAACGACTATGTCCAGGTTATTGAAGACCTCAGCAACGATGATTCCATCCCGCAATATGCCAACAACCTCATCTACCTTACCAATGCGCAAAACAAGAACGAGATTGAGTCGAAGGTCATCTATTCCATCCTTTACAAGCGCCCGAAACGTGCAGACGTGTACTGGATGCTGCATGTAAATGTACTGGACGAACCTTATGGTATGGAATATCAGATCAAACGTTTTTCGGATAAGATCATCCGTGTCGATTTCTATCTCGGATTCCGCATTGTACCGAAAATAAGCCCGTTGTTCAAAAAAGTTCTTGAAGACCTCAGCAAATGCGGAGAATTCAACAAACTCAGTACGTATCATTCCTTGAGAAAGAACCAGATTACAGCTGATTATAAGTACATCATCATAGAGAAACAGGTGTCTTACGACAACGACCTGCCGTGGCATGAAAAATTCTTCCTCGACTGTTATGCCTTCATCAGGAAGCACAGCTTGTCCGAAGAAAAGGCATTCGGACTCGACAACAGTTCGGTTAAGATTGAATACTATCCGCTGGTATTGAATAAAGGGGTTCCCGACTTTACCCTTAAACGCCGGGAAGACCGTAAAAATTAAAAAAAGGAGCTGCTATAGCTCCTTTTTTCGTATCATTTCCACATGGGGTATATTGTCTTCCATATACTCTTCCGAAACGGTTTCAAATCCGTGCTTTGTATAGAAACGCTGTAAATGCGCCTGCGCCGAAATAGAGATGGTTCCTGTGTGGTAAAGGTCTTTAACGGCTTTTACCGCCTGTTCCATAAGCACATGGCCTAAGTGGGTTCCCCTATGCTTGGGATTCACAACTACCCGCCCGATGCTTGCTGCGGGATATTTAATTCCGGGTCTGAAAATCCGTGCATATGCAGCCAGTTCCTCACCGTTGTATAAGGCGATATGATGAGCCCTGTTATCCGTTCCGTCCGTATCAAGATAAGGACAGTCCTGCTCTACAACAAAAACAAGGTTCCTTAGGTTGAGTATATCGTAAAGCTCAGGAACAGTAAGCTCGTCAAATGTTTTAATCTGTATTTTCATTAAAATTAACGGTTTTAATTATGGCTTCCATTTCCAGCAGCTGGTCGCGTTTGTTTCTGAAAGGATTATTGATGTATCCTTCAATAAAAAGGTACCGTTTATAATATTCATCACGGATGGCGTAACAGATAAAAGGCCCGGTTAAATAATCGTTTTTTGTTTCCCAGCTTCCGATCATCTGGTACACGGGAAAGTTCTGCAACGTGCTTTTCTCAAAAACCGGCACTACTTTGCTGTTCGTTATGACATAAGCGGAATCCTTCGCTGTTTTCAGGAATTCCTTCCCTATATAGTTTTTTGCCGCAATGAGATGTTCTTCCACCGTTCCGTTGCTGTTTTCAATTTCTGCTATAGGAAATTCATACAGAACCAGGTTCAGGTTTCCCGAAGACAGATCCTTCTGATACCATAAAAAGGGGAAGTCATTTTCGACCTGAAGGTAATAATCACCGGGAATTTTAAGCGTACATCCGAAAAAGTCCTTCAGTTCATGGCGTTCGCCCGTAGCAGAACGCACTATCTGGTGCATCTGCTCATTAAGCTCTGATGCTTTAAAGACCGAAATAATCGAGTCGGAATGGCTTTTAAAGAGCTTTACCAGGTCATTCGAGTTCTGAGCCCTCACAAAGAAGAAATTCTGCGGCGTGGCATAAAAACTTTTCTCCAGCAGGAATTCCTGGGCCGTATTGGTAGAAAAAAGCACCACGTTCCGGGCAGTACGTATTTTGGTAGTAAAAATCTTGGGATCTACCTGTACCAGGTCAAACACAGGCTCGTCTTCCGGAAGTCCCCTCGTAGGCATGGCCAGTCTGGACCTTATGCTGTCGCCCGTGGCCCCGATCCACAAGCTGTCATCTATAACCAGTACCACTTCGTTCCTGTTGCCGTAGGAAGGATTCAGGTTGCCCACAACCGGACCCTTTTTTTTACTGCAGGAACTCAGAAAAAAGATCATTAAGAACAAATATACGCCCGTTTGCTTCATGTTTTATCCGGTTATGATTGTTCTGTAAAATTAATCAATCACAGCGAATATCAACCGCAATGAGGTATATTTTGGTAAATTAAAATTATATTAGAACTTTAAAAATCAATCGTTTCGTTATCATTTAATGGTTATTTTTGTAAAAAACGTACGCGTTATGCAAATTCTGGTAATTGAAGACGACAAACGGATAAGCGATTTCCTTATCAAGGGACTGGAAGAGAACGGCTATCTCGTTACCCTGTGCAAATCGGCCGAAGATGTTCTGGCTCATTACCTCAACATCCCGTTCGACCTTATCATCTGTGACATCATGCTGCCTGAAATAGACGGTATCCAGCTTGTTCAGACCCTACGGTTTAAAAAAATCTATGCCCCGATCCTCATGCTCAGCGCACTGAATTCCGTTCAGGATAAGGTAACGGCGCTCGATTATGGTGCTGACGACTATATTACCAAACCGTTCCATTTCGACGAACTTCTTTCACGTATCAAGGCCCTTACCCGGCGAAACCAGTTCCGGCAGCAGGAAACTACGAGCAATAAGATCCAGATCGGTGATCTTGAAATCGACCTCGACCAGTACAAGGTATCTGTCGCGCAGCAGGAAACAGAACTTTCCCCACGCGAATTCAAACTGTTGAACTACCTCATAGAGAACATCGACAAAACCGTTACGCGCATCCAGATCCTCAACGCTGTTTGGGGAATTACCTTTGACAACCATACGAATGTGGTGGATGTCTACATTTCCTACCTGCGCAATAAGATTGAAAAAAACGGCAACAAGTATATTTACACAATCAAGGGCGTGGGATACATCTTTAAAGCGTAGGTTATGAAGCTAAAGCACCGTTTGTCTCTTTATTCTGTTGTTATTTTCAGCATCATCATCCTCATTGTTTCGGGTATCATCTATTTTTCTTTTTATACCCAGATGGAAAAAAAGGAAATCCAGTCACTGGAAAACAAGTCACTGCTTGCCGCCATCTATTATCTGGAACAGGATGAACTTCCCGTTCTGGAACATGAAAACATCAAAAGCAAACTTCTCAAAACCATATCCCGCAAAAACATCATCATTTACGATGCACACAACCAAAGGTTCAGCGGGGACATGAAGTTCGATAAAAACATCTCGGTTTCCTTTATTGAAAGCGTGCGCCAGAAGAAAAATGATTTCCTTACTTCAGACCATTTTTTTTACAACGGTATTTACTATCACGACAACCAGGGTGATTTTGTTGTGATTGCCCGCGAACCCAAAGATGAGTTTAATGAGCAGATGCAATCTTTGCTGCATATACTGCTGTCGGTTTCGGTTATCGGCCTTATCTTTATCTACCTCTTTTCCCAGTATCTGGGATATATTGCCTACGAACCGGTCACAAAAATCATCGGCCAGATAAAAGACCGGGATTCACAGAACTTCAACGAGCCCCTGGTCCTGAAAAAATCCTATTCAGAAATTGAAGACCTCATCAATACCTATAACCATTTTATAGAACGCATAGCACAAACCTTCAGCGTACAGAAGAACTTTATTGATTATGTATCGCACGAACTGCGTACCCCTATATCAGCGCTGCTCGGGACGCTTGAAGTTACCGATCACCGCAAAAGAACGGCTGAAGAATATGCCGAAGTCATTTCGCAGTTGAAACAGTATACAAACGACCTCCAGGAAACGCTGGACCAAATGATGATGCTTTCCGGTGCCAAGACAAGTTTCGAATTCCAGTCGGTCCGCATAGATGAAGTGGTATGGCAGGTCATCGAAAATGCCGTGCTGTATCACCAGGCCAGGATAAACGTGGACATCCGGGTTGCCAATAATGCGCTGCTCGTTATTCAGGGAAATGAAAAGCTGCTTGAAGTAGCACTTAACAACCTTGTAGGAAATGCCATAAAATACTCAAACAACGAAATGATCCAGATCGTGTTCTCCGAAAACGACGGAAAATTACAGTTGCAGATCAAGGATCAGGGCATCGGAATTCCCCAGCAGGACCTGCGGCAGATTCGTCAAAACTTCTTCCGGGGACACAATACCCAGAATTACCAGGGCAAAGGCATCGGCCTTTCCATGGCCAGCATTATACTGAACCTTCACCGGATCAATCTGGAAATCAAACACAACGAACCGAAAGGCACCATTGTGGAACTCCACTTTTAAGCATTTCTAATCCAATTCTAATACAGCTTAAAATTTAGCTTAATCTTAGCCTGCTACTTTTGAACTTCTAAAAGCAGCAGAAAGTGAAAAAAGTTTATTTAGCAGTTTTTTCCATGGCAGTTGCCGCAACTGTACAGGCTCAGACCTATACCATGAACGAACTGGAAGCACAATTCCTTCAGAACAATTACGCGCTCATTGCACAGAAATTTCAGATTGAAAGTGCACAGGCCGAGATTGTTCAGGAAAAACTATGGCCCAACCCTACCCTAAGCATTTCAGAAGTGAATTTATGGAAAACCTATCAGGTAGAAGAACAGCCCTTCTTATTCGGAAAATACGGTAGTAACCAGCAGATTGCCATAGAACTGGAACAACTTATTGAAACGGCAGGCAAGAGAAAAAAAAGGGTAGCCTTGAAGGAGCTGGAAAAAAACAGTGCCGTATTTGATTTCGAGGAACTCATCCGCGAGCTTAAGAAAGAACTCCGTCAAACCTATTATACACTAGAGAAAATACGAAGGGAAGATGTTCTTCTAAGCGATATGCTCAGTCTTTTTACCCAGATGAACGAACAATACGAACGGCAGGCATCCCTTCAGAACGTACCGAAAGCTTCCTATTACCGGATACAGACGGAACTTATGGGGCTGCAAAAGGAAAAAATGGAGCTGGAAAGAGAAAAGTCGGAAAACCTGCACAAGCTCAGGCTGCTTTTGGGGAACAGTTCGCTTGAACTGTCACAACTGGCTTTTTTACAGGACGCCTACGTCCCCAAAGCCATCCCTTTTGACTTGAAAGACCAGGCCAGAAACCAGAACATCGGGTTAAAAAAACAGCAGAACGAAATTGATAAAGCGCACAACCAGCTGCTCCTGGAAAAAGCCCAGAGAGTACCCGACCTTGCCGTACAGGTGAATTACGACCGCGGAGGTAACATCATGCGTGATTTTGTCGGCATCGGCATCAGTATGGACCTACCCATTTTCAACACGAACAAAGGCGCTATAAAAGCAGCCCAATTTTCAGTTGATCAGCAATATACCCAGAAACAGGCAATCGAATCGGCCTTGGACAATTCCATCAGCCTGTACCAGAGCCAGCTAAGTACCATGGCATTGTCCCTCCGCAATTGGTCGGATTCCAAATTTGAAGAACAGGCTGCCATGATAGACAATTACCAGAAACATCTGCAAAACAAGCAGGTGACCCTTATGGAATTCATCGATTTTACACAGGCATACCGCGATGCCCGTACAGCTTATCTGGAACTTTTAGAAACCTATCACCATACCATTGAAGAACTGCAATACCTCGTTGGAAAAGATTTTTAATATTATGAGAAACAACATTTGCCTTATACTTTTACTGAGCGTTTCATTAACAGCCTGTAAAGATCCGAAACCTGTTGCTGCTGAAGAAAAAGTACCTGCCTTCTGCCTCAACGAACAGCTGAAAAAAACAACCGAAATACTTCCTGTGCTAGAACAGCCCATCCGGGAGCAACTGACCTTATCGGGAAAAATAGAGTACAATGAAAACGACCTTGTCATCTACAAAAGCCTGTTACAGGGCGTTGTTGAAAAAGTACAGTTCGAACTAGGAGATTACGTACAGAAAGGCCAGGTACTGGGACTCGTACGGTCAAGTGAAATACAGGACCTTGTACAGCAAAGGAGGTTCCACCTCAACCAGACAGACCTGTACCGCAAACAGCTCAATACCCGCAAGGAACTCTTAAACGACGGTATGGCCTCCCAACCCGAAGTTTCTGAAGCAGAGCATGAACTGCAGGCGGCTAAGATCGAGGTTGATAAAATCGATGCCACCCTTCGTATGTTCCGGGCAACGGGTAACGGGAAGTTTAAGATCCTGGCGCCTAAAAACGGCTATATCGTTCAGAAAGGAATGAGCCCGGGACAGTCCATCACATCTGATTCTGAAGAGGCCCTTTTTTCCATATCCAACCTTAAAGAAGTATGGGTTATGGTCAACATTTATGCAAGCAATTTAAAGTACATAAAAACAGGTGATGCCGTAAAGGTTCGTACAATGGCGTATCCCGACCGTACCTATACGGGAAAAATTGATAAGATATACAATGTATTCGATGATAACGAGCATGTACTTAAAGCCCGTGTCGTTCTTGAAAATCAGGACCTCAATCTTATGCCCGGCCTGAGCGCGGACATCATCATAGACAAAAACAACACACTGGGAACCGCCTTCGCCATTCCGAACAAGGCCAAGGTGTTTGAAAACAACAAGGAATACGTGGTGGTGTATAAAAACGACTGCTCCCTTGAAACCCGAAAAATAACGCCGGTTGCAAGCAATGAAGAATACACGTTCGTAAGTGAAAAATTTGCAGCAGGCGAAAAGATCATCGGAACCAATGCGCTGATCATTTTTGAACAAGTAAACCCATAGAATCATGCAGAAATTTGTACAAAGAATCGTAACGTTCTCGTTGCGCAATACAACCTTTATACTGTTCGCGGTAATAGCGCTGCTGTTTTGCGGGATTTACGCCCTCAAACACACACCCATCGAGGCATTTCCCGATGTAACCAATACCCGCGCCCGAATTATTACACAATGGCCGGGCCGAAGTGCCGAGGAAATGGAAAAGCTTGTTACACTTCCCATTTCAAAGGAAATGAACAACATACCCCACAAATCGAACATCCGGTCTATTTCCCTGTTTGGTTTATCGGTGGTGACGGTGCAGTTCGAAGACGGTATTGACGACTTTTATGCCCAACAATATGTTTCCAACAAGCTTGGAGGTGTTAACCTTCCCGAAGGGGCAGGCTCTGAAATAGAACCGCCTTCAGGTGCAACAGGGGAAATTTTCCGTTATGTGATCAAAAGCGATCTTCCCATCAAAGAAACCACAGCCATACAGGACTGGGTCATTGAACGCGAACTGCTCTCGGTTCCCGGGGTTGCCGATGTGGTAAGCTTCGGAGGAGAAGAAAAAACCTATGAAATCAAAATCAATCCTACTGAACTAAAGAATTTTGACCTTTCGCCTTTAGATGTTTACGAAGCAGTTTCCAAGTCGAACATCAACGTAGGAGGAGACGTTATTGAACAGGGGAACCAGGCCTATGTGGTCCGCGGTGTGGGCCTGCTTGATAAAATTGAAGATATTGAAAACATCACCATAAAGCTCAACGGATCCACACCTGTTCTTATCAGGAACGTGGCCGATGTTGTCATCTCGCATAAACCACGTCTGGGCCAGGTGGGCTACAACCAGGACAATGATCTTGTAGAAGGTATCGTCATCATGCTTCGCGGGGAAAATCCTTCGGAAGTTATTGAAAACCTACGCGCTAAAATCACGGAGCTTAACGAACGTACGCTTCCCGAAAACGTAAAGATCGAAACTGTTGTAGACCGTACCAAACTGGTAGACAATACCGTAAAAACCGTTTCCAAAAACCTTGTGGAAGGAATCCTTCTGGTATCGCTCATCGTATTTATTTTCCTCTACAACTGGAAATCAACGGTCATAGTGGCATCGGTCATTCCGCTTTCCTTCCTGTTCGCCATCATCATGCTTAAAATCCAGGGGCTGCCGGCCAACCTCATCTCAATGGGGTCCCTTGATTTCGGATTGTTGCTGGAAGGAACGCTCGTCATCGTCGAAACGGTCTTTGTGGCGCTGGCCACGCTTTCGCACAAAGTAGGACCGGAACGTTTTGCCAAAATGAGCAAACTGGGCATCATCAAGAAAAGTGCCGGAAGCGTTGCTTCCTATATCTTCTTTGCCCTGCTTATCCTTATCGTAGCGCTGCTTCCGATATTCTCGTTCCAGAAAGTAGAAGGCAAGATGTTTACCCCTTTGGCCTTTACGCTCGGGTATGCGTTATTGGGATCGCTTATCCTGAGCCTTACGTATGTTCCGGCCATGTGCAAGCTTCTTTTCACGAAGAATATCGACGAAAAAGAAAATTTCGTTACCCGTTTTTTCCAGAAAACCATATTCGGTATGTATGATGTGGCATTCCGGAATAAGAAAACGACCCTGTTCCTTTTCTTGGGTATCCTGGTGTTGTGTATGTTCCGCTTTATGCATTATGGATCCGAGTTTTTACCGAAACTCAACGAAGGAGCCATCTACATACGTGCTACCCTTCCCAACAGCGTAAACCTTAAGGAATCTACAAGGCTTACAAAGGAAATGAAGGAACTTATGCAGAAGGACTGTGATGAAATTGATTTCATCCTTACGCAAACCGGGCGTCCGAACGACGGAACCGACCCTACGGGCTTCTTCAACATCGAATTCAATGTGCAGCTCAAAGATGCCAAAGACTGGAAACGAGCCATTACCAAAGAAGGAATCATCCAGGAGCTCCGCGCAAAACTCAACCATTATCCCGGGATCAATTTCGGATTCAGTCAGCCCATCCAGGACAATGTGGAGGAGTACGTAGCCGGTGTTAAAAGTTCGCTCGTTATCAAGATCTTCGGAGACGACCTGTACGACCTTGAAAAATATGCCAACAAGGTAGCCGGTTCCATTTCAAAAGTACACGGTATTACCGACATCAACGTTTACAAGAACATCGGGCTGCCGGAGCTGCGCATCCAGCTGCACGATTCCAAAATGGCCAAATACGGTCTTCAGACAAGCGATGTACAGGCTGTAATTGAAATGACCATAGGCGGGCAGACGGCGACCAAGTTTTACGAAAACGACCGCCAGTTCGACGTAATCCTGCGCTTTCAGGAAGCCTATCGCGATAGCCCTGAAAAAATCAGCAACATCCTCATTCCTGCAAGCAACGGGCAGAACATTCCGTTGCAGGAGATCGCCACTATAGGTTACCAAACGGGTCCCGCATTCATTTACCGTGAAGGCAACAGCCGCTATATCGGTGTTGGCTTCAGTATTGAAGGCCGCGATCTCGGCAGCACTATAGAAGAGGCAAAGCAGGTGGTGGAACGCGAGGTAAAGCTTCCCAAGGAAAACTATATGGAATGGGCAGGCGAATTCGAAAGCAAGGAGCGCGCCGCAAAACAGCTGGCACTCGTAATACCCGTTTCACTGGTGCTCATCCTGCTGCTGCTGTATACGAACTTCGGAAACGTAAAGGATACGGCCATTGCATCACTTACCTTGCCTTTTGCCTTTATAGGAGGGTTTCTGTCGCTGTGGATCACCGGAACCATTTTCGGAATTTCGGCAGGTATCGGCTTTATCATCCTATTCGGGGTAGCCACCATTGACGGAATCGTATTGATCGGCGTTATACGTGACAACCTCAAGCATAAGATGAAATTGAAGGAAGCTATTGTAAACGGGGTCAGAAGCAGAATACGTCCCGTGGTCATGATCGCTCTTATGGGATCTATGGGGCTGCTTCCCGCCGCCCTTTCCACGGGAATGGGATCTGAAATACAGAAACCGCTGGCCATTATGATCGTCGGCGGGCTCATCATCTGCCTCATCCTATCGTTCACCATTCTGCCCATCGTATTTTACTATGCGTACCGGAATCAAAAAGAATAATTTTTTCATGCTGTTTTAATTCACGGAGAAGCGGGCTTTATGCCCGCTTTTTTAATTAACTCAAACAATTCAATCAGATAAGTCCTCCTTTAACAACCTGATCCTTGTTTCTTTTTCATACTTTAGGCTTGTTTAAATACCAAAAGAAATGCGATCAATCCCCTTCCTCGTTCTGCTGACTGCCTTGTCATCCGGTTACGGCCAGAGCAACAAGCAAAATATTATCGAAACCCATCTTAAGAACGGGGCCTACCGGTATCATTATACGTTACATGGCTGGGAAGACCATGTAAATCTTGGTCTCAAAGAAGATGCTACCATAGCGGAATTATGGCAGGCCAAAGCACTTCCGTACTGGAAAATGCGAAAGTACGACCTTGCAGTAGCCTGTTATGATAAAGCTGTGCTTTACGACCGAAAAAATTATCTCGGAAGAAGGGGCTACCTTAAGTGCATCTTTCAGAAAGATTACAAAGGCGCCATTGCCGACATGGAACAGGCCGAAAAGGAATTCGGCTACACCTATGAGAATGACCATTCATACCCGTTCTATATTTCACTGTGCTATTTACAGCTTAACGAATTTGAAAAGGCAGAACAGGTTTTACAGAAGGATTTTGAGAAAACCATAAAGGAACGCGGAGCTTCCGTAATCCATTATCTCGATTTATTCTATATGGGGGTCATAAAGTACGAGCTTCGGAAATACGACGACGCTATTGTATATTTTGACAAGTCGTTGGCCGAGTACCGTGCTTTTTCGGATGCACAATACTATAAAGGACTTTGCCTTTTGGAAAAAAACGATATTAAAAATGCCGAAAGCCTTATGAGGGAAGCCAGGAGCAACTTTGAACAGGGACGTACCCTTAATGAAGATGATTCTTTTTATGAACCATATCCCTATACGGTCAACTGGCATATGGCCAAATGGACGATTCCGGGTTATAAAGAATAGCCCGCCGTAAAATCAGAAAACGAAAAACCGCCCTAAAGAGCGGTTTTTTATGTAAATTAAGCTTATGATTAGTTCAGAATGGCCGCAATCCCGGGTAAGGTACGACCTTCAAGCATTTCAAGCATAGCGCCACCTCCTGTGGAAACATAGCTCATTTTTGATTCCAGACCGAATTGTTTAACGGCTGCAACCGAATCACCTCCTCCAACAAGTGAAAAAGCCCCGGCATCCGTAGCATCGGCAATAAAATTCCCCAGCGTGATGGTACCTGCTGCAAACTTCTCCATTTCAAAAACACCTAAAGGACCGTTCCATAAGATGATTTTTGATGCCATGATGACGTTGTGGAACTGTTCAAGGGTTTTAGGTCCAACATCCAGCCCCTGCCATCCGTCGGGAATAGCATCCGCACTTACAATCTGCGTATCGGCTTCATTAGAAAATGCATTGGCAGCCACAACATCTACCGGAATGTGGATCTGTACATTTTTAGCTTTTGCCTTTTCAAGAATTTCCAATGCCAGTGCCAGCTTATCGTCTTCTACAATGGAACTTCCGATTTTTCCTCCCAGTGCCTTGATAAACGTGAACATCATGCCTCCGCCTATGATCATATGATCTACTTTGTCCAGGATGTTCTCTATGATCGTAATCTTGGATGATACTTTAGATCCGCCCAATACGGCCGTTACCGGTTTTTCGGCTGAATTCAGTACTTTGTCGATACTCTCTATTTCCTTTGCAAGCAAAGAGCCGAAGCATTTGCTTTGAGGGAAAAATTGTGCCACGATGGTAGTGGAAGCATGTGCGCGGTGTGCTGTTCCAAAGGCATCGTTTACATAAACATCTCCGAGTTTAGCCAGTTTTCCGGCAAATACCTCATCCCCGGCTTCCTCCTCTTTATAAAAACGAAGGTTTTCCAACAGGATTACATCTCCCGGAACAGCCGCCGCTACTGCAGCTTCAACCTCCGCTCCGACGCTGTCGTTTACAAAAGTTACCTTTCTTCCCAATACTTCCTCTACTTTGGAAACAATGTGCTTCAGGGAAAATTTTTCTTCCGGTCCGTTTTTCGGTCTTCCAAGATGCGACATAAGGATGGCGATACCTCCTTCACTGACGATTTTATCAATGGTTGGTTTTGCCGCCACGATCCGGTTGTCGTCCGTTACTTCGAACGCATCGTTTAAAGGAACATTGAAATCGACGCGGATGATCGCTCTTTTGTTGTTGAAATTGAAATCGTTGATTGTCTTCATCTGTATTTTGTGTAGTTGAATTGTTGCAAAGCGCAAATATACAATTAATTGCTTTTACCGTTTCATTAAAAATGGGTATGGAAAACGTCATATCCGAACCTGCAGATGGCTATGAACATAATGCCCAGAAAAACATACCGGACCCACTGCTGTCCTTTGAGGATGGCAAGACGCGCTCCGAAATAACCGCCCAATCCGTTACAAAGGGCCATAGGCAATGCTATTTTCCAGAGGATCTGTCCCTTGATAAGAAACAGGCAGATGCTTCCGAAATTCGTAGACAGGTTGATCATTTTAGCGTATGCAGACGCATGAAAGAAATCCATCCCCACAAGAAAAATAAACCCCATGATGAAAAAGGTTCCTGTAGCAGGCCCTATAAATCCGTCGTAAAACCCCACCACCAACGCTATGGCAACGCCATAAATCCATCGCTTCTGAACAGGTACCTCCTCGTCCTTCCATCCTGAAAATCCTTTTCTCACATAGGTAAATACCCACAAAACCAAAAGGATTACAAGGAGCAAAGGCTTCATAAAGCTATTATCTACAATAGTAAGGACATATGATCCCAGAAAGGCGCTGCTAAAGGAAACAGCTGCCAATACAACGAAAAACGGCCATTGAATAACCGTTTTCTTCAGATACTGGACAACAGCCAGCAAAGTTCCTGAAAAGGCCGGCACTTTCAGAGTACCGATAACCGATGCAACAGGCAGATGCGGAAGCATCGCCAGACCCATGGGCGTCTGTATAAGCCCGCCACCTCCGGCAATGGCATCAACGAAACCTGCGAAGAACGCCACAATGCACAGGAAAAATAAAACCTCTAACTCCATTTTAAAAAATGGCAAAGTTAGAGGTTATTTTATATATGGAAAACGAATCCTGCTTTTAGTAGGCAGCCGTAAATCGCTGTCTTGAAAAATGAGGTTTTTCCACTTCATCTGCAATGGCTACTGCAACATCTTCAACAGAAAGCACGCTTCTTCCCGCTTCATCGAATACCGGATGATCCGTTCCTGTACGGTAAACGCCCGTACGTGTCCCGGAAGTTCCCGGATGCATTTCGATAGCCGGACTGAAGTACGTCCAGTTCAGATCCGCATTCTGCTTCAGTTCGTTGAAATAATCCCTTGCTGCCGAAGCCCCGGGCTTGATGCTTTCCGGAAATCCTGCTGCGTCCACCAGCTGGTTCCCCTCCGCATCATACAAGCTGCCGGCTCCTCCTATCACAATCAATCTTCCGGCTCCGGAAGCGGCCACTTCTTTTTCGATCTTCCGGGATCCTTCAATAAAGTCGCGGTACAGTTCAGGATTCGTCCATCCCGCATTGTACGCCGAAATCACCACATCTGCATCGTTCAACTCAGCAGTAATATCGTCGTGCAGTACATCAGCCTTTATCACCCTGATGTTTTTGTCCTGCACCTTTTCAGGATTTCTTACGATGGTTTGTACTTCATGCCCCCTTGTTGCAAGCTCTGATACGATTTTGGAACCTACAAACCCGGTTCCGCCTATTACGGTTACTTTCATATTTTTTAATTTTAAATTGATTCTATAAAGGATTCCAAGGTTAGCCCGTCCAGATGTGAAAATACCTGCCGGCTGATCCCATTGTACAGTAAGTCGAGCTTTTCGTTCATCTTCCTTCCTACAGGACAGTCCGGATTCGGGCTGTTTTTCTTGTTGAGCAGCTGGTCTTCATGCACCACCATGCGCAAAACGTCACCCAGCAGGATTTCCGAAGGCTCTTTAACCAGCCTTACACCTCCATCCTTTCCCTTCCGGCTTTCTACAAAGCCGTGTGACTTAAGCCATGCCAGTTCCCGGCGCACAACAACCGCATTGATGTTAATGCTGCCTGCCATCCATTCCGATGTGAGCCATTGTTTTTTTTCAAAGGCCAGCAACGAAAAAATATGCAGCAGGGTAGCAAAACGTAAATTGTTCATAGCATTATGATTAGGATACAAATGTAGTTTTTTTTTAAATGTAACAAAAAATATTACATTTAAAATTTTATTAAATATTGCATTAGGAACAAGAAGTTTAAAAAGTTATTTTTGTTGTATGAAATTTTCCGAGATCATTGGTCAAAGCCATCTTAAGAGCCACCTAATCCATAATGTTCAGAACGGGCGTATTCCGCATGCCCAGCTATTCATAGGGCCCGAGGGAAGCGGTACGCTTGCCATGGCACTTGCTTATGCGCAATATATTATCTGCCATAATAAAGGAAGTGAGAACGAAGGAGGTACGGCTGCCTGCAACCTCAAATTTGACCAACTGCAGCATCCCGATCTGCATTTTGTTTATCCCGTTGCCACAAACGATTCGGTAAAATCGACCCCGGTAAGCGATGATTTCCTTAGCAGCTGGATCTCCTTCCTCAAAGAAAGCCCGTATGGTTCACTCAACGACTGGTATGAGGCTATAGGCGTACAGAAAAAGCAGGGGAACATTTCGGTACATGAAGCTGCTTCCATCCTGAAGAAGCTCACGCTGAAACCTTTTGAAGGCGGGTACAAGGTCATGATCATCTGGATGGCGGAAAAAATGAATACCGAAGCTTCAAACAAGCTACTCAAACTTTTGGAGGAACCTACGGAAAAAACGGTTTTTATCCTCATTGCCGAGGATGAAAAGGCTATTTTACAGACGATTTTATCGCGTTGCCAGTTGTTGCATTTCAATGCGCTCAGCGAGCCGGATATCATCCAGGGACTTATGCAGATGGAAAACTGCGAGGAAGTGGATGCCTACAGCATAGCGAAACAGGCACAGGGCAACTACAATAAAGCGTTGAAACTGCGTTACAACGTGACCGACGAATACCCGTTTGACGAATGGTTTGTTACGTGGGTACGGGCAGCCTTCCGCGCAAACAAGAATGCCCGTGTGGTAAGCGACCTCATCAAATGGAGTGATGAAATCTCTGCCATCGGCCGTGAAAAGCAGAAACAGTTCCTCAACCACTGCATGGAACTGTTCCGGCAGGCGCTGCTGCTTAATTACAATGCACCGCAGCTGGTATACCTCACACCCAAATCTGACAATTTTAAACTTGAAAACTTTGCCCCGTTTGTCAACGAGAACAACATCCTGGATATCTATAAGGAAATTGAAGAGGCTGTTTACCACATTGAACGAAACGGAAATGCCAAGATTATTTTAACGGATCTTTCCATCAAGCTTACCAGACTTATCCATATGAAGTAGGATTTTCCTGCCTGTTTTTCCGTATTTCTTAAAACAAGTTTACGCATCTTGTCCATATTCCGTAAAAAAATATCCGAATATGGAAATTTTCCTTTATTTCAGAGGTGAGAACCACCCCGGATTTGGAATTTGTTATCAAAGGTATTAATTTTAATGTGCGGTTAAAATGTAATTCCGGAGAAATGTATTCCGAAAACCCAAGGGGTCCTATTCGGTTCAGGATTGGCGTATGCCTTTTCCAACCCACCTCTTTTATGGTTGCTGCAGTTGTTCAGACGCTCTGAACACTTGTTGGTTGTATACTTTTGCGATATAACCAGACTGCTTCTCACATTTCTCTGGTGTTTCATGTTGTTTTGATGAGTGCAATGCCCGGGCCATTTCGGCTGCGGCCAAATTTCTCTTAATCATTCACAAATCGCTGTTACAAATATAGATACAAAATATTTAACATGCAAATTAATGATTAAATAATCACAAAATAACACCATACTTATGAAAAAAGAACAAGCCAAGAGAAAGAACATCCTTATTTCTCCTGACTACCGTACACACATCGGGATCAAGCTTCGAAAAAAGAGAATAACACTTAATTATTCGGTTGGAGACATTGCCTTTATGATGGACATCCCCGAAAGAACGGTCATCAGCATGGAAGCCGGCGAGGTAACCAATATTGACTATTACGTGGAATATGCCAAGGCCGTGCGCTACCCGTTGGAAACCCTAAGAAGCCTCAACATCCCTTTGGAACCGCTGCGCCCGCTTCCGCAAGAACGCAAGGATAAAATCAGGCTTACGCAACTCATAAGAGAACGTATTGTAAAAGGGGGATTTCTTAAGGACCGCAGATCGGTAGAGGATATCCGTAATGAGCTTATTGCATTGAAACTTATACCAAAAGACACGTCTTTTTCCAAGAAAATTGCCGGCATCATGCGCAACCTCGTAGACGACCACTCCGTTACCGTAGTTGAAAAATCCGGCCGTAAAAATCTTTATACTACGCAGCTCGCAGTAGTTTCCGACGAACCACAGGAACTGCACGCCATTGCCAGTGAAAAACCGCAAACCTATTCCACGCCACAAAAAAAGGCTTCCGTAAAAAAGTCCGGGAGTACATCCAAAAAGTAAAACAACTTTTATATATGAACGGCTGCTTACAGCCGTTCTTTATTCTATCACAACACCGGTTTTTTGGCTTCTCATTAAGAAAACGGCGTTTTCTTTATATGTATTTTTGAACATCTCAAAACACGACAGCACAGTATTGCTGCCTGACCAAAATACAGACAAAATGAACCTTATGTTTTACAGGCCCAAGAATGCCTTATTGCGTGAATATATCGAAGGATACTATTTTTTTTCGGAAAAACAGCATCCTGTCCGGTATTTTACGTTTCCCAATAATTTCGGCATCCTTACGGTAGCGCAAAACGCACAGGTTCTTTTTAAAGACCATACGTATACTATTTCAGCGGCACCTTTACAGAACATTGTTTCGGATTTCGTCTTCAGATATACACAACCTCTTGAAATTGTGTACGAGAACATGGTCAATGAAATCACCCTGTACTTCAAACCTTTGGCCATTCATTATTTTATCACGCATCCTTCCTTATTTGATCCCGAGAATACGGGTCCGGATCCGTTCGCAGAGGTAAGGGAAGCCATGTCCTATGTATTAAGTGAGCCACAACGGGACAAGCAGATTGAAATGCTCGAAGCCTACTGGTTGTCAAGATTTCAACAAAAAGACCTTACACTTATGGCGAACATCCTGTCAGAAGTGGAAACAAACCAGAAAATGGAAGAGATCGCATCCAGATACAGGTTTACCCGCCAGTACCTCAACAAACTCTTTCTTAAATATATGGGTAAGACACCCTCCGAATACCGCAAAATCCACCGCTTCCGCCATTCACTGCTGCAGCACGGCAACAGCCGCAACCTTACGGAACTTTCACATGGTGCCCTGTTTTATGACCAGTCGCACTTTATAAGGGATTTTAAATCATTTACGAATACAAATCCCGGAACATTTTTTGAAAACGTTGACACCGGAAAGGGAAATGTCTGGCTTTTTATCTGAAGTTTCCATTTATACAATTTATTGAATCGGGGTCATGCTACATTTGTACCACGACCTTAATTAAAAACATCCTAAAATGGCACAGTTCATCGCCCTTTTGTTTTTTCTGCTGCTTGCCGCAAAAGCTTTTTTAAAGGAACAGCAACCTGATGCATTCGAACAGGCAACCGAAATGGTTCACCATGCCGAACCTTCAATGAACCTTTTATGGAGCCCCGTCCGCATCATCCAACGGCTGTACTTTTAATTCCTTCTATCCACGCAGGATTCCTTATACTATACCTGTTCTTCCTCCGTTTCGGAACCGATTTTACACAACGTCCTTAACCAAAACACAAAATGACCAGACTCCAGTGCCTTTTCCTGTGCTTTGTTTCCCTAAACGCGCTGTCGCAGACAACCGTTCGCGGTACCGTTAAAAACAGCCACAACGAACCTGTAGCGTTCTGCTCCATCGGGATAAAAGATTCCGAAACGGGAACTATTACTTCAGAAAGCGGAGATTATGAACTTACCATACCCGAAAACCTGCTCAACGATGTAGTATTCAGCGCGCCCGGATATGCCGATAAAGCATTTCGCAAAGAAGATCTTGCTGCAAACGGGAACGTTCTGCTTGAAGAAGATGCCAACGTTCTCGAAACCATCGTCATCAACTCGGTTAAAATGAAAAACGGGACGGTCGGAGCGACTTCAAGACCCATGTTTACCTTTTCAAGGATGTTCCGTAAAGATGTCCCTACCATTGAACAGGGCAACATCTTCCGCATCTATCCGAAAACACGCATCAAATCCTACAGCTTCCACATCATCCCGAGCTCAAAATTTGAACAGATTACCATGAAGCTCAATATCTACAGCGTTAAAAACAACGTGCCGGACCGTATGCTCCTCGATGAAAATATCCTCTTCAAGACATCCGGAACGGGATGGCAAAAGATCGACTTAACAGGGTACGACCTGGTATTTGAACAGCTTGATGCCGTTGCGGTTACCCTGCAGCTTGTAGACTACCGCCCTTTGCCGGAATCGGAATTCAATTTCGGCATCTCCGCAAAAAAAGCGCTTTCCAGGAACCTCCTGTTCCGTTACCAGAGCCAGGATAAATGGGAACCGGGCGACGGAACGTTCCTTAGCAACCTCGAAATCAGCTACAGCAAGGATAAAAACGCCGTTTCGGAGATGGATCAACCGGAAGAACAAACCGAGACGGACGAGCGTTTAAAGGAACTGTTCTCTTATTATACCAACAAGCAAAAATCCGAAAAAACGGTTTACGGGAAAAATAAATCAGGTAAATATCTCGACGTCAATGATGCCAGAATCTACTACGAGGAATACGGAAAAGGGGATCCCTTGCTGTTACTTCACGGGAACAACGGCAGCATTGCAGATTTCTACCAACAGATCCCGGAGCTGGCAAAACACTTCCGCGTTATTGCGATCGATACCCGCGGACAGGGAAGAAGCACCGACCTTACCACCACCGACTATACGTATGAACGGTTTGCCGACGACCTGTTCAGGCTAACGGAAGAACTGCAGCTTAAAAAAGTGAACATACTGGGCTGGAGTGACGGTGGAAATACGGGGCTTGTTTTCAACATAAAGCACCCGGACCGGGTTCGCAAGCTCGCTACGATCGGGGCCAACCTCAACCCTACCGGCGTGAACGACAGCCTGCTGCAAACGTTCCGCGAACAGCTTACACTGGGCCACGGAAATACAAGGCTCATCAATCTTATGCTGCACCATCCCGATCTCAGGGCCACGCAGTTGCAGCTTATTCAGAACCCCGTACTGGTTATAGCCGGAAGCCGGGATGTGATAAAGGAATCCCATACACGGGAAATAGGAACGTATATCCCTAATGCTGAAACCGTGTTCATCCCGGATGCCACGCATTACGTTCCATTTGAAAAGCCCAGAGAGCTCAACAAACTACTGCTCCGGTTCTTCCGAAAGGATGCTTCTTCCTCCGATTAAATATGAAAACATTTATTATCTTTATCGTATAAAACGGATGAAGGATGGAACAAAAACAATTCAGGGAAAACGGCTATGTGCTCCTTCGCGGCTTTTTTTCGGATTCAGAACTGGCTGAAATCGAATCGTTCCTGTGGACGTTTCATGAAGAATGGCTTAAAAATAACCGGGCAGCTTACGAAAAAGGAATCCTTAACAGCCACAGCATCACATCAGGAAATATGGTCACACCGAACCAGCGGCTGAGCCTGTTTGCTTTTATTTCACAGGATAAAATAAAAAGGCTTACCGAAGCCCTTTTTCCTGCAAAAGCCTTTTTTCTGAATAGCCAGCTGTTTTTCGATCCTTACAACAGCTCTCAGCCCAACTATTGGCACCGGGACATACAATATACCGGGATGAGCATTAGCCAACAACAGGAAAGCATACAGAAACAAACCGTACTCCATTTCCGAATTCCACTGAAGCCGGAACCCGGTATAGAGCTCATCCCGGGAACACACCAAAACTGGGATCTTAACGAGGAACTCGAAACCCGACTGTCCCTTAACGGACGCAAACCTTCCGACAATCTTGCTCGCAGCGTCACAATTCCGCTGAAACGTGGCGACCTCCTCATTTTTTCAGCAAATATGGTACACAGGGGACTTTACGGAGCCGATCGTTTCACTTTCGACCTTATTTTCTGCGACGATACCCCCGAATTCAGGAATTTCACCGATGTTGCGAACCAGCCCAATGATTCAGAAATCAGCCTTATTCCGAACCGCGACCTATTTTAAATTGGCGGTTCTTTATAAAAGTTGCAGGGATCGTTCTGATTTCCGTACTTTGTTTAAACAAGCAATCGCACCTATATGAAAAAGGCCGCTGCCACAAGGCTCACCATTTTACAGAAAGCCTTTGAACTCATTTATGTAAAAGGATACCAGACCACAAGCATTGACGATATCCTGGCTACTACTCAGGTAACGAAGGGCGCTTTTTATTATCATTTCAAAAACAAGGACGAAATGGGGGTCGCCATCCTCAACGAGCTGTTGCGTCCCGGGCTTACGGAAAGTTTTATACAACCTCTTTTAAACGTAGAAGATCCCCTTGATGCCATTTACGGGCTGATGCACAACCTGCTTATGGAAAACGACTTCCTTAAAGTAGAATACGGCTGCCCGGCTTCGAATCTGACTCAGGAAATGGCTCCGTGGAACACCGAATTCACACAGGCACTCCACAACATCACGCGTGACTGGGAAACGGCGATGGAAGCCGCAATTGAAAAAGGCAGGGAAAAAGGATTCGTACAACAAAGCGTCAACGCCAGACAACTTACCCTTTTCGTATTATCGGGCTACTGGGGAATCCGTAATTTAGCCAAAATAGAAAACTCCAAAATTCCGTACCGCCTTTATTTAAAGGAACTTAAAAGCTATCTGGATACCCTGAGATAATTTTTTTCTTTAAAAACATACTAATTAGTATGTTTTTAGTATGTTTGCATTATCAAATCCTGATATATGTACCAGTCGCTCACTTTTTTCCATTCGCTTTTCCGCTGGCTTGTGCTCGTAAGCCTGCTGTATTCCATCTATCGTTCCACACGCGGCGTAGCCTTTAATCTCCCTTTCAGTAAAATGGATGACACTACAAGACATACAACTGCTACCATTACGCATATACAACTGCTCATCGGCATGATCCTATATTTCGAGAGTCCCATAGTCCGTTATTTCCTTTCGCAGCGGAACAAAGCCGGCCAACCCTCGGACTTTTCCTTTTTCGGTCTCGTCCACCCCTTCATCATGTTCGCAGCCGTAGTATTTATTACCATCGGTTCGTCGGTATCAAAACGCAGAAAAACGGACCGCGATAAGTTCCGCATCCTGCTTATCTGGTGTTCCGTTGCACTGCTGCTCATCCTTATGGCCATCCCCTGGCCTTTTTCTCCTTTCGCAAACAGACCTTATTTCAGATAAAATATGAAGACCTTTTTTACCACTAAAACCGGAAGGCTGCGCCTGCTTGGATTTTTAGAAGGCAGTTCACTGCTCTTCCTGCTGTTCATTGGCATGCCTTCCAAGCATTTGTTCAACAATCCCGAAATCACCCGTATGGCCGGCTCCATTCACGGTGCGCTCTTCGTACTCTTTTTCCTCAATGTGCTGAGTACGGCCCTGGAGCAGAACTGGTCTTTCCGCAACCTTACATGGAAGGTACTTCTGGCCAGTTTCCTTCCTTTCGGTACTTTTTATATCGACCGTAACCCTTTTAAAAAACCTTCATTTTCCAAAATCATGAAAGCGTTCCTCATCATCGGGATTGTACTTCTTGCCCTCTATGCTTCCTACAAAACCTACCGTTACGCTACCCTTTCCAAAGGACTCGACACAGAAATGGCCAACGGAGCCGTCATCCTCGACGTTCGTACTGAAACCGAATTCCAGACGGGCCACATAAAAGGATCGCTCAACATTTCGCTTGGAACGCTGCGCCAGCGCTATAAAGAGCTTGATCCCAACAACACCTACTACCGTATGTTCCCACGGCCTGCGCAGCGTAAAGGCCGCAGACCTGCTTAAAGAACGGGGGTTTCATAAAGTACATAACGGCGGAGCCTGGAGCGATCTTGAGAAAATATTGCCCTAAAAATTTTCAGAAGAAGAACTGCGTTAAATCCTCCATTTTCTAAATATTCTTTAACTTGCAGTCCTCATCGAACACTATGAAAATTCAAAAAGACCAACCGGTATTCGAGCGATGGCTCGACTTTATGCAATTCCGCAATTTGCTTCTGCTTACTTTTGTAACCTCCATGCTGTTCCTTGGAATGATCGGAACCGAAGAATACAGGTCTTATCATACAGCACAGATACTCCTTTTCGTGCTCAACCTTGTATTTATAGTATTGCTTTGCCTTAAAAAGGGTATTTTCGTACACCGCAATCAGGTATATGAAGGCCTGTTTCTGTTTGGCTTTGCATTGGAAAGTGCGCAGGTCATCACCTTCTCCCTTCCCTTCCTTCTGCCTGTACAGGGAACGCTTTCCACCAACTATCCTTACACTCGCGACAGCTGGGCATACCGTGACTGGGAACCCGACCTCAACATTTCGCAAAAGAGTTTCTCCCTGTTCCTTACCAACGCAGACCGTTCCCGTACTGAACTGTTGATCCGCTATACCAATGAAAAACGTGTACAACAAGCCATTGATCTCATCTTAAAAAACACGCACATAAGCCTTTATCCTCAAAATTAACAACTCCTAAAAAATCATTTTTTTCAAAAAAAAATTGCGTAGCTAAATAACTACACATATATTTGTAGTCAAATAACTACATAATGAATTTAAGAAGAGACGTTTTCCAGGCCATCGCCGACCCTACGAGAAGGGCCATACTTCTTTTGGTATCCGCCCAGTCGATGACGGCCGGCGCTATCGCCGCACACTTCGATACGGCACGGCCCACCGTTTCCAAACACCTTCAGATCCTTACAGGCTGCGAACTGCTGCGTCCTGAACCCAACGGTCGTGAAATCGTGTACCACCTAAACGGAGCCAAAATGAAAGAGATAGCCGATTTTATAGAACCGTTCCGCGCCATCTGGGAAGAACGTTTCAACACGCTCGAACGCATCATGAAAAACCATCAAACCGACTGATATGGAATCCAAAACGCACATCCGGGCCGAAGAAGGCCGTCAGGAACTTTTTATCACACGCGAATTCGACCTTCCGGTAGACCTGTTGTTCCGTGCTTATGAAGAGGCCACTATTGTGGAACAGTGGATGGGAACCCGGGTATTAAAACTCGAAAACCGGGCACACGGAAGCTGGGAATACGAAACCTCGCACGAAGGCAAAGTGGTGTTCGGCGCCAGTGGGGTTATCCTCGAATTTGAACGCGGACATAAGATCACGCGGACGTTTAAAATGCACAACACCCCGTTTCCCGTACAGCTTGAATTCATGGAATTTGAAAAGCTTACCGATACCACGAGCAGGCTCGTAATGCAGATCGTCTTTAAATCGACCGCATTCCGCGACCAACTGCTGCAAATGCCGTTTGCCCACGGCATCAACATGGCTCATAACAGATTACAAGAGGTACTAAACAAATTTAAAAATTAAACCCTATGTCAAAACGCCGCAACATCTTCTACTGGATCGCTACCGTATGGCTCAGCCTCGGCATGGTATCCACGGCCATCGTACAGCTCGCAGGGCTTGACGAGGAAATTCAGAAAACGGTACACGAACTCGGCTATCCTTCCTACTTCCTGTTCATCATCGGGGTATGGAAACTGCTCGGTGTTGCAGCTGTCCTGCTTCCGCGATTACCCCTGTTAAAAGAATGGGCTTATGCGGGCTTCTTTTTTGCCATGTCGGGTGCCGTGGTTTCGCACCTGGCTGTTCACGACCCTTTAACGGAGCTGTTCGGCCCCGTACTGTTGCTCATACTGACCCTCGTATCATGGTATCTGCGTCCCTCAACAAGAAAGATCCCCTCCAACACTTTGCATCATGAACCATAAGATACAGCACTTCCTGGAACAGGCCTCCCGCTGGAAGGAAGAAATGAAGTTACTGCACGAAATCGTTATACAGAACAACGAACTGCAGCAGGATTTTAAATGGATGCATCCGTGCTATACGTTTCAAAGTAAAAACGTGGTGCTCCTACACGGCTTTAAAGAATATGTAGCGTTGTTGTTCCATAAAGGAGCCCTGCTTAAAGATCCCGGAAAACGGTTGGTACAGCAGACCAAAAACGTACAGGCGGCCCGCCAGTTGCGGTTTACCGATGCAGGACAGATCCTGGAACAGAAAGAACTCATCGCTTCCTATATCTCAGAAGCAGTAGAACTTGAAAAATCAGGCCAGAAAATCGTATTTAAGGCCGTTTCAGATTATGAGGTGCCGGATGAATTCAAGGAGATCTTAAAAGCAAATAAGGACGTAAAAAGGGCCTTCGAAAGCCTTAGCCCCGGAAGGCAGAAAGCCTACCTGTTCCATTTTTCACAAGCCAAACAGTCCGCCACGCGCAAAGCGCGTATTGAACGGTACCTTCCTAAAATCCTTAATAGCGAAGGAATGAATGATTAAAAATAAAACCATCCCCGAATTGGGGCTGGGTTGTTTATTTAAACTGCATAATCAATCTTTTAAATCATATTTTTTCTTACACTTCTCTATCCCTATATCAGAAGCCCCAATGGTATTCCCAAAAGTAGATAAGTGAGACCAGCATAAAAGGTAATTCTCACCCCTTCATCTACGTTTTCCTTTTTAAAAAAAAATATCATTACAAGAATAAAAATTAGTAAAAATGAATACCTATATGGCACTAAAATTTTACCTAAAAGTGTACCCCTCAAGTTAAAATAATACATTGAAAAATGAGCCAAAATTTCTAATAATGCCCACATATATCTGTACTTCATAAGACAAAATTATTCTACTGTCCCTAAATATTTACCAGAATAAGCATCGTAGGAATGCACACTCAAATTATCGTAAAGAATAATTTACAGATTCCAATTTAGTACTTATCTCAGGTAGTTGGGTAGTTTTACAGGCTACAATAACTATTAATAATAACATGCTATACCCTTTATACATAAAATATTCTAGTTAAATATTATTCTTAAATTATTTTTTGAATGTAAATTTTTTCGAGACAATTTTAAAATTAGAATCCACATTTTCTTCTAAATACTCAAAATTATCTATAGGATCAAAATCTAAAATAATTTTGCCTTCATCAGACTTAATAAAAACCTCTTTAGGAGAAAAGTTAATAAGTGAGTGATTTTCCTTAATATTAAACTTAATGACTTTCTCAAATACTAAAATTATTTTTTCGTAATTATAGTTAGTAGTATTAGCACAGTTTATTCCAATACTAATCGTAATTTCTTCTATTACGTTTTCTTTTTTTCTATTGATTGATATTTCATCAATCCAAGAATCACATAAATTACCATACTGTTTAATCAGTTCTTTTATCATAAAAATTGTTTTGGAATCAACATAAATAGAATATGATTTTCTGGTAAATGCCCCGAGGATATTGATCCAGGAATACTTAAATTATGACCATGGACACCTCCCATATTATGGGGTTTATAATTAATTTCAAAAATCATTTTTCCTTGATCGTTATAAAAATGTTTTGATATTGGTGTTCCATTTTTTGTAGTATACGTATAAGCCGAATTAGGAATACTTTCATTTCTCTAATACGAAAAATAACAAAATTTCATTGTATTTTTATCTTTTAAAAAAAGAAGTTGAAGACTTCCCTTTTTCCAAACAAAGTATAAATATAAAAATCGTCTTTTAAGAAGCCAAGTATTGTTTTGCAAATAACCAGGGACTTAATCCGTTTAACGATTTGTGAGGATGATTACCATTGTAATCGATTTGCCATTGGTAGGCAATGGAATTGACTTCTGCTATCGAGCCAAAAAGATAAGCATCTAAGA
>Ga0153917_1000037_pt1 | contig 158392 bp, 138 predicted proteins | sample TSFL001MetaG_FD_104695 | JGI IMG/M metagenome (GOLD analysis project Ga0153917, IMG submission 104695) | Attine ant fungus gardens microbial communities from Florida, USA - TSFL001 MetaG | ecosystem: Host-associated > Fungi > Mycelium > Unclassified | place: USA: Florida, Paynes Creek Historic... | reverse complement strand
CGTCCCACCAAGACACGCCAGCCGCACACCCAGGCACCTGTCACGACGACAGAAGTGCCCGGGACACCGATCATGTCCCGGGCACTTCACCCTGCCCTCTTGACAAGAGCAACTACATATCAGCCCAGCTTGTACTGCTTCATGAACGAGTCCATGTCGTCCTTCTTGAGCGCCTTGCCCATCGCCGCGATGGCCTCCGTGTCCGGCTTCACGATGGACTGCTTTCCGTCCGGGGAACGTCCCGTGCCCAAGGTCGGCAGGGTGAAGAAGTGCACCTCGCCGGCGCGGACCTCTCGCAGGGAGAAACCCAGCTCTGCCAGTGCCGTACCGGAGAGCGACTCATCCACGCCGATGTAAGGACTGAAATTACTGACGATGTCGCTCACCTTGGACGGGCTGGTCAACGTCGACTTGCTCAGCGTCTGCTTGATGATGGCCGACATGAGGATCTGCTGGTCCTTGACACGCTGGTAGTCGCTATCGATGAACGAGTGGCGCTCGCGGGCGAACCACAGCGCCTGCTCGCCGTTCAACGTCATGGTGCCCTCGTAGTGGGTACCTGCCTTGGTGAACGGTTTGGGGATCGTCACCTCGACCCCGCCGATGGCATCCACCAGGTCCTTGAATCCCTGGAAGTCGATGGTGGCGACGTGATCGATACGGGTGTCGAACAACGACTCGATCGTCTGGACGGCCAGCGGGATCCCGCCGTAGGAAAAGGCGGCGTTGATCTTCGCGTCGCCGTGTCCCGGGATCGAAACCCAGTTGTCTCGCATGATCGAGGTGACCGTGACGTCGTGCCGGTCAGCCGGCACATGGACAAACATGATGGTGTCCGAGCGGCCCGCCGCCGTGGCCGAGTCCTGTCCGTCCGTGGTCTCCGCCCTGGTGTCAGAACCGAGCAGCAAGAAGTTGGTGCTCTTGTCATCCGCCGCCTTGGTCGGACGCGAGGACTCCTCCGGGAAGACCTCCGCCTGGGGGATCGACTGCTTCTTGGTATCGAAGGTGTGCAGCAGGTTGTAGGCGTAGAACCCTGCCGCGCCGCCGGCCAAAAGGACAACCGCAAGGAAGCTCAGCAGGACCGCGGCCACACGGCGCTTGGTCTTGCTCTTTTTCTTCGGAGGAGCCGCCTGTTCCAGGGCTTGGGTCTCGTCGAAGGGATCAAACCCCGGCACGTGGCTCATGCAGCTCCTCGTCAGTCAAGTCGGCGAAGGGTCATCGCCCTCAGTGATTCTACCGGGGAATGACGAATTGCATACGTAGTGGTGCACTGTGCCACATGCACCGCCGGAAACGCGGACGGCGCCGCGCATGATGATCTGCACGGCGCCGTTTTCCCACAGCGTAGAGGTTCAGTCCTCCAGGTTGACCTCGCGCGCGGCGGAGGCTTCCACGGACGCGGCCACCGACTCCAGCACGCCCTCCGGCAGTGCATTGTCGATCGTGACGACGGCCACGGCGTCGCCGCCTGCCACGCCGCGGGACACCTGCATACCGGCGATGTTGACGTTGGCCTCGCCCAGGGCTCGGCCCAGCGTGCCGACGACGCCCGGGCGATCCGTGTAGCGCAGCACCAGCAGGTGCTCCGAGAGCGGGATCTCGACCTCCTGGCCGAAGACGCCCACGAGCTTCTGGACCTGCTTGGGACCGGTCAGCGTGCCTGCGACAGAGAGCTGCTCGCCCGAGGCCAGGGCACCGGAGACGGTGAGCTGGTTGCGGTAGTCCTCGGAGACCTCGGTGGTGGTCAGGCGCGTCTCGACGCCGCGCTGTTCGGCCAGGACCGGCGCGTTGACGTAGGAGACCTGATCGGAAACGACATCGGTGAAGACACCCTTCAGCGCGGCGAGCTTCAGGGAGGTGACGTCCTTGACGGCGATCTCGCCGGCCACGGAGAGCTCCACCGATTCGAGGCGCTCGCCCTGGGCGAGCGCGGAGAAGATGCGGCCGAGCTTCTCCGCCAGGGGAATGCCGGGACGCACGTCCTCGTCGATGACGCCGCCGGCGACGTTCACGGCGTCGGGCACCAACTCGCCCGCCAGGGCGAGACGGACCGACTTGGCGACGGCCACGCCGGCCTTCTCCTGGGCCTCCTCCGTGGAGGCGCCCAGGTGCGGGGTGACGGTGACGTTGTCCAGGCCGATGAACTTGGACTCCGTGGGGGGCTCGGTGACGAACACGTCGATGCCGGCGCCGGCGATGGTCTTCTCCGACAGCGCGGTGTACAGCGCGTCCTCGTCGATGAGGCCGCCGCGGGCCACGTTGAAGACGAAGGTGGTGGGCTTCATCTTGGCGAACTGCGCCGTGGAGATCATGCCCGTGGTTTCCGGGGTCTTGGGCATGTGGATGGAGATGAAGTCGGCCGTGCCGAGGAGCTCGTCCAGGGTGAGGAGCTTGACGCCCAGCTGCTGCGCGCGGGCAGGGGTGACGTACGGGTCGAACGCGACGACGTTCATGCCGAAGCCCTGCAGGCGGGCGGCGACGAGCGCACCGATGCGGCCCAGGCCGATGATGCCCGCGGTCTTCTCGAAGAGCTCGGTGCCGGTGAACTTGGAGCGCTTCCACTCCCCCGCCTTCAGCGAGGCCGAGGCGGCCGCGATGTTGCGAGAGGCGGCGACGACGTGGCCCACGGTGAGCTCGGCGGCGGAGATGACGTTGGAGGTGGGCGCGTTCACGACCATGACGCCGGCCTGCGTGGCGGCCTTGATGTCCACGTTGTCCAAGCCCACGCCGGCGCGAGCGATGACCTTGAGGTTCTTCGCCGCCGCGATGGCCTCCGCGTCCACCTGGGTGGCGGAGCGCACCAGGATGGCATCCACGTCGGCGATGGCGGAGAGCAGCTCGGAGCGGTCGGCACCGTTGGCGGAACGGATCTCGAAGTCGGGTCCAAGGGCCTCGACGGTGGCGGGCGAGAGTTCCTCGGCAATGAGGACGACGGGCGTGGTCTGAGACACGTTTCAACCTTCGTTGGACGCTGGTGTGGGGGAACCGGCTACGCCGCCGGTGTGATTCACGGTACGGGAGCCGGTGACGCCGACGCTCATCCGTGTCGCACCCATGACGCCGGAGAGGGCGAGGCTGGAAGACGAGCGGGCGGCGTCGGGCACGGCCGTGGCGGCGGGGCGTGCACGCCGGGCCGCCCTACAGTGAGGGGAGCGGCACCGGCCGCTCCCCTTGCCGCTCCCTCACCCTTCGGAGTTCCCGAGTGCCCTCGCACCCCTCCCCCGCCGTGCCCGCCCATCCCTGGGCCGCGCTGTTCCTCTTGTGTGCGGCGATCTTCGCCGTCATCACCACCGAGGTAGTGCCAATCGGCATCCTGCCTCGGGTGGTGGGTGAATTCGGGCTCGACGAGTCCGCCGGCGGGTTGCTGGTCTCCCTCTACGCGGCGCTGGTCGCCGTGACGGCGGTGCCCCTGACACGGTTGACCGCGCGGCTGCCTCGCAAGCCCGTGCTGCTGGCCACGCTCGTGGTGTTCACGCTCTCCAACGCCGTGGCCGCGCTGGCCGGGTCCTTCGCGTGGCTCGTGGTGGCGCGAGCCGTGGGCGGCATGGCGCACGCGCTCTTCTTCGCGCTGGCGATCGGCTACGCAACGCGCATCGCTCCCCCGGGTTCCGTGGGCAAGGCGCTCGCCTTGACGACCATGGGCGGCTCGGCGGGGTTCATCCTGGGCGTGCCGGCCGGGACCGCGTTGGCCGAAGCGCTTTCCTGGCGGTGGACGTTCGGCGCGTTGGCACTCCTGACCGGCGCGGCGTTCGTGGTGGCGTTGGTGCTACTGCCCGCCGTGGAGCACTCCGTCGAGGCCTCCCGAGTGCTGGTGCCGGGCGGAGGAACGCTGTTGCTCGTGGCAGGCCTGGCCGGTGCCGCCTTCCTGGGGCACTACACGCTCTACACGTACGTGTCGCCGCTGCTGCTGTCCGCCGGGCTCGACGCGTCCTGGCTGTCCGTGACCTTGGTGGTGTTCGGCGTGGCTGGATTGGTGGCCATCCGGCTCGTGTCCGGGCGACTGGACCGGCGACCCGTGCGCTGGCTCTTCGTGGTCCCGGCCGCCGTCGGGGCGGGGCTGCTGCTCATGGGCGTCGCGGCCACCGGCTCGTGGCTGTGGGGGCTGCTGGTGATCGGGGCGCTGTGGGTCGCCGCGTTCGCGCCCATCAACTCCGTCTTCCAGAACATGTTGGTGCGCGTGGGCCGGGAGAACCCCGAGATGTCCGGCGCCTGGATCAACGTCATGTGCAATATCGGGATCGGCGGCGGGTCCGCGCTGGGCGGCGTGGCGCTGGGCCTCGGTGGATATCCCCTGGCCGCCTGGGTCGGCTGCGGCGTGCTCGTGGTGGCGCTCGGCGTGACCTGGGCCGGACGCGCCCGGCTCCGAGCGGTGAGCGGGGACTGAGCACAGGCGAAACCGAAAGACGAGCGGGCGTCGTCGGGCACACGGTTGCTCCAACGCCGACACGGCCTCAGGCCGTGGCGCCGTCCTCGGCGAGGGCGAGTTCCGCGGCGGTCGGGACCGCGCGGCGCGGGATGCCCGCCCACAGCAGCGGCGCCAGTTGCAACACGGCCAACGCCGTGGCCACCCACAGGACCGGCGTCACGCCGACCGCCAGGCCAGCCGCCGCGCCGAGAGCTCCGCCCACCACCGTGGCACCCTGCGTGAACGTGCGGCGGGTGGAGGCGACGCGGGCGAGGAGACGATCCGGCGTCAGGGCCGCCGCGACCCCCGAACTGCTCACCGCCATGAGGCCGATGCACAACCCGAAGAGCGTGAAGCTCACGAACACGACGGCCGGCTGCCAGCGGTGCGGGAACCAGCCCGCCGCCGGGATCATCGCGAAGTTCAGCGGCATGACGCAGCACGCCACGAACATCACGCGCAGCGGGCCCAACCGGCGGCCCAGGCACGGAGCCAGGCCGGCGCCAACGATGCCGCCGATCGCGCTGAGCGACCACACCAGGCCGAACATCGTCGCATCCATGTGCAACTGACGCAGGATGAAGAAGGTCTCCGCCGATTGGTAGGCACCGGCGGCGAAGTTGTTCAGGGCGGCCGCGAGAGCCATCGCGGTGATGAGGCGGGTCCCGGTCAGGAAGGCGAAGCCGCCGCGCATCGAGGCCCAGAATCGCTCTCGCTGGTTCGGGGCGAGCGAGACGTCGCGTGGCAGGTGCGAGACGCCCAGGGCGCCGAAGAGCTGCGCGACGGCGCTGATGGCCAGCACGAGCGGCGGCGGCATCCAGCGGATGAGCAGACCACCCGCTCCGGGACCCACCAGGGTCATCACCTGGTCGGTGGAGAGCAGCGCGGCGGCCGCGGCCGGGACGCGACCCCTGCCCACAAGCGAGGGCAGGATCGCATTGTGGGCGGCGGTGAAGAAGGTGTCGGCCACGCTGGCAAGGACCACGACGGCCAAGAGCTGCCAGGGCTGCAGGACGCCGGCCAGCCAGGCGGCGACGGCCGCGCCGTAGGCGAGCAGGCGCACGCCCGAGGTGCCGAAGAGGGTGCGGCGGGCACCCCAGCGATCCACGAAGATGCCGGCGACCACACCGAAGAGCAGGGCGCCCAGGTTGGAGAGCGGGCCGACGAGCCCGACCTCCGCGGAGGAGGCGTGCAGCGTGGTGGCCAGCGTGACCGAAACGGCGAAGGAGGCGACGATGCGGGCCGCGTCGCCTGCGGCGTTGGCAAGCCAGAGGCCGGGAAAGCCCGGCGTGCGCCAGGGCGACGCCGCATCTCGTTGCACGTTGAAACTCTCCCCCAAGAGTCGGAAATCAGTTTCACTGATTGTGTCATGAAACACATGCTTTGCAAATGCCCTGGTGTCCGGGTGCCGCAAAGGGGGAGGGATGACCCAACGGCGAAGGGCGCCTCACCTCCCCTACCGGGAGGCGCGGCGCCCTTCGTTTCGGCGACGAGCTCAGCGGGCGGTGTTGCCCTCGGTGTAGTCGTCGTCAGACTTCATCCAGGAGAAGAGCTTGCGCAGCTCGCGGCCGGTCTTCTCGATCGGGTGGGCCTCGCCCTTGGCGCGCAGCTCCTTGAACTCCGGGCCGCCGGCGGCCTGGTCGTCCATGAAACGCTTGGCGAAGGCGCCGTTCTGAATGTCGGCCAGGACGGCCTTCATGTTCTCCTTCACCTCGGGGGTGATGACGCGCGGGCCGGAGACGTAGTCGCCGAACTCCGCCGTGTCGGAGACCGACCAGCGCTGCTTGGTGATGCCGCCCTCCACCATCAGGTCGACGATGAGCTTGAGCTCGTGCAGCACCTCGAAGTAGGCGATCTCCGGCTTGTAGCCGGCCTCGGTCAGGACCTCGAAGCCGTACTGGACCAGCTGGGAGGCGCCGCCGCAAAGCACGGCCTGCTCGCCGAAGAGATCCGACTCGGTCTCCTCGGTGAAGGTGGTCTCGATGACGCCGGCGCGCGTGCCGCCGACACCCTTGGCCCATGCGAGGGCGATCTGCTTGGCGTCGCCCGTGGCGTCCTGCTCGACGGCGATCAGGTCCGGCACACCGCGGCCGGCCTCGAACTCGCGGCGGACCACGTGGCCCGGGCCCTTGGGGGCGATCATGATGACGTTGACGTCCGCCGGGGGCTTGATGAAGCCGTAGCGGATGTTGAAGCCGTGGCCGAAGGCGAGGGTGTTGCCCGCCTGCAGATTGGCCTCGATGGACTCCTTGTAGACCTGGGCCTGGACCTGGTCCGGGGTCAGGATCATGATCACGTCGGCCTCGGCGGCAGCCTCGGCGACGCTCTTCACGACGAGGCCCTCGGCCTCCGCCTTGGCGCGGGACTTGGAGCCCTCGGCCAGGCCGACGCGGACGTCCACGCCGGAATCGCGCAGGCTCAGCGCATGGGCGTGGCCCTGCGAGCCGTAGCCGATCACGGCGACCTTCTTGTCAGCCAGGTAGCTCAGGTCGGCGTCGTCCTCGTAGTACATCTGAGTCACGTGAGTGTCCTCTTCCTTGTTCTTGCAGAGATGGTGGGGGTCTTGGGTGGTTCGTGGTGCCCAAACCGGCCTTCGGCCGGAAGCCGGGCCGGCGTCGTCGGGCACTGGGGAGTTTGCCTGCGCTCAGCGCAGGGCGCGCTCCGACATGGACTTGACGCCGCGGCCGATGGCGAGAGTGCCCGCCTGGACGATCTCGCGGATGCCGAAGGGCTCCAGAACGTTGAGCAGGGCGTCGATCTTCTCCGTGGCACCGGTGGCCTCGAGGACCACCGAATCCGGGGAGACGTCCACGACGCGAGCCCGGAAGAAGTCGGCGGCCTGCGTGACCTGGGTGCGGGTCGCGGCGTCCGCCCGGACCTTGATGAGCACGTGGTCGCGCTGCACCGAGGCCTCCGGGGCCAGCTCCACGATCTTCAACACATTCACGAGCTTGTTCAGCTGCTTGGTGACCTGCTCCAGGAGGTCACCCTCCGCGTCCACGACCACGGTCATGCGTGAGAGGCCCTCCACCTCCGTGGGTCCCACGGCGAGCGAGTCGATGTTGAAGGCGCGGCGGGCGAAGAGCCCGGAGACGCGGGTGAGGGCACCCGGTACATCCTCCACAAGCACCGAAAGGGTGTGGCGGGCCATGGTCAGTCCTCCTCGTTCCACTCGGGGGTCAGGCCCCGGGCGATCTGGATGGCGTCGTTGGGAACACCGGCGGGCACCATAGGCCAGACCATGGCGTCCTTGGAGACGATGAAGTCGATGATGACCGGGCGGTCGTTGATCTCGAGGGCCTGCTGGATGGTGGAGTCCAGGTCCTCCTCGCGCTCCACGCGCAGGCCGACGCAACCGTAGGCGTCCGCCATCTTCACGAAGTCCGGCACACGGATGGACTCGTGGCCCGTGTTGAGCTCGGTGTTGGAGTAGCGGCCGTCGTAGAAGAGGGTCTGCCACTGGCGCACCATGCCCAGCGAGGAGTTGTTGATCAACGCGATCTTGATGGGGATCTTGTTGATCACGCAGGTGGCCAGTTCCTGGTTGGTCATCTGGAAGCAGCCGTCGCCGTCGATGCCCCAGACCACGCGGTCCGGCGCGCCGACCTTGGCGCCCATGGCCGCGGGGACGCAATAACCCATGGTGCCAAGACCCGCGGAGTTCAGCCACTGCTGCGGGCGCTCGTACTTGATGAACTGTGCGGCCCACATCTGGTGCTGGCCCACGCCGGCGACGTACACGGCCTCGGGACCGGTGAGCTCGCCCAGGCGCTGGATCACGTGCTGCGGGGTCAGGGCTCCGTCGGTGGACGGGGTGAAGCCCATGGGGTAGGTCTCGCGGAGGCGGTTCAGGTTGGTCCACCAGTCGGCGAGGTCCGGGGCCAGACCCTCCGCCTTGCGGCGGGTGAACTCCTCCGTGAGCTCCGGCAGGACCTCGTCCAGGGAGCCCACGATCGGCACGTCCGCCGTGCGGTTCTTGGAGATCTCCGCCGGGTCCACGTCCGCGTGGATGACCTTGGCTCCGGGGGCGAAGGAGGCCAGCACGCCGGTGACACGGTCGTCGAAGCGGGCGCCTAGGGCGATCACGAGGTCCGCCTGCTGCAGGGCGGCGACGGCAGAGACCGCGCCGTGCATGCCGGGCATGCCCACGTGCTGCTGGTGCGAGTCCGGGAAGGCGCCGCGGGCCGTCAGGGTCGTGACGACGGGGGCGCCGGTGGCCTCCGCGAAGTCCTTGAGCTGCTGCGAGGCGTGGGCCTTGATGACGCCGCCTCCGGCGTAGATCACCGGGCGCATCGAGGTGGTGATGAGCTTGGCAGCCTCGCGGACCTGCTTGGCGTGGCCCCTGGTCACCGGACGATAGCCGGGGAGGTCCAGGACAGGCGGCCAGGCGAAGGTGGTGGGCTTCTCCTGGGCGTCCTTGGTGATGTCCACCAGGACCGGTCCGGGGCGTCCCGTCTTGGCCAGGTAGAAGGCCTGGGCCAGGATGCGGGGAATGTCCTCACCCTTGGTCACCAGGAAGGAGTGCTTGGTGATCGGCATGGTGATGCCGACGATGTCCGCCTCCTGGAAGGCGTCGGTGCCGATGAAGGCAGAGTTGACCTGGCCGGTGATGGCGACCATGGGGACGGAATCCATGTGGGCGTCCGCGATGGCGGTGACCAGGTTGGTGGCGCCCGGACCGGAGGTGGCGATGCAGACGCCCACCTCACCGGTCACCATGGCGTAGCCCTGGGCCGCGTGGCCGGCGCCCTGTTCGTGGCGGACCAGGACGTGGTTGATGACCGTGGACTCCATGAGCGGGTCGTAGGTCGGCAGGATGGCGCCGCCCGGCAGGCCGAACACGTCCTTGACACCCAGCTCCTCGAGGGAGCGAATGATGGAGGCGGAGCCCTTCATCTCGATGGGCTCGACGACGCGACCAAGCCCCGGAACCGGAAGGCCGGTGGCCGCCGGAGCAACCGGATGCGGCTTGGACACGGTGCGAGCCACCGTGGACGGGGTGGCGCTGGGTGCCTGTCCCATCGCTTCCACCTTCCTTTGCGTCGGGGATGATGGTTCAACTCAAACAGGGTGGGTTGCGAGTCGCAAATGCTACGTGCCGTCGTCTCACTATGTGGACCACGGTCCAACTGGTGGACGAGTGCTCGCGGTGCGTCCGGACTCCCGCCGGATTCGGTTACGCGGTCGACTCCGCTGGCAAAGCCCTGGTGAAACACAGCGAAAGGATCGGTGGTGCAGAGTGAATGGTTGACCGGCTTTGGCCTTCTCAGATGGCTTGTCGGCATCGGCCTGACGATCCTGCACCTCGCCGTGGTGGCGCGGGCCATCACCCGGCCCGGGCGCACGCCCGCAGCCCGCGTGGCCTGGGTCGCCGTCATCCTGCTCTTCCCCCTCATCGGCATCCCGGCCTACGCGCTCCTGGGTGAGACCACCATTGGCCGCGAACGCGTGCGCCGTATGGAGCACGCGGAGGCCGATCTGCAGCACCCGCTCGGTCCGGTACCCACCGGACTGGATCCCCTCTGCGTCTCCGTCTTCTCGCAGATCTCCACCGTCAACGGCCTGCCCGCCACGGGCGGCAACTCCGTGGAACTTCTGCCCAGCGAGGACGCGTCGGTGGACGCGCTCGTCGCCGACATCGACGCCGCCCGTCGGAACGTGCACGCGAACTTCTACTTCTGGCTCGCCGACGGCAACCGCACCAAAGTGGTCGACGCCGTGGCGCGGGCGGCGGCGCGCGGTGTCACCTGCCGCATCCTGGTGGACGCCCTGGGTTCGCGCGCCTTCACCAGCTCGGAACAGTGGAAGACGATGGTCGACGCCGGCGCCGAATGCGTCGCCGGGCCCAAGGACCTGCCTCGCTGGGGCAGGATTCCCCCGGGCCGCCCGATCTGCGCAATCACCGCAAGATCGTGGTGATCGACGATGAGATCGCCTACGTCGGCAGCCAGAACTGTGCCGACCCCGCCTTCGCCCCCAAGCCCAGCTTCACCCCCTGGGTAGACGTGTTCTTCCGTGCCCTCGGACCCGTCGTGGCACAGCAACAATGGCTCTTCCTCGCCGCGTGGCGCATCGAGCGCCCTGGCGACCAGGCCGTCGTCGGGCACCCAGACCCGGCCCTCGCGGCACCCAGACCCGCTCCCCGCGGTCGGCACGGCCGCGGCGATGTTCGGCGCCGGGCCCACCGTGCGGTGCGGTGATGACCAGCTCGTGCCGCGCGGCGCCGCGGTGTCGATACCACGCTGATCTTGCCGGCGCGCAACGATTCGTGGTTCGTGGCGCAGTCCTCGAACAGCGCGTACGGCGAGCTGCTTGAGGCCGGCATCAAGATCGTGGAATACCCGCTCGTAGGCTCGGCCAACATGGACCGGCGCAGCCCCGAGCTGAACTACGAGAACAACATACTGGTCTCCGACCCGGTGCTGACGGCGGCGGCGCGCTCGCGGCAGGGCGCGTACCTCGAGGCCGGCCGGGCCGTGTTGCGCCCCGAACTGGAGGAGTGGGGCTTCTGGCGCCGGCTGATGCAGAACGCCGTGGCGATGCTGGCGCCGGTGCTCTAACGGGACGGCTTGTGGCGGGGTCCGGGAGCCCGGCTCAGGCCGCGGCCAGGCGCAGGGCGTCCTCCACGAGGCCCGGCCAGCGATCGCTCGCGGAGGAGGGGACGAGCGCCCAATCCTTGAAAGGGCGCCCCATCCCCGAAGGGTCGAAGAGCACGGCTCCGGGGATTTCGAGGGCCGACCCGAGCTCAGGCGTGTCGCGCGCGAGCTTCACGGCCAGCTCGTCGCCGCTCAGGCACGCGAGCGCCTTGCCAGCCAACTTGAGGGCTCGGGTACCGAACATGGTGCCCTCGACGACGCCGGCGTCGGCCAGCTCCGCGACGAGGCCCTCGAAGGCGGCGAGCGCGGCGGGGGTGGGGGCGGTTTTTTCTCGCATGGATTCAGTGTGGGGGCGCGGGACTCGCGGCGCCACGCGTCACTCGTTTTTCTTGCCCAGGAGCCGCAGGCGCTGATCGGTTCCCGTGTTGGGCCGGGGCAGGTAGGCGACCACGTGCCAATCCGGCGCGTCCTGCGGCACCAGCTTGAGCTGTTCGAAGTCCAGCTCGCCAGCAACGGGGTGAAGGAAGGTGCGCTGCCTGGACTCGAAGCGCAGCACCGCGTGCTCGTCCCAGGCCTCGGCGAAGTCGCGGCTCTCGTGGCGCAGGTGGGCCACGAGACGGACCTGGTCCGCTCCCCCGGTGCGGGCACCGCCCTCGGAGCGGTACTCGGCCAGGAACTGGCGGCTGGTCAGGTGCCAATCCGGCAGCATGGCGCGCACGTATTCGTCGGTGAAGACGAACGCCAGCAGGTTGCGCTCCTGGGCGGGCGCCTTCGTCACGCCGGGGAAGAGCCCCTCGTACGCCGTGTTCCACGCGCCGATGTCCCAGTGCTGGGTTAGAGCGAAAGCCGGAGCCGGGTCCAACGCGTCCAGGAGGTGCTGCACGTGCTCTGGAACGGGCGCCGGGGCCAACGGTTCCGGACGCGGCGCCGGGGAAAAGCCCACGAGGCCCAGGACGTAATCGTGCTCGGCCCTGCTCAGGCGCAGGTTGAGCGCCACGGCGTCGATCACCTGCCGCGACGGGTTGATGTCCCTGCCTTGCTCCAGCCACGTGTACCAAGTGACCGAGACGCCGGAGAGGAACGCGATCTCCTCGCGGCGCAGGCCCGTGGTCTTGGCGCGGCCCACGGGCGGTAGGTCGAACTCGGCCCGCTCCAGGCCCGCCCGCTTGGTGCGCAGGAACGCTCCGAGCTCCTTGCGGGCCGCTTCGTTGGTGCTCATGCGCTGGCTCCTCGTGGGGGAAAGAGTTGCTGATCCCCGCCGGGACGCGCAAGAGGGGTTTCGCGTACGCAACTGGATCAACACGGAAAGAGGGGGCGGACTGAGAGGCGGGCTGGGGCTGGGACGGGAGCGGGCGACGTCGGGCACCCATTCCCTACACTTCACAAAACTAGCACTCTCAGTACTAGTAGTGTCGCCGTCTTGGTGAGCGGGGCCGCGAGCGGTCAGGATTGAGCCATGCCGATGCTTCGATCCCGCACCATTACTCACGGCCGCAACATGGCGGGCGCCCGCGCTCTGCTCCGCGCGTCCGGCGTCGCCAATTCCGACATCGGCAAGCCGATCGTCGCCGTGGCCAACTCCTTCACCGAGTTCGTCCCCGGGCACACGCACCTGGCCCCCGTGGGCCGCATCGTCTCGGAGGCCATCCACGCGGCCGGTGCGATCGCCCGCGAGTTCAACACGATCGCCGTCGACGACGGCATCGCCATGGGCCACGGAGGCATGCTCTACTCGCTGCCCAGCCGCGACCTCATCGCCGACTCCGTGGAATACATGGTCAACGCGCACTGCGCCGACGTCCTGGTGTGCATCTCCAACTGCGACAAGATCACCCCCGGCATGCTCATGGCCGCCATGCGCCTGAACATCCCCACCGTGTTCGTCTCCGGCGGGCCCATGGAGGCCGGCCGCGTCACGCTGACCGACGGCTCCATCCGCTCCCTCGACCTCGTCAACGCGATCTCCGACGCCGTGGACGAGTCCATCTCGGATGAGGACATCAACCTCATCGAGGAGAACGCCTGCCCCACGTGCGGCTCCTGCTCCGGCATGTTCACCGCGAACTCGATGAACTGCCTCACCGAGGCGATCGGCCTCTCCCTGCCGGGCAACGGCTCGGTGCTCGCCACGCACACCGCGCGCAAGGCGCTGTACGAGAAGGCCGGCGCGACCGCCGTCGAGCTGGCCAAGCGCTACTACGAGGACGACGACGCCTCGGTGCTGCCGCGCAACATCGCCACCAAGGAGGCCTTCGACAACGCGATGGCGCTGGACGTGGCCATGGGAGGCTCCACCAACACGATCCTGCACCTGTTGGCCGCGGCCCGCGAGGCCGGCGTGGACTACGACCTGCACGACATCGACGCACGCTCGCGCCAGGTGCCCTGCCTCTCGAAGGTGGCGCCGAACGTGGCCAACGGCAAGACCTATTACATGGAGGACGTGCACCGCGCCGGCGGAATCCCTGCCCTGCTGGGCGAGCTGAACCGCGCCGGCCTGCTGCACACCAACGTGCGCTCCGTCCACTCGGAGACCCTGCAGGGCTGGCTGGACGATTGGGACATCCGCGGCGGCAAGGCCACCGAGGAGGCCAAGGCCCTGTGGCACGCGGCCCCGGGCGGCGTGCGTTCCTCCACTGCGTTCTCGCAGTCCAACGAGTGGACCTCGCTGGACACGGACGCCGAGGGCGGCTGCATCCGCTCCCTGGCGAACGCCTACTCCAAGGATGGTGGTCTGGCCGTGCTGCACGGCAACGTCGCCCGCCACGGTTGCGTCGTCAAGACCGCCGGCGTGGACGAGTCCATCTGGACGTTCGAGGGTCCGGCCGTGGTCTGCGAGTCGCAGGAAGAGGCCGTCCAGAAGATCCTGGACAAGACGGTCAAGGAGGGCGACGTGGTGGTGATCCGCTACGAGGGACCCAAGGGTGGCCCGGGCATGCAGGAGATGCTCTACCCCACGTCCTTCCTCAAGGGCCGCGGCCTGGGTAAGAAGTGCGCGCTCATCACGGACGGCCGTTTCTCCGGTGGCACCTCCGGCCTGTCGATCGGCCACATCTCCCCAGAAGCGGCCTCCGGCGGCGAGATCGCCCTCATCGAGGACGGGGACCTGATCCACATCGACATCCCCAACCGCTCCATCAAGGTCCTGGTGGGCGACGACGTCCTTGACGCCCGCCGCGAGCGCCTCGAGGAGACCACGGGATACCACCCCGTGGCCCGTGAGCGGGAGGTTTCCGCGGCGTTGCGCGCCTACGCCGCCATGGCGACCTCCGCCGACAAGGGCGCCGTCCGCGACGTCGAGGCGCTCTACCGCATGACCTCGCCGATCAACGCCTGATCACGCCGGCCGGCTCCGGCCCGCCGAATGCCCGACGCCGTGTGGTCACTTTGGTGACCACACGGCGTCGGGCATTCGGGTTTCCGCGCCGATGTGCCGCATGACCCGGCGTTGCGGGTTATTGCGTTCGTGTGACGATCCCGCGGCGCACCCGGCTGACTGTCAGGGCCCGCGCGTAGGGTGTCAGACATGGAGCCGACCCAGACTGAGGACGACGACAACTTGCTCAAGGACCGCTTGCACAGCGCGTTCGATGAGCAGATCCCGAATTTCGGGGGGTACAACCTGGTTTACGCGACCGGGGATTCGGGAGCCGGCGGCACGTATGTGCTGGGTTTCCGCTCGCAGCCGCTCGAGTTGGTCGTGGCACCGGTTGACCCGCGCACGCACGAGGCACTGGAGCCCGCCACGAGCATCGATCTGACCAACGTTTCCCACTTGGCGCAGCTGCGCGAGGCCGGGTACGAGTTCGCACTGTCCACGGGGCGCGTTTTCCGTTTCGACGTGGCCCCCACACCCACGCTGCTCCTCGAGGACGTGACCGGGCGCAGGGCCGTTCAGCTGCGACAGGAGAACGATTCGCTCGAGTTCCACGCGTTCCTTGACGGGTTCATGGACGCGTTGGACCGGCTCGAGGAGGCGGCCGAGGAGGGCGCCGCGCAACTCGAGGCGGCCGCGGCCAGGACCCCGGGGGCACACGCGGCCCGGGCGTGATGCGGCGGCGGTGCCCCGATTTGGTGCGGGGGCCGGGCATCGGGTAAAGTCTTCCGAGTCGTCAGCGCGACTTCCTCGGAAGAAGCCATGACAACGGTCTGCGCCTCTAGCTCAATTGGCAGAGCAATTGACTCTTAATCAATGGGTTCCGGGTTCAAGTCCCGGGGGGCGCACCAGACACCGATGGCCTCCTCCGTTCGCGGAGGAGGCCATCGGTCGTTCCCGGGGTCGTCCCGCCTTACCCCCTCCCCACTTCCGCCCACACTCCCGGCACGCCCGGGCTGCCCCCCTCCCTGCCTCTGCCCCCCTCATCCCGTTGTTGATCCAGTTGCGTACACGAATCACCCCGTTTCGCGCACGGGCGGGGATCAATAACTCGAAAGGGGAAGGCGCACGGGAAGGACGGGGATCAGCAACCCAGGAAGGGAGGGGACAGGCGTGAGGGAGGAGACACTCCCCCCGTTTTGATTCTCCGCCCCCATGACGGTAAGCTCTTCTTCGTTGCGGAAACCGCGGCCCACACGCCAAAGAATCCAATACGGTCTGCGCCTCTAGCTCAATTGGCAGAGCAATTGACTCTTAATCAATGGGTTCCGGGTTCAAGTCCCGGGGGGCGCACCACCAGGCAAGGACCTCGGTCGTCATGACCGAGGTCCTTGTGTTTTCCCCGCAGCATTCGACCGCGCCCGGCACGTTCCGTCGGGGCGCGCCCGGCACGTTCCGTCGGGGCGGGCCCGGTGCTGGAGCGCGGGCCGCAGGAGATCGAGACGCCGCCACGGCGGCAGAGCAGGAGTCAGCCATGAGCACGCCGAACACCACAGCGCCGGTCCGTCTCCTCGAAGGGGAGATCGCCCCCGACTTCACGCTGCCGGCCGTGAGCGGCGACGAGGTTTCCCTTGCTGAGCTACGCTCCATGGGCCGCGTCATCGTGTACTTCTACCCCGCGGCCTCCACGCCCGGATGCACCAAGGAAGCCTGCGACTTCCGCGATTCCCTGGCCTCCCTCACGGCCGAGGGCTTCGTAGTGGTGGGCATCTCCCCAGACCCCATCGCCAAGCTCGAGGCGTTTGCCGCGACAGAGTCGCTCACTTTCCCGCTCCTCTCCGACGAGGATCACGCCGTCGCCACCGCCTACGCGGCGTGGGGCGAGAAGAAGAACTACGGCCGCACCTACGAGGGGCTCATCCGCTCCACGTTCGTGGTGGATCCGGACGGAACGCTCTCACTGGCGCAGTACAACGTGCGCGCCACCGGTCACGTGGCCAAGCTGCGTCGGGACCTGGGCCTGGACCCCAGGAAGTAGGAGGGGCCGTCGCCCGGCCCGTCGCTCGGCCCCCAGGTTGCTGATCCCCGGCGGTACGCGAAACAGGGTTTTCCCGTGCACAACTGGATCAACAACGAAGGTGAGACGGGAGCGGGACGGGAGCGGGACGGGAGCGGGACGAGGACGGGACGAGAACGGATAGACTCTGTCAGGCCCTCCGGGGCCTCACGCGGGCGTGGCGGAATTGGTAGACGCGCTGGATTTAGGTTCCAGTGTCCACGCGACGTGGGGGTTCAAGTCCCCCCGCCCGCACCACACAACGTGCCGACGGTCGGCCCGGAGGCATCCCCCACCGTCGGCACACCCAACGCGGGGCCACCGCGGCAGAGCATGAGGAGAACCCCGATGCCCCAGGCCGGATCGACTCCCACCCGCCGCGCCGTGCTCGGGGGGACTCTGGGGGCGTTCGGGCTGCTCCTCGTGGGATGCACGCCCAAGGGAGGCGAGAACCAGACGGCCAGCGGCCAACCCGCCGGGCACCGCCTCCTCACCCTGCAGACCCCGGCCCCCTGCGCCAGCTGGGACCCCGTCGAGGCCGGCGACGTGGACACGCAACGCGTCATCCGTCAGATGTACGACACGCTGATCGGCATCGACCCCGCCACGGGCGCCCCCGCCCCCGCCCTCGCGGAGAGCTGGACGGTCTCCGAGGACGGCCTCGAATACAGCTTCGTTCTGCGCAAGAGCCTCACCTTCCACGACGGCACCCCGCTCGACTCAGCCGCCGTGACCACCAACTTCCACCGCTGGATGGCCCTGGGCCAGATCGACGATCCGGCCGTCGGCACGGTCTCCACCCTCTTCGACGCCGTCGCGGACCCGGAAGAGACCACGGCGACCCCCAAGGACAAGGGCGACGACGCACCGCAAAGCACCAAGGACGACGCCGACGGCGCCAAGGAGCCGACCGAGAAGGACCCGGCCCCGGCACCGCAGACCACCACCCCCGATCCGCTGGGCAAGCCCAACGCCTTGGTACTGGCCCCGGTCTCCTCCGTGCTCCCCAGCGACGCGCTCACCGTCCGCCTCACGCTCAAGCGCCCCATCACCCCGCTGATCGAGGCACTCACGCACCCCGGTTTCTCCATCGTGAACCCGGCCGCGCTCAAGAAGGCGGACGCCCTCACGGGCCGCGCCCCGAAGCGCGGGCTGGACCGCGAGGACGCCGGCTCCGGCCCGTACACGGCGTCGGTCGAGGCGGACACGGTGGTGCTCACCGCCTTTGAACACCACTACCTCGGCGCGGCCGAGCTGGACGAGGTCCGCCTCACGCCCAAGGCCTCCGCCGTGCGCCGCGCGTGGGACCTCACCGCCGGGCGCATCGACGGCTTCGACCTCGTCACGGTGGACACGCTCAAGCAGCTCTACCAGGACACCCAGCAGGTGCTGCAGCGCGACCCGTTCTCCGTGGCCTACCTGGGCATGAACCAGGCCAATGAATGGCTGGGCGACGAGCGCGTGCGCCGCGCCGTGGCCCACGCGCTGGATCGCAACGCGCTGCTGGACGGCGTTTTCATCTCCAGCACCAAGCCGGCTTCCTCACCGCTGCCGCCGTCACTGGGAGTGGCCGCTCCTCCGTCCGGCTACGGAAGGGACCTGGCCAAGGCCAAACGCCTGCTGGACTCGGCCGGCTACGACGGCACGCCCATCCCCTTCCTCTACCCCACCGACGTGGCGCGTCCGTACCTGCCGCTGCCCGAACGGATCTTCGCCGTCCTCTCCGGCCAGCTGGGCGAGCTGGGCCTTGCGATCGAGCCGCTACCCATGCCGTGGGACCACGGCTACTCCACCGCGGTCATCAACGGCAAGCACGCCGGCTTCCACCTCCTGGGCAACCAGGGCACGTACCGGGACCCCGAGGTCTTCCTCGGCTCGCTCTTCGCCCGCCGGTCCCCGCAGCTTGCCTACGACTCCCCCGAGGTACGCCGCCGCATCCGCCTGGCCAGGACCCTGCCGGACGGCGAGGAACGCACGGCCGCATACGCGGACATCGTGGAATTGATCACGGTGGACGCCCCGCTGCTGCCGCTCGTCTACCCGATTTCCGCCCTCGCGATGGCCCCGAAGGTCAGCGAATACCCGGTTTCCCCAGTCCTGGACGAGCCCCTGAGGAACGTCAAGCTGTCCTCCTGAATGCCTCCGGTGCCCGATTTCTAACCCGGCGACACCCGGCGGTAGCCTGGGCGGGATAGACATCCTCACCGAAGACGGAGTCACTGTGTCGGAAGCATCCCCCACCCTCTCACTCGATGTTGCGCTCGTGGGCGGCGGCATCATGAGCGCCACCCTGGGCACCCTCATCCAGCAGCTGGAGCCGGGGTGGAGCATCGGCCTCTTCGAGAGCCTCGACCAGGCCGGCCTGGAATCCTCCGGCCCGTGGAACAACGCCGGCACCGGCCACTCCGCCCTCTGCGAGCTCAACTACGCCCCGGCCGCCGCCGACGGTTCCGTGGACGCCGCCAAATCGCTGAGCATCAACGAGCAGTTCCAGCTCACCCGCCAGTTCTTCGCCTGGTCAGTGAACCAGGGCATCGTGAAGGATCCGGCCAGCTTCATCCACCCGCTGCCGCACATGAGCTTCGTCCAGGGCGACGATCACAAGCGCTACCTCAAGACCCGCTACGAATCCCTGAGCTCGCACACCCTCTTCGAGAGCATGGAGTACACGGAGGACCTGGACCGGATCGCCGAGTGGACCCCACTCGTCGCCGAGGGTCGTACGAACCGCAACGTCGCGGCCTCCCGCGTGGTGGGCGGCACCGACGTCGACTTCGGTTCCCTCTCCCGTCAGCTCATCGACAACCTGGGCGCCGGCGGCGTGGACGTGCGCTACCGTCACCACGTCACCAAGCTGAGCCGTACCGGCACCGGCTGGCGCCTGGAGGTCAAGAACCTCGCCGGCGGCTCCACCGTGACGGTGGACGCCAAGTTCGTCTTCGTCGGCGCCGGCGGCGGCGCCCTGCCGCTGCTGCAGAAGTCCGGCATCGAGGAGGCCAAGGGCTTCGGCGGTTTCCCCATCTCCGGCGTCTTCATGCGATCCACCAACGACGACGTCGTGGCCCGCCACGACGCCAAGGTCTACGGCCAGGCAGCCGTGGGCGCCCCGCCCATGTCCGTGCCCCACCTGGACACGCGCTACGTTGACGGCAAGAAGTCCCTCATGTTCGGCCCCTACGGCGGCTTCTCCCCCAAGTTCCTCAAGACCGGCAAGCTGTGGGACCTCCCGGGCTCTGTGCGCACCGACAACCTGCTGCCCATGCTCGGCGTCGCCAAGGACAACCTGGACCTGGTCAAGTACCTCGTCACGGAGCTCATGAAGACCCGCGCGGGTCGCATGGAAGCCATGCGAGAGTACTACCCGCCTGCGAACTCCGACGATTGGGAGCTCATCACCGCCGGCCAGCGCGTGCAGGTCATCAAGAAGGACCCCAAGAAGGGCGGCGTGCTGCAGTTCGGCACCGAGGTCATCGCCGCGGGAGACGGCTCCATCGCCGGCCTGCTCGGTGCCTCCCCGGGCGCCTCGACGGCCACGCCCATCATGCTCGGCCTGCTCAAGCGCTGTTTCCCCTCCCGCTACGCGGGCTGGGAGGACACGCTCAAGAGCATCGTCCCCACCCTGGGCGTCTCCCTGGACGCCGACCCTGAGCTGTACCACGCCACGAAGGCCAGCACGGATTCCGTGCTGAAGCTCGCCTGAGCCCCTCTCCCCGTGATCGCGATGCGGCCGCAGACGGTTTCCCCGTCCGCGGTCGCATCGCCCGTTTCGCCCCGGCGTTCCCGCCCTCGGGGCGCCGCCGGAGCCCCGCCGGGAAAACGGTGATGGATTCTGCGTTCTATGCCCCGGCATAGAACGCAGAATCCATCACCGAGGGCCCCACCCGTACCACCCACGAACTGCAAGAAACGAGCGCCATGCACCTCTTGGCCCGCCTGTCCCTGCGCAACCGGGCGCTGATCGTCCTGGTCTGCCTCTTCGTGGCCGTCTTCGGCGTGCTCTCGATGACCAAGCTCAAGCAGGAGCTCATCCCCAGCGTCGAGTTCCCGCAGATCACGGTCATGGCGTCCAACCCGGGGGCCTCGCCCGAGGTCATGGACGAGCAGGTGGGCCGCCCCCTCGAGTCGGCCCTGCAGGCCGCCGAGGGGCTGGACTCCTCCACCTCCACGTCCAGCACGGGCACCACGGTCATCAACCTGACCTTCGCCTACGGCACCGACCTCGACCGCGCCCGTTCCCAGGTGGACCGCGCGCTCTCCAACGCGCAGAACGCCCTGCCCGACGGCGTACAGCCGTCCTCGTTCGCCGGTTCCGTGGCCGATCTCCCCGTCCTCTACTACGCCGTGAAGGGCTCCGGCTCGCTGGCCGAGACTCAGGACGCTCTGCAGGCGGACGTGGTGCCGGCCCTGCAGAAGCTCGACGGCGTGCGGCAGGTGGACGTCTCCGGCGCCGCCTCGCGCTACGTCTCGATCCTGCCCAAGGACTCGGCGATGAAGGACCATGGGCTCACGGAGGCGGACCTGCAGCAGGCCGTCCAGGGCGCCGGGCGCGCCGCGAGCCTCGGCACCCTGGCCGACGGCACGCTCACGCTGCCCGTCCAGACCGATGGCGCCCCCGGCTCCGTCAAGGACGTGCAGGAGCTGCGCGTGACGCCGGCCGCCGGGGCCGGGGCGCTGGATGCGCAAGGCGCGCCGACGGCGTCGGGCAGTGTCCGCCTCGGAGACGTCGCGGACGTCAAGGTGGCCGACGGCGTCTCCACCTCCATCACGCGCACCAACGGCGAGCCCACGCTCGCGCTGTCCGTGACCAAGACGCCGGACGCCGACACGGTGCGCGTCTCGCAGGCCGTGCGGGACGCGATCGGCCCGCTCGCCAAGGCCAGCGGCACCGAGTTCACCCTCGTGTTCGACCAGGCGCCCTCCATCACCGACTCGATCCACGACCTCACGGTGGAGGGTCTGCTCGGCCTCGCGTTCGCCGTGGTCGTGATCCTGCTCTTCCTGCTCTCGCTGCGCTCCACTCTCGTCACGGCCGTCTCGATCCCGCTCTCACTGCTCGTCACGTTCATCGGGATCTGGGCGTTCGGCTTCTCGCTCAACATGCTCACGCTTGGCGCGCTGACCATCTCGATCGGCCGCGTCGTGGACGACTCGATCGTGGTCATCGAGAACATCAACCGCCATCAGCGCTACGGCGAGCCCCGCGGCAGGGCGATCTTCACCGCCGTGCGAGAGGTCGCCGGGGCCATCACCGCCTCCACCCTCACGACCGTGGCGGTGTTCCTGCCCGTCGCGTTCGTGTCAGGTCTGGCGGGCGAGCTCTTCCGCCCCTTCGCGCTGACCGTCACCATCGCGCTGCTGGCCTCGCTCTTCGTCGCCCTGACGATCGTTCCGGTGCTGGCGTACTGGTTCCTGCGGGCGCGGTCGTCGCGGAAGGCGACGGCGGCGGCCGGTGCCGCGCCGGCGGGGGCCGGTGCCGCGCCGGCGGGGGCCGGGGACGGCGTCGTCGGACATTCCGTGCCCGACGACGCGGGGCCGGTTCCCGTGTCCCTGGCCGGTGCCGGCTCGGCCGCCGCCGCGGACCGTGCGGCCGCCGAGGAGAAGGAAGAGCACTCGTGGCTGCAACGCGGCTACGTTCCGGTGCTGCGGGGCACGCAGCGCCACCCCGTCGTCACGCTCGTGGTCTCCGTGCTCATCCTGATCGCCACGCTCGGCATGACGCCGTTGCTCAAGACCAATCTGCTGGGCGGCACGGGCCAGCAGGCGTTCAGCGCCTCGCTCGAGCTGCCGGCGGGCACCTCGCTTGCCACGACCGACAAGGCGGCGGGGACGGTGTCCGATGCGCTGCGGGATCTCGACGGCGTGCAGGACGTGCAGTACACGGTGGGTTCCGCCGGCGGGTTGGCCGGGGCGTTCGGCGGGGGCGGCTCGGCCGACTCGGCGTCGTTCACGGTGACGGCGGACCCGTCGCGTGACATCGAGGCGGTCGTGGACTCCGCGCGCGCCGCGGTCAAGGACCTCAAGACCGGAGGCGAGGTGACGGTCAGCTCGGCCGATTCGGGCGGCTTCAGCTCCGACATCACGGTGGACATCCGCGCCACGACGCCTAAGGCGCTGAAGGCCGCGAACGATGCGGTCGTGAAGGCGATGCAGGGCATCGACCAGGCCACGGCCGTGGAGTCCAACCTCAGCGCCACCTCGCCGCAGGTGCGCGTCACGGTGGACCGTTCCAAGGCCGCCGACGCCGGGCTGAGCCAGGCGCAGATCACGCAGCTCGTCAACGGGACGATCAACCCGCTGGACGCCGGCTCGCTGACCTTCGGCTTCGACACGCTCGCCGTCAAGGTGGGGTCCGGCCGCAGCATCGACGGGCTGTCCGCGCTGAACTCGACGGAGCTCACGACACCCCTGGGCAAGACGGTCAAGCTCTCCGACGTGGCCACGATCAAGCGCGTTGACGTGGAGGAATCCATCACCACGCAGAACACCGATCGCATCGCCACGGTCTCCATCACGCCCACCGAGGACGGGCTGGGCGCCGTGGGAGCCGAGGTGCAGAAGCGCCTCGACGGGCTCACGCTGGCCGACGGCGCCACGGCCACCGTGGGCGGCGCGGCGACGCAGCAGGCCGAGTCCTTCTCGCAGCTGGGCCTGGCGATGCTTGCCGCCATCGCGATCGTCTACGTCATCATGGTGGCCACGTTCAAGTCGCTGGTGCAGCCGCTCATCCTGTTGGTGTCCATCCCCTTCGCGGCGACGGGCGCCATTGGCTTGTTGCTCGTCTCCGGCGTCCCCCTGGGACTGGCCTCGCTCATCGGCATGCTCATGCTCGTGGGCATCGTGGTCACGAACGCGATCGTGCTGATCGACCTCATCAACCAGTACAGGAACCAGGCGGAGGGCAGGGCGGCCATGTCGCTCGAGGACGCGATCACGCACGGCGCCCGGCGCCGCCTGCGGCCCATCCTCATGACGGCGCTGGCCACGATCTTCGCCATGACGCCCATGGCGCTGGGCGTGACCGGCTCCGGGGGCTTCATCTCGCAGCCCCTGGCCGTTGTCGTGATCGGCGGCCTGATCTCCTCGACGCTGCTGACCCTGGTGCTGGTGCCGGTGCTGTACCGACTCGTGGAGGGCCGCCGCGAGAAGCGACGCCTGGCCGGCAAGGGGCCGGGCCCAGACGGGCTCGACGACGCGTCGCTGGGACTCGGGGCGGCCGGGTCGCCCGGGGCCGGCGCCGGTGGCGGGGCCGGCCCCGCCGTGCCCGACGCCGCCGGTGTTCCCTGGACCGGCACGATCGACCTCGTGACGGGGCTCCCCCGCCCCTCGCGCGGTCGTCACGCCGCCTCGCCGAAGACGGACGACAACGGGACGGTCCTCCCCCACTGAGCGCCCGCGCTTCGGAGCGCGCCGGGAGGAACCCACACACAACGGCGGGCCGCCGGGAGCGATCCCGGCGGCCCGCCGCGTCGTCGGACAGGTGGTTCAATCCAGCGAGGCGACGCCCAGGTCGGTGTCCTTGCGCTCCTTGACCAGGATGACACCGATCATCGAGATGACCGTGGCGATGACGAGGTACACGCCGATGCTCCACGAGTGGCCCGTGGACTTCAGGATGGCCTGCGAGATGGTCGGGGCGAACGCGCCGCCCAGGATGGCACCGAGCGCGTAGCCGATCGAGACGCCGGAGTAGCGCACGTTGGCCGGGAACATCTCCGCGTAAAGCGCGGCCTGCGGGCCGTAGGACAGGCCAAGGCCGATCGTCAGCACGAACGCGGCGACGAAGTACAGGCCAAGGTTGGCAGTGTCGATCAGGAACCACATGGGGACGACCCAGAGCAGCACGATCCCGTAGCCGACCAGAAAGGTGGTCTTGCGGCCCCACTTGTCGCCCAGCCAGCCGCCCACGAGCGTAAAAATGAGCCACCCGAAGGAGGCGAGGGCCGTCGTGAGCAGCACGCCGGGGAGGGCCACCTTGAGGATCTTGGACAGGTAGGAGATGAAGAACGCGATGAGCAGGTAGCCGGCGGCATTGTTGGAGATGAAAATCAGCGCGGCGAGGATGACCTCCTTGGTGTTCTTGCGGAAGAGCTGTCCCAGCGGGGCGGAGGACTCGCGCTTGCGCTCCTGCAGCTCCTGGAAGACCGGCGATTCCTCGACCGCGCGGCGGATGAACCAGCCCACCGCTACGAGGAGGATCGAGAAGAGGAACGGCAGACGCCATCCCCAGGCCAGGAACGCATCGGTGCCGAGGGCTGTCTGCAGGATCCACAGAACGGCGGTCGCGAGGATCATGCCGATCGGCACGCCGATCTGCGGGTAGGAGCCGAAGAGGCTGCGGCGGCCCTTGGGCGCGTGCTCCACGGCCATGAGCGCCGCGCCGCCCCACTCGCCGCCCGCGGAGAAACCCTGCAGGATGCGCAGCAGGATCAGCAGGATCGGGGCACCGACGCCGATCTGCGCGTAGCTCGGCAGGATGCCGATGAGGGCCGTCGACGCGCCCATCATGATGAGCGTCAGCACGAGCATGCGCTTGCGGCCGAGCCTGTCGCCCAGGTGACCGGCCACGATGGCGCCGAGCGGGCGGAAGAGGAAGGAGATGCCGATCGTGGCGAAGGAGAGGACCTGCGCCACGCCGGCGTTGGACTCGTTCAGCGGGGCCAGGAACAGCGGGCCGAGCACGAGGCCGGCGGCCTGCGCGTAGATGAAGAAGTCATACCACTCGATGGAGGTGCCGACCAGGGTGCCGGCCAGGACCTTGCGCTGCTCGGCGCGGCGTTGTGGGGTCAGCATCGTCGCTGAACTCGTCATGATGTCTGCCTTCGGTGCGAGGGAAAGTGCTCGTCGCGATGCCCGACGCCGCCCGGTCGCCGTGGTCCCGGCGCTTTCCTGAACGATCGGTCGGGAAACGCAACGTGAGAAGCATCGCACAGATCGACGTGAGGCGCATCACGGTCAGCGGGTGGTGCGGCAGGAGGCGCTCCGCAATCGGGGAGGAGCGGGAGCATCCGCTCAGGCCGCGGCGTCGTCCTGCAGGGCCCGACGCGGAACGGCGCAGAGCGCCAGGGCAGCGAGCAGCGCCGTCCCCGAGCACAGGGACCACACCACGAGGTAGCCGGTCAGCGGTGCGGAGCCGCCGGCCCCGGTTCCCCCGTGCGCCAGCGCCAGCCCGAAGCACGCCGAGGCCACCGCTCCCCCGAGCGTCTTGACGGCGTTCGTGGCGCCCGTCGCCATGCCCGTGCGGTGCGGCGGAGCGGCCGCGGCCGCGGCCGGGGGCAGCGCCGCGATGAGCAGGCCGGAGCCGATCCCCGCGACGACCATGTTGCTCACGACGCCGGCCGGCGAGCCGTGGTTCGGCAGGAAGAGCGCGTAGCCGAGGGCCGTCACGAGGCCGCCGACGATGAGCGCGTCCCGCACGGGCAGGCGGCGCGTCAGCGGCCCCAGCGAGAGCGCACCCACCGCGAGCGAGAGCACGTACGCGCCGATGACGTAGGAGGTCTGCCCCGAGCTCAGGCCCAGCCCGAACCCCGCCACGGCGGGATCCGTGCGGACGAAGGTGGACAGCGGCGCCTGCGCCCCGAGGACCGACGCGCCAAAGAGGCACGCCGTGAGTTGGATGGGCCACTGTGCCGGCCCGGCCAGGACCGCGAGGTCCAGGACCGGATCGGCGGCGCGTCGTTCGATCCGCACCAGGAACGCCCCGAGCGACACCGCGATGGCGAGGAACACCCAGGGGCCGGGTGCCGCCACCCCCTGCGCCCGGAGCAGTGCCAGGGCTCCCATGAGCGCCGCGACGGAGAGGGCGAGCAGGCTCGCCCCGAGCACGTCGCGCCGGGAGGACGTGTCCCGCTCTCCCGGATCGGTCGGGATGCCCCGCGCCGGATGGGTGCCGCCTGGCACCACGGTGACGGGGACGACGGAAGGCGAGGAGACGTCGTCGGGCACCGGGTCCTTCACCCACAGCGCCACGACCACCACACACAGGGTGGTGACGACGGCCGGGACGGCCAGGGTGGTCGGCAACGAACCGCTCGCGTCGATGAGCGCGCCGCCGGCCAGGGCGCCGGCGATCACGCCGAGTTCAAGGGCGCCGACCAACAGGCCTGCGCTGCGGCGCGTGACGGGACCGGGCGTGCCGAGGCGGGCGGCGCGGGAGTGGATGAGCGCGATCTCGGCCGGGAGCCAGACCGCGTAGAGACCCTGCAGCGCCCAGGCGGCGAAGAAGAGGGGAACGGATCCGGTCGCGAGCAGGCCCCATGAGGCCGCGGCCGTCACGAGCGAGGCGATGAGGAGGATGCGGCGGTGTCCCACGCGGTCGCCTGCGGCGGCGAGGAGCGGCACCGTCAGGGCGGAGACGGCGAGCTGGAGGGCCTCGAGCCATGTGACGTCGGCGTCAGTGACGCCCAGGGCGCGCGCGATGTCCGTCAGCAGCGGCGTGTAGTAGCCCTGCAGCACGCCGGAGGTCAGCTCCACGAACGCCAGCGCGCCGACGACGGCCGCCACGGCGGCGAGGGGAACGGCGCGACTTCTCTGCTTCACACTGCGCACTGTATCCCGCGATGCGCTCAAGCGCGGCCCAGGAGTTCCCGGTAGAAGACAACACCGCGGCCCAGCGCCCCGACGCTCACCGACTCGTCGACGCCGTGGATGCGGGCGCGCTCGTCCGGATCCATGTCCAGCGGCGAGAAGCGGTAGACGTTGTCGGCGATCGCGTGGAAGCGGCGGGCATCGGTGGCGGCCAGGGTGATGTACGGGGCCAGGTCCGCGTTGGGATGCGAGGCCGCGAGGGCGGCGGCGACGAGGCGAAGGGCGGGATCGTCCGGGTCGCTCACGGGGCTTGGCTCGTTGGATTCGAGCGGGACGATCTCCACGGCGCGATCGGCGATCACGCGACGCAGGCGTCCCAGGGCGGCGTCGACCGAGTCCCAGGGGGCCAGGCGCAGGTTGAGGACGGCGGAGGCCTGCGCGGCGAGCACGTTGTTGGCGGCCGAGCCCTCCAGGCGCGTGGCGGCGATCGTGGTGCGCACCAGCGCGGCCGGCTCGCCGCCCATCGCCGCGAGGAGGCTGGCACCCGCGGGGCCGGCGTTGGTCGCGATGGTGAGGGCCAGGCGCATGGCCGGGGTCGAGCGCAGGGCCAGGTGTCTCAGGAGGGCGCGGGTCACCGGCGTGAGACGGGCCGGGAAGGGCCTGCGGTGCAGGCGCGTGAGCGCGCGGGCGATGCGATCCACCGCCCCGAGCCGCGGCGGGGCCGAGGCGTGACCGCCGTCCGAGCGAACCGTCAGCCGCACCGAGAGCAGCCCCTTCTCCCCCAGGCCGAGCATGGCCTGGGGGCGGCGCACGCCGGGGAAGGCGCCATGCACCACGGCGCCGCCCTCGTCCAGGACGAAGCGGGGGGACACACCGCGGCGGCGCAGCTCGTCGACGGCCGACCGGGCGGAGGAACCGGCGGTCTCCTCGTTGTCTCCCAGGAAAAAGTAGACGTCCGGACGGGGACGCTCGCCCAGCTCCAGCATGGTCTCCGCGGCGAGGAGGGTGCAGACGAGATCGCCCTTGTCGTCCAGGGTGCCGCGCCCGTGGACGCGGGAGTCCACGATGGAGCCGGAGAAGGGATCGCGGGACCAGCCGTCGCCAGGCGGCGCGGGGACCACGTCCTGGTGCGCCATGAGGACGACGGCGGGCGGCGGGGTCTGCGCGACGGGTCGCGCCGTCCGGGACACGGTGCCGGGCCAACGCCAGAGCTGAGCGTGGTGGCCGATCGTGGTGCGCTCGCACGCCGCCGCGAGCAGGGGAAAGGACTCCTCGATGGCGCGCACGTGCTCGTCGAAGACGGCCGGATCGGCGGGCGCGCCGTCCGGCCCCGCCACGGTGGGCAGGCGGACAAGCCGCGACAGGATGGCGGCGGCGCGCGCAGCGAGCTCTGGCGCGGAAGGCGAGGCGGCGGCGTCGGGCACGGGACCGCCGGGGCCGGCGGCGTGCGGGAGGGGATCGGGGGTGGCTCGGGTCACCCGCCGAGTCTAGATGCCCGCATTCCTGCGTTGTTGATCCCCTCCGGCCCGCGAAACCCCCGCCCCGCCGTCCACAACTGGATCACCAACCCGGGGAAGGGGCACGGGGCGCTCCGTTTCGCGACACGCGACGCTCCGTGACGAGGGAGGTACGGCGGCCCGGGAGGTACGGCGTGCAGGAATGCCGGTACGACGGGCGGAGGAACCCGTGCGGCGGTGAGCCACCGATCAGGCGGGGAGGCGGACCACCTGACCGGCGTACGTGAAGCCACCGCCGAAACCGAAGAGCAGCGCGCGCCCGCCGCGGGGCAGCTCGCCGGCGTGCCACGCCTTGGAGAGCGCGAGCGGCACCGAGGCGGCGGAGGTGTTGCCGGAGTACTCGACGTCGTGCAGCACGATGTGCCGCTCGGTGGCGCCGAGGCCCTTGGAAAGCGGCTCGATGATGCGCAGATTGGCCTGGTGGAAGGCCAGGACGTCGATGTCGTCCATCGTGACGCCGGCGCGCTCCATGACCCGCTGTGCCTCGCGCACCGAGTCCTTGAGCGCCCAGCGCATGACCGTGCGGCCGTTCTGCGAGAACACAGCGGGCTGGCCCTCGACCACCACGGCGTCCGCCATCTCGGGGACCGAACCCCACACGACGGGCGAGACGCCCGGCTCGGCGGAGGCGCCGAGCACCACCGCTCCGGCGCCGTCGGCGGTGAGCACGCACGTGGCGCGATCGGTCCAGTCCGTCACCCGGGAGAGCGTCTCGGAACCGATGACCAAGGCGGTCTCGGCGACACCGGCGGAGATGGACTGGTCGGCCAGGGCCACGGCGTACTCGAAGCCGGAGCAGGCCGTGTTGATGTCGATGACGCCCGGGCCGGTGAAGCCGAGCTCGGCGGAAACGCGCGCGGCACCGTTGGGGCTGCGGGTCTCCGAGGTGGTGCTGGCGACGATCACGAGGTCGACGTCGCTCAGTCCGGCGTCCGCCATCGCCATGCGCGCGGCGGCCACGGCCATGGTCGTGGTGTTGTCCTGCTCCTCCGCGATGCGCCGCTCGATGATGCCGGTGCGGGTACGAATCCACTCGTCATTGGTGTCCACGAGCTTCTCGATGTCGTGGTTGGTGACGATGTTGCTCGGCTGGTAGTGGCCGAATCCGAGCAGGGTTGAACCGCGGGGGGTGGGGACGTTCATGGGTCCACGGTAGCAACGATGAGCCCCGTCCCCCACCTGCATGCCCTACGCGGTATGTTCCGGCGAGGCCATCCGGGCGCGTTCGGCAGCCGCGAAGACGAGTCCCACGAGCAGCAGCGCCACCGCGGCTCCCAGGCTGACCCACAGCGCCGCGGTGTGTCCGCCGGAGCGCGCGAGCTCGCCGCCGAGCCAGTTGCCCACCGAGGTGCCCAACGTGATGCCGGCGCTGAGCAGCGTCATGACCAGGCCCAGCCGGTGGGAGGGGGTGCGTGCACCGGCCGCCGTGAAGACCGTGACGAGGACGGGGCCGATCGGCGCCCCGAGCAGCAGGAGCGCGAGGGCCAGCTGCCACGGCTCGTTCGGCAGCCACAGCAGCGCCGTGACCGGGACCAGCAGGGCCGCGCACGCGATCCAGCGCCGTTGCACGCCCCATCGGGCCGGCCAGCGCGAGACCGAGAGCGCGGCCAGACCCGAGGTGAGGCCCAGCGTCGAGTAGATGAGGCCGCCCGTGCCCGGGTGCCCCGTCTCGTCGGCGAACGCCGTCGAGACCGTGGCGAGCGAGCCGAACGACGTGCCGATGCTCAGCATGCCGAGCAGGAGCAGGCCCACGAGCCCCCAGGCGACGGAACCGGCGCGGGACGAGCGGGCGGCGTCGGGCACGGAGGGGCCGGCACCCGGCCCGGCGGGGCCGGGCCTGCTCCCGGTGTCCGACGACGCGGGCTCGCCGTGCGCCGCGTGCGGGCTCGCGTAGGCGGCCGTCGGGTGCAGGGCGAACCAGGGCACGGAGATGGCGGTGAGCGCCAGGGCGGCGACGAGCGGGGCGGCGGGGCCGATGAGGGCGGCGACGACGCCGACGACGGCGGGACCGAGGACGAAGCCGAGCTCGTCCACCGTGGACTCGTAGCCCTGCGCGGTCTCGAGGGCGCCGATCCGGCCGCCGTGCCCACCCCAGCGGCGAAGCCAGCGCACGCGGGTCATGGGTCCTGCCTGGGGAACCACGACGCCGGCGAGGAGGGCGGCCAGGGCAAAGGCGGGCGTCAGGCCGTCGTTCGCCCCGCGTCCGGCGAGCAGGAGCCAGACCAGGGCCGCGGCGTAGAGGACGGCGGAGGTCAGCAGCGTGACGCGTTGGCCCCAGCGGTCGGAGGCCGCGCCGGAGAGCGGCGCGCCGAGGGCCACGCCGATGCCGGTGACGGCCGCGACGGCGCCGCCGAGCGCCACGTCGCCGGAGACGCCCACGGTGTAGGTGAGCGCGCCGATGACGAGCATCGAGAGCGGAAGCCGGGCCAGGCCGGAGACCACGAAGTAGGCGCGGCCCACGGCGTGGGTGAGTGCGGCGAAGCCGCCGGGCTCGGGAGCCGAGGGGGAATCGGCGGGTTCCTGCGAGCCGGGCGCGGGCCCGCGCGGGGGCAGGGCCGGTGCGGATGAAGCCACGGGGACCTCCAAGGGACGTCCGGGGGCGCGATGGGTGCGCTTGATCCCGGTGTGCGACGTCCCTACGCCACCCGTCGCACGAAACCCTTTGCGTTGTCGATGCTACCGGGCGGGAGGACGGACCGCGAGCCCCTCCAGCCGCAGCGTGGAACCGTTCCGGGACTTGTCGACGCGGATCTGTGCCGAGATGCGCTGGCCCAGCTCGGCCACGTGCGAGACCACGCCGATCAGCCGACCACCGCGACGCAATTGGTCCAGGCCATCGAGGACGAGCTCCAATGTCTCCGGATCGAGGGTGCCGAAGCCCTCGTCGATGAAGAGCGTGTCGATGTCCACGCCGCCCGATTCCTCCTGCACCACGTCCGCCAGGCCCAGCGCGAGTGCGAGCGAGGCCATGAAGGTCTCGCCACCGGAGAGCGTCTCCGGCGCCCGGCGGCTCCCCGTCCAGGCATCCTCCACCGCAAGGCCCAGCCCGGATCGGCCGCGCCCGTGCCGCTCGTCGATGTGGACCAGGCGGTAGCGACCGTCGCTCATCGAATCCAGGCGCAGGCTCGCGGCCTCTGCGACGGCTTCGAGCCGCGCCGCGAGGACGTAGGTGGTCAGGGACATGCGCAAGCGGTTCTCGCCGTCGCCGCGCGTGAGTTCGGCGACGGTCCTGGCCACCTGCACCTTGCGGTGCAGGGGCCCGAGTTCCGCGTCCAGCCCTGCGATCGTGAAGCGCCGATCCGCGAGGTCGGAGACGAGCTGGGTTGCGAGGGTCGCGGCCGCGGAGCGCTCCCCGTGCAGTGCCTCGGCCTCGGCCAGCGCGGCCGCCATGGCCTCGAGCGCGGCCGCGTCGGGGACCTCGCGCCCCGCCTGCTCGGCCAGCCGCGCCCTGGTCACCGCATCCGACGACGCCGCCTCGTCCAGGCGCGCCTTCTCCCGTGCCCGTGCCTGCACGCGGGCACGGACGGCATCTGCCTCCACCGCCGGGAGCACGGCCGCGCGGGCCTCCTCCAGGCCCATCCCCGCGTCGGAGAGCGCCGCGTCCCTGGCGGCGGTCGCGGCCTCCTGCTCCCCGGAGGCCGCCGCGGCCGCACCCAGCGCGGAGACGGCGGAGTCGAGCGCCCGGGACCACTCGCGCAGCGCGGCGCGGCGGGCCGCCACGCCGGGGTGCCCTGCCCCCGCCCCCTCCGCGCGGGCCGCCGCCTCGGCGGCCGCTTCGCTCGCCTCCGCCGCGAGCGAAGCGCGCCGTGCGGCCTCCTCCGCGGCGTCCCGTGCCGCAACCGTGGCCGCACCGAGGGTCTGTTCGGCCTTCTCGACAGCCCGCACGGCGGCGGCGCGCGCCTCCGCGGCGCCCTTGGCCTCCTCCGCCGTGAGGCTCGCGGCCTCCAACGCCGCCGTGGCGTCTTCCTCGCTCAGCCCGTCCGACGCCGACAACGCCGCTGAGAGCTCCGCACGCGTCCGTTGTTCCTCGCCGCGGGCCGCCGTGTGTGCCTCCTCAGCGCGGCGTACGGAAGCGTCCGCGGCCTCGATGGCCTCCGTGGACACCTCGTCCAGACCTTCCTGCGAATGGGGATCCGGATGCTCGGCCGAGCCGCACACGAGGCACGCCTTCCCCGGCACCAGGGCGGCGGCCAGGATGCCGGCCATGGCCGCCTCGCGACGGGTGCGCAACGCGTAGGCGGCGTCGCTCGCCGCGTTCCTGCCCAGCGCAGTCAGGGCCTCCCTGGCGGCGGCTCCCTCGTGGGCCGCCCTGGCAACGGTCGCGGCGGTCGCGGCGGCGAGCCGATCCGCGGCCGTCCGGACGGCCAGCAGGGTTCGTTCGACGGCCCCCGTGTCCTCCGGCAGGCCCGCGAGGCGCTCAACGGCGGCCGCGTGGGCGCTCTCCGCGGACGACGCGGCCCGGGCCGCCACCCTGGCCCGCTCTTCCGCCCGGCCCTCCTCCTCCGCGGCGAGGGTGGAGGCCTTGCCAGCGGCGTCCGCCGCCGCCTCCAGGCGCAGCGCCTCCGCGGCCGCCTCGGCCGCGCCGTCCACGAGGCCGCGCCAGCTCGCAAGCTCGGCCCCCGGGGCGTCGTCGGCGCCCGCGAGCAGGCGAGCGGCCAGCGCGTACCAGGCGCTCGCCGAGCCGCCTTCGGCCTCGATGGTGCGCTCGGGGACGGCGCGCAAGGTCGCGGCCGCGCCGCGCAGCGCCTCGTTCGCCGACGCCGCACGAACCGCGGCGGACGCGGCGGCGTCGATCTCCGAACGCACCGATTGCGCCACGGTGTGCCGCTCCCACCGCGCGGCGTCGGCCAGCGCCGCGTCCACGCCGGCCTCGAAGGCCGCCGTGCGAGTGCGCCACTCCGCCAGCGCCGCGGCATCCGCGGCCGCGCGTTGTCCCTCCACGTGGGCGACGCGGGCCGCCTCCACTCCCGAAGCAGCCCTGATCCGTTCCGCTTCCGCTGAAGCCGAGCGGTCGCGGGCCACGGCTTCCACCGCGTCAAACCACGCGGGGTCCCCGAGCCGGGGCGTTTCGGACGCCTCCGGTGCGTCCGCCGTCTGGGGCAGTGCGCCCGCACCGGACGAGCTGACGGCGGAACCCGGCCCCGCGGCGTCGGGCACCGTGGCCGGCCCCAGGGCGGCGTCCACGGCCTGCTCGCCGAGCCGGGCCCGGGCGTGGCGATCGGCGTCCTCGGCGAGCGCGTCGCGGCGATCGCCGCCCTTGCCGAGACGCTCGGCCAGTTCGCGGTGCCGCGCGGCGGCCGCCTCGGTCGTGGCGTCGAAGAGCTCGGTGTCGAACAGCCGACGCAGCAGCCTCTCGCGGTCCCCGTCGCCGGAGCGCAGGAAGGCCGCGAACTCCCCCTGCGGAAGCATGGCCACCCGGGTGAACTGGTGGACGTCCATGCCCAGGACGGCGCCGATCTGCTGGCCCACCTCGTCCGGTCGGGTGGAAAGCGGGGTCCATCCCCCGCCCACGCGCTCGGCCAGCGCCACGGAGGACTGCGCCCTCGTGAAGCCCGTGCCGCGTTTCTTGGGGCGTTGCCACTCGGGAGTGCGGGTGATGCGGAAGCGCCGCTCCCGCACGGCGAACTCCAGCTCCACCTCGGGGATCGCGTCCGGCTCGGCGTAGTGGGAACGCACGCCCTTCTCCGTGCCGCCCCGTACGCCGGGAAGGGTGCCGTAGAGCGCGAAGCAGACGGCGTCCAGGACGGAGGTCTTGCCCGCTCCGGTCTCGCCGCGCAGGAGGAAGAGCCCGGCCTCGGAGAGCGCGTCGAAGTCGATGTGCTCGGTTCCGGGGAAGGGGCCAAAGGCGTTCATCCGCAGGCGGTGCAGTCTCATCTGGCGGACTCCTCCGTACGCCCGGCGGCGGCCGCCTGGACGAGCTCCGCGAGGAGGGCGTCCTCCTCCGCGTCGACGGGTCGCTGACGCACGTGGTCCACGAAGCCGCGCGCCACGAGCGCGGGATCGGCGGCGTCGCGGCGCACGCGGTCGCGGTAACCCAGGGCGGCATCCTCCCGCTCGGCGTCCGGTTCCCAGCGCAGCACCAGGGCATGGGGGAAGCGCTCGCGCAGGCGCTCCATGGGGCGCTCGGGACGCCGGGCGTCCGTCACGGTGAGCTGGCACCAGGCGGATTCCGCACCGGCGTGGGCCGGGTCGGTCAGGAGCGCGTCGAGGGTTCCGCGCAGGCGGGCCAGGGCTCGCGGCGGCTCCCACGCCAGTTCGGTGACGCGAACGGCTTCGCCGGGCTCGAGGTCGACCAACAGGCCGACCTTGCGCTGTTCCGCCTCGGAGAAGGAGTACGGCAGGGGCGAGCCGGAATAGCGGACGTGAGGCAGCGGCGCCTGGGGACCGTGCAGGTGTCCCAGCGCCGTGTAGTCGAAGTCGGCGAAGAGCGTGGCGGGCACCCGATCCAGTTCGCCCACGGCGAGCGGGCGTTCCGATTCGCTGCCCTCGCCGCCGGCGGCGAAGACGTGGGCCATCACGACCACGCGGACGGGGCGGGCGGACTCGCCCGGGCCGGGAAGGCCCCGACCGGAAGGCGATGCCACGGCGTCGGGCAGGGACCGCCCGCCCGCATCCCCGACCGCCGGAGGCACCCAGCCGCGCGACGCGGCGTCTGCCTTCACCCGGTCCAACGCCGCCCGCACCACGGGCGGGTGCCCCGCGCCGTCGGCCCCCAGGGCCTCCCCCACGAGACGAGGTTCCAGGTACGGCAGGCCGTAGACCAGCACGTCCTCGTGCGGTCCAGGCAGGGCGACGGGCCGGTCGATGGTCTCGACCGAGGTACGCAGGTGCACGCCCGCACGCTCCATGAGCTTGCCACCGAAACCCAGCCGGACCGCCGAATCGTGGTTGCCGCTCGTGACGATCACGCGTGCTCCGGCCGCGACGATGCGCTCCAGCGTGCGGTTGAAGAGCGCCACGACGTCCACCGCCGGGAGCGCCCGGTCGTAGACGTCCCCCGCGACGAGCACGGTGTCGACCCCCTGCTCCACGATGGTCTCGACGATGCGCTCCATCGCCATTTCCTGTTCGGCCAGAAGGGAGGAACCATGGAAGGTCCGGCCGAGATGCCAGTCCGAGGTGTGCAAGAGCCGCATGCCTTCAGCCTAGGGGCGGGGGCCGTCACCTTGCTCTTCGTACACTTGCGACTGTGGATATCTCTTTGCCTGCTTCCCCCACAGCCCCCGACGCCCTGCACGGCCTGCTCCTGGGCGTCGCCGCCGCATCGGCCGCCGCGCGCGGCTCGGCCGGGGAGGCGCCCGGCGCGGAGTCCACCCTGCTGATCTGCGTCATGGACGGTCTCGCGGACGCCGTGGAATGGGCGCAGCGTGGCGTGGGCGCCGACGACGTCGCGTGCCTCTGGCTCGGCGCCCTGCGCTGGGTGCGGGCCATGGATGGTTCCGTGCCCGACGGCGCCCCCGAGCCTCCCGACCGTGCCGTCGCCTCAGCGCTCGGTCGGCTGAGCGCTTCCGCGCTTGCTCGGGAGGGCGGAAGCGAGCCGGGCGGCGGGGCCGCGGGCGGGGCCGAGCCGGGCGGCGGCGCTGGCGCGCCCGGCATGGATGGCGGCGACCCGCAGAACCTCGTGGGGCTGCGCTCACCGGAGATGAGCCAGCCGCACCGCCCGTTCAACCGTCCGGCCGCCTCCGTCCCGGAGCTCGCCGCGACCGACGGCCCCGGTGTCCTGGCGCGCGCCCTGGGGCTCGGGCTCCTGTCCCATGCCGGCGAGGAGGACGTGCGGAGGCTGGCGGCCTGGGCGGCCGCCTTCTCGCATGGTTCGCCCGCGGCGCACGCAGCGGCCGCGGACGCCGCCTCGCTCGTGCGGCGGCTGCGCGCCGCCGGGAACTCCGCCGACGCAGGCAACGGCGCCGGGGCGGTGGACCGCGTCCTCGGCGCGCTCGGTGATGCCCTCGGCCGGGAAGGCGAGGGCGCGGCCCGCGAGGCGCTCCGTCGCGGAGTAGGGCACCTGACGGACGCCCTCGGGGCCGGTTCCTCTCCGTGGACTGGCGCGCTGACCGCGGCCGGCGCCCACGACGAGGCCGCCGCCATCGTTGCCGGGGGTCTCGCCGGGGTGCTCACCGGTCCGGGCGGGATTCCCGCCGCCCGCGTCTCCGACGCCGAGCGTGCGGGCATCGAGGCTCTCGTCGGCGCCTTGGGCCCTGCCTTGTAGAACCGGGCGTCGAATCGCTCGGCCGCGGGCCGACGGGATGCGCACCCCGCGGCGCGCCGGACCGTGACCGGGCCGGACGCCGTCGGGCACGGCACCCCGTGCCTGACGGCGGGAAGACCGGAAGCCGACAGGACGTCGTCGGGCGGCACTCCCGGGACCGGCTTCAGAGGACGGCGCGCAACTGCTCCACTGCCCAATCGATCTCGTCCTCGGCGATCACGAGCGGCGGCGCGAGGCGCAGGGTGCTGCCGTGCGTCTCTTTCGCCAGCACGCCCCTGGTCAGGAGACGCTCGCACACCTGGCGCCCGGTGCCGACCCCCGGATCCACATCGATCCCGGCCCAGAGCCCGGCGCGACGCACCGCGAGGAGCCCGCGACCGACGAGCGGTTCCAGCCGCTCGCCCAGCCGCTCGCCGAGCGACCTCGCCCGGTCCTGCCACTCCCCGGTGGCGAGCATGCGCACCACCTCGTGCCCGACGGCGGCGGCGAGCGGATTGCCGCCGAAGGTCGAGCCGTGCTGGCCGGGCTGGAAGACGCCGAGCACCGCTTCGTCGGCCACGACGGCGGAGACGGGGAGGATGCCGCCGCCGAGCGCCTTGCCGAGCAGGTAAACGTCCGGTACCACGCCGTCGCGATCGCTCGCGAAGGTGTGACCGGTCCGGCCGAGGCCGGACTGGATCTCGTCCACGATCAGCAGCACGTTGTCGGTGCGCGTGATGTCGCGGACGGCGCGGAGGTAGCCGTCGGGCGGGATGACAACGCCGGCCTCGCCCTGGATCGGCTCGATGAGAACGGCTGCGGTGTCGGCGTCGATCGCGGCGGCGAGTGCGTCCGCGTCGCCGAACGGGACCTCCACGAATCCGGGCGTGAACGGCTCGAAGTCGTCGCGGGCGTCCGGGTCGCTGGAGAAGCCAACGATCGTGGTGGTGCGACCGTGGAAGTTGTTGCGGGCCACGATGATCTTGGCACGGCCGGCCGGGACGCCTTTGACGCGGTAGGCCCAGGCGCGGGCGGCCTTGATTCCGGTTTCGACTGCCTCCGCGCCCGTGTTCATGGGCAGGACCAGGTCTTTGCCGCACAGATCCGCGAGGGCCTCCGCGAAGGGCTCGAGGGCGGAGGCGCCGAAGGCGCGGCTCGTGAGCGTGACCTTGGCCAGCTGGGTCTGGGCCGCGGCCACGAGGCGGGGATGCCGATGGCCAAAGTTGAGGGCGGAATAGCCGGCCAGCACGTCCAGGAAGCGGCCGCCGCCCACGTCGGTGACCCAGGCGCCTTCGGCGGACTCGATCACCACGGGAAGTGGCGCGTAGTTGCGTGCGAGACGACCGCTCATGGTCATCGCCCCCCTCGGCTCGAGCGTGCAACGGCTTCGATCGTCGCGTGCGAGGAACGGGCGCCTCACCGTCCACCGCGCGGGAGCGGCCTGCTTCGCGCGACGACAGCACCAGGCTACGCCCGGAAGGGTGGGATGCGGCAGGAGCCGGACGGCGGTGATGCCGTGCGGAACGCGGCCGGACGAGGAGGCGCGGCGGACCGCGGCGGGGCCGGGGACGAAGACGCCGCCGGACAGAACGCCGGGTGGGGCGATGCGGTCGCTCGGTCGGCGGTTCGGCTGGGTGGACCGCGACGACGCCGTGATCCCTCCCGCCCTCGTGGCGCAGATGCTCTGCAACGACGCGATCCAGGCACTCATCGCCGACCCTGAGGGGCAGCCTCTGTACCTCTCGCAGGACGAGCGGGCGGACGTGCCGCCCGGCGAGGCGCCTCGGAAGTCACCTCCGGCTCACGTCCTTCGGAAGTCACCGCCGCACCTGGAGCAGGGACTCGCAATCGACCGCCCCCAGGCCGGCCCACCGGCACATCGACCGCGCGCAGTTCACCGGCCCGCCGGCCAGCTTCCGCCCACGGCCTGCAGGAACTCCGCCTCCGAGAGGATCTCGATCCGTCGCCCCTGTTCCCGCAGGGCCATGGCGTGTCGCGCCTTCCGGGTCAAACGCCCGGAGGTGAGATCCTCGGGGACGAACCCGTCGCCGACCACCAGGACCGTGGTCGCGCGGGTCACCCGATCGGCCGTGCGCGCCCCCACCCCGGCGGCACGTACCTTGGCCTCCGGACGGGACAGCCCCAGGTCTCCCGTGAACACCAGCGTCTCGCCGAAGAGCGGATTGGACGGATCGGCGTCCTCGTTGGGATCCGGGTTGGCACCTTCCGTGGGCCACGGCCTGCCCGGCTGCTGCGGGAGGATGTGCCCCGCGGCACGCCAGCCGCGGGCATCGACCAGCTCCCGGCACTCCGGGTCGCCCGGCACGAAGGCCGCCTGCCGTCCCAGCCCCAGGCCGACGGCCTCGAACAGCGCATCGACGTCGGCGGCGCCGTGCCGCAGCGCGGCGTCCATGGCGATGTGGGCGCAGGCCTCGGCATCGGCGAGGGCGTCGTGGTGGCTGGTGAGGTCGAAACCCGCGGCGGCCGCGGCGAACGGCAGCGAGTAGGAGGCCAAATCGTAGGTCTTGCGCGCCAGCTTGACCGTGCAACCGTAGGACACGGCAGCGCCGGCGGCGCCCGAGGCCTGCAGACCGGCCTTGATGACCCCTATGTCGAAGGCCGCATTGTGGGCCAGCACCACGTCGTCGCCCACGAAATCCCTCAAACGCGGGTAACTCTCCGCGAAGCGCGGGGCGTCGCTCACGTCCTCGGGACGGATGCCGTGAATCTGCACGTTGCGCGTGTCGAAGTGGTCAAAGCCCTCGGGCGGTCGCATGACCCAGTAGTCGCGTTCGACCACCTTTCCGTTGCGAACCCGCACGAGCCCCACGGAGCAGGCCGAGCCACGGAATCCGTTGGCGGTCTCGAAGTCGATGGCGGTGAAATCGACAGCCACGCTCAGGCCCCCGTCCTCTGTCGCGGTGTGCGCATGCGGTCGGGATCCTCACGGCTCGCGGCGCCACCCGCCCGACTCCCTCGGGGGTGCGCCTGGTCTTCATCGTCATGCCGAACGAGGCCCCACCGGGGCGGTCCGGCTCGTTCCGCAGAAGTCTCCAGTTTAGCCCCGTAAAATCGGCGGCATGCATTCTTCCCTGGCGCCGGGGCTCGACGCCCTCCAGTCCGCCCTCAGTGCCTCCCTGATCCAGGGCTCTCTGCTTCCCGACTGGCTCAACCCCAACGTCTTCCTCCAGGATTCCCCCTTGGGGCCGGCCATCGTCTTCGTCGTAGCGGCGATCATCTTCGCCGAGACCGGCCTTCTGGTCGGCTTCTTCCTCCCGGGCGACTCCATGCTCTTCACGGCGGGCATGCTCATGGCCACCGGCGCCATTGATTTCCCCCTGTGGGTCGCCATCCCGCTGTTCATCGTCATGGCGATCATCGGCAACCAGGTCGGCTACCTGATCGGTCGCAAGGCGGGTCCGGCGATCTTCCACCGTCCCGACTCCAAGCTCTTCAAGCAGGAGAACGTGGAGAAGGCCCACGCCTTCTTCGAACGCCACGGCGGCAAGGCGCTGGTCCTGGGACGCTTCGTCCCCATCGTGCGCACCTTCATCCCCGTCATCACGGGCGTGGCCCGCATGGATGCCAGGAAATTCTTCGTCTACAACGTCATCGGCGCCGTGCTCTGGGCCGGCCTCGTCACCCTGCTGGGTGTGTGGTTGGGCCAGTTCGAGTGGGTCGGAGAGCACATCGACCTGATCTTCATCGTCATCGTGTTGCTCTCCGTGGTGCCCGTGGCGTTCGAGGCGCTGCGCCACCGCGCCACCGCGAAGAAGAAGGCGGCGGAGGACACCGCGCTCTGACCAGCCCTCCGCCGCTTGCCCGGGTCGGCACACGAAACCCGGGGCCGGAGGTACCCGTCCGGGCAAGCGGAGCGAAGGCTGGGCCGCGCGCGGCGGCCCAGCCGGCCCCTCAGGCCAGGCGTGCGCCGAGCAGCCGCACCAGCTCCGGCAGCAGCGCCCTGAAGGCCTGCCCGCGGTGGCTGATCGCGTTCTTCTCGCCCGGGCTCAGCTCCGCGCAGGAGCGGGTCTCCCCCGCCGGCAGCAGGATCGGGTCGTAACCGAAGCCGCCCTCCCCGCGCGGCGCGGTGAGCAGAGTGCCCCGCAGCTCTCCCATCCGCACCAGCTCCTCACCGCCCGGCACCGCGACCGCTGCGGCGCACACGAAGGCCGCCCCGCGCCGCTCGGGCGCCTCGACGTCACCCATCTGCGCCAGCAGCAACTCCAGGTTGGCCAGGTCGTCGCCGTGCCGCCCGGCCCAGCGAGCCGAGAGGAAACCCGGAGCGCCGCCCATGACGTCGACGGCCAGGCCCGAGTCGTCGGCCACGGCAAGGAGGCCGGTCGCCTCTGCGACCTCGCGCGCCTTGAGCAGCGCGTTCTCCTGGAAGGTCACGCCGGTCTCGCGGACGTCGGGCGCACCGACCGCCGAGGCGTCGACGACGTGCCGCTCGACGTCCAGGCCGGGCACGGCGCCGTCGAGCAGCTGACGCAGCTCACGCACCTTGCCCTGATTGTGGGTGGCGAGGACCAGCAGCGCCTCGCTCACGCGTTCCACCCCAGCACGTCCTTCTGGATGCGGGCCAGCTCGGCGTTGCCGGCGAGCGCCAGGTCGAGGAGGGCGTCCAGCTCGGCGCGGTCGAAGGGAGCACCCTCCGCGGTGCCCTGCACCTCCACGAAGGTCCCCGAACCGGTAACCACGACGTTCATGTCGGTCTCCGCACGGGCATCCTCGACGTAGGGCAGGTCCAGCATGGGCACGCCGTCGATGATGCCGACCGAGATGGCGGAGACCGTGTCGGTGAGCACCTCGGCGTTACGCTTGACGAGACCCTGCTCGCGCGCCCAGGTCACGGCGTCGGCCAGGGCCACGAAGGCGCCTGTGATGGAGGCGGTGCGCGTGCCTCCGTCGGCCTGGAGCACATCGCAGTCCAGCACGATCGTGTTCTCGCCCAGAGCGCCCATGTCGATGACGCTACGCAGCGAGCGGCCGATGAGGCGCGAGATCTCGTGCGTGCGGCCGCCGATCTTGCCCTTGACCGCCTCGCGGGTGTTGCGCGTGTTGGTGGCGCGCGGAAGCATCGCGTACTCGCTCGTCACCCAGCCCTTGCCCTCGCCCTTGAGCCAGCGCGGCACGCCCTCGGTGAAGGAGGCCGTGCACAGGACGCGTGTGTTGCCGAACTCGATGAGCGCGGAGCCCTCGGCCTGGGCGGACCAGCCGCGAGTGATGGTGATGGGACGCAGCTGTTCGGGGGTGCGCCCGTCGGCGCGCGTGGGGGTGGTCATGGCCCCATCGTAGTGGGGCGCCCCACGCCGCCCGAGCCGCTACCCCTGCCCGGGCACCCGGTGCGCCTGCCCACCGGCCCGGCGCAGCGCCTGCTCCAGGGAGGCCGGGACGCGGGACATCGAACTGGTCTTGGGATCGTCGAGCCGATTGCCGGTCCGGACCCCGTACGTGACGCCGGACACGGCGACCGCGAGCTCGCCGTCGTACTCCGCCCGCGCCTCGTCCAGCACCACGGCGTGGCTCGTCCAGACGGGGATGTGCGTGAGCAGCATGCGCTCCACGCCGGCGTCCCTGGCCGCCTCCCCCGCTCGTTTGCCGGTCAGGTGCACGCCGTCGATGCCGTCGTCGCGCCCCTCCTGGAAGGCCGCCTCGCAGAGGAAGAGGTCGGCGCCGCGGGCGGCATCGACGAGGCCGTCGCACGAGTCGGTGTCGCCGGAGTAGGTCAGCACGCTCGTGGTGACCTCGCCGTAGAGCTTCTCGGTGGCCTCCACGCGCAGGGCGAAGGCCTCCTCGACGGGGTGGCGCACGCCGTACGGGGTCACCTTGAACGGACCCACCTTGACGGCCTCGCGTTCCTGGAAGGCGTGGAAGTCGAAGTCCTCCCGCATGCCCGGATCGCGGGGCAGCCCGTAGGCGTCCGCCATGCGGTCGGCCGTCTGCGTGGGCCCCCACACCAGGACGCGGTCGCGTCCCCAGCCGGCCGGGTCCCAGTGCACGGCGACGTGGAGTCCGCACAGGTCCATGCAGTGGTCCGGGTGCAGGTGAGACACGAAGATCGCGTCGATGTCCTTGAGGTCCATGTAGCGCTGCAACACCCCGAGCGAGCCGGAGCCGAGGTCAAGCAGCACCCGCCATGGGCGCGTGCCGTCGTGGGCCGTGAGCAGGTAGCAGGACGCGGGCGAGCCGGGGCCGGGAAAGGATCCGGTGCTGCCGATGATCGTGAGCTTCACGCGCTCGTCTCTCCTTCGCTCCCGGGGCGGGCCGCCCCGGCCATCATCTCAGGCGTGATGCGTTGCAGCGCCGCCGTGGGGAAGTGTTGCGCCACGTGGGCGGCGTGCTCTACCCCGCGCACCTCCGGCCCCAGGAAGCGACGGGCCAGCGTCTCGAAGGCCGCGGCGTCGCCCGTGGAAACGAAGTGGTGTGCGCCGGCCTCGGGTTCGGGGGTCTCCAGGCCCAGGCGTGCCAGCGAGCGGTAGACGTCCTTGGCGGTCTCCTCGGCGGAGGACACGAGCGTGACGTTCTCCCCCATGACGAGGGAGATGACACCGGTCAGGAGCGGGTAGTGGGTGCATCCCAGGACCAGGGTGTCCACTCCGGCCGCCTTGAGCGGGGCCAGGTACTCCTCGGCCGTCGCCAGCAGCTCCGGACCGGAGGTGATGCCGCGCTCCACGAACTCGACGAAACGGGGGCAGGCCGCGGAGAAGATCTCCAGCTGCGGAGCCGCCGCGAAGGCATCGTTGTAGGCGCGCGAGGCGATGGTGGTCTGCGTGCCGATGACGCCCACCCGGCCGTTGCGGGTGGCCGCCACGGCGCGGCGGACGGCGGGCTGGATGACCTCCACGACGGGGATGCCACGCGCCACGCTGTAGCGCTCGCGGGCGTCGTGCAGCACGGCGGCCGAGGCGGTGTTGCAGGCGATGACCAGGAGCTTGACGCCGGCGGCGACCAGCTCGTCCATGATTCCGAGCGCGTTCGCGCGCACCGTGGCCAGCGGAAGCGGGCCGTAGGGGCCGCGACCCGTGTCCCCCACGTAGTGCGTGGACTCGTGGGGCAGCTGGTCGATGATCGCCCTGGCCACCGTGAGCCCGCCGACGCCGGAATCGAAGACGCCGATCGGCGCGGTGGCCTCGGGGTGCGGGGTGCGGCGGCCCGAGGGTGCGGCGGTGCTCACGTGTGATGTATCCGTTTCGGTCAAGGGTGCCTGTGGTGGCCGGGGGTTCAGCGGCGACGGCGCAGCAGGGCCGTCATGAGGGATTCCTGCAGCCAGGAGACGAAGCCGTACAGCAGCGCCAGGTAGTGCTCCAGCTCGGCTTCCTCGTCGTCGTCCTCGAGACGGGAGACGCGCGCGGCGTCCTCCTCCGTCTCGATGCCGAGCCGTTGGGCCAGCACCAGGCGGATGTCGTTCAGGGCGGAGGCGAAGCGCGGGGCCGACTCGGCCGGGACGCGCAGCGGATTCTGCGCCAGCAGTTCCCCGGCCTCGGCGAGCGCCGCGCGTTTGGCCGCCGCGATGCCGGGCTCGGTGAGGGCGCGGAGCCGCTCCGCCTCGCCGGGATCGGCGTCGGCTCCGACGAGGTCGGGCAACAGGCGCGCCAGGGCAGGGTCGGCCGGTCGTGCCCGACGCCGCGTGCTCACCCCCGGGGTCCCGGCGCCGTCTTCCCCGGCGGTACGGGCGGCTTCGACGTCGTACGCAGCGTTGTCCGGGAGCAGCTGCCCGTCGGCGTCGAGGCCGAGGTCGGCGGTGCTCAGCCCGAGCTCGCTCCACCAGTCTTCCCCGGTGGCCCCGGCCGCGCCGCCAGAGGATTCCGCTCCCGCGGAGCCGGTGCCGCCCGCCGGGGGCGGGCCGACGACGCCGGCCGGGTCCGCGTCGTCGGGCACCAGGTCGCCGGTCAGCTCCGCGCGGCTCCGCAGCATCTGCAGCACGTCGCGGGCCAGTTCACCCACGAGACGGGACTCGGCGGCGTCGAGCTGGGCCACGTAGGCGCCGCCGACGGGACGGAAGGCGCGGGCCATCAGCCCTCGCTCCGGCGCAGGGTGGCCTGCAGGCCATAGCCGTGCATGGCGACGACGTCGGCCTCGATGCGCTCCTTGGAACCGGAGGCGACGACGGCGTGGCCGTCGTGGTGGACGCGCAGCATGAGCTCGTCGGCGCGTTCGGCGCTGAAGCCGAAGTAGCTACGGAAGACGAAGCTCACGTAGGACATGAGATTGACCGGGTCGTCCCAGACGATGAGGAGGTAGGGTCGCTCCTGGTGGCTTGAGAGCGCCGTGTCCTCGTGCGGGACGACGAGCGGCTCGCTGGTGACGGTCATGCCACGAGTCTAGGACGTGCGGACCGCGCCGAAGCCCAGCGGTGAGCATTGACACGGCTAGGCTGAGGCCGTACGCCGCCGCGAGGTGCCGGCACCCGCGGCCCTCAGACACAGGCAAGCCCCGAAGGATCCGCATGGCATCGGTCACGTCCCTGCTCACCGACCACTACGAGCTGACGATGGTGGAGGCCGCCCTCGCGGCGGGAACCGCGCAGCGTCGCAGCGTGTTCGAGGTCTTCGCCCGCCGGCTGCCGGAGGGACGCCGCTACGGCCTGCTCGCCGGAACCGGCCGCGTCCTCGAGGGCCTCGCGGCCTTCCGCTTCTCCGACGCCGAGTTGGGTTACCTCTCCGACAAGAACGTCGTCAACGAGCAGACCCTGTCCTGGCTGGCGGATTTCCGCTTCTCCGGCACCATCACCGGCTACGCCGAAGGCGAGGTCTACTTCCCGGGTTCCCCCCTGCTCCAAGTCGAGTCCAGCTTCGCCGAGGCCTGCATCCTGGAGACCTACCTGCTCTCCATCCTGAACTTCGACACGGCCGTGGCCTCGGCGGCGTCGCGCATGATCGCGGTGGCCGACGGACGGCCGTGCATCGAGATGGGTTCGCGCCGGGCGCACGAGCAGGCCGCCGTCGCCGCCGCCCGCGCCGCCGCGATCGCCGGCTTCACCGCCACCTCCAACCTGGAGGCGGGGCGCAGCTACGGGCTGAGCACCACCGGCACCGCCGCGCATTCCTTCACGCTGCTGCACGATTCGGAGCGGGAGGCCTTCGAGGCGCAGGTCGCCACGCTGGGCCGCGGCACCTCGCTGCTCGTCGACACGTACGACGTGGAGCAGGGCGTGCGCACCGCCGTCGAGGTGGCCGGCCCCGAGCTGAGCGCCGTGCGCCTGGATTCGGGCGACCTCGTGGACCAGGCCCGCTGGGTGCGCGAGTTGCTGGATTCCCTCGGCAACCCGAACACGCGGATCATCGTCACGTCCGACCTGGACGAGTACGCCATCGCGGCCCTGCGCTCGGCGCCCGTGGACGCCTACGGCGTGGGCACCAAGCTCGTGACGGGCTCCGGTTCCCCCACCGCAGGCATGGTCTACAAGCTGGTCTCGCGCGAGGGTGCGGACGGCGTGTGGAAGAACGTGGCCAAGGCCGCCGCGGGCAAGGCCAGCGTGGGCGGGCGCAAGAGCGCCTTCCGCCGCCTCAACGAGCGCGGCCGCGCCACCGAGGAGGTCGTGGGCGTTGGCGTCACCCCCGAGCGCGACGCCAACGACCGCGAGCTCATCGTGCCCCTCGTAGTGGACGGCGAGCTGCAACCCGGTTTCACGGGGGCCGAGGGCGTGCGCCGCGCCGTCGAGCGCCGCAGTGCCTCCATCCACGAGCTGCCCGGCGCAGCCAAGCAGATGCTGCGCGGCGAGCCCGTCATCCCCACGGTGTACGTGGACTGAACCGTCCGGGCGAGCCAACGGAGGACCCACGAAGGAGAGAACATGAGCTCGGTCCTGATCATCGTCGATGTCCAAAACGACTTCTGCGAGGGCGGCTCCCTCGCGGTGACCGGGGGCGCGGCCGTCGCCGCCGGGATCGTGAGCCTGCTCGCGGACGGGCCGGTCGCCGCCGGCTTCGACACGGTGGTGGCCACGCAGGACTGGCACATCGCGCCTGGCACGCACTTCGCGGCCGCCGGCGCCGGGCCGAACTTCCTGGACACCTGGCCCGTCCACTGCGTGGCCGGGACCGAGGGGGCCGCGTTGCACCCGGCGCTGGCGCCCGTCACGCGGCACATCGACGCCTACGTGCGCAAGGGCCGCTACGAGGCCGCTTACTCCGGTTTCGAGGGGTGGGCGCTGGAGGCCCCGGGCCGAACGCCGCCCGACGCCGCCCGGACGGGTGAGGCGGGCGGGTCGCCGGACGTGGCGGCCGCGGCGGAACCCGGCCCCGGGGAACCGTTGCCCGGCGTGCCGCTGGCGCAGTGGCTGCGGCAGCGCGGCCTGGACCGCGTGAGCATCGCGGGCATCGCGACCGACTTCTGCGTGCGGGCCACGGCACTCGACGCGGCGGCCGCCGGCCTCGACGTCACCCTCCTGCCCGCACTGTGCGCCGCGGTCCATCCCGACGGCGTTCCCTCCGTCCTGGCGGAGTTGGAGGCCGCCGGCGTGCGGATCGCCGCGTGAACCGCGGCGCGGGCCCGCTCCGCTCGCGGCGCCCCTGACGGACGCCGGTGCCCCGCGCCCGCCTAGCTAATGACGAGTTCGGAGATGAGCCCATCGCGCACGGTGAAGCGCATGGGCCCCGTGCCGTTGTAGCCGTCGCCGGTGACCTTGAGGGTGACGATGTATTCGTTCTCCCCCTGCCCGGCCTCGGCACCTACGAGGTCGAAGTGCGCCCTGACGCCGATGTTGTCGGTACGGTTCCACGAACGCACGCCGTCGTGACCGTGGAAGACCCGGCCCCAGTCGTTGAGGGAGGCGTCCTCGGTGAACGCGGCGACGAAGCCGTCCGAGTCTGCGGCGTTGGTCGAGTCGATGAAGGAGCGGACGGCCGCGGGAAGATCGATGCTCATGGTGATGCCTTTCGCGAAGGAGGGCGGGAGAAGGGTGGGACGGCGCGGACGATGCCCGACGCCGCGGGGCCCGCTCAAGGCGGCCCCGCGGCGTCGGGCAGAGGACGGCACGGCGGAATCGCACCGCCGCGTCTCAGAGGCTGGCGTTCTCCCCCAGCAGCTCCTCGATGCCGATGCGGCGGTAGAACTCGGCGCGCGAACGGTCGTAGACCGCGGAGACGACCTCGGAACCGTCCTTGGCCGGGTCCACGTGGACACGGAACGGGCGGGTGCCTGCCGGCAGGTTGACGACCCGCACCATCTCGTCGGCCACCTCGTCGGCGCTGTGTCCCTCGGGGAAGATCGAGGCCAGGGCCCCGGCCATGTCCTCGCGCAGCTGGCCGTAGCGCTCGTCGTAGGCCGCGGCCACCTCGGTGTCCTCCGGCGTGCCGGAATGGGCAAAGTGGTTGGTGCCGGAGGTGAACGCGCCCGGAATCAAGTTCACGGTCTCGATCCCGAAGCCGGAGACCTCGGCCGCGTAACCCTCTGCGATCGCGTCCGCGGCCGCCTTGGCCGCGAAGTACGGGGCCAGGAAGGGCGGGCGACCGCCGCGCGTCGAGCTGGAGCCCACCCACACGATGAGGCCGGAGCCCTGCTCACGCATGGCCGGCAGCGCGGCACGGTTGACGCGCTGCGCGGAGAGCACGTTGACGTCGAACTGCTGCATGAGCTGCTCGGTCGTGAACGCCTCCGTAGGACCGAGCACCATGTGACCGGCGTTGTGCACGACCACGTCGAGGCGGCCGCTGCGCTCGTGGATCGCGGCGATGGCCGCGTCCACGGAGGCCTGGTCCTGCACGTCCATCTCGAGCGGGAAGAGCTCGATCCCCTCGGCCGCGGCGAGTGCCTCGACCTCGGCCACCTTGGGCGCATTGCGCGTCGTCGTGGCGCGCATGCCCGCGTAGACGGCGTGCCCGGCGCGGGCCAGCGCGGTGGCGGAGAGCAGGCCGAAGCCGCTCGACGCGCCGGTGACGACGATGACCTGGCGGCTCATGCCAGGCCGCCGTTGGTGAAGATGGTCTGGCCGTTGACCCAACGGGCCGGGCCGGCGAGGAAGGCGACGGTCTCGGCGATGTCCTCGGGCTGGCCCAGGCGCTCCAGCGGCACGGCCTTGGCCAGGCCGGCGACGGCTGCCTCGTCCTTGCCCTTGAGGAAGAGCGGGGTGGCCGTGGGGCCGGGGGCCACAGCGTTGACCGTGATGTCCTTGCCGCGCAGTTCGCGGGCCAGGGTCAGGGAGAGCGACTCCACGGCGGCCTTCGTGGCGACGTAGGCGCCGTAGGCCGGGAACTGCGTGCGGGTCACGGAGGTGGAGAAGTTGATGATGGCTCCGCCGTTACGGACGCGGCGGGCGGCCTGCTGGGAGACCACGAAGGTGCCGCGCAGGTTGGTGCGCACAATCTTGTCGAAGTCCTCCAGCGAGTACTCCGCGATGGGACCAAGAATCATGACGCCGGCGGTGTTGACGACCACGTCGACGCCGCCGAAGGCCTCCTCCGTGGCCGCGAAGGCCGCGTCCATGGCGGCGTCATCTGCGACGTCGCCGCCCACGGCGATGGCCTTGCCGCCTGCGGTGGTGATGGTGGAGACGAGCTCTTCGGCGGCGGCGCGGTTGCCGGCGTAGTGGACGGCGACAGCGAAGTCGTCGGCCACGAGGCGGTTGACGACGGCCTTGCCGATGCCGCCGGAACCCCCGGTGACGAGGGCGACGCGAGGGGTGATGTTCTCAGACAAGGGATGTCCTTCTTTTCGTTGTTGCTGGTGTCTAGTTCGGTGGGGCCTGGTTCGCAGACCCGGTTCAGGGGCCCGGGCGCCCGGTGCCAGGCTCGGCCTCGAAGCGGCCGAGCCACTCGCGCAACAGCCCTGCCTCGGCGACCGTGAAGGGCGGCTCCCCGCCCACCTCCCCCGCGGCACCGGCGTCGAGCCGGGCCAGCAGGGTGGCCGCCGCCGTGGCGGCGGCGTCGGCCCCCGAGGTGAAAGGGGCGTCGTCGGGCATCAGGGAACGCAAGGTGGCCTCCCGCACCTGGGCCGAAGCGTCCGGATCCGGGTACTGCTCGGGGCGCAGGACGAGGCCGAGGGCCACGCCGGAGTTGGCCGCCATGACCACGCGGGCGGCCGCCTGGGGCCGCATCCGCAGGCGCCCCTGGGCGGCGAGCCGCGCAAGGACACCCTCGAGGAGACGCATGGCCTCGTTGGGAGCCTCGGTCCTGGTGCCGAGCAGGGACGCGAAGACCAGGCGGTACGCGTGCGGGTTGGCCAGGGCGAAGGCCGTGTGCGCGTCCCAGCCGGCGCGCAGGTCCTGGAGAGGATCGGCGGACGCCTCGGCGGCACGCTTGCCGGAGAGGTAGTCCTCCCAGGCCGCGTCCGCGACGGCGGCGAGGAGGCCGTCCTTGTCACCGAAGAGCCGGTAGAGGACCGGCTGCGTGACGCCGGCGGCCTCGCAGACCGCCCGCGTGGAGATATCCCCCACCGGGGAGGCGGCGAGGAGGCCTGCCGCCCTGTCGATTATCAGTGCTCTCATGCTCACGTATCAACACTAACACCACTAGTCGTATCAGCGCAACTCCATGTTCGTATCGTCGATACGACGCCGCGGTTAACGCTTCCCGCACCGCGTTCACTTCGGCGAAACATTTAGTTAGGCTAAGTAACTGTGAGCACCCCACCCGAGAGTCCCGAACGAAACCCCACCCCCGAACGCAACCCGTCCGCCACCCACGACCCCGCCGCCGCGCTGTCCGGCACCGAACTGCGCCTGGCCGTGTTCCGGCTGACACGCCGGCTCCGGTCCCGGCGTCCCGTCGGCGACCTCAGTTCGCCGCAACTCAGCGTGCTTTTCGGGCTCGAGGCCCGCGGCCCCCTCTCGCTCGGCGAACTCGCCGCACGCGATCACGTCAGCGCACCGAGCATGCACCGCACCGTCAATTGCCTCGAGGAGGACGGCTGGGTCACGCGCGAGCCTGACCCGGACGACGGGCGCAAGATCCGCATCGTTCCGACTGAGGCGGGGATCGGAGCCGTGCGCCGAACGGTCAAGGAACGCGACGCCTGGCTCCAGGAGGCCGTCGACGCCCTCCCCGAGGAGGACAGGGCCGTGTTGGCCGCGGCCGTGCACATCCTCGACAAGCTGGTGCGCGCATGAGCACCATGTTCCGTTCGCTTTCGAGCTACAACTACCGCCTCTGGATCCTGGGCGCACTGGTCTCCAACATCGGGGGCTGGATGCAGTCCACGGCGCAGGACTGGGTGGTGCTCACGGAGCTCACGCACAACAACGCCAGCGCCATGGGCGTCACGATGGCGCTGCAGTTCGGTCCGCCGCTCGTGCTCGTTACCGTCACCGGCTGGGTCGTGGACCGCTTCGAGCGGCGCAAACTGCTCATGCTCACGCAGACCGCGCTCATGGCACTGGCCCTTGCGCTCGGCGTGATGCTGCTGCTCGGACTCGTCACGCTGCCGATCATGTGGGGCTTCGCCCTGGGCTTCGGCGTCATCAACGCCTTCGACGGGCCGGCGCGGCAAACGTTCGTGTCCGACGTCGTGTCCACCGAGAACGCCGCGAACGCCGTGGCCCTCAACGCTGCGTCGTTCAACCTGGCGAGGCTCGTGGGGCCGGCCGTGGGCGGCGTCATGCTGGTGCTCGTGAGCTCCGGCTGGGTGTTCATCATCAACGCCGGCACCTTCCTCGCGATGCTGGCCGCGCTGGCGCTCATGCGCAAGACGCAGCTGGCGCCGCGGGCCAAGAAGGCGGGGCGCGGGCGCATTGCCGACGGCTTCCGCTACCTCAAGACCCGGCGCGATCTGCAGATCATCTTCCTCATGGTGTTCCTCCTGGGGACCTTCGGCATGAACTTCCCCATCTTCGCCTCCACGATGGCGCTGGAATTCGGGCGAGAGGCCGACGGCTACGGGCTGCTTTCCTCCGTCCTGGCGATCGGATCGCTCGCGGGAGCCCTGCTCGCCGCGCGTCGGGACCGACCCCGCATGCAGGTGGTCGTGTTCTCCGTGGGCGGCTTCGGGGCGGTCTCACTCTTGTCCTCCTTCATGCCCACGTACCTGAGCTACGCCCTGGTGCTGGTGTTCGTCGGCTTCACGACGGTCTCGACGCTGACCACGGCCAACGGATACGTGCAGACGACAGCGGCCCCGGAGGTGCGCGGTCGCGTCCTGGCGCTGTACATGGCCGTCCTCATGGGTTCGACGCCCCTAGGCGCGCCGATCGCCGGTTGGGTGGCCGGCGAGTTCGGCCCGCGCGCGGCCGTGCAGCTCGGCGCCGTGGCGGGACTGCTCGCCGGGGCCATCGGCCTGGCGTGGGGCATCTCGGCGCGGCGCCGAGCCGCCGCCCCGCAATTGCTCGATTGATGGGCCCCCGACCCGTCTCGCCTCCTTCTCTTCTCCCCTCCTTCGAAAGGACTCACATGACCACCGTCCTGCTCCTCATGGACTTCCAGAACGGCATCGCCGGCCGCCACAGCGATTCCGACGTCGTGGACCGCGCCGCCGAGGCCGCCGCCGCGGCCCGGGCCGCCGGTGTGCCGGTCGCGTTCGTCCGGGTCGCGTTCCGCCCCGGATTCCCCGAGGTCGCCGACTCGAACCGCCGCTTCTCCGCGATCGCCGCATCCGCAGGGGACAGCTTCACCGAATCCGCCGGGGCCACGCAGATCGTCGAGGCGCTGGGACGGCGCGACGACGAGCCGATCGTGACGAAACGACGCATCTCCGCGTTCGCCGGCAGCGACCTCGAGGTGCTGCTGCGCGGGCTCAACGCCGACCGCCTGGTCCTGTCCGGCATCTCTACCTCCGGCGTGGTGCTGTCGACGTTGCGCCAGGCGGCCGATCTCGACTTCCGTCTCACCGTCCTTGCCGACGCCTGCGCCGACGGTGATGAGGAGGTCCATCGTGTACTGACCACCAAGGTCTTCCCCATGCAGGCAGAGGTCACCACCGTGGCCGCATGGGCCGCGAGCCTGCGGGACTGAACACCCGCCCTTTCCCTGCCCGACGACGCCGGCCCGCCTTTCGAGGCGGACCGGCGTCGCGCGTTTGGCAGTTCGTCGACGACCCGGGCCTGTGGATAACCCCTCCCAACGGTGTTCGCTTTGGTCTACTGTGATGTCTCACACGGAATGGGGAGGGGAAGCCCATGCGGGGACTCAGGATGGTGCGCCGGGCCGAATGCGGCCGCCGGGCAGGACGACGCCCGCCGGTCTGGATGAGCCTGTTCGCCGCCACGAGCGTCGCGTTGGCCGCCTGCAGCGGCGGCGAACCGCCCGCCGGGACCATGTCGACTGGAAGCTCGTCCGGCGCCGCGCCGAGCAGTGCCGGACCGACGGGCGGGACCTCCACGGGCTCGGCCTCCACGGGCGGCCCGACGACGACTCAACCCGCCGAGGCGTACGAGCCGGCCACTCCCACCTCACCGGCGAAGAACGTTCCGAAGCCCGTCATGCCGCCGGCGGCCAAGCAGAAGTCGTTTGAGGGACAGAAAGCTTTCATCCAGTACTGGATCGACACGTACAACTACATGCGCGAAAGCGGTGACCCCGAGCCCTTCCTCGCCGCATGCGACGAGAAAAGTAAGTTCTGCAGTGGTTCTGTTCAAATATTAGAAGAATTAAACAATAGTCAAGCATGGAGAATCGGTTGTCAAATCAGCTATAAAAATATAATCAAAGATGTTTCTCCACACGACATCGACAAGGCGCTCGTATCACTGACAATTATGGAGAAGCCTTGCAGATACTATGACCCATCAGGTGAGTCCAAGAAATTTGAGAAGCAATACGACACTCAAGTTTCACCATCAGTTGCTTCACTCCGCTACGACAACCTCCGCTGGGTTCTGCTCGAGATCGCACCAGAATAGACATGTTGAAATTTAAGACACTCACAGTTTTTATGGTCTCGGCGACGCTCTTGCCGGCAGCGCTTCCCGCCGACCGACGCGATAATGCAGGCTTTTATGGACCCCAGGCCCGTATCTCAGCTACCGACACGCGTAATTCAGCTTATCACCCGAGATCTTCCACTCGATCACAACCAACCCCGCCGAAAGTATCCCGTCCCAGTTCAACACAGCCCAGGGTTGCCACACCGTATGACCATCTCCTGGTGAATCTGCCCCGCTACGCGTGGAACGACGGGAGGCGGCAGATCAACGACTGCCTCGCGACCCCGGGATGCGACCCCAATCAACAGGCAATCCTCTACGCGGTGCGTCCACCCGCTGTAGCGAATAACGCCGCGGCCCGGGCGGCCGTCAGTATTCCCGCCACCATTGCCCGGGACTTTGCCGAACTCCCCATCCCCGCCAGCAAGCTGCACTCCCAGCTGGACGGCTTCTCGCTCCTGCATGCGAACACCAACCTCTACGCGGACGGCAGCACGCACACCCTGAACACCACCGTCCTGGGCGAGCCCATCACCGTTCGCGTGACGCCGATCCGCTACCGCTTCGACTACGGCGACGGCACCTCGGCCACGACGACCTCACCCGGCGGACCGCTGCCCGACGACGGCTTCGACACCCCCACTGCCACGGGCCACGTCTACGAGGCCACCGGCGCGTTCACCATCAACCTGACGACCACGTATACGGGCGAGTATTCCGTGAACGGCGGCGCCTACCAGCCCATCAACGGCACGGCGACGGTGGCCTCGACCCCACTCGACCTCGACATCTGGCGCACACGTCACTACCAGGTGAAGGAACCCTGCACCCCAGGGTCGACGGCGCCGGGTTGCGCCGGCCCGATTGACGACTGAACCGCCGACCGGAGCAGACCTGACTTCCGCGCTACTTACGTCCGACGAACCAGTCCTGCAGCTTCTCGATGCGCGCCTGCAATTGCTCGGCCGATGCCTGCGCCACCGCGGGCCCACCGCACACGCTGCGCAACTTGTTGTGCACTTGCCCGTGCGGTGTTCCGGTCCGTGCGGCCCAGGCCGACACGTTCTTGGCCAGCTGCCCCCGCAGGTCCATGAGCTGCCGGTGGTCCACGACGTCACGCGGCTCGGCGGGACCGGCGTCTGGTCCTCCTCGCTTGCGGCGCGAGACCTGATCCGCCTGGCGCTGGCGTAGCAGCACGCCCACCTGGTCGGCGTCGAGCAGTCCGGGGATGCCGAGGAAGTCCTGTTCGTCCTCGGAACCGACCACGCCTCCCAAGCCGAACTCGCCGCCGTCGAACAGCACCCGATCGAACGACGCGTCCGAGCCCAAGGCCTCGAAGGCCCCCTGCGTGAGCGAGTCCGAGGCCTTGTCCTCCTTCTCGGCGGCGGCCATCTCTGCCTCCTCCGGGATGAATTCCTCGGTGAGGCCGTTGGTGGGGCGATCGAGCGCGTGGTCGCGCTCCACCTCCATCTCGTTGGCCAGGGTGGTCAGGATCGGCACGGACGGCAGGAAGACCGAGGCCACCTCGCCGCGCTTACGGGAACGAACGAAGCGCCCCACCGCCTGCGCGAAGAACAGGGGCGTGGAGGTCGACGTCGCATAGACGCCCACGGCCAGGCGCGGGACGTCGACGCCCTCCGACACCATGCGCACGGCGACCATCCACCGCTGTTGCCCCTCCGAGAACTCCTCGATCTTCTTGGACGCCTTCGCGTCGTCGGACAGCACCACTGTGACCGGCTCACCGCTGATGGATTTGAGCAACTTGGCGTAGGCCTTGGCGTCCTCGTGGTCGGTCGCGATGACCAGTGCGCCTGCATCGGGAATCGTCCGCCGTACCTCGGTGAGGCGCCGGTCGGCCGCGGCCAGCACCGCCGGAATCCACTCGCCCTCCGGGTTCAGCGCCGTGCGCCACGCATGTGCCGTGATGTCCTTCGTGGCGGCGCCTCCCAGCTGCGCCTCCATCTCCTCGCCCGCGGAGGTGCGCCAACGCATGTTGCCGGAGTACGCCATGAACAGCACGGGTCGCACCACGTGGTCCTTGAGCGCGTTGCCGTAGCCGTAGGTGTAGTCGGCCTTGGAACGCCGGATGCCGTCGGCATCCTCCACGTAGTCCACGAAGGGGATCTGCGCCGTGTCGGAGCGGAAGGGGGTACCGGTCAGTGCCAGCCGCTTGACGGCCGGCTCGAACGCCTCCCGGATGCCGTCGCCCCAGGACAAGGCGTCACCCGCGTGGTGCACCTCGTCCAGGATGACCAGCGTCTTGCCGGCCTCCGTCTTGGCCCGGTGCAGCAGCGGCTTGTTCGCCACCTGCGCGTACGTCACGGCCACGCCGATGAATCCACGCCCATGCCGTCCGTCCGCGTTCTTGAAGTTCGGATCGATCGAGAGACCGATCCTCGCCGCAGCGTCCGCCCACTGCGTCTTCAGGTGGTCCGTCGGCGCTACGACCGTGATGCGGTCGATCCGGCCCGCGTCCTTGAGCATCGCAGCAACGCGTAGTGCGAACGTCGTCTTGCCAGCACCCGGCGTCGCGACCGCGAGGAAGTCCTTGTGCGGGCTCTCGAAGAACTTCTCCAGTGCCTCGGCCTGCCACTGGCGCAGCTTGGGGGCCGTGCCCCACGCCGCGCGTTCCGGGTATGCCGGAGGCATGTCCTGGCCCAGGGTGAACAGGGCATCGGACATAAAGAGAACTCCTTCGAGTGGGGTGCTGTACTGCTGCGCCGTGCGGGCACGACAACGCCCCGGGCGACCGCGATTCCCTCGGGGAACGGCGAACGCCCGAGGCGTTCCGGTCACTTCTTGGGCTTCTTGCCCTTGTCATCGCCGCCGGGACGCAGACCGTCGTAGATGGCCTTGCAGTCCGGGCACACGGGGAACTTCTGTGGGTCGCGACCCGGCACCCACACCTTGCCGCACAGCGCGATCACGGGCTCACCCGTGAGGGCGGACTCCATGATCTTGTCCTTCTGGACGTAGTGGGCAAAGCGCTCGTGATCGCCCGGCTCCACGTCCTGGAGCTGACGCTCGCGCTCGATCACGGCGGTGCCCCCGCCCACGGGAGCGGTCGGGTCGTCGACGAACGGATCGGGAGGAAGACTCATGTCTCCAGTCTAGACCTCGGTCTCCACGGCTGACCCGCTCAGCGGTTGAGGGTGACGGACTGCATGAGCTCGGGCCCGCGCGAGTCCATCCAGCGACCGCCGATCCTGACCCCCAGCCACAGCAGCACCCCGCCCAGAACGAATCCCACGGGCAGGGTGAGCCACGACCACAGCGCAGAGCTCGTCAGGACGGCGACGACGTAACCGAGCAGCGTCGGGGCGCAGAGTACGGCGATGCCGATCATGAGCGCGGACTGCGTCAGGGCCATGCGCATCCCGGAACCCTGCGGCGTTTTGAAGGGGGATTCGCCCGGCAACGGCACGGCATACGTCCACCGCGCGGAGGCCACCGAAGCGAGACCGGCCGAGGTCAGCAACGCGCCGAAGCCCGCGCCGAGGGTGGCCGGAAGCAGCCACCACTCGCCACCGACCGCGACGGGCACCACGGCCGCGATGAGCGTGAATGGCACGCCGATGCACATGAGCGCGAGAACACGGCCCCAGCGGTCCGCCCGCCCACGCACGCCCGTCAACACGTGCAACGCGAAGGCCGTCGAGTCGTAGGAGATGTCGGCGGAGATGGAAAAGCCCATGACGGCTCCGATGAGCGGCCCGACGAGATAGCTGAGACCGGACGGGGTGTCCGCCACACGCGGCAGGACCACGGCGAAGAGCAGGATGAGCACGGGCACCATGGCGACCGAGGCCGCGTACCGCGGGTCCTTGAACCAATAGCTCAGCGCCCGTCCGGCGACGGCGCCCGTGGGGGTTGCGGGGAAGCGGCCGATCCACCCCAGGCCCTTGATCCCGGCGCCCGCCTTGATCCGCGGCGGCGTGACGATGGCCCTGCGCAGCGTGGCGCTGTAGGCCCACACGAGCAGGCCCAGGCTCGCGAGCCCGATGGCGAGGCACAGGAGGGCGGCACCCGTCCGGCCCTCGGCAGCGGACGCCGCGAGGCCGGCGAAGGCCCCGAACGGCGTGAAGCGCACCCAGGCCGCCACATCGTGGAAGACGCGGCCCACGGTCTCGAGGTTCTCCGCGAACGCGTTGATGGCCGGACCAAGCAGGATCAGGGGAAGGAAGAGGACCACGGAGGCCGCCTCGCGCACGCCACGGCGTTCGGCCATCGTGGTGGCCAGGGCCGTGCCCCAGCGCGCCAAGAGCTGCGCCACGAGCGCGGAACCCACGGCCCCGAGCACCGAGAGCGCCAGCACGAGCGGCATGCCGAGGTAGGCCAGCGACGAGAGCAAGAGGAAGAGCAGCGTCGCCAGGCCGGGCACGCCGATGAACCCGGCCAGGAGGAGCCCCACGGCGAGGGTCCGCGACGGCAGGGGGAAGAGGGCGAAACGCTGAGGGTCCATGGACCCGTCCGTACCCGTGAAGAAGACCGGAATCACGAGCCAACCCAGCACCACGAGTGCGGAACCGATCACGGCCAGGCCGGAGGCGAGCTCGGGTTCCTCCAGCCCCAGGGCCGTGAAGCCGACCCCGACGAGCGCCAGCACCAGGAGCATGTAGAGCGCACCGACGATGGCGCCGACGAACTGCCAGGTGTTGCGCCGGAAGCCGTTGACGAAGAGCGCCCAGCGCAGGGAGATCAGCTGTGCAACCACGAGAGCCCCTCCCCCGTTCCGCGCCCGCCGACGAGGTCCACGAAGCGTTCCTCGAGGCTCGCCCCGGCCCTAACCTCGTCGACGGTCCCGGCGGCGCGCAGGCGGCCGTCGGCGATGACCGCCACGTGGGTGCACATGCGTTGGACGAGGTCCATGACGTGGCTGGAGACCAGGACGGTGCCCCCGTGGTGGACGTAGTCCTGCAGGATGTCGCGGATGTTCGCGGCGGAGACGGGATCCACGGCCTCGAAGGGCTCGTCCAGCACCAACACACGCGGGGCGTGGATCATGGCGCAGGCGAGCGCGACCTTCTTGTGCATGCCGGCCGAATAGTCCACCACGAGCTTCGAACCGGCCTCCGTCAGGTCCATGACGCGCAGCAGGTCCTCGGTGCGGCGCTCGACCTCGTCGGCCGGCATGCCCCTCAGCCGCCCGGAGTACGTCACGAGCTGCCGGCCGGAGAGACGGTCGAAGAGCCGCACGCCGTCGGCCAGCACCCCCAGCAGGGACTTGGCCCTCAGGGGATCGCTCCACACGTCCACCCCGTGAACGGCCGCTGTGCCTGCGTCGGGCCGCAGCAGCCCCGTGAGCATCGAGAGCGTGGTGGTCTTGCCGGCGCCGTTGGGACCCACGAGGCCAAAGAAGGACCCCGTGGGCACGTCCAACCCGAACGGCGCCACGGCCACCTTGTCACCGAAGACCTTGGACAAGCCCCGCAGGCTCACGGCGGCGCGCGGATCGACGGAGGGGAAGGAGGACGGCCCGGCGGTCTTGTGGCCCGGGCCGTGAACGGGAGGAGTCGGCTGCGTCATGCCTCGATTCAACCGCGACGCGCGCGCCGAGTGAAGGGCGCAGCCATCGACTCATCCCCGAGACCAGGCAAGATCATCCGCCAGGACGACCCGTGAAAATAACGATCAGAAGAGGGCCGCGGCCAGGCGTCCGCGGGCGGCGACGACGCGCGGGTCCTGCTGGCCCACCACGCCGAAGAGCTCCACGAGGTGCGCGCGGGCGCTCTCCCGCTCGTCCCCGAAGTGCGTGCCGATGAAGCCCACGAGGCGGCGGAAGGCGTCCTCGACGTGCCCGCCCACGACGTCGAGGTCGGCCACGTCGATCTGGGCCGCCACGTCGTCGGGCGCGGAGGCCGCGGCCTGGCGCACCCGCGCGGCGTCGGCGCTGGCCACCCGGCCGAGCAGGCGGGCGCGATGAAGTCCGACGGCGGCCTCGTCGTCGCCCGGGTTCTGGCTCAGCGCCGCTTCGTAGATCGCCGCGGCCCCCTCGTAGTCGCCCGCGGCGACGAGCTCGTCCGCCTCCGGGAAACGCGCGGGCGGCTGCGCGGCGCCCTCGGGGTGGGAAAAGGGCGGGACCGTCCCGGCCATGCCCTGCTGCACGGCCACGCCGAGCAATTCCTGCAGCAGCGCGGAGATCTGGGCCCCGTCCACGGGGCCCACGAAGAGCGGCATGGGGCGGCCACCGAGCACGGCGAACACGGCGGGGATCTGCTGCACCTGCAGCGCCTGGGCGATGCGCGGCTGGGCATCCGGGTCCACGAGTCCGAGCACCACGCGGCCCTGCTCCGCGTCGATCGCGGAGACGAGCGAGGCCCGCAGCTCCGCTCCGCCCTGCACGCGTTCGTTGCTCACCGCGATGACCACCGGGACCCGGGTGCTCAGCTGCACCAGGTCCTGGAAGCTCGCCTCGTCCAGCTCGGTGCTCCAGCGCCCGATCGGGGCGGCCTCGGCCCCGGAGACGGGACCGGCCGCGCCTGGACCGCCGGCGGGCGCACCGCCCAGCGCGGAGAGGTCGACGGCGCCGCGGGCGTCGGCCGGGGCCGCCTGCTGCGCGGGGTGGCCGCCCGGCTGCGCGGTGCGGGAGGATGAAGAGGGGGTACCGGGAACGGGCGGGGTGGTCACAGGGACTCCTTCTGCAGAGACGAATGGGCGGTGCGCTACTTGAGCGCGGCGCCGCCCAGCACGAACGAGGCGCCGACGAGCCGGATCTTGGACCCCGCGCCCTCCTTGGGCACGTAGAAGAAGACCGGCATGCGGTACGTCAGGACAACGTCCTTGTCCGTGTCCTTCTTCCCCGTGAGTTTCTGGACCTGGCCCTCGAGGTCGATCTTGCCGTCCTTCTGCGGCGCGATCGTGTTGGTCGCCGTCACGTAGCCGGAGACGAAGCTGCCGCCCTGGGGCGCGGCGAGGGCGTGCGTCGCGCTGGCGTCGGCGTGGAAGGAGACGCGGAACTTGGCCTGCTGCTTGTCGGACTCGTTGGCCTTCCGGCTCGCCTCCAGCACGCCACGCAGCGCGGTGACGAAGTCGCTCGACTCGAACTTGTCGTTCCAGTCGCTCTTCGCGTCGTTCACCCACGTCCCGAAGCCATCCACGACCTCCTGCGGCGTGGCGACGAGGCCACTCTGGCCGGAGGGCTGCGTCACGACCTCCGGCGCGCCGAGCGCCACGCCGGGGAAGGCGACGCCGGGCACCATGGGCATGGCGTTGACGGTCTTGTAGTTGCTGCGCGCGTCCTGCTGCACGAGCGTGAGCAGCATGGGCTGCGTGGAGCTCTCGGCCTGCGTCAGCACCATGGTCACGCGCGGCCACTCGCTCGTGGTCGTCACCGCGGCGGCGCGGATGGGCTCCGCCGCGATGGCGGGGACCGGCGTCCCCGAGTACTTGACGCCCTTGGTGAGTGCGGCGTAGTACTCCGTGCGCAGCTGCAGGGCCGCCCCCCCGAAGCGGGAACCCAGATCGGCCGCCTTGCGGGACTTGTCCCCCTTGACCGCAGTCTCGGAGACCTGCTTGAGGATGCGATCCAGCTGGACCTGGCGCAGCACCGGCAGTGCCTGCTCGCCGCTGGGAGCAGCGGAGCCGCTCGGTGCCGGGGTGGCGGCCGCGCTGCCCGACGGCGTCTCGTCGGCGACCGCGGGCGTGGCCGGGATCGCGAGCCCGGCCACAGCGAGGACGGCTGCGCCGAATCGCACCGCGCGGCGGCGCATCCCGCCGCGGGCCTGAGGTTGAGCGCTCGTACGCTGCCGGGTTCCGGGGCGCTCATCGCGGCGCTCCCGCTCGGGTGTCGCGTCGCCGGTCCCTCCCCCGGCTCCGTTGCCGTCCTCGGCGTCCCCGCCGTCGGCGTCCCCGCCCTCGCTGTCCCCGTCGTCGGAGTCCTCGCCGTCGGAGTCCTCGCCGTCGGCGTCCTCCGAGGCTCCCTCGCGGTGCTCGGGGGTCTCCGCGGCGGCCTCGTCGGCCTCCGCCGCGCCGGCGTTGCCTTCATCGGCCCCGGACATCCAGGCATCCGCCTCGGGAGCGGGGGCCGCGGCGGCGTCCTCGCCGATGAGGCGGCCGTGGATCATGGTTTCGTCGGAGAGCCCGCCGGGCTCCTCCGTCCGTGCGGCGATGACGGAGGGGGCCAGCCCGGCCGGGTCCTCTGCGCCGCGCGGCGCGGAGGGAACCGCCGGCGTCACGACGGGCAGCTGCCCGGTCTCCGCGGCGAAGCGGGCCGCGCGGCGGGGGGAGGTGGCGATGTCCGCGGGACGGCGGGAACGGCGCCGCGGCCCGCTCACGAGCACCAACGCGCCGATCGCGGCCACGACCACGCCACCGATGAGCCACGGCAGGGCGGCGCGCCACTTGGCCGCGGGCTGGGCGTCGGGGTTGGCCCACGTCATCGAGAGGTCGATGGGGGCCGCGGCCTTGCCGTCGGCCGCGAGCATGAGCGTCCACGAGCCCTGGGAGGGAACGGTCCAGCCGGCCTGCCAGTCGCCGCTGTGCTCCTCCTCGCTGATCCAGAGATCTGAGCCGCGCGGGTCCGGTGTGGTGGCGACACCGGAGCGGTGCGTCAGCGCGAAGGCGTGGTTGGCCCGGTCCACGCCGGAGATCTCGTTGACGGCGGCGTCCGCGACCCACGCGTTGACGTCGTCCTCGCGCCCCACGACGGCCACGAAGTCTCCCGTGGCGTGCACCGTGACGCGGGCGTCGCCCGCGGTCTCGTTGCGCACCTCCTGCGTAATCAGCGTGACCGGTGCGGCCGCCTGCCCCGCCGGGGTGCTCGCCGTGAGCGTGGCCTCCGGGGAGAGGAAGGTCAGCTTGCCCACACCCAGAACCACGGCCACGAGGCCGAGAGCAAAGAGGACGATGGCAACGATGCGGCGCACTGGTGATCCTTGAGGGGTCGATTTCGCTGGCGTCGCGCGCCCACGGGACGTGCGCACGGAACGGCGCCATCCTATCGAGGGCACCTGTGTCGATCCTGACAACGCGCCCGCTCCCGCTAATGTGAGGCGCATGACCTCCGACCCGGCCCCGCCGGAGCCCCCAGAGCCCCCGCGCCCGCCCCACGTCGCTTCCGCCGACGCCGCCGACGCCGCCAGACACGCCGGACAGGCCCGCAAGCCGGGCGTGCCCGCACACGCTGACGGCGACCCTGGCGCCGGAGGGGAGCCGGCGGCGTCTGGCACCGAGACGACTCGGCCGACGACGCGGCACGCGCCGCGCTGGATCGCCCGGCTCCTGCGCCCCACGGCCCAGGAGGCCGGGCCCGAGGCCGAGGCGGAGGCGACCGTGGAGGGGCTCGCGTTGCGGCCCGTGCGCATCGGCTTCGGCCTGGCGATCGGCGCGGCCATCGCCGTACTGCTGTGGATCGTCCTGGCCGACCTGACGCAGCTGATGCTATGGATCTCCGTGGCCCTGTTCATCGCGCTCGGACTTGATCCCATCGTGCGCTTCTTCGAGGCGCGCGGCTGGCCGCGGGCCGGCGGCGTCGCCGTCGTCATCGTGCTGCTGCTGGCCGCGGTGGGTGCCTTCCTCGGAACCCTCATCCCGGCCCTCGTGACCCAGATCAGCCAGCTCGTGACGCGGCTGCCCGTCATCGTGCAGGCCGTGCAGGACAACGGGACGGTCAAGGAGCTGGACGCGCAGTTCCACTTCATCCAGGCCGCGGAGGACCAACTCGACAAATTCACCAAGGACGCCTCCGCGGTGGGCGGGCTCTTCTCCGGCGTCCTCGGCGCCGGAACCGTGCTGGGGCAGTTCGCGTTCGGCGTGCTGATCGTCCTGGTGCTGGCGATCTATTTCCTGGTCTCGCTCCCGGCCCTCAAGCGCTTCGTGTACTCGCTCACGCCGCGCTCCAGCCGCCCCCGCACGCGTCGGCTCGGCGAGACGATCACGCGCAGCGTCGGCAACTACGTCATGGGCCAGGCCACGGTGGCCGTGCTCAACGCGCTCGTGGCCTTCGTCGTCATGACCATCCTGCAGGTGCCGTACTCGGCGCTGCTGGCGCTCTGCGTCGTGGTGCTCGCCTTCATCCCGCTCGTCGGCGGTGTCATCGCGGGCGTGCTCGTGACGGTCGTGACCCTCTTCAGCGGGGGGTGGCAGCACGCGCTGATCTACGCGATCCTCTACTTCGCCTACCTGCAGCTCGAGGCCTACCTGATCTCCCCCAAGGTCATGTCGAAGGCCGTCAAGGTGCCCGGCGCCGTAGCCGTCATCGCGGTCATCGCCGGAGGAACGCTGCTCGGCGTCGCCGGGGCGCTCATGGCGATCCCCGTCGCCGCCGCTGTCATGCTGCTCGTCAACGAGATCTGGGTGAAGCGGCAGGACGCCAGGTAGGCGCGACCCCGGCTCACCCCTCCGCCATGGCCACCGGGCCGGTGACCCCGTGCGGCAGCCGCGGCGCGGCCTCGCCCAGCACGGCGTCGACGATCTCCTGGTGCACGCGGCGCACGTACTTCTCCCCCACCCACAGGTGCTTGGCCCCCTCGACGGGGACCAGGCGCGCGGCGCGGATCGCGGCGAAACGCTCGGCGGCCTCGGACGGGCGCAGGTAGTCGTCGAACTCCGGCACCAGGACCGTGAGCGGCAGCCCGCTCGCGTCCCACGCGGCGAGGTCGGCGTCGTCGGCCCGGTGCAACGGGGGCGAGAGCAGCACGGCGCCCTCGATCTGGCCGGCGACGGGCGCGTGCGGCCCGTACTTGAGCGTGAGCTCGGTGCCGAAGCTCCATCCCACGAGCCACGGGCGCGGCAGGCCGCGCTCGCGCACCAGGTCCAGGGCCGCGAGCACGTCCGCCCGCTCTCCGATGCCCTCCGCGAAGGAACCCTCCGAGGTTCCGCGCGGCGAGGAGGTGCCGCGCGTGTTGAAGCGCAGCACGGCCAGGCCCGCCAGCTCGGGCAGGCGCCAGGCCGCCTTGCGGTAGACGTGGGAATCCATGAAGCCGCCGTGCGTGGGCAGGGGGTGCAGCGTCACGAGCGTGGCGCGCGGCGCGCCGTGGGCAGGGAGCGCCAGCTCGCCCACGAGCCGCAGCCCGTCCTCGGTGTGCAGCTCGATCTCCTCGCGCGCCGCCGGCAGGACGGTGTTGGCGCGCAGCTCGACGGGTTCGCGCTGCAGGCGGTATCGGGGCCGGAGCGGAGCGGCGACGGCCGCGGCGGGGGTGCTGGAGTTGACTGGCGTGCTCACCCGGCCATCCTAGGTGCCCGACGCCGCGGGGTCGGGTGCCGCCGTCGGGTCCCCGCCCCGCCGGGGCGGGCGGGTGCGCGTCAGCGCCGGGCGGCGTGATGGTTCCAGCAGCGCTCGTGCCAGTGGCGGCGGTCCGCCTCCTGCTGGGCGTCCGTGCGGGGCCCGTCCGCGCGCCAGGCCACCACGTGGCTCACGCCCGGCGCGATCCGCTGGTGGCAGCCCGGGCAGGTGTAGTCCTTCAGCGCGCCGTAGGACGGGATGACCCGCACGTGCCACGCGCCGTCGGAGAAGTCCTGCTGGGTCGAGACCCCGTGGTGACGCCAGCCTCCGTCCGGGGACAGCTCCCACGTCCTCGAAGCCACCGGCCGGCCCGTGCCACGCGAACGCTTGGCCGAGGAGCGGGGACGGTTGGAACGGGGCATGGGTCCATTCTTCCACCGGCGCGCCGGTACAATTGACCGGGTGCGTTTGGTGATCGCGAAGTGCTCCGTCGACTACGAGGGGCGTCTGCGCGCCCACCTGCCCCCGGCCAAGCGGCTGCTCATGGTGAAGGCGGACGGCTCGGTGCTCATCCATTCCGACGGCGGCTCCTACAAGCCTCTCAACTGGATGAGCCCGCCCGCCACGATGCACACCAAGGCCGCCACCGACGAGGAGCGCGCCGAGGGCATCGTCGAGGTGTGGCACGTGCAGCACGCCAAGAGCGACGACCGCCTCACGATCCGCATCACCGAGAAGATTTCCGACACCGCCCACGAGCTGGGCGTGGATCCCGGACTCATCAAGGACGGCGTCGAGGCGGACCTGCAGCGCCTGCTGGCCGAGCAGATCCACCTGCTGGGACAGGGCTCCACGCTGGTGCGCCGCGAGTACATGACGGCGATCGGCCCCGTGGACATCCTGGCCCGCGACGGCGCCAACCACACCGTGGCCGTGGAGCTCAAGCGTCGCGGCGACATCGACGGCGTGGAGCAGCTCACGCGCTACCTCGAGCTCATGAACCGCGACCCCCTGCTGGCGCCCGTGCGCGGCGTCTTCGCCGCGCAGCAGATCAAGCCGCAGGCGCGCACCCTCGCGGAGGACCGTGGCATCCAGTGCCTCGTGCTCGACTACGACGCGATGCGCGGCGTCGACGACGCCGAGTCGCGGCTCTTCTGATGTTCCTCCCCGGCGCCGCAGCCCGCGCCTGCCTGCCCGACGGCGGCGGCTCGCCGGATGCGGACGGGCCGGCTTCCGGCTGGGCGGTCTTCCCCGGGGCCGACGGTGCCGAGCTCGCCTTCCGCGTGGAGGGCTACGAGTTCCCCGACACCACGGACGCGCAGAACCCCGATTCCCAATGGCTCGTGATCCATGCCCGGCTGCGCTCCCCCGGCGGGGCGTCTGCGGAGTTCACCGACCCGTGCCTGCGCCTGGCCGAGGCCCGTGCCCTGGCCTCGTGGCTGTTCGCCCTGGCGTGCGCCCCGAACGGCGGCCTGCCCGCGGACGGCTCCACCTTCCTCGGCTTCGCCGAGCCGCTCCTGGCCCTCGGCCTGCGGGACGTCCTGGAGGACGAGGTGCTGCTCGGCGTCATCTGCCCGGATCCGGACGAGGAGCCCCGGCTGCCGGCGGGGTGGCCCGAGCCGCTCGAATGCGCCATCCCCCGGGCCGGGCTCCTGGAGGCGGCCCGCCTGATCTCCGCGCAGCTGGACGCCCTGCCTCCCCGCCGCTGATCTTGCCCCCGCGGACGCCCCGGCCGGGTACGCAGGAGCCGGGGTTTCGGGTGGCCGACCGAGCGCTCCGCGGGAAGAAAAGGAAAGGGCCCCAAGGCTTCCCTGCGGAAGCCTCGGGGCCCTTTTCGGCCTACGGCGCCTGTCGCCAGGTGCCCACTCCGGCCACGGGGCCGGCCTCGAGCCAGGAGGAAAGACCCGTGTAGGCCTCGTATCCCATGCCAAGCCTCAGCGGCCCCAGCTCGGAGTCCAGCTCGACGACGATCGCCCCGGAGGGGATGCGTCCCAGCTCGGACGCGTCCGGCTGGTGCCAGCCCCGCAGCGTGAGCGCCGTGCGCTCGAAGCGGTGAGCCGGGATGGGCGTGAGGGAGAGCCAGCGCAGGAAGTCCAGCCGGTGGTCGCCGTAGCGACACACGCCGGATGTCCAGCGGCCCTCCCCCACGCGCAGCGAGGCATCGAAGGTGCCGAGGGTGCGCCGCAATTGCGAGCGGCGCACCCCCAGCAGCACGAGCACCATCAGTGCGATGACGACGAGCGTCAGCACGCACCAGAGGAGAATCGCGGAATCGTCCAAGACGCCCCCGGCTACCAGCGCCTCAGGCCGCGTCGACGACGGTGGCGTCGTCGGCCACGATGGTGACGCGGTTGTTCTCGACCGAGAAGAACCCGCCGTCGGCCTTGATGTGGACGCGGGGGCCCTCGAGGGGCTCCACCTCCACGCGGCCGGCGGCCAGCAGGGCGATCACGGGGGTGTGACCCGGCAGCACGCCGATGTCACCGTTGACCGTGAACGCGTTCACGCGGCGCGCCGCACCGGACCACACGGCGTGGTCCGCTGCGACGACCTCGACGTCCAGCTGCGCCATGATCAGGCCGTGGCCTTCTGGATCTCGGCCCACTGACGCTCGACGTCGTCCAGGCCACCCACGTTGAAGAAGGCCTGCTCGGCGATGTGGTCGAGCTCGCCGTCCGCGATCGCCTTGAAGCCCTCGATGGTGTCCTTGATGGAGACCGTGGAGCCCTCGACGCCCGTGAACTGCTTGGCGGTGTAGGTGTTCTGCGAGAGGAACTGCTGGATGCGACGAGCGCGGGCCACGACGATCTTGTCCTCCTCGGAGAGCTCATCGACGCCGAGGATGGCGATGATGTCCTGCAGCTCCTTGTTCTTCTGGAGGATCTGCTTGACGCGGACGGCCGTGTCGTAGTGATCCTGACCCACGTACTGCGGGTCCAGAATGCGGGAGGTGGAGGTCAGCGGGTCCACGGCCGGGTACAGGCCGCGCGAGGCGATCTCACGGGAGAGCTCGGTCGTGGCGTCCAGGTGCGCGAACGTCGTGGCCGGGGCCGGGTCGGTGTAGTCATCGGCCGGCACGTAGATGGCCTGCATCGACGTGATGGAGTGACCGCGCGTCGAGGTGATGCGCTCCTGCAGGAGGCCCATCTCGTCGGCCAGGTTCGGCTGGTAGCCCACGGCGGAGGGCATGCGACCCAGCAGCGTGGAGACCTCGGAACCGGCCTGCGTGAAGCGGAAGATGTTGTCGATGAAGAGCAGCACGTCCTGGTTCTGCACATCGCGGAAGTACTCCGCCATGGTCAGGCCGGACAGGGCCACGCGCAGGCGCGTTCCCGGCGGCTCGTCCATCTGGCCGAACACCAAGGCGGTGTCCTTCAGCACACCGGCCTCTTCCATCTCGACCCAGAGGTCGTTGCCCTCACGGGTGCGCTCGCCCACGCCGGCGAACACGGAGGTACCACCGAAGTTGCGCGCAACACGGGTGATCATCTCCTGGATGAGCACGGTCTTGCCCACGCCGGCGCCGCCGAACAGGCCGATCTTGCCGCCCTTGATGTACGGGGTCAGCAGGTCGATGACCTTGATGCCGGTCTCCAGCATCTCCGTGGAGCCCTCGAGCTCGGAGAAGTGCGGGGGCTTGCGGTGGATGGGCCAGCGCTCCGAGGCCTGGATCTGGTCGTTCGGCACGTCCAGGGCGTCGCCGAGCACGTTGAAGATGTGACCCTTCACACCGTCGCCCACGGGCACGGAGATGGGGGCACCCAGGTCCTGCACGGTGGCGCCGCGGACGAGGCCGTCCGTGGTCTGCAGGGAGATGGCGCGGACCAGGTTGTCACCGAGGTGCTGGCTGGTCTCGAAGGTGATGGTGCGCGTCTGGCCGGCGAGGGTGACCTCGGTGGTCAGGGCGTTGTAGATCGCCGGGATCGCGTCCGCGGGGAACTCGACGTCGACGACCGGGCCGATGACGCGGGCGATGCGGCCGGTGGCACCCGGCACGGCGGTCGTCCCCGCTTCAGTCATTTGAGCAGTCATGTCTCTCACTTCACTTTGGAGTGGCTTGCGTAGTCTTCGATGGATCGATCAGGCGCTGAGCGAATCGGCGCCGGCCACGATCTCGGTGAGCTCCTGCGTGATCTCCGCCTGGCGGGCGTTGTTGCGCAGTCGCGTGTACTTCTTGATGAGCTCGCTGGCGTTGTCGCCCGCGGTCTTCATGGCACGCTGACGCGCGGCCAGCTCGGAGGCAGCAGCCTGCAGCAGCGCCGCGAACACGCGCGAGTCGATGTAGCGGGGAAGCAGGCCGTCCAGCACCTGCTCCGGCTCCGGCTCGTACTCGTACAGCGGCAGGATGTCGGTGGTCGACTCGGTGACCTTCTCCTCCACAACCTCGAGCGGCAGCAGCCTCACGACGGTCGGCTCCTGGAGCACCATCGACTTGAACTGCGTGTACACGAGATGGATCTCGTCCACGCCGCCCTCGGCGGTCTCGGCGTTGAAGGCCTCGAGAACGGCCGCGCCGATCTCCTTGGCGGTCTCGAACAGCGGCTCGTCGGTCCGCCCGGTCCACACGCGCTTGTACTCACGCCCGCGGAACTCGAAGTACGCCTCGGCCTTGCGGCCGTAGAGGTACACATCCGCCTCCTTGCCCTCGGCGGCGAGCTTCGCGAGAAGCTCCTCCGCCTGCTTGAGGACGCTGGACGAGTACGAGCCGGCCAGGCCGCGGTCCGACGTGCAGATGACGACGGCGGAGCGGGTGGCGGTCTCGGCCTCACGGGTCAGCGGATGGTCGAGCTCGGACTGAGAGGCGACGGCGGAGACGGCGCGGGTGATCGCCTTGGCGTACGGCAGCGACGCGGCCACGCGGGCGCGGGCCTTGCCGATGCGGGACGTCGCGATGAGCTCCATCGCCTTGAAGATCTTCTGCATCGACGCCGTCGAGCTGATCTTCTGGCGGTAAACCCGGATCTGGGCTCCCATGGGTGTCCTTTCCTCCCCCGGTCGGGCGGGCGGGGTCTCCCCCACCCGCCCTCACGGGAAGCGGGTCAGCGCTTCTGAGTGACGATCTGCTCCTGGGCCACCTTCTCGGCGTCCAGGGCATCGTGCTCCTCGTGGCCGGCGGCAACCAGGTGGTTGTCGCCCTCACCGAAGAAGCCCGGCTTGAAGTCGGCGATGGCGGCCTCCATGGCAGCCAAGGTGTCGTCCTCGAGCTTGCCCGTCTCGGCGATGGTGGTCAGCACCGAGGTGCGGCGACGCAGGGCGTCCAGGAAGTCGCGCTCGAAGCGCAGCACGTCCTCGACCGGCACGTCGTCCAGGTGACCGTTGGTGCCGGCCCAGATGGACACGACCTGCTCGGCGACCGGGTACGGCTGGTACTGGCCCTGCTTGAGCAGCTCCATGAGGCGCGCGCCACGGGTCAGCTGCTGCTTGGAGGCGGCATCCAGGTCCGAGGCGAACATGGCGAAGGCCGCCATGTCGCGGTACTGCGCCAGCGAGAGCTTCAGCGTGCCGGAGACCTTCTTCATGGCCTTGACCTGAGCGGCGCCACCCACGCGGGAGACGGACACGCCCACGTCCACCGCGGGACGCTGGTTGGCGTTGAAGAGGTCAGACTGCAGGAAGATCTGGCCGTCGGTGATGGAGATGACGTTGGTCGGGATGAACGCCGAGACGTCGTTGGCCTTCGTCTCGATGATCGGCAGACCCGTCATGGAGCCGGCGCCCATCTCGTCGGAGAGCTTGGCGCACCTCTCCAGCAGGCGGGAGTGCAGGTAGAAGACGTCGCCCGGGTAGGCCTCGCGCCCCGGGGGGCGGCGCAGGAGAAGGGACACGGAGCGGTAGGCCTCGGCCTGCTTCGAGAGATCGTCGAAGATGATGAGGACGTGCTTGCCGCCGTACATCCAGTGCTGGCCGATCGCCGAGCCGGCGTAGGGGGCCAGGTACTTGAAGCCCGCCGCGTCCGAGGCCGGGGAGGCCACGATCGTGGTGTACTCCATGGCGCCGTGGTCCTCGAGGGTCTGGCGCACGGACGCGATCGTGGAGGCCTTCTGGCCGATCGCGACGTAGATGCAACGCACCTGCTTGGTGACGTCGCCCGTGGCCCAGTTGTCCTTCTGGTTCAGGATGGCGTCGATCGCGATGGCGGTCTTGCCGGTCTGACGGTCGCCGATGATGAGCTGGCGCTGGCCGCGCCCGATCGGGATCATCGCGTCGATGGCCTTGAGGCCGGTCTGCAGCGGCTCGCCAACGGACTGGCGCTGCGTGACGGTGGGGGCCTGGAGTTCGAGGGCACGGCGGCCCTCTGGCACGATCTCGCCCTTGTCGTCGATCGGCTGGCCCAGGGGGTCGACCACGCGGCCGAGGAAGTTGTCACCGACGGGGACGGAAAGGATCTCGCCCGTGCGGTGGACCTCCTGGCCCTCCTCGATGCCGTAGTAGTCACCGAGGACGACGACGCCGATCTCACGGCGGTCGAGGTTCTGGGCCAGGCCCAGGGTGCCGTCCTCGAAGCGAACCAGCTCGTTGGCCATGACCGAGGGGAGCCCCTCGACATGGGCAATGCCGTCGGCAGCCGAGACGACGTGCCCGACCTCAACTCGCTGCGCCGCGTCCGGTTCGTAGGACTTGGCGAAGTCGTTGAGGGCGTTGCGGACGTCGTCGGCGTTGATGGTCAGATCGGCCATCTGCGGTCCCTGCTCTCTTGGGTTCATCCGGCCGGGGCTTGCATCCCGACCGCGTTGTTCAGTCTTGTTGTCGTGCGCCGTAGAGGGCTTCAGCCGACCAGGCGGCGGCGAAGTTCGGACAGGCGGCTGGCCGCGGTGGCATCCACCACGTCGTCGCCCACCTCGATGCGCAGGCCCCCCACGAGGGAGGCGTCCTGCACCACGTTCAGGCGAAGGTCGCGGCCGTAGAGGGAGTTGAGGCCCTGCTCCAGCCGGCGGTGCTGCTCATCCGTCAACGGACGGGTGACGCTCACGGTGGCGATCCACCGCCGCTGGCGCTTGGCCACGAGCTGCACGAAGCGCTCCACCAGGGCGGTGGGGCGCAAACCGCGCGGAGACGTGATGGCCTGGGCGATCAGCGAGCGAGCCACATCGGACGCACCGGGGACCAGCTTCTCCGCGAGCGCCACCTTGGAGGCGAGCGATGCGGAGCGATCCTCGAGGGCCCACTGCAGATCGTGATGGGCCGCGACGGCGTCGGTGAAGCCGAGCAGCTGCGCCTGCAGATCGTCGAGGCCCTGGGAACCGGAGCGCTCGGCGACCGCGACGGCGGCCGTTGCTGCCAGTTCCTCGAGCGTGTCGCCCAGGTCCCGCTCGCTGCTCCAGCGCTCGGCGGCGAGGGAGGAGGCGACGCGCAGGGCGTTCTCCGAGACCTTGCCGGCGAGAAGCTGCTTCACGAGCTCCGCCTTGGCCTCGGCCGGCCGCGAGGGGTCGGTCAAGGCCCGGCGGAGGGCGGCGTTGTCATCGAGCGCGCCGAGGACGGAGAAGAGCTCGCGGGACAGGTTCAGGTCCGCCCCGGCCAGCATCGGCTCCAGCTCGGTCAGAGCTCGATCGCGTGACTCACTCGTCGTTGCTGCCATTACTTCGCCGCACCCGCCTGCTGGGACTCGAGGTCGGCGAGGAAGCGGTCGACCACGCGCGCCGAGCGGGCGTCGTCGTCCAGGGCCTCGCCCACGATCTTGCCGGCGAGCGAGGTGGCGAGGGTGCCGACCTCGGTGCGCAGCGAGGCCTGGGCCGCGGTGCGCTCGGCCGCGATCGCCACCTGAGCCTGCTCGGTGATGCGAGCGGACTCGGCGGCGGCCTTGGCCTTGAGCTCCGCGAGGATCTCGGCGCCCTCGGAGCGTGCCTCCTCGCGGATGCGGTTGGCCTCGGTGCGAGCGTCGGCCAGCTGCTGCTTGTACTCCTCGAGAGCGGCGTTGGCCTCGGCCTGCGCGGCCTCGGCCTTCTCGATGCCACCTTCGATCGCGGCGGAGCGCTCCTCGAAGGTCTTCTCGAACATCGGCACGGCGACCTTGCTGACAATGAACAGCAGGATCAGGAAACCGACGAGGGTGACCAGCACCTCCCACCAGTTCGGCATCAGGGGATTAGCCCCCTCAGCGGATGCCAGGATGACTGCCTTGTCCATGTTTCACCCGTCTTTCTCTACGTAAGTGTGGAAACAGAGGAAGGGTCGAGATGACCCTCCGATCACTTCCAGACGAAGGCGAACACGAGGCCGAGGATCGCGAGCGCCTCGGTGAAGGCCAGACCCATGAAGGCCAGCGGCTGCAGGACGCGCTGGGCCTCGGGCTGACGGGCGACGCCCTGGATGAAGGCGGCGAAGACGAGACCAACGCCGATGCCACCGCCGATGGCGGAGAGACCGTAACCGATGGCGTTAAGGGAACCGGAGATCTGCATTGTTTTCCTTTCACGATGCCGACGGCGCTGCTGCCGTCGACAGGGCGGGTGATGTACCCCTCGAGAACGAGGGGGACGATGAGGGGGTCAGTGGGCGTCCGAGACGGAACCCTGGATGTACACCGCGGTCAGCAGGGTGAAGACGTAGGCCTGCAGGACCTGGATGAAGATCTCGAACAGGAACATGGCCAGGCCGCCCACGAAGATGAGCGAGCCGAGCGGGTAGCCCCACCACTCACCGAGACCGGTGAACATGAAGTGCATGGCGGAGGCGGTCAGCGCGATGATCATGTGACCGGAGAGCATGGTCGCGAAGAGACGCAGGGAGTGCGTCATGGGGCGGACCAGGAAGGTGGAGACGATCTCGATGATGACGACCGGGACGATGAAGGCCTTCGGCACACCGGACGGGACCACGGCGACCTTGAAGTACTTGATGCCGTGGGTCTTGAAGCCCAGGTAGATCCAGTACACGTACACGATGCCGGCCAAGGCGTACGCCGTGCCGACGTGCGAGGTGGTCGGCAGCTGCAGGAAGGGGATGGACCCCATCAGGTTGTTCAGCAGGATGAACGCCAGCAGTGCGGTGAGCAGCGGTGTGTACTTGCGGAACTCCTTCTCGCCGAGCATGTCGCGGCCGATGGAGTTGCGGGCGAAGCTGTAGACCGATTCGCCGAGGAACTGGAACTTGCCCGGCACCAGCGAGCGCTTGCGCGCGGCGGCCACGAAGAACCAGGCGATGAGGACCACCGAGAGGAGAACCAGCAGCATCTGCTTGCCGAAGCCGGTGCCGTATTCGGCACCCCACGGCAGGATCTCGGGAAGGTGAAGGTCCGAGATCTGCGGAGGCGTGAAGCCTTCGCCCTCGGCGGCGGCGGGAAGCGCAAGCGCGATCAACGCTTTTCCTCTCTGCTGTCGGGTGACGACACACACGGGAGGGTAGGCCGCACCCGCGCGGTGAAAAATCCTTGGGTCATGAAGTTGTGCTGTCCTGCTGGGATCGTCGATGGTCCACGAGGTGGCGCCACGCGAGGTAGGCGCCGACCGCTGCCCCGAGGCCGAGACCAAGGAAAACGATCCAGGGCGTGTGCAAAAGCAGACCCAGGAGGAATCCTACCAAACCGAGGGTGATGGCCCCCGACAGGATGTAGGTGATGTATTCGCGGACCGGATGGTCCACGATCTCCTCCTGCCAATTGCGTCCCTGCTCGCTCATGTTCCGCTCCCTCGCTGCTCGTCGGCCCCACCGTGGGCGGGTTCCGGGTCGTCGAAGACGCGCAGACGCATCCGCGAGAAGCGGTACATCTCCACGCCCTGCCACACGATGAGCGCCACGACGGCGCCCGCGGTGGCCCAGGCCCTGTCGAACCACGAGGGATCGGTGGGGACCAGGAGGAAGGCACCGAAGCCGATCACCTTCACGAGGTAGGTCAGAGCGAAGGCGCCCATGAGCGCCTTGGGGGCCAGGTGCCCCACGAAGTGACCCACCACGAGCGAGATGGCGAAGAACAGCACCACGACGCCGGCCGCCGCGAGGGCGGAGACGACGCCGGGGGTGCCGGCCGCGGCCAGGCCGATCAGCGCGGTCACGAGGGCAGCGGGCACGGTGAAGGCGAGGCACCAGGACAGGATGCCCAGCCACGGGGTGGACGGCGCATCGCTCACGGCAGCACCCTGGGGTGCGGGCGTGGGCTGGGCCATGAGGTCCTCCGTGACGGGTATGCGGCGACAGACGTCGCACAGTGTCCTATTCTACCCGTTGTCGAACTCGATCCCCAAGCCCGGGGGGACGTTACCTTCCGCGCCGTTCCATGGCGATGCTCCTGGCCCGCGCGATGGAACGCAGGGCCAGCCGGCGGCTGACCCAGGGGTGCACCGTCAGCACGGCGGCGCCCAGCAGCAGCACGGCCCAGATGGGCAGCAGGATCGCCGCCGGGACGCGGTTCAGGGCCACGGTGCCGAAGGCGACGAGCGCGCTCCACAGGTAGAGCAGCAGGACGGCGCCGCGATGGGTGTAGCCGCCGTCGACCAGCTTGTGGTGCAGATGACCGCGGTCCGCGCTGAAGGGGGACTTGCCGCGCGCGGTGCGGCGGATGACGGAAAGCACCAGGTCCAGCACCGGCAGCAGGATCACCGCGAGCGGCAGCATGATGGGCATGTAGGCCGGCACGTTGCGGAAGCGGAAGCGGTCCAGCGCCTGGATGTCGGTGGTGACCACGATGGCGGCAACGGACATGACGAGCCCGATGACCATGGCCCCCGTCTCCCCCATGAAGATCTTGGCCGGGTTGAAGTTGTGGACGAGGAAGCCGAGGGAGGAGCCCAGGAGGACCGCCATGAGCAGGGCGCCCAGGTTGGAGTGGTCGTACTGGTTCACGTCCCGCGCCAGCATGTAGCAGTACAGGAAGAAGGCGCTGGAGCCGATCGCGGCGATGCCCGCAGCGAGCCCGTCCAGCCCGTCGACGAAGTTGATGGCGTTCATGGTCAGCACCATGAGGAAGACCGCGATGACCACCTGCCAGGCGGGGTGGGAGATGTGCCACCAGCCCACGGGGAGCACCTCAAGGCGCACCCCGGAGGCGGCCATGATGAGGGCGGCGGCGAGCTGACCGGCGAGCTTGACGTACCAGCGCAGATCGAAGAGGTCGTCCGCCACGCCGATCACGAGGATCAACAGGGCCGCGAGGCACAGGCCCAGGATGACGTCGGGGCGCGTGAAGACCCCGGCGAGGAACGAGGAGCGGCTCGCCAGCCCCAGGCCGGCGAGAAGCCCGGCGATCATGGCCACGCCTCCCAGCTTGGGGATGTGCGCGCTGTGCATGTCCCGCGAGCGAAGCGGGATGTCCGCCATGGTGCGCTGGCCCAGCGCGCGCAGCGCCGGGGTCAGCGCCGCAGCCACCGCGAACGCGACGGCGGCGATGAGGAGGTAGGTCCTCATGCGTCGGCGCCGCCGGGCGCGGAGCCGACGATGTCGGGGTCCACCGCGCGCAGCTCCTGGAGCGAGAGCGCGCCGAGGCGGCGGATGAGCGGGGGCGTGGCCGTGTAGTCCACGATGGTGCTGGGCGTCGGTGCCGTTCCGGCCACCGGGCGCGCCCCGTCCTCCAGGTACACGGCCACGGACTCGCCCAGCTGTTCGAGAGCGTCGGCGGCGGTCGGCCCCGTGGGAACCCCCGTGCGGTTGGCGGAGGAGACGGCCAGCGGGCCGGTCGCGTCCAGCAGATCGCGGGCCACGGCGTCGTCCGGTATGCGCAGCGCCACGGTGCCCTTGGTCTCCCCCAGGTCCCAGGTCAGCGACGGCTGGGCGTGCAGGATGAGCGTCAGCGCGCCGGGCCAGAAGCGCTCGGCCAAGGCCCTGGCGCCGGCCGGGACGTCGCTCGCGAGGCCGTCCATCGTGGCAGGCCGCGGGATGAGCACGGGCGGGGGCATCTGCCGGCCGCGGCCCTTGGCGGCGAGCAGCGTCGCGACAGCCCGCGGCGAGAAGGCGTCCGCACCGATGCCGTAGACGGTGTCGGTGGGAAGGACCACGCAGTTCTGCGCCGAGATCGCCTCCCTCGCCGCGGCGAGCCCGCGGGAGCGTTCGGAAGGATCTTGGCAGTCAAACGTCTCGGTCACGGGCGTCATTCTCCCACGCCGGCCCGGGAGCCCCGGCCAGCGCCCGCTTCAGCGCGCCGCGCCACGGCATAGCGCTCGCGGCCCGCCAGGTCCCTGTGCACGACGGCGTTGACCCACCCGGGTGCCGACAGGAGACCCAGCACGGCCTCGCCCTGGGTTTCGTCGTGCTCCATGACGAACAGGCCGCCGGGCTTCAGCAGCCGCGCGGCGCGGGCGGCCAGTGCGCGGGGGAAGTCCATGCCGTCCGCGCCCCCGCCGTAGAGGGCCGTGGCCGGATCGTACCGCCCGACCTCTGGGTCGGCGTGCTCGCGGGGCGGCACGTACGGGGGGTTGGAGACCACGACGTCCACGGCGCCCTCGAGGCCCTCCGGCAACGCGAGCGCGTCGCCCAGGTGCAGCGTGACCTCCGTGCCCGCCAGGTTGCGAGCGGCGTAGGTGTGGGCCGCCCGCTCGATCTCCACCGCGTGCACCACGGCGCCCGGCACCTCGTGCGCCACGCTCGCGGCGATGGCGCCCGAGCCGGTGCAGAGGTCCAGGACGAGGGGGGCGGCCCCGGCCGCGACGAGGCGCGCGGCCTCGTCGATGGCGGCCTGCGCCACGAGCTCCGTCTCCGGCCTTGGCACGAAGACCCCCGGCCCCACCGCGAGGCTCAACGCCCGGAAGGGGGCCGAGCCCGTGAGGTGCTGCAACGGGACGCGCGCCGCGCGGCGCGCCACGAGCTCGGCGTAGCCGGCCGGAACCGGCGAGCCCATGAGCGCCGAGACCGCGACGCGACCGCGGTCCTCGCCGAGCAGGTGCCCGGCCAGGAGCTCGGCGTCGGCGCGGGGAGATGCGATCCCGCTCGCCGAGAGCACGCGCGCGGCCGCGCGCAGGGCCTCGCGCAGCTCGCGCGCCGTGGCCAGCTCCGCCGCGGCCTCCCCGGCACCCGGCGGCGTCGGGGGCTGATGGGCGTCGAGGGTCGAGGGCACGGGGGGCAGACCGAGGAACCGACCCGGCACGGCTCAGCCCTCGCCGAGGGCGGAGAGGCGGGCCTCCTCGTCCATGCGGACGCAGGAGTCGATGACGGGCTGGAGCTCCCCGTTCATGACGGCGTCCAGGTTGTAGGCCTTGTAACCAGTGCGGTGGTCCGCGATCCGGTTCTCCGGGAAGTTGTAGGTGCGGATGCGCTCGGAACGGTCCATGGTGCGCACCTGGGAGTGCCTGGCGTCCGCGTTCTCCGCGTCGATCTGCTCCTGCTGGTGGGCCAGAAGGCGCGAGCGTAGCACGCGCATGGCGGCCTCGCGGTTCTGCAGCTGGGACTTCTCGTTCTGCATCGCCACGACGATGCCCGTGGGCAGGTGGGTGATGCGCACGGCCGAGTCGGTCGTGTTCACGCTCTGGCCGCCGGGGCCGGAGGAGCGGTAGACGTCGATCTTGAGGTCGTTCTGGCTGATCTCGATCTCCTCCGGCTCGTCCACCTCGGGGAAGACGAGGACACCTGCGGCGGAGGTATGGATGCGCCCCTGCGACTCCGTGACGGGGACGCGCTGCACGCGGTGGACGCCGCCCTCGAACTTCAGCGCCGCGTAGACGCCCTCGGCGGGATCGCCTCCCTTGCCCTTGATGGCGATCTGGGCGTCCTTGTAGCCGCCCAGATCCGAGTCGGTGGAGGAGATGAACTCCACCTTCCATCCGCGCGCCTCGGCGTAGCGGGTGTACATGCGCAGCAGATCGGCGGCGAAGAGGGCCGCCTCCTCGCCGCCCTCCCCGCCCTTGACCTCCAGGATGGCGTCGCGGCCGTCATTGGGATCGCGCGGGATGAGCAGGCGGCGCAGGCGCTCCGTGACGAGCGGGAGCTCCTCCTCGATGGAGACCACCTCGGCGGCGAAGTCGGGATCGTCGGAGGCCATCTCCCGCGCCACCTCGAGGTCCTCCCCCAGCTGCGTGAAGCGGCGGTAGCTCTCCACGATGGCGTTGAGCTCGGCGCCGCGGCGACCGAGCCGCTTGGCGAGCCCCTGGTCCTGGTACACGGCGGGATCGGCGAGCCGTTCCTGGATCTGGGCGTGCTCGTCGACGAGTGCCTGGACCGATTCGAACATGGATGCCTCTCTGGGCTGCCGGCCGGAGCACCGGCCGTGGGGATGGACGCGAAAAAACCCGCGCCCGGCGCCGCCCCGCTGTGACGGGGCGGCCTCCGGGCGCGGGCGGTTCGGCTACTTCTTGGTGTCGCCGAGGGTGGTGCGGTTGACGACCATGAGGAACTCGGCGTTGGAGGCCGTGTCACGGATCTTGGACGTGAGCAGCTCCAGGGCCTGCTGCTGCTCCAGGCTGGAGAGCACGCGGCGCAGGCGCCACATGATGCGCACCTCCTCGGGGCTGAGCAGGTTCTCCTCGCGGCGGGTCGAGGAAGCGTTGACGTCCACGGCAGGGAAGATGCGCTTGTCCGCCAGGTGGCGGGAGAGGCGCAGCTCCATGTTGCCCGTGCCCTTGAACTCCTCGAAGATGACCTCGTCCATCTTGGAGCCGGTCTCCACGAGCGCCGTGGCGAGAATGGTCAGCGAGCCGCCGTTCTCGATGTTGCGCGCGGCACCGAAGAAGCGCTTGGGCGGGTAGAGCGCCGCAGCGTCCACGCCGCCGGAGAGGATGCGGCCGGAGGCCGGGGCGGCCTGGTTGTAGGCGCGGCCGAGGCGGGTCATGGAGTCGAGCAGGACCACGACGTCCTTGCCCTGCTCCACGAGGCGCTTGGCGCGTTCGATCGCCAGCTCCGCCACGGTCGTGTGATCGTCCGCCGGGCGGTCGAAGGTCGAGGCGATGACCTCGCCACGCACGGAGCGCTGCATGTCCGTGACCTCTTCGGGACGCTCGTCGACGAGCACCATCATGAGGTGGACCTCGGGGTTGTTCTGCGTGATCGCGGCGGCGATCGACTGCAGGATCATCGTCTTGCCCGCCTTGGGCGGGGAGACGATGAGACCGCGCTGCCCCTTGCCGATGGGCGCGATGAGATCGATGACGCGGGGGCCGACCTTCTTGGGGTCGGTCTCCAGGCGCAGGCGCTCGGAGGGGTAGAGCGGGACGAGCTTGTTGAACTCGACGCGGTCCTTGTTCTCCTCCACCGGCACGCCGTTGACGGTGGCGATGCGCACCAGCGGCGAGTACTTCACGCGGCCGTTGGAGCCGCTGCGGTCCTCGCCCTCGCGGGGGGCGCGGATGGCGCCGACGACGGCGTCGCCCTTGCGCAGGTTGTTGCGGCGGACCTGCTGCAGGGTCACGTACACGTCGTTAGGGCCGGGCAGGTAGCCGGAGGTGCGCACGAAGGCGTGCTGGTCCTGGACGTCCAGGATGCCGGCGACCGGCATGAGCACGTCGTCCTCGGTCAGCTCGGTGTCGTCCACCTCGACCTGGTTGCGCCCGCGGCGGTTGCGACCGTTGCGGTCGTTGCGCTCCTGGCGCTCGTTGCGGTTGCCGCGCTGGCGCTCGCGACGGGCGGCGCGTTCGTCCTGCTGGCGGTTGGCGGCGGCACGCGGGGCGCGCTCCTCGCGCTGGGCGGTCTCGGCGCCCTGCGCGGCGGCCTCGCCCTGCTCCTCGCCGCGGCGGTTGCGGCGGCGCTGGTTGCGGGTCTCGCCGTTCTCGCGGGCGGCGTTGTCGCGGCTCTCGCGGGCGCTGCTCTCGCGCTGGGGGCGCTCGCGGCGGACGGCCTCTTCAGCCGGGGCCTCGGTGCTCTCCTCGCGCGGGGCGGCCTCCCGGCCGGCCTCGCGCTGGGCGTCCGCGGCCTCGGCCGGGCGACGTCCGCGGCGACGGCGGGGGTTGCCGGCCTGCTCGGCAGCGGCGATGGCCTGCTCGCGCTCGGCGCGCAGGGCGGCCTGGGCCTCGGCGCGCTCCTTGACGGAGAGCTGACGCGGGGCCTCCTCGGCGGGGGCCTCCGTAGCCTGCTCGGTGACCTCGGGGGCCTCGGTGGCCCCGGCAGCGCGGGCGGGGGCGCCGGCTTCCGAGGAGGCACCGCGGCGGCCGCGTCCGCGGCCACGGGCCGGCTTCTCGGCGGCCTCGGGAGCGGCGGAGGCCTCGACGCTCGCCTCGACGTCGTCGGTGGACCCGGCGGTCTGCTGCGCGTCCTGCTCGGCGGCGCGGGTGCGGGCGGCGGGGGCGCCGGCCTCCGAGGAAGCACCGCGGCGGCCGCGTCCGCGGCCACGGGCCGGCTTCTCAACCGGCTCGGCGGCCGGGACGTCCGGCTCCGAGGCCTCGCTGGCCTCCTTCGCCTCGGCGGCGCGAGCGGCGGCCCGGCCGCGCGGGGCACGCTTGGCGGCGGGAGCCGCGGCGGGCTCCTCCTCGGTGGCCTCGGCGGCGGAGGCGGCCTGCTCGACGGCCTTGGCCTCCTCGGCCTTCTTCTTGGCCTCGGCGGCGTCGCGATCAGCCACGGAGCCACCGCGCTGGTGATCGGAGATGGCGGCGACCAGGTCCGCCTTGCGCAGGCGCTTGGCGCCGGCGATGCCGAGCTGCGCGGCGAGATCCTGCAGCTGGGCGAGCTTCAGGGCGGAGAGACCGCCCTGCTTGGGCTGGGATGCAGCGTTGTCCACGTCGATGGTGACGGTCACGAAGGTTCCTTCCCCTCGTTTGGCGGGCCCGCCCGAAAAGCGGCGACCCGCAGCTGGTGTGGTGCCCCGGCGCGCTTCTGCGTGCCCCGGGGAGACCCCGGACGGCGAGCGTTGCCACGCGGCGGGGCCGATGCCCCCGCCGGTCTCCGCCTGGATCGACGCTCAAGGGGCGTCGTGACGGAACCGGGATGGGGACGATGCTCGACGAAGGAGCGGGGGCCGGCTGGCACCCTGCGGCCCCGTCGGATCCACGCGGGGATTCCGAACGATCTGAGGGGCCCTGCTCACGGCGTGGAGCGCGTCCCTACAGGGCGGGCTCCGTCAAGACACCGTTCGATGCGCCTTTACTGTAGCACCGCGGACGTCGATCCCGGGCTCCAGCACCCTCCAGGCGACCGCTTCGCCCTCGGCGCCGAGCCGCGTGGGAGTGCCGAAGGCGCCGTCGCCCGTGAGCTCCGCCAGCGCCTCGCGCGCCCGGGGAAGGTCGCCGCCCTCGTCCGCCGAGGCGAGCACGAGCACGGTGGGCCCGGCCCCCGAGACCGTCGCCGCGAGCCCGCGGGCGCGCAAAGCCGCCACGAGCGCGGCGCTGGCCGGCATAGCGGGGGCGCGGAACTCCTGGTGGAGGCGGTCCTGCGTGGCCACGCCGAGCAGGGAGGGATCCCCCGTCAGGGCGTGGACGAGCAGGGCGGCCCGCCCGGAGTTCGCGGCGGCCACGGCGTGAGGGACCTCACGCGGGAGCAAGCCCCGCGCGGCGGCCGTGGAGAGCACGGCGTCGGGGATCGCCACGAGCGGCACCACGGCGGCGTGCGGTCGCAGCACGGCCGTGCGGAAGCGGCGCCCCGCCTCCTCGCCCTCGCCCCAGGGGGCGGGGGCCTCGGCGCCGGCCTCGCCCGTCCACGAGACGGTCAGCCCGCCGTACACGGCCGGCGCCACGTTGTCCGGGTGACCCTCCAGGCGCGCGGCGAGCTCGAAGACGTCGTCGCGGCCGGGACGCGCGGGCTCCGGCAACAGCGCCGCCGCGGCGCTGAGTGCCGCGACGATGGCCGCGGCGGAGGAGCCCTGCCCCCGCCCGTGCTTGATCCGGTTGGTGGCGCGCAGGCGCAGGCCCACGCCGCGGGCGTCGACCCCCCACGCGGCCCAGGCCTCGCGGATGGTGCGGGCTGCGAGGTGCGAGCCGTCCGCGGGCAGGCATCCCTCCCCCTCCCCCGTCACGGAGACGCGATCGCGGTCGGGACCCGCCCCCGCGTCGTCGGGCAGTTCGACGGCCTCGACGTCCAGGCCGTCGCCGTAGGCGAGGGCCAGGCCGAGGGCGTCGAAGCCAGGGCCCAGGTTGGCCGAGGTCGCCGGGACGTGGACCTGGGCGACGAGTCCCACGAGCGGCCGCGTCCCGGCCGGGGCGGAGAAGCCAAGCGACACGTCCACGGCGGACCCCACGCTCACTTCAGGCCGAGCGCGTCCGCGACGGACACGACGTCGAACCCCACCTTGACGGGCGAGGCGTCCTCGCCCGCGCCCTTGACGGCCCACTCGGGGTCCTTCAGGCCGTGGCCCGTCACGGTGATGACGATCCTCTTGCCCGTGGGAGCGGTGCCGGCGCGGTGGTGCTTGAGCAGGCCGGCGGCGCCAGCCGCGGAGGCGGGCTCCACGAAGACGCCCTCACGCGAGGAGAGCCAGCGGTGCGCCTCGAGGATCTCCTCGTCGGTGACGGCCTCGATGATTCCGCCCGACTCGTCGCGGGCGGCCTCGGCGAACTCCCACGAGGCGGGGTTGCCGATGCGGATCGCCGTGGCGATCGTCTCCGGCTCCAGGATGGGGTGCCCAGCCACGAGCGGCGCCGCGCCGGCGGCCTGGAAGCCCCACATGACGGGGGTCTTCGTCGCGACCGGCTCCAGGACCTCTCCGGAGGGGTTCGTCCAGGGTGCGGCGTACTCGCGGTAGCCCTTCCAGTACGCCGTGATATTGCCGGCGTTGCCCACGGGGAGCAGGTGGTAGTCGGGGGCGTCGCCCAGGGCGTCGACGACCTCGAAGGCCCCGGTCTTCTGGCCCTCGATGCGGGCCGGGTTGACCGAGTTCACGAGGAAAACGGGGTAGTTTTCGCTGAGCTTGCGGGCCACCTCGAGGCAGTTGTCGAAGTTGCCGTCCACCTGGATGATCTTGGCGCCGTGGGCCACGGCCTGGGAGAGCTTGCCCATGGCGATCTTGCCGTCCGGCACCAGCACGGCGCACGTGAGGCCGGCCTGCTTGGCGAAGGCGGCCGCGGAGGCGGAGGTGTTGCCAGTGGAGGCGCATACGACGGCCTTGGCGCCGGCCTTCACGGCGGCCGTGATGGCCATGGTCATGCCGCGGTCCTTGAAGGAGCCGGTGGGGTTCATGCCCTCCACCTTGAGGTAGACCTCGTTGCCCGTCTCGGCGGAGAGCGCGGGGGCGAACACGAGCGGGGTGCCGCCCTCGCCCAGGGTCACGATGGTGTCGCCGTCCTCCACGGGGAGGCGGTCTGCATACTCGCGGATGACTCCGCGCCACTGGTGAGCCACGTGCTCAGTTCCCTTCGACTCGCAGGACGGACGTGATCGAGTCGACCACGTCGAGATCGGTGAGCGCGGACACCGTGGCGTCCAGGGCGCGCTCGGCACCGGCGTGTGTGATGATGCGCAGCTCGGCGCTGCCCTCGTCGCCGGCGTGGATGTTCTGGCGCATGGCCTCGATGGAGACGCCCTGGTCCGCGAAGACGCGGGCGATCCTGGCCAGGACGCCCGGAGTGTCCTGCACCTGCAGGGCCAGCGCGTAGCGGGTCACGGCCTCCTGCACCGGCAGGGCGGGCAGCGGCGAGGCGGCCAGGCGCGTGGGCTCCGGGGCCCCGGCCAGCTGCCGGCGGGCGGCCATGACGAGGTCACCCACGACGGCGGAGGCCGTGGGGGCCCCTCCGGCGCCCGGCCCGTAGAACATGAGCTGGCCGGCGTTCTCCGCCTCGACGAACACGGCGTTGAAGGCGCCGCGCACGGCGGCCAGCGGGTGGTCGCGGGAGATGAGCGTGGGGTGCACGCGCATGAGCACGCCGTCCCCCGTGCGCTCCACGATCGCCAGGAGCTTGATGACCTGGTCGGCGGCGCGGGCGGCCTCGACGTCGGCCGCGGTCACGGAGGTGATGCCCTCGGTGTGGACCTGGTCGATCGTGTAGCCCGTGCCGAAGGCGAGGGTCGCGAGGATGGCGGCCTTGGCGGCGGCGTCGTGCCCCTCGACGTCGGCGGAGGGGTCGGCCTCGAGGTAGCCGAGGGCGGAGGCCTCTGCCATGACGTCCTCAAGGGAGGCGCCCTCGCGGTCCATCTTGTCGAGGATGAAGTTGGTGGAGCCGTTGACGATGCCCATGACGCGCGTGACGGTGTCGCCGGAGAGCGACTCGGCGAGCGGGCGCAGGATCGGGATGGCGCCGGCCACGGCGGCCTCGTAGCTGAACTGGGCGCCGTGCTTCGCGGCGAGCGCGAAGAGCTCGGCGCCGTGGGCGGCGATGAGCGCCTTGTTGCCCGTGACGACGGCCTTGCCGGCGGAGAGCGCGGCCGTGATGGCCGCGCGGGCGGGCTCGACCGGGCCCATGAGCTCCACGACCAGGTCGGCGCCGGCGATGGCGGTGGCCGCGTCGGTGCCAAGGAGGGCGGGGTCGATGTGGGGGCCGCGGTCGGCGGCGGTGTCACGCACCACGACGGCGTTCAGGGTGAGGCGGGCTCCGGCCCGCTCGGCGAGCGCCTCGGCGTCCTCGCGCAGGATGCGGGCCACCTCGGCTCCGACGGTGCCCGCTCCGAGCAACGCCACTGTGAGCGTGGGGGTCATGTTCTCCTCGTTCCGTGGTGGGGTGTCTTTCGTGCCCGACGCCGGGCGGCCGGCTCGCGCCGCCGTGTCGGGTGCCGCCGGGGACGGCTAGAGCGCGGCGTCCCTGGCGAGCAGCTCCGTCTCGGTCTCGCCGCGCACGATGACGCGGTGGGCGCCGTCCCGCACGGCCACGACCGCGGGGCGCGGGAGGTAGTTGTAGTTGCTGGCCAGGGACCAGCAGTAGGCGCCCGTGGCGGGGACCGCCAGCAGGTCGCCCGCGCGCAGGTCGCCGGGCAGGTAGGCGTCGCGGACCACGATGTCCCCCGACTCGCAGTGCTTGCCCACCACGCGGGAGAGCACGGGCTCGGCCTGCGAGGCGCGGGAGGCCAGGAGCACGGAGTAGTCCGCGTCGTAGAGGACGGGACGGGCGTTGTCGCTCATGCCGCCGTCCACCGCGACGTAGCGGCGCACGGCGCCGTCCCGCACCTCGACGTCCTTCTGGACGCCCACGGAGTACAGGGTCACGCCGGCTGGGCCGGCGATGGCGCGGCCAGGCTCGATGCTGATGCGAGGCACAGCGACGCCCGCGGCCGCGCAGGCCTCCGCCACGACGGCCGCGGTCTCCGCGGCGAGGCGCTCCGGGGTGCTGGGATCGTCCCGCTCGGTGTAGGCGATGCCGTAGCCGCCGCCCAGGTCCAGTTCGGGCAGTTCCACGCCGTGCCCGGCCTTGATCTGGCCCAGGAAGGCGATGAGGCGGCGGGCGGCCTCGGCGAAGCCGGCAGCCTCGAAGATCTGCGAGCCGATGTGGCAGTGCAGGCCCAGCAGCTCCACGTGGGGGGAAGCGAGCGCGGCGGCGACCGCCTGGGCCGCGTCGGAGGCCTCCTGCCCGGCGCGGGGGGTCATGGAGAGGCCGAACTTCTGGTCCTCGTGCGCCGTGGCGATGAACTCGTGGGTGGAGGCGTGCACGCCGGGGGTCAGACGCAGCATGAGGCGCGCGGTGACGCCAAGGCGCTGCGCCGCCGCGGCCACGCGGGCCACCTCGTCGAGGCTGTCGGAGATGATGCGGCCCAGGCCCAGGGTGAGCGCCCGCTCGATCTCCGCGTCCGACTTGTTGTTGCCGTGCAGCCCGATCTCGGCCGGCTCGACGCCCGCGGCGAGGGCCACGGCGAGTTCGCCCCCGGAGGCCGTGTCGATGCGCAGCCCCTCCTCGCGGACCCAGCGCACCACGGAGGCGTTGAGGAAGACCTTGCCTGCGTAGTAGACGTCGGCGCCCCCGCACAGGGGACGGAAGGCGGCGTCGTACGCGGCCTTGAAGGCGCGGGCGCGCGTGCGCAGTTCGTCCTCGTCGACGACGTAGAGGGGGGTGCCGTACGTCGCGGCCAGTTCGTCGACGCCCACGCCGGCGAGGCTCAGCGCGGCGTCGCCGTCACGACGGACGGAGGCGGGGAAGAGCGCCGGTCGCCCCTGGGGGGCCGGGTCGTTCTGGTCCGCGGGAACGGTGAGCCATTCCGGGGCGAGGGGTGAGGCGGTCATGGCACCTTCGGGTGGGCGGGCGGCGACGTCCCGGTTCGGGCGTCGCGTCGAGCCTACCGGCGCGCCGGGCCCCGGCCACGTTCCGTGACGTGTTCCCGTCGCGCCGAGCGGGACCGGGGTTTTGTCACGACGCTGGATTAGGGTGGGGGAACACGCCAGAGATCCGGAGCCAGCGATGACGACACCAGAGAATCAGCCCACCCCAGAGCCGAACGACGTGCCCTATGGCGCCCCGTTGAACTATCCCACCCAGCCCGGCGCGGCCTCGCAGGCCCCCTTGCCCGGGGCCGCGGGCGCGGACCCCGCCGCATCGGCTCCCGCCGGATCGCGGCGGCGCAGGGGCCGCACCGTGGCCGTCGTGGCCGGCGTCGCCGCCGTGGTCCTCGTGGGGGGCGGCGTTGGCGGGGCCGCCCTCGTGGCCCACGCGATGCAACGCGGCGCGGGCTCCGCCCAGGACGTGGTCACGCGGCTGGACGCCGCCGTGCGGGACAAGAAGGCCCTGGAGCTGGGCAAGCTCGTCTCCCCCGCCGAGCTACGCCCCTTCATGGAGGACCTCACGGCGCTGGGCAAGGACTCGGGGCTGGACCAGTTGCACTCGAGCTCCTCCGTGCCCTTCGGGAAGCTGGACACCGAGTCCCTCGACGAGCTCCTCGACTCCATCACCATCCGTTCCTCGACGATGGACTTCTCCGTCTCCGAGAAGTCCTCCACGATCGCCGTCGCCACGGTGAACTCGTGGAAGCTGGACGCGAGCGTTGACAAGGCCGCGCTCGTGGATGCCGCGGTGCATGCCCAGGAGCGCGCAGGGGCCAAGGACACGGACGGCGTGCGCACCCGGCTCCAGGATGCCCTGAAGGACCGGAAGCTGAGCTACCACGGGGACGTCGCGGCGGAGGGCAAGGGTTCGAGTCGTCTCCTGCTCGGACTCGTGAAGGAGGACGGGCGCTGGTACCTCTCCCCCGCCGTCACCGCGGCGGAGACGGCCTACCGGGCCTCGGATCCCGATCCCTCCGCACCCCAGCCGGCCTACGGGGCCGACGTCGAGGGGGCCGCCGGCGCCGACTCCGCCACCGGGGCCGTCACCTCCCTCGTGGAGAAACTCTCCTCGGTCTCCTCGCCCTCGCAGCTGCTGGAGCCCGGCTTCGCCTCGCTGCTCTCGCTGCCCGAGCGGCGGCTGCTGATGATCTACGGACCCACCCTCGGCGACGGTTCCTCTCCGGACGCCGGGTCCTCACAGCTCTTCGAGGCCGAGTGGAAGCTTTCGGAGCACCGGGTGAATGACGAGCTGGCGATCGTGAACCCCGGCTCCTCCGTGCTCACCCTCGACGGGGACTCCACCCGCCAGTTGCGCTTCGACGGCGCGCGCCTCACGCTCGGCGACACGAGCATCGACGCGGGCCGCCTGCTCGCCGACCCGGAGCGCCTCGGCGTGGCCGCCGTGCGCGAGAACGGAACGTGGCACGTCTCCGTCCTCGACACCCTCACCAACCTCTTCACCCTGCGCGGCAACGACGAGGGCGTCGCCAAGGCCGAGGAGCTCTTCGCCTCGCTTCCGCGGGACCTCGAGCTGAACTGGGACGACGTGGACGAGCGCAACCGGGCCATCCTGGGCGGGCTCATGAGCTTCGTCGACGTCGGCGAGCAGCTCAGCGGCGAGAGCCTCAGCGAGGCCATCGGCGGTGCAGAGGACGCCCTCGGCGGCGCGGACCCCTTCGGGGACGGCTCCTTCGGCTCCGCACCCTTCGGCGGCTGAGCGCCACGCGCCTCAGACCGCGGCCGGCTCCCTCTGGCGGTCGGCCGCGGCGGCGTGGCGACTCTCCAGGGCCGCGCCCTCGACGTCCACGTTGGGCAGGATCTTCTCCAGCCAGCGCGGCAACCACCAGGCGGAGCGGCCCAGGATCGTCATGAGTGCCGGGATGATCACGAGGCGCACCACGAAGGCGTCCACGAGCACGCCGAAGGCCAGGGCGAAGCCGATGGGCCGGATCATCGCCATGTGGGAGAACATGAAGCCGCCGAAGACGGAGATCATGATGATCGCGGCGGCGACGACCACGGAGCGGCCGGCGCGCACGCCCTGGACCACCGCGGCGCGCGCCTCGATGCCGTGGGCGTACGCCTCGCGCATGCCGGAGCCCAGGAAGAGCATGTAGTCCATCGCCAGGCCGAAAAGGATGCCGAGCAGGATGGTCGGCAGGAAGCTGAGGATCGGCCCCGGGGTGCCGAGCCCCAGGACGGACCCCAGCCAGCCCCATTGGAAGATCGCCACGACGCCGCCCAGGGCGGCCGCGAAGGAAAGCACGAAGCCCAGGGTCGCGATGAGCGGGACCAGGAGCGAGCGGAAGACGAAGACCAGGATGATGAAGGACAGCCCGACGACCACGCCCAGGTAGGCGGGCAGCGTGCTGACGATCTTGGCCGACATGTCGATGTTGGCGGCGGCCATGCCGGCGACGCCCAGCTCGTAGCGGCCGTTCAGCGGGGAGGCGTCGCGCAGGGCCTGCACCACGTCCGCCGTGGACTCGGAGGACGGGCCGTCCGCCGGGATGAGCTGGAAGACCACGGCGCTGCGGTCCTGCGCGACGGCGGCGGGGGCCACGGCCGTGACGTCCTTGACGCCGGCCAGGCCGCGGGCGATCTCCAGCTCGGCGGCGCTCACGCCGTCGTCGTCGAGCCCCTTGGGCAGGTCGGCGAGGACCACGAGCGGGCTGTTCTGGCCCGCCCCGAACTTCTCGGAGAGCGTGGAGTAGGCCTGATAGGCGGCCGAATCGTGGGACTCGGAGCCGTTGTCGGGCAGGCCCGTGCGCAGGTCCAGGACCGGCAGGGCGCACAGCAACAGGACGGCCACGCCGCCGACGACGGCCAGGGCCGCCTTCCAGCGCGGCAGGATCCTGAGGCTCGAGGCGTGCTCCGCGTGGGCCTGAGCGGCCGACGCCGCGGGGATGGCCCGGGCGGCCGCGGCCCGTTCGCGCTTGCGCAGCACCCTGGGCCCGGCCATGCCGAGGAATGCGGGCGTGAGGGTGACGGCCATGAGCACGGCGATGGCGACGCAGATGGCGCCGGAGGTGCCCATGAGGCCCAGGAATGGCAGGCCGGTGACGTTCAGGCCCAGCAGCGCCACCACGACCGTGGCGCCCGCGAAGACGACGGCGTTGCCGGAGGTGCCGGTCGCCAGCCCCACCGACTCGAGGACGCCGTGGCCCTGCCTGAGCTGACGGCGATGGCGGTTGACGATGAAGAGCGAGTAGTCGATGCCCACCGCCAGGCCCAGCATGAGGCCAAGCATGGGGGTCACGGAGGCGATGTCCGCGAAGGCGCCGAAGGTCATGGTGATGAGCACGCCGACGCCCACGCCCAGGAGCGCGGTGAGGATCGGCAGGCCGGCGGCCAGGAGGGTGCCGAGCATGACGACGAGCACGATGGCGGCGATGACCAGGCCGATGATCTCGCCCGGGCCCATGAGCTGGGAGGCGTCCGCGGAGGCCCCGGCGGAGAGCTCGACGTCGACGCCGGGGACGGGGTGCTCGGCGAAGAGATCGGCGACGGCGTTCTGGGCCTGGGCCGGGGCGGTGCCCGTGCTCGTGGAGAAGGTGACGGTCACGATGGCGGCGGAACCGTCCGCGGAGACCATGCGGATGCCGGAGGCCAGGTCCATGAGTTCCTTGCCGTTGGAGAGCTTCGCGGCGTTCTCCTCCAGCGTGGAGCGGGAGGCCGCGAGCTTGGCCTCGTTCGCGGCCAGCTCCCTCTCCCCCGCCCGCAGCGTGGCGCGCTGCTCGCCCAGTTGCGCGTCGATGGCGGCGGCCGGGGCGCCAGCGGTCTTCATCCGCGCTGCGGAGTCGTCGAGCCGGGCGCTGCCCGCCGCGAGCTTGGCTTTGGCCCGCTTCAGCTTGGCCTCGCCGGCGGCGAGCTCGGCCCGGCCGTCGTCGAGCCGCTTCTGACCGTCGCTCAGCTGCCCGGCCTGCTCGCGCATCTGGGCCTGCGTGGCGAAGGGGTCGATCACCTCGGAGACCATGTCGATCTTCTTGGCCCGCGAGATGAGGTCCTTGAGTGCGCCCTCTTGCTCTGAGGTGAAGACCCCGCCCGCGGTCGTCGCGACGAGCTGCACGGAGTCGGTGCCGCCCCGGCGGTCGGAGGAGGCCATGACGTCCTGCATGCGATCGGAGACCTGGGTGGTCTCGGTGTCGCCGACGTCGAGCGCCTCGCTGAGGTTGACGCCCACGAGAGCGACGACGCCGCCCAGGGCGATGAGGACGGCGATCCAGAGCGCGAGGACGGTCTTCGCCCGGCGGGCGCAGAGCCGCCCCAGTCTGTACAGCAGTTCAGCCACGGTGTTCCTTGGGTCTGTGTGCGGCGCGGGGCCGGGCCGCGTCGTCGAACGGGTGCGAGTTTTTTGCGACGCTGCGCCAACAACTATGATGACACCGCGTCGCAAAAGCGCCGAACGCGAACGAGTGAGATGCTCGTCACTCAGGACCGAACACACCAGTTCGCAGCACAGCAGGAGGATCCGTGCCGAAGATCCGCGCAAGCAGCGTGGGCGCCCACAAGGCGCTCGTCCGCGCCCAGTTGCTGGATGCCTTCGAGGAACTGCTGTTGGAGACGCCCTACGAGGAGGTCTCGATCGCGGCCGTCGCGGCCCGGGCCGGCGTGGCCCGCAACACGGTGTACAACTACGCCAGCGACAAGGCCGAACTGCTGGGGGCCGCGGCGCGGCGCCACGTCGGCCTGCTGCTCGTGCCGCTGCAGAGGGCGGCGGAGGAACATCCCGAGCCGGTGGCGCGAATGCGCGCCATGCTGGAGGCGGTCTTCGCCGAGCTCGCGGAGTCCAGGACCAGCCCCGTCATCTTCCAGATGCTCATGCGCCACGGCCGCGACGAGGACACCGAGCACGCCGCGCTCGGCGCGGACGCCCTGCTCCCCTTCATCGTGGGTGCCCTCGAGGAGGGCACCCACGCCGGGGACTTCCGCCGGGTGGGCGATCTCTTCTTCGTCCTCGACCTCGTGGCCTCCGTGCTCGTGACCACGGTGGAGCGACTCCTGGAGGATCCCCGCGAGGCGTCGGCGCGGATCGCGGACGGCATCGATTTCATCATGGGCGCGCTCGCAGCGCGCTGAGCAGCCCCGCCTCCTCGGCGTCGTCCAGCCCCGCGCCGTCCGCGACGGCGCGCCCGCGCGCCTCGGCCTCCCGTGCGGCGTCGGCCAGGGTCCTTGCCAGGGGCCGTCGGCCCAAACCGGCCGCCTCGGCCCGCAACGTCGAACGCGCGTTCATGGCACGCATCGAGGGGTCGGCGATCCACAACGGCAGCGAGCGCGGCCCGACCCACTGGGCCACCCCGCGCCCCTGCAGCCACTCCTGCGGGGCGGGGACGACGCCGTCCGGCCAGGGCTCTCCCGGCCCGACGCCGGCCGCGGCGCGCAGGTGCCCTGCCAGCGGGGTCAGGACGCCCAGGGCGTCGAAGACCCCCGCGAGGCCGCGCTCGGCGCAGGCCACGATCCACGCGGCGAGGTCACGCACGTCGATCACCGCGGTGGGCAGGTCCGGGGCGTCCGGCACCAGCGTGAGCCGCCCGGCCTCCGCGTTGCGGGTCAGGCGGCGCGGCCAGTAGGTGGTGCGGCCCGTCGGGTCGCCGGGGCCCCCGATGAGGCCGGGCCTCACGACGAAGCGGCGCCCCGCGCCGAAGGCTTCCGTCACGGCCGCCTCGCAGGCGGCCTTCGCGGCCCCGTACTCCTCCGGCGAGGCCGTCTCGTCCGCCCGCAGCGGCGGCAGCAACGCGGCGTCCTCGTCGGCCCCCGGCACCGCGTGGTCCGCGTAGGCGCTCACGGAGGAGACGTAGCCGTACCAGCCGGCGGAGGATTCCAACGCCCGCGCGGCCCGGCGCACGAACCCCGGCTGGGAGGCGACGTCGACGACGGCGTCCCAGCGCCGCGCCGCCACGGGATCCAGGGCGTGGGCGTCGCGACGGTCGGCCCTCACGTGCTCCGCACCGGTCGGCACGGCGGCGCCGCGCGAGAGACACGTGACCCTGTGCCCGCGGGCCACGGCCCCGCGCGCCACCTCGCCGCTCAGCCAGCCCGTTCCGCCCAACACCAGAAGATCCATCACGCCGTCATGAACCTCTCGCATCGCCGTACGCCTCAGCGGTGCACCTTGAAGGAAGGGGAGACTTTCACGATGCTCGTGTACCCCGCCTTGCTCGCGGTGACGCGGTAACTCACCCGATGGCCGACGTCCGCCTTCGTGAGCCGGTGGCGGGTTCCCGTGGCCCCCTTGACGACGCGGCCGTCGCGCAACCACTGCACCTTGAAGGACGTCCCGGCGGTCCACTGCGAAAGGTCTGTCGTGATCGTCAGGCCCGGGGCGAAATCGATGAAGCGGACGGACACGACGCCGACCTTGAGGCGTCCGGCGGCCATGGTCCGCGGGACGGAGGTGAGGACGCGGCTCCGGTAGCCCGGGGCGGTGGCGCTCACCCGCAGCGAAAGCTGTTTGCCCCTGTCGGCGGCGGTGGGCGTGTAGCTCCAGCGCGTGGCGCCGGCGATGGGGCGTCCGGCCCTCAGCCACTGAACCATGCGCCTGGCCCCGGCCGGGAGGCTCCCGGCCTGCGTCGCGGTCTGCTTGACCCCCACGCGCGCCGTCCCGGCCACGCGGGGAGCGGAAACCGGAACGGTGCCAGGTGCCACGAGCTGCGAGGCCGTCGTTACCGGGCTGCCTTTCACGCCCACGGAGGGCAGGTACCACGCAAACACCCGAGCGGACAGCCGGTGTCCCACCGCGGAGGCGGGAACCCAATACCGCGCGTTACCCCCGCCAGGGCCGACCGTGTCCAGGCTCAAGCGGTGACCGTCCAGCAGCCACTCGACTTGGCTCGCGTACGCACCGGCGGCGGCCCCCACGGACACACTGGCCGCCTTGCCGACCACAGGTGTCGAGAGCGAGACCTTCGGAGGCGGCATGGTGCCGGGCGTCACGGAGCCCGAAGACGTGAAGGCGGTGGCATCTACGACGTATCCGGTCGTGGGCGCCCGGGGGAACGCGACCTTCAGGGTGTACGACTTCTCACCGGGGACGAAGAGATGCGTGGCCCCCTGGTAGCGGGTTCCCTCGACCCACCAGGTGAACGTCGGGGTACCCAGGTCGAACGGAAGCGGCGTCGTCGGCTTCACCCAGCGGGCCGTCGCAGTCTTCCCGACCGCCGGTGCCGCACTGAGGGCGAGGTGACCGTACGGCACGGTCACGGGATCGATCTGCAGGGGATCGCCGTAACCGTTCCCCTGGGTCCCTTCCCACTCGCGCTCCCGCACCGTGCCGTCCGGCCAGGTGACACGCTGGACGAAAGCGAAGCGCCCCAGAGGAAGATCCCTCCCGGCGAGCAGACTCGTGGCGGTCGGGCCCTTCGGCCCCACCCCCTCCCACGAGGACCACAGCGTGGCCTGTGTGGCGGTGGAATCCGCCGGGATGGACGTGGTTACGGTGTCACCGGCGTAGACCTGTCCCGCAGGACGAGGCAAGGAGTAGAGCACCGCATACGGCCCCGGGGTCACACTGACGCTTGCCTTGGCGGCGATGGGGTGCGCCGGATCGTCCACCCGCACGGCCGGGAGCCGCCCGTCCGACCGGTTCCCGAAGGCGTCCTGGACCGTCACATACTGCGGAATGTCGGGTAGGTCCCAGTACGTGCCGTAGGGAGTGGTCGGTGAGGCCGCGATCCCGACGTCAACGGTGATGCGGACCAGGCCGTTTCCCGCGTCCTGCGTCATGAGGGTTTCCGGGGACGGCTCGGTGTTGAGCTCGGGCCCTGTGTACGTGGAGCTCCCTCCGCCGACGTCGGGCAGACGCGGCTCGTTGACGTAGGCCACGGGTTCCACGAGGTCCGGATGCGCATCCGTGAAGACCACCCGCAGGGTGCCCGTCTCGCCCGGCTGGATCCAGTCGCGCGTCGGGTCGGGATAGATCACCCGCACCGACTCCACAACGGGGGGATCGGTTTCGTACTCGTCGTCCGCGACGGCGGGAGGCGCACCGGCCGCCAGGACGAGGGCGACGAGCGCCGCGATCGGGACGAGCCGGGAAAAGCCACGATTGGCAGGGCGCACGGGCACCTCCGGGGACGGTGCGGGGAGGTCCCGCACGCGAGCGATGGCTCATCCTAAGCGCGATGGCACGCGTTGCCCAGAACGGCGTCCGCCCGAACCACAGGGACGACGCCGCCCTCCCGCGCACGGGGTGCGGGAGGGCGGCGTCGGGCGCCTCGGCGCGGCCGGGCTAGCGGCTCACATCTTCTCCGGGGCTCTCACGCCCAGGAGCGCCAGGCCGTTGGCGATGACGGTCGTGGCGGCGTCGTTGAGCCAGAGGCGCGTGTGGTGCACGGGCTGAACGGCGTCCTCACCCACGGGCGTGATGCGGCAGGCGGCGTACCAGGAGTGGTAGGCGCCGGCCACGGCCTCGATGTGGCGGGCGATGCGGTGCGGCTCGCGGGAGGCGGCGGCGCCGGCCACGATCGAGGGGAACTGGCCCAGGGCGGCGAGCAGCTCGTTCTCGGTGGGGTCGGTCAGCAGCGCGGCGTCGAACACGGAGCGGTCCACGCCGCGGGCCTCGGCCTGGCGGGCGGCCTGGCGGGAGCGGGCGTGCGCGTACTGGATGTAGAAGACCGGGTTGTCGTTGGAGGCCTTCTTCAGCAACTCCGGGTCCACCGTGATGGGCGAGTCGGCCGGGACACGCTCCAGGGAGTAGCGCAGGGCGTCGGAGCCGAGCCAGTCGATGAGATCGCGCAGCTCGATGATGTTGCCCGCGCGCTTGGAGAGCTTGGCGCCGTTGACGCTCATGAGCTGCCCGATGAGGATCTCGATGTTCGCCTCGGGATCGTCTCCGGCCGCCGCGGAGATCGCCTTGAGGCGACCGATGTAGCCGTGGTGGTCCGCGCCCAGGAGGTACATCTTCTCCGGGAAGCCGCGGTCCTTCTTGTTGAGGTAGTAGGCGGCGTCGGCGGCGAAGTAGGTGGGCTCGCCGTTGGCGCGGATGAGGACGCGGTCCTTGTCGTCGCCGAAGTCGGAGGTGCGCAGCCAGATGGCGCCGTCCAGGTCGTAGACGTGGCCCTGCTCGCGCAGCCGGGCCACGGAGGCCTCGATGGCGCCGGACTCGTGCAGGGTGGACTCGGAGAAGTAGGTGTCGAAGACGACGCCGAAGTCGCCGAGGGTCTTCTTGATGTCCTTCATCTGCAGCTCGTAGCCGAACTGACGCAGCACCGGGATCGCGGCCTCCTCGGTGAGGCCCTTCACCTCCGGGTGGTCCACGAGGATCGCATCGGCGAGCTCGCGGATGTACTCGCCCGGGTAGCCGCCCTCGGGGACGGGCAGGGCGTGCATGCGGTTGTAGATGGAGCGCGCGAAGACGTTCATCTGGTTGCCGGCGTCGTTGATGTAGTACTCGGCGGTGACATCCGCGCCGGAGGCCCGCAGCACGCGCACGATCGCGTCGCCAAGGGCGGCCCAGCGGGTGTGGCCGATGTGCAGGGGGCCGGTGGGGTTGGCGGAGACGAACTCCATGTTGACGGTGTGACCGGCCAGGGACTCGTTGTGGCCGAAGGCCGCGCCCGCCTCGACGATCGTCTTGGCCAGCTCGCCCGCGGCGGCGGCGTCCAGCGTGATGTTGATGAAGCCGGGGCCGGCGATCTCGACGGCGGAGACGCCGGGCTCGTTGCTCAGCTCGTCGGCGAGGAGCTGGGCGAACTCGCGCGGGTTCATCCCGGCCTTCTTGCCCAGCTGGAGGGCGATGTTGGTGGCCCAGTCGCCGTGCTCGCGATTCTTGGGACGCTCCACGCGCACCGTCTCGGGGACCTCCACGTTCACGCGGCCGTCGGCGGCGAGGGCGGAGAGGATGCGGACGAGGGCGGCGGAGAGTTCTTCAGGAGTCACCCGCGTGATTCTACCGGGGCCGTCCCCCCTTCCCCGCCCGACGGCGTGATGGCCGGCGGGTGCACCGCCTCGCCGTGGAGGGCGACGCCACACCGGGCGGGCCGTGTTCGGTCCACCGCTCGCACGATGCTAGGGTTGAACCCGTTCCGCGGACGTGTTCCGCGGGGCATGCCCCTGTAGCTCAGTGGATAGAGCGTCCGCCTCCGGAGCGGAAGGCCGAAGGTTCGAATCCTTTCGGGGGCACCACGAAAGCCCCGTCGCCGCTTGGCGACGGGGCTTCTCCCGTTTCCTGGCCCCGTTTCGTGACCCCGTGCCCGCCTCGAACCTTCCGCCTTGTGCCACGCCAGGGTTCCGGCTTCGTTTCAGGCGACGTGGGATGGGGGGCGGCGGCGGACGGTGTGGATTTGGCCGGTGGGGGTGATGGTGTCGGTGGCGCCGTCGTGGTGGATGGTGATGATGCCGTCGAGTTCTTTGAGTTGGTTACAGCGTCGGCAGAGGCCTTGGCCGTTGGTTTCGCTTGTGGGTCCGCCGGTGCGGTGGGGATGGATGTGGTCGATCTCCCGGATGGGCGCGCCGCAGTAGGGGCCACGGCAGGTGTCGTCGCGGGTGCGGATGAAGCGGGCCAGGCCGGGTGGGAAGGCGCGGGCCTTGGATTCCATGGCGACGAGTTGCCTGGTGCCGGGGGCCTCCCACAGCCGCCGCAGCGTGATGAGGTCCTCGGCGAAGTTCCCGGGCCCGGGGCCCTCAGGGTTGCCGCCCAAGCCGTCACCCAAGCCGTCATCCGGGCCGCCTGCCGGGGTTTGCGGCCCTGGGTCTTGGCCGGTGCTTGCTCCTGCCGGGGTTCCGGGTCCGGGGCCGGCGCCGAGTTCGGTGCGGGCTTGGGCGAGGTCGAGAATGGCGTCGCGGATCAGGTGGCGGGCGTGGCCGGCGGGGACGGGCCCGTGGCCGACCCATCGTGCCGGGGTCCGGTCCTCGCCGAAGAGGGTGGCATCGGTGATGACCAGTTGGATCTCCAGCCGGGAGCGCGCCGGACGCGGCAGCACGGGCACGCCCGCCTGCGTGGTCGACGCAGCGGTGTCCCCCGCATCCGTTGCCCCGAGGGGCGCCTCCGTGTCGGGGGTTCCGGCGCGGTTCAGGTAGGTGAGGACGGCGTCGCTGAGGGTGTCGGCCTTGATCTGGGAGGGAGTGCGGGCGTCGCCGTTGGCCTTCATCCAATGCGCGTGCCTGCGTAGCCCGGCCTCGATCTCCACACCCTGGCGCCCGGTGAGCCGCCCGGAGAGCTGCATGGTGCCGTCCTCACCGGGACGCACACTCACGAAACGGTGTTCCTCCCCCCGGGACCAGGCCTTGTCCGGGGTGTCGGGGTCCAGCTCCATGCACGTGCGCCGCACCAGATCCTTGGCCTGCGAGTCAGAGAGCCCGGGCAGGTCCTCGGCCAGCGCCGCATCCAGCATGGGCCGCAAGCCGGTATCCAAGGTGGCGCTCTCCCGCATGGCCAAACCCAAGCGGTCCGGACTGAGCTGTCCCGCGCAGACCCGGGCGTGGATCATGGGGTACTGGCCCACCGCTTTCTTCGCATTCTTCACCCAGTCCTTGGCCTTGGACGGGGAGAGCTTCAACGCGATCCCCACCTCCACCGCCGTGAGCTCCTGCGCCGTCTTGGCGCGCTGCGCGGTTTCGGCTTTGGCTCGAAGCTCCGCGGCGCCGTCATGATCGGCGCAGGTTTCTTTGAGGTCCGGACTTTCGGCATCGCGAGCGTCCAGGGCACGGCCAAGGGCCACCAGGGTGGTGTAGTTCTTGTGCAATTCCGCGACGAGGCGCTGCTGATATCCGCCCAAGGAATTGATGAGGCCTTGCACAGCGGCCAGGGTGTCACTCAGCTCCTTCGCGGCGCCCAGGACCTCGCCCCGCACCCGTGGAATCTCATGGCTGGGGACGCGGGAAGGGATACGAGTGGCGGGACGGGCGCAGCGCGCGCGGGACAGGAACACGGTGATGTCCGCCGCCCCGAGTCCCGTTGCATGCTCCATGAATCAATCGTACAGACTTACTATCACAAGTCAATGATTCCTGCCCACAGATTCCGCCGGGACATTCCTCCCTCGGCCAACTTCCCCCCACAAGGCATTTCGCCCTCAGGATAATTGATAAGCTGGACGATTCTTCGAAGAAAATCGTCTTTCAGGGGCTGACGCACCGCTTCAGGCGCGGCCCCGACCCAGCCGTGCGTCCAGCTCGGCCCGGGCCGCGAGCAGCGCATCCATGTCCGGATCCCCCACGAAGGCCCCGGCCTCCACGATGAGCTCGGACGCCCGGGCGCCGTCGAACGCCAGCTCCAGCGCGAGCCGCGCCGCGCCGTCCTTGTCCGGGCCCAGCGCGGTAAGGAAGCAGCGCCGCCGCCCCGCCCAGGCCGCCGCAGTGGTCTCATGCCTGCGCACCAGCGCGGGCCCGGCCGGTTGCAGGCCCACCGAGGGCCGGTCACTGCACACGTGGAACTGGAACGAGCCGCCGTCGGGCAGGAGGGGGAGCCACCCCGCGCTCATGGTGTCGTAGGCCAGGCCCATCTCGTCGAGGCTTCCCCAGCCGGCGTCGCCGCTGCCGCCGTAGCGCAGGCACACGATGACGTGGTCGGCCGGCCCGGCCTCCGCCGAGATTTCCCTGGCCGCCGCCTCGACGTCGTCGGCGCCCGAGTACCGCACGCTCTGGGTCCGCAGCCCCTCCGGCATGCCCAGGCGCAGGCGGATCAGCTCCGACTGTTCCGGGGTCCTGGCCAGGACGGTGACCTCCGCGCCCGCCTCGAGGAACGCCGCCGTCATGGCCAGGCCCATCGGGTTCGTGGCCCCCAGCAGCACCACCCTGCACCCGGCCCCCGGGCCGCCCGCCTTCGTCATGCCCACCCCGTTCTCGCCGCGGTCCCACGGGCGATTCCCCGGCCCGTCCTGGCGCAGACTCTGCCACGAATCTCCGCCCTGGTCATGCCGTCCCGACTGGCCTACCGTTGGTGCATGAACCCGAGCGCACGCCCGGATAGGCAGCGCCGCACCGACCGCCGCCTGAACCTGGCCATCCTGGTCTCCACCGTCGTGACGTGTTGCGGCACCACCCTGGTCGTCATCGGCTTGGTCGCCTCCTGGGGTGCCCACTCCGTGCAAGGGCCGGTCCTCTTCCTCCTCGGCCTCCTGCTGGGCATCGGCGGGCTCGTGGGACGCGTCACCGAATCCCGCAAGGCCGCTGAGGCACTCTTCTCCGATCCCCGCTTCCGCACCGAGGACCGCCCGGCCCGCCACTGAACCCCGCCGGGTCCCGCGGACGGTACGGTTCCCCCCATGAACGTCACCCTCATCACGGGCACCTCCTCCGGCATGGGCCTGCACGCCGCCGTCGAGCTCGCCCGGCGCGGCCGCCGCGTCGTCGCCACCCTCCGCGATCCCGCTCGCGCCACCGAACTGCTCGACGCCGCCGCCGGCGCAGGCGTGGAACTCGACGTTCGCGCCCTCGATGTCACCGACGAGGGCGCCTGCGAGGCCCTCGTGGCCGGCCTGAGCGCCGGGGGACACGTGATCGACACGCTCGTGAACAACGCCGGCCTCGGCATGGTCGGCACGGCCGAGCAATTGAGCATGGAGCAGATCCGTTCCCAACTGGAGATCAACTACCTGGCCCCGGTCCGCCTGGCGAGGCTCGTGCTGCCGGGCATGCGCCAGGCCGGCGCCGGACGCATCGTCTCCATCACGAGCGTGGGCGGGGCGGTGGGCCAGCCCTTCTCCGACGCCTATTGCGGGGCCAAGTTCGCCCTCGAGGGCTTCATGCAATCCCTGGCCCCCGTCGCGGAGGCGATGGGCGTGTCCGTCAGCGTCGTCGAGCCGGCGGCCGTGGCCTCGCGCTTCGTGGCCAACGCCGTGCGCCCGGTCCCCGATGGCCCGTACGCCGGGGTCCTCTCCGCCTACCTCTCCCGCACGGCCGGCGCCTTCGCGACCGCGCAGTCCGCCGAGAGCGCCGGACGGGCCATCGCGGACGCCGTCACCGATCCCTCCCCCGTCTTCCGTTACCAGACCTCCGACGCGGCCCGCGCCTTCGTGGCCCGTTCCCTGGCCGACGCCGACGGCGAATCCGTGCTGGGTTTCACCCGCCCGTGGATCGCCGGGTGAGCGCCGGCTTCGACCCGGCCGACGGCGTGGCTGTGCTCGGGTCCGGGGCCATGGCCACCGCGCTGTCGGTGCTGCTCGCGCGCGGCGGGGTGCCGCTCACGGTGCACTCGCGCTCCGCCGAACGCGCGGGCTGGCTCGTCGAGGACGTCCTGGAGACGGTGCCGGGAGCCGTCGTCGCCGTGGCCCCGACGGCGCGGGCGGCCGTGCTCGCCCACCCGGTCCTGCTCCCGGCCCTGCCGTGGGGCGCGCCCCTGCAGGGAGCGCTGAGCTCGCTGGCCGGGCAGCTGCCGGGGCGCACCGTGCTCGACGTCGCCAATCCCTACGAGATGACGGCGCTCGGCCCCAAGCTGGCCGTCTACGTTCCGCACGGCAGCGCCGGCGCCGGCACGGCGGCGGCGCTGCCGGAGGGGACGGGGCACCTCCACGCCTTCACGCACGTGCGCGCGGACGCCCTGGAGGCCGGCTCCTGTGCCGGGGCAGTGCTGCCCTACGTGTCCCATGCGGTGCCCGACGACGCGGCGGCGGCCCTGCTGTCCGCGACCGGTTGGGTGCCTCAAAGGGTGGGCGACGTCGGCGCCTCCGCGCTCATCGAGGAGGCCGGGGCGTGGAGCCGGGTCAGCGGTGCCGCCGGGCGGGGGTTGCTCTCGCGGGCGGAGGCCGTCGCGGCCGGCCTGCTCCCCGCCTGACGCGGCCGCGGGCGCCACCGCGGCGCCACCCGTCCCGCCACTAGACTGGGACGGCCATGGCACTCTCCATCACGTATCCCGCCGCCCTTCCCGTCTCCGCCCGGCGCGAGGACATCATGGAGGCCATCCGGGAGAACCAGGTCGTCATCGTCGCCGGCGAGACCGGCTCAGGCAAGACGACCCAGCTGCCCAAGATGCTCCTCGAACTCGGCCTCGCCGACGGCCACGCGGCCTCGCGCGGCCGGGGCGCCGGCCGCCGCCTCGTGATCGGCCACACCCAGCCCCGGCGCCTCGCCGCGCGCACCGTGGCCGAGCGCATCGCCGAGGAGCTCGGGGTGCAGATCGGCGAGGAGGTGGGTTTCCAGGTCCGTTTCACGGGCGAGACCTCCGAGGCCACCCGCATCAAGCTCATGACCGACGGCATCCTGCTAGCGGAGATCCAGCACGACAAGCTGCTCTCGCGCTACGGCGCCATCGTCATCGACGAGGCCCACGAACGCAGCCTCAACATCGACGTACTCCTTGGCCACCTCAAGCGCATCCTGCCGCAGCGCCCCGACCTCAAGGTCGTCATCACCTCGGCCACGATCGACCCCGAGCGCTTCGCCCGCCACTTCGGCGCGCCCACGGCGGCCGGCGCCGAGGATGCCGTGGAGCTCCCGGAGAAGGAGCGGTACGAGGACGCGGAGCGGCGGCCCGTCACCCACGTGCGCCCCGCCCCGGTCATCGAGGTCTCCGGGCGCACCTTCCCCGTCGAGATCCGCTACCGGCCCCTCTCCCCCGACGACGAGGACGGCGGCGACGAGCTGGACGCCGAGCCGGGCAGCACCGGCACCGACCGCGACATGGTCCAGGCCGTGTGCGACGCCGTCGTGGAACTCTCGCGGGAGCCCGACGGCGACGTCCTCGTCTTCTTCTCCGGCGAGCGCGAGATCCGCGACGCCGCCGAGGCCCTGCGCGCCCTGCTCCCGCGGCACCCGCGCCTGCGGGACGCGGAGGTGCTGCCGCTCTTCGCCCGGCTCTCCCTGGCGGAGCAGCACCGCGTCTTCACGCCGGGCTCGCGGCGCCGCATCGTCCTGGCGACGAACGTCGCCGAGACCTCCCTGACGGTACCCGGCATCAAGTACGTCGTGGACACGGGCGTGGCCCGCATCTCCCGCTACAGCCACCGCACCAAGGTCCAGCGGCTGCCCATCGAGCGTGTCAGCCGGGCCAGCGCCAACCAGCGCTCCGGCCGCTGCGGCCGCGTGTCGGACGGCATCGCGATCCGCCTGTACTCGGAGGAGGACTTCCTCTCCCGTCCGGAGTTCACGGATCCGGAGATCCTGCGCACCAACCTCGCCTCCGTCATCTTGCAGATGTCCTCCATGGGCGTCGTGGCCCACCCGGCCGACGTCGTGTCCTTCCCCTTCGTGGAGCCCCCCGAGTCCCGCGCGGTGAACGACGGCATCACCCTGCTGCGCGAGCTCGGCGCCGTGGGCGAGGGCCGCGCGGGTGCCATCACCCGCACGGGACGCGAGCTCTCCCGGCTTCCCGTGGACGTGCGCCTCGGCCGCATGATCCTCGAGGCCGGCCGCCGCGACTGCGCCACCGAGGTCCTGGTCCTGGCCGCAGGCCTCTCCCTGCAGGATCCGCGCGAGCGCCCCACCGAGGAGTCGGGCAAGCGCCAGCGCGCCGCCGAGCTGCACGCCCGCTTCGTGGACAAGGACTCAGATTTCACGGGCTACCTCAAGCTCTGGAAGTACCTCCAGGAGCAGCAGGAGGCGCTCTCCTCCTCCGCCTTCCGGCGCCTGTGCAAGTCCGAGTTCATCAACTACCTGCGCGTGCGGGAGTGGCAGGACCTCTTCAACCAGCTGCGCCAGCTGGTCAAGCCGTTGCGCCTGCGCGTCCCGGGCCGCGAGGTGGACCCCGTGGGCAGGCACGACGCGATCCACCAGTCCCTGCTCTCCGGCCTGGTCTCCCACATCGGCCTGTGGGACGAGCGCAAGCGCGAGTACGCCGGCGCCCGTGGCACGCGCTTCTCGATCTTCCCCGGCTCCGCCCTCTTCAAGAAGAAGCCCACGTGGGCCATGGCCGCCGAGCTCGTCGAGACCTCGCGGCTCTGGGCGCGCACCGTGGCCGTGTTCGACCCGGACTGGGTGGAACTGGTGGCCCCCCACCTCGTGAAGAAGTCCTTCTCCGAGCCGCACTGGTCCCGCCGCCAGGGCGCGTCCCTTGCCCACGAGAAGGTCACCGTCTTCGGCGTGCCCGTCGTGGCCGACCGCCTCATCCAGCTCTCCCGCGTGAACCCGCGCCTGGCGCGGGAGCTGTTCATCCGCCACGCCCTCGTGGAGGGTGACTGGGCCACGCGCCACGCCTTCTTCCAGCGCAACCGCGCCCGGCTCAAGGAGATCGACGAGCTCGAGGCCCGCCTGCGCCGCCGCGATCTGCGCGCCTCCGACGAGGACCTCTTCGAGTTCTACGACGCCCGCCTCCCCGCCTCCGTCACCGACGAGCGCTCCTTCGATGCGTGGTGGAAGACCGAGCGCTCCGTGAACGGGCGGCTGCTGGACTTCGACCCGCAGGAACTGCTGCGGGCCGAGGAAGACGAGCTCGACTCGGATGCCTACCCGCGCACCTGGCGTGCCGGCAAGCTCGAGCTGGAGCTGCGCTACGAGTTCGACCCGACCGGCGCCACGGCCGACGGCGTCTTCGTGCGCGTCCCCGTGCTCTTCCTCAACCAGCTTGACCCCGAACGCTTCCGCTGGGGCGTCCCCGGCCTGCGCGAGGAGCTCGTCACGGCGCTCATCAAGTCCCTTCCCAAGGCAGTGCGCAAGAACTTCGTGCCGGCTCCCGACGTGGCCCGCGCCGCCGTCGCCGCCTTGAACGAGGACGCCGACCCGGCCACGGACGAGCTGCTCCCCTCCCTGGAGATCGCCCTGCGCCGCCTCAAGGGCGTCGTCGTCCCGCCCGGGTCCTGGGAGCTGTCCCGCATCCCCGATCACCTGCGGCCCTCCTTCGAGGTGATCGGCGAGCGCGGCAAGGTCCTTGGCTCCTCCCGCGAGCTCGCGACCCTGCAGGCCAAGCTCGCCGGCGAGAACCGCCGCGCCATCGCCGCTTCACTCGGCACCAGCGCCGACAAGCTGGAGGCCGCGGCGGGCCGCGGGCCCGGCGGTGGCCGGGCCAAGGGCCCCGCGGCACGGCCCGGCGGGCCGGGCACGGAGGGTGCCGGGGCGACGTCGGGCACACCCGGCCGCTCCGGCGACGCGACGCCGGGCGCTGGCAAGCGGGCCACCAACCCGTGGCACCGCACCGGGCTGGCCTCGTGGCCGGACGACCTGGGCGAGCACGGTGCCCTGCCGGATAAGGTCGTCACGACCGTCAAGGGCCAGCAGATCACGGCCCATCCCGGCCTCGTGGACCGCGGCGACTCCGTGGAGCTGACGGTCTTCCGCAATCGGGCCGAGCAGACGGCGGCGCACCGCCGCGGCGTCATCCGGCTCCTGGCCCTCACGGTGCCCTCGCCCCAGCGCTACGTCCTCGACCATCTGAGCAACAAGGAGAAGCTGGCCTTCAGCCAGTCACCGCACGGGACCGTGGATTCGCTCATCCGCGACTGCACGTGGGCCGCGATCGACAAGCTGGTGCCACCCAAGCTGCCGATGCGCAAGGGCGAGTTCACCTCGCTCTTCCAGTCCGTGCGCGCCGAGCTCATCGACACGGTCTTCGCGGTCTCCTCCACGGTGGAGAGGATCCTGGCCTCGCATGTGCGCATCGTGAACCGCCTGGCCACCATGACCTCCGGGGCCCTGAACGACACCGTCGAGGACGTGCGCTCGCAACTGCGCGGGCTCGTGTACCCCGGCTTCGTGGCCTCCACCGGCTACGCCCAGCTGGCGCACCTGCCCCGCTACCTCGCCGCGATCGAGAAGCGCCTGGAGAAGGCCGCCGCCGGGGCCCTCACGCGGGAGCTGCAGGGCCTCGACGTCATCCAGGAGCTGGAGGACGAGTACGACGCGGCGCTGGACCGCACGCCGCAGGGGGCCGCGCCCCCTGCGGCCCTCCTGCCCGTCAAATGGATGCTGGAGGAGCAGCGCGTCTCGCTCTTCGCGCAGGAACTGGGCACCAACGGCTCCGTCTCGCCCAAGCGAGTCCGCGCCGCGATCCGCGAGGGGCTGGCCGGCTAGGTGCGGGCCGGCGAGGCCCCGGGCGCGCGGCTACGCGGCCTCCCGCCCGGGCCCCGCCTCGGCCAGCCAGACGATCGCCGCCCCTGCCGCCGCCACGAGCGCGATGCCGGCGGCCGCGCTCGCCGTAAGCCCCTGGCCGAGGAACAGCCAGCCGGCCACGGACCCGAAGACCGGGTCGAGCGCGAAGAAGGTCCCCACGACACGGGCGTCCGCTGCACGGCCGGCCAGCGTGTCCATCGTGAAGGTCAGGGCCACGCCCAGGACGGCGGAGGCGGCCAGCAGCCCCCACTGTCCCGGGCCCGGGGCGTGCCCGGCCAGGCGCGGCAGCGAGAGGGGCAAGGTCAGCACGGCGCCCACGGAGACGGACAGCGCCAGGTCCCCCAGGCCGCCGTCGGACTTGCCGACCCGGGAAGCCATGACGGTGTAGAGGCCGAAGAACGCGGCAGCGGCCAGGGCGAAGCCGTAGCCGAGCGGGTCGAAGTACCCGCCGGGTCCCAGCGAGATGAGCAGCACGCCGCCGAAGGCCGCGAGCGCGCACAGCGACTCGCGCCAGTGACGGGAGGCGGCCAGGGCCACGGCGCAGGGCCCCAGGAAGTCCAGCGTCACCGCGATCCCGAGCGGGATCCGGTCGATTGCGGCGTAGAGGCTCACGTTCATGGCTGCCATGGCCACGCCGTACGCCACGATGCCCACCCACTGCGAGCGGGAGCGACCACGCAGCCGCGGCCTAAAAACGATGAGGAGCAGCACCGCGGCGAGCAGGAAGCGCAGGCCGGAGGTCGCGAAGGGACCCAGCGCCGCGAAGAGCGAGGCGGCCAGGACCGAGGAGACCTGGACGGAGGCCGAGCCGACGGCCACGAAACCGCCGGCTTTGAGCACGGCGCCACGGGAGGCCGCCGCACCCCGGGCGCTCGCGGGGCGCGGGGGCGCGTCCTGCACGCTCATCCCTGCGGCACGAACGCGCCGTGGCCCTGCGTCACCAGGGCGGCGCGCAGGGTGGCCTGGGCGGCGTCGAACTCGTCGGCGGGCACGTCGCTGCGGGCCTTGGAGAGATCGAAGTCGGCCAGGGAGTTGGCCGGCCACACGTGCAGGTGCAGGTGTGGCACCTCGAAGCCGGCGATCTCGAGGCCGACGCGCTCGGAGCCGAAGGCCGCGAGCTGGGCCCTGGCGATGATCTGCGCCACTTCGGTGAGGTGGACGAGCAGCTCGGCGGGGGCCTCGGTCCACTTGTCCACCTCACGGCGCGGCACCACGAGCGTGTGCCCGGCCGCGAGCGGGCCGATGGAGAGGAACGCGACGCAGTGCTCGTCCTTCCAGACGAAGCGGCCGGGGATCTCCCCCTCGATGATGCGGGTGAACAGCGTGGCCATGATGACTCCTCGGAGAAAACGGGGGAAGGACTGGGAAAGCTGGGACGGAAGGTGCCCGGCTCAGGCGAGGGTCGCGGCGTCGAGCACGAAGCGGTAGCGGACGTCGCCCGCGACCATGCGGTCCCACGCCTCGTCGAGGCCCTCGGCGTCCACGAGCTCGATCGAGGTCCCCACGCCGTGCTCGGCGCAGAAGTCCAGCATCTCCTGCGTCTCGGGGATGCCGCCGATCTTGGAGCCCACGAGAGAGAGCCCGTTGCGGACCAGGAGCGAGGCGTCCACCTCCTCGACGCCGGCCGGGGGCAGGCCCACCTGGAGCAGGCTCCCCCCGGGACGCAGCGCGCGCAGGAGCACGTTGACGTCGTGCTCAGCCGCGATCGCGTCCACGACGACGTGGAAGCGGCCGGCCGCGGCGGCCATGGCCCCGGCGTCCGTGGAGAGCAGCACGCCGGAGGCGCCAAGCGCCGCGGCGTCGGCCGCCTTGGCCGGGTTCGTCGTCACCACGGTGACCTCGGCGCCCATCGCGACCGCGAGCTTCACGGCCAGGTGACCAAGGCCGCCCAGGCCCGCGACGGCCACCCGGTCGCCCGGGCCCACGCCGGCCTTGCGCAGCGGCGAGTAAGTGGTGATGCCGGCACACAGCAGCGGCGCCACGGCGGCCGGGTCGAGGGACCCGGGCACGCGCAGCACGAAGTCCTCGGCCACGACGACGGAGGTGGCGTAGCCGCCCTGCGTCCGCTCGGCGTGGAAGCGGTCCCAGGCACCGTAGGTGCCCACCGATCCCGCCTCGCAGAACATCTCCTGGCCCCGCAGGCAGGCGTCGCACTCGCGGCAGGACGCCACGACGACGCCGACGCCCACGCGGTCCCCCACGGCATGTGCCGTGACGGCGGAGCCCACGGCGGCCACCCGACCCACGATCTCGTGACCGGGCACGAGCGGGAGCACGCGGTTCCCCCACTCGCCGCGGGCGGCATGGACGTCCGAGTGGCACAACCCGCAGAACTCCACGTCGATGACCACGTCGTGGGGGTCGGCCGCGCGGCGCGGGATCGTCAGGGCCTCGAGCCTGCCGCCCAGGGTGCGCACGCCACGGGCCACGGCCGGGTGGGCCGCGCCCGTCGCGGCCGCCGCGCGGGCCTCGGCGGCGGACACGGGCGCCGCCTCCGGATTGTCCCCCTGACCCGGCTGCGTCGTTGAGGCCGCCAGTGTCACGCGGCGGCGCAGCGCGAGCAGGGCGGACGGGGTGGGAGGCAGGACGCGGCTCATGGTTCCCAAGTTACCGCCTCCCCGCCTCTGCCCCCACCGCCACGGGGCGCGCGGGATCGCTCGAATATTGCGAGAAGGAGCCGGGGTAGAGCGCGGCCCGGACCCCGGCCTCCTCCAGCGCCAGGATCTCGTGGCTCGCCGTGATGCCGGAGCCGCAGTACACGCCCACGGCCCGGCCGTCGCCGCCCACGCCGGCCGCCGCGAAGCGCTCCCGCAATGCCTGCCGCGACAGGAAACGCCGTCCGGGCCCCAGGTTGTCCGCCGTCGGCAGGGACAGCGCCCCCGGCAGGTGGCCGGCGCGCGGGTCGATCGGCTCGACCTCGCCCCGGTAGCGTTCCCCCGCCCTGGCGTCCAGCAACGCTCCGCCGGAGGCCGCGAGCGCCACCGCCCCGTCCGCGTCCAGCACGGGGAGGTGCCCCCAGCCGACGTCGGCCGGGCGGGCCGGGGCGGGCGGCGTGACCGGCCCCTCCTCGACGTCCCCGCCGGCCGCGATCCAGGCCTGGATCCCGCCGTCGAGCAACCGGACCGGCAGCCCGGCGTGGCGCAGGAGCCACCAGGCCCTGGCCGCCGAGAGGCCGCCCTGGTCGTCGTAGACCACGGCCTCCTGGCCGTCGGCCAGGCCCCAGCGGGCCACGGCGGCGGCGAAGTCCTCCCTGCCGGGCAGCGGATGGCGGCCCCGTTCCGGCGAGGCCGGGCCCGCCAACTCCGTAGCGAGGTCAACGAACACGGCGCCGGGCAGGTGCGCCTCGAGGTGGTCGCCGAGGCCACCGGGGAGGCCGCGCTCCCCCACCGGCGGTTCCGCCACACCGGCGGGCGGCGCGACGAGGCGCCAGCGGACGTCCAGGAGCAGGGGCGGCCGCTCGCCGTGCAGGGCGGACGCGAGGTCATGGGCTCCGATAAGGGGCATGGCTCTCCTTGGTGGGGACGGGATGCTCGAGGGGCGGGGCGCTCAGACGGCGAGGCGTTCGCCGGGGGCCCACGGCGAGTAGGCGGTTCCGGTGCGCCCGCCGAGGCCGGCGAGCTGGGCCTCGACGATGCCGTGGCCCGCCTCGTTGAGCGGCGCATCGTGGATGCCGTAGGCGCGACGGGCCCGCACGGCGGCGATGAAGTCCACCACCTCGCTCGTCTTGCTCCACGGCGCCCACACCGGGACCAGGAGCGCCTCAAGCCGCCGATCCCCCGCGGGCACCACGAGCGCGTCCCCCGGATGGTAGACGCGCCCGTCCACGATGTAGCCCAGGTTGTCGATGGTGCGCAACAGCGGGTGGATGAGGGCGTGCTGCCCGCCCACGGTGCGCACGGGCACGCCGGCCGCGAAGAACTCCTCGTCCGGCCCCAGGGCCACGAGGCGTTCGCCCAGCCCGGCGGCGTCGGGCCGCGCGGCCAGGACGGCCACGACGTCGGCCGGAGCGTACAACCGGACGCCGGGCGTCGAGGCAAGGAAGGCGAGGACCGCGTCCGGATCGAGGTGGTCGGCGTGCGCGTGCGTGACGAGGACGGCGTCGGCGCCGCGCAGGGCCGCCCGGGTATCGGAGAACCCTCCCGGGTCCACGCACAATCGCACGTGGCCGGCCCGGGTGCCGGTCTCGATGGTGACGCAGGAATGACCGTGCTTGGTGAGTTCCATGCCTTGAGCGTAACCCCGGGCGTGGGCGGGGCCGCGCGCCGGCGGGCGACTAGAATGGGGAGTTCAGCACGACCCCACGAAGGAGACCGGATGTCCGCCCAGGCAACACCGGCCAGGCGCGTCACCAAGCAGCGTCTGGCCCTCGAGTCGGAGCTTCGGCGCCACGACGACTTCCGCACGGCCCAGGAGATCCACTCCTGCCTGGGCGGGCACGGCGACGCCGTCTCGCTCGCCACCGTGTACCGCCTGCTTCAGCAGATGGGCGAGGACGGCGCCGTGGACGTCATGCGCATGCCGGACGGCGAGTCCGCGTACCGGCACTGCGTCGTGGAGCGCCACCACCACCACCTCGTCTGCCGCGCGTGCGGCGCCACGGAGGAGGTCGAGTCCCCCGAGGTGGAGGCCTGGGCCGCCGCCGTGGCCGGGCGCCTCGGCTACACCGCCGTTGGCCACACCGTGGAGCTGACCGGATTGTGCGCCGCCTGCTCGCGTGCGGGAGAATAGCGGCATGTCTGCCCGCAAGCCCCGCATCCCCGGCCGCTCCGCGGCTCGCTTCTCCAACGTCCTCGAGGCCCTCGGCACCGTGGCCCTGCTGGTCTGGGCCGTCTTCTCCTTCATCGACGGCCACGCCGTCCTCGGCGTCGTCCTCACCCTTGTGGGGCTCGGCATCGGCTGGGTCACGGTGCGCGAGTTCAACGGCCTGGGGCTGGGCCGCGCGCCCCGCGCCGACGAGCGGCGCTAGGGCGGCGCCCTAGGCGGCGAACACCGCCGACTTGCGCGCCACCGGCCCGCCGTCGCGTTCGCGGCGGCGCCCCACGAGCCTGGCCACGATCCAGATCGCGAAGGAGATCGTCGTGACGTAGGGGCTCACGGGGAGCGAGCCGGCCAGGGCCAACAGGATGCCGCCCACCACGCTCGTGACGGCGAAGAGCACCGAGAGCACCACGGCCCGCCCCGGGCGGGCCGTCAGGTGCAACGCGGCGGCGGCGGGCGTGATGAGCAGCGAAAGCACCAGGAGCGCGCCGACCACCTGGATGGCCATGGCCACGGAGAGACCCAACAGCACCACGAAAGCCACGGAGAGCCCGCGCACCTTGACGCCGCGCGCCGAGGCCACCCAGGGGTCCGTGGAGGCGAAGAGCAGCGGGCGCCAGATGAGGGCCATGCCGGCCAGCACCACGGCGGCGCCGACCACCATGACCGTCACCTTGGAGCCGTCCACCGCCACGATCTGGCCCGTGAGCAGGCCGAACTTGTTGGCGGCCCTGCCCTCGTAAAGGGCCAGGAACAGGATCCCGAGGCCCAGCCCGAAGGGCATGAGCACGCCGGTGATGGCGTTGCGCTCGCGGGCCCCGGCGCCGAGCAGGCCGAGGACGAGGGCCGCGACGACGGAGCCGATGACGGAACCGGTCACGACGTCGGCCCCGAAGAGCAGGGCGGCGGAGGCGCCGGCGAAGCTCAGCTCGGAGATGCCGTGCACGGCGAAACCCATGTCCCGCGCCATGACCACGACGCCGACGACGCCGCCCACGACGCCCAGGATGGCCCCGGCCACGAGCGAGGGCCACAACAGCGCGAGCAGCTCGCCGTAGTCCTGGAAGGAGAAGACCTTCTCCCACCACATGGCCGCGTTCATGCCTGCTCCTCGTCGTGCTCGTGATCCGTGTCGTGATGGGTGTGGTCGTCGCCGCCCAGGATCGCGACGCGGGAGCCCACGCGGACCACGTCCACGCGGCGCCCGAAGAGTTCGGTGAGGGAGGCCGAGGTGATGACCTCCTCCGGCGTGCCGACGCGGAAGCGCCCGCCGGCCAGGTAGAGGACCTTGTCCACGTGCGGGAGCACGGGGTTGATCTCGTGGGTCACGAAGAGCACGGCCGCGCCGTGCTCCTTGGCCTGGCGCGCGATGAGGGCGGTGACCTCCTCCTGGTGGGCCACGTCGAGCGAGAGAAGGGGCTCGTCGCACAGCAGCACGGCGGGATCCGTCGCGAGGGCCTGCGCGGCGCGCAGCCGCTGCTGCTCGCCGCCGGAGAGCAGCCAGACGGGCCGCTCGGCGTAGTCGGCGGCCCCCACCCGCTCCAGCAGCTCGTCCACCTTGCGATGCACGCAACGGCGGCGGCGATCCAGCCAGCGCGGCCCCCACGAGGTCCCGTCCAGGCCCTGGGCCACGAGGTCCCAGGCGCGTAGGGGCGTGCCCTCCGGCAGCGGGCGCTGCTGCGGGATGACCCCGATGTCGCGCGATCCCCTGCCCACGGGGTGCCCGGCGACGCTCGCGGTGCCGGTGCTCAGCGCCTGCATGCCCAGCAGCACGCGCAGCAGCGTCGTCTTGCCGGAGCCGTTGGGGCCGAGGACGGCGACGAACTCCCCCGGCATGACGTCGAGGTCCAGCCCGTTCCAGAGCGTGCGCTCGCCGAAGGCGACGCTCGCTCCACGCAGGGAGAGCGCGGGGGCTACTGACACGCCGGCGCCGGCGGTGGGATCCACCGCCGGCGCCGAGGTCGACGACGTCACTTCAGGCACGCCGCGAGGTTGTCGATGTTGGAGGTCATCCACTCAATGTAGTCGGTGCCGGCCGGGGGGGCCTCCACGACGTCGAGCTCGGGCACACCACCGCTCTTGGCCGCGTCCCCGAGGCTCGCGGTCTGCTCGTCCGCCGTCTGCTTGTTGTAGGCGAAGACGGCGACCTTCTTGCCGTCCACCTCGGTCTTGCCGCCCAGCAGATCGGTGGCCTGCTTCATCGTCAAGGGGGCGATCTCGTCGCCCTCCTCGACGGCCTCCGCCAAGCCGTCCGGGGTGGCGTCCTTGAGCCCGGCCTGGTCCAGGAGCGCCTGCGGCACGGGCTCGGTCATCATGTAGGAACGGCCGTCCGCCGTCTTGGCGATGTCGGCCAGGCTGGACTGCATGTCCTTGAGCTGGGCGGTGAACTCGTCGCCGCGCTGCTTGAAGCCGTCGACGCCGGCGGGGTCCAGCTTGCCGAGCTCGTCCACGAGGTGCGGGACCAGCTGCTCCATCTTGTTCAGGTCGTACCAGAGGTGCTCGTTGGGCTCGTGCCCGTCCACCTCGGTGGGAGCCTTCTCACCCTCGGCCAGCTCGGGCGTCTCCGCCGGGCCCACGAGGTCGAACGCCGTCATGACGTCGGAACCGGCGCCGGCCATCTGCTCGGCGAAGGTGTCGTAGCCGCCGCCGTTGAGCACCACGAGGTCGGCCTTGGACACGGTCAGCTTGTCGCGCGAGGTGGCCTCGTAGGAGTGCGGGTCCTGGGCCGCCGAGGTGATCAGTGCCGTCACGTCGCCCTGGTCGCCCAGGATGTGGGACACGATCGACTGGTACACGCTCGTGGAGGTGACCACGGAGAGGTGCTTGCCAACGGCGGCGGAGGAGGACGGGGCCTCGGCGGCGTCCGAGCTGCCGGAGCAGCCGGCGAGCGCCAGGGCGCCTGCGGCGGCCATCGCGGTCGCGGCGGCCAGGCGGCGACGCGGGAAGCGGGCGGTGGTGGAAATCTTACGGGTGCGGAGCACGAGGGTCCTTCTCTTCTTGATGCGAACAATTCTCAGCCTACATGAGAATCGTTCGCATAAAAAATCGGGACCTCAGTCCTCCTCTCCGTCCCTTCCCACGCGGTAGCGGCGCTCCTCGCGCTGCTGCGTCGCGTCGCGAATCTCCCCGACCAGCTGTTCCAGGACGTCCTCGAAGAAGAGGATGCCGCTCGTGCCGCCCTCCGCGTCCAACACCCTGGCCACGTGGGTGCCGGTGCGCTGCATGGTCTCCAGGGCGTCCTCGACCTCGACGCCCTCCGTGAGGTTCACGAAGGAGCGCACCTTGGCGAAGGGAATGGCGCTCTCGTAGCGCTCCGGGGGCAGCACGATGACGTCCTTGAGGTGCAGGTAGCCACCCAGCGCCCCCTCCGGGTCGCGCATGACGAAGCGGGAGAACCCGGTCCGGCCCACGGCGTGCTCGAACTCCTCCGGCGTCGTGTCCGCGTCCAGCGCCACGACCTCCGAGAGCGGCACGGCCAGGTCTCCCACCGTGCGCTCGGTGAACTCGAAGGCGCTCGTGATCAGTCCGGCGTCGTCCTCCACCAGACCCTCACGCGTGGACTCCTCCACGATCGACTGGACCTCGTCGATCGTGTACGTCGAGGCCACCTCGTCCTTGGGCTCGAAGCCGAAGGCGCGCACCGCACGGTTGGCCACCCAGTTCAGGGCGTCGACGACGGGACGGACGAGCCGAGAGATCCACATCATGGGCCCGGCCAGGCCAAGGACGGCCCGGTCCGCCATGGAGACGGAGAAGTTCTTGGGCACCATCTCCCCCAGCGTCACGTGAAGGAACGTCACGATGACGAGCGCCAGCGCGAAGGCCACGACGTCCCCCACCATCTCCGGCACGTGCAGGGCGTGCAAGGGCGCGGCGAAGAGGTGGTGGATGGCCGGCTCAGCCACCTCCAGGATGAGCAGCGAGCACACCGTGATGCCCAGCTGGCACACGGCGAGCATGACGCTCACGCGCTCCATGGCGCGCAGCGCCGTCTGGGCGCGCTTGGAACCGGCCTCCGCCTTGGGCTCGATCTGCGAGCGCCTGGCCGACATGATCGCGAACTCGGCCGCGACGAAGAACGCGTTGCCCGCCAGGAGGACGAAGAGCCAGAAGATGCCCCAGCCACCGCTCATCGCGCGTCCCCCTCGTCCTCGGTGCCCGACGTCGTGGCCCCGCCCGCGGCGGAAGGCCCACCCTCCTCGTCCGGCAGGAATTGCAGCCGGTCCACCCGGCGCCCGTCCATGCCGGCCACCCGCAGGCGTCCGCCCCGGACCTCGACCACGTCGCCGGAGCGCGGAACCCGCCCCAGGGCGGACATGACGAAGCCACCCACGGTCTCGTACGCCGCCTCGTCGCTCACGCGCAGCCCGGGGATGCGCTCCGTGAGCTCGTCGGGGCGCAACAGCCCGGAAAGCGTCCACGTGCCGTCGGCGCCCAGCACGGCCCCCGGGGGCCTGCGATCGTGCTCGTCCTGGACGTCGCCCACGATCTCCTCCACGAGATCCTCGAGCGTGACCATGCCGGCCGTCCCCCCGTACTCGTCCAGCACCACGGCCAGCTGCAGGTGGGCCCCCCGAAGCTCACCGATGAGGTCGTCAAGGTGCACCGTCTCCGGCACGTGCCTGACCTCGCCCATGACGGTGGCCGCCACGAGCTCGGCCCGGCGGTCCCGCGGCACCGAGACGGCCTTCTTGATGTGCACCACGCCGCGCACCTCGTCGGGCGAATCACCGATGACGGGGAAACGCGAGTAGCCCGTCCGCTTGGCCGTCGCGATGACCAGCTCCAGCGGATCGTCGGCGTGCACCGTTTCCATGCGGTTGCGCGGCGTCATGACGTCCGCCGCCGTGCGCTCACCGAAGTGCAGGGTGCGGGAGAGGAAGCGGGCCGTGTCCTGGTCCACCGTGCCCAGGCGCGCCGAACGCGTGATGAGGCTTGTGAGCTCCTCGGGGGAACGCGCGCCGGAGATCTCCTCCTTGGCCTCGAGGCCGAAGCGGTGCAGGACCCAGTTCGCGAAGCCGTTGAGCACCACGACGGCGGGCTTGAACAGGGCCGTGAAGACGAGCTGGGGGCGGGCCAGCGCGCGCCCGATCCGGTACGGCTCGGCGATCGCCAGGTTCTTGGGGATGAGCTCTCCGATCACCATCGAGAGCAAGGTCGCCAGGATCATGGAGGCGACGAGCGAGACGGGCCCCGCCACCGCCGCGAGACCCCACGCCTCGAGCGGCACGCGCAGCAGCGCCCCGACGCTCGGCTCCATGACGAAACCCGTCAGCAGCGTGGTGAGGGTGATGCCCAGCTGCACGGCGGAGAGCTGGGTCGAGAGGGAACGCAGACACCGCAGCAGCGGCTCCGCCTTCGCGTCCCCGTCGGCGAGCTGTCGCGAGACCGAGGGGACGTCGAGGGCCACGAGCGAGAACTCGACCGCCACGAAGAACGAGGTCCCGAGGATCAGCACGAGCCCCACGAGGAGGAGGAGCCACTCCATCAAAGCTCGCCCCCCCGGGGGGCGGTCGCGGCGACCGCCGAGGTGGGGCGCAGGGGCTGCGCCGGACTGGAAGGCTCCGCATCTGCGGGCGTGGGCACTGTGGTCTGGATGCCGGCACGTCGCGACGCGACGGGCCGGCACGGAGAGTGGCTGTCCATAGTTCATCCAGTCTACGGGAGCGCCCCAGGCGTTCCCTGGGAGAGCGGCCAACGACCGCCCCGGCGGGGCCGAATTCTTCTACGTTTCGTCGAACTTGCGGGCCCGTGCATCGGGGGCCATGAAAGGTGTCACGAAACACGCGCGGGATTGGCCGTGACGCGCGCGGACTGACTATTGTGAATGCTTGATGTGGCCGGTGCCGTCCCATGCTTCGACCGCAGTCATCCATGACACAGCCACCATGTGAAAGAGGCGTATTCACCGTGCCAGAACTGTCGAACGATCGGCTCAACCGATTGAAGGAGGAGTTCGGGGGTAACGAGTGGCTCGTCGAAGAGCTCTACCAGCAGTACCTCGCCGACAAGAACTCCGTGGAGCCCACGTGGCGCGCCCTGTTCGACGACATCGCCGGTGACGCCGGGCGCGCGTCCCCTGCCGCGCAGGCGCCCGCCCAGCCCGCGGCCCCGCTTGCCGCCCCTGCGGCGCAGGCCGCGCCTGCCGCTCCCGCCCCGGCGGCCCCTGTTGCTACCCCCGCGACACAGGCCGCTCCCGCCGCCCCGGCCCGTGCCGCCTCCAGCGCGTCGGTGCGCCCCAACGCGGTGAAGCAGGCCCCGGTCCCGGCCGATCCGCAGCGCCCCGCTGCCGCCGCCCCGTCCGAGCAGGTCGAGGTTCAGGTGCTGCGCGGCCCCGCCAAGGCCATCGCCACCAACATGGAGGCCTCCCTCACGGTTCCCACGGCCACGACGGTGCGCGCCGTGCCCGCCAAGCTGCTGATCGACAACCGCATCGTCATCAACAACCACCTGCGCCGGGCGCGCGGCGGCAAGATCTCCTTCACGCACCTCATCGGCTTCGCCGTGATCCGCGCCCTGAAGGCCATGCCGTCCATGAACGTCTCCTACGACGTACGGGACAACAAGCCGGTCGCCGTGCACAACCCGCACGTGAACTTCGGCATCGCCATCGACATCCCCAAGCCGGACGGTTCCCGTTCGCTCGTGGTGCCCAACCTCAAGGCCGCCGAGACCATGGACTTCGGCACCTACTGGCACACCTACGAGGACCTCATCTCCCGCGGCCGCCAGAACAAGCTCACGGCGGACGACTACGCCGGCACCACGGTCTCGCTGACCAACCCGGGCGGCATCGGCACCGTGCACTCCGTGCCCCGCCTCTCCAAGGGCCAGGCTGCCATCATCGGCGTCGGCGCCCTCGACGTCCCGGCCGAGTACCGCGGCGCCTCCGACAAGGTCATCGCGCAGCTCGGCGTCGGCAAGATCATCACGCTGACCTCGACCTACGACCACCGCGTCATCCAGGGCGCCGGCTCCGGCGAGTTCCTCAAGAATGTGGAGTCCCTCCTGCTCGGCGACGAGTTCTGGGACGAGGTCTTCGAGGCCCTGCGCATCCCCTACGAGCCCATCCGCTGGGCCAAGGACAACCAGGTCGACGTCGACCTGCAGGTCAACAAGGTGGCGCGCATCCAGCAGCTCATCCACGCCTACCGCGAGCGCGGCCACCTCATGGCCGACACCAACCCGCTCGTGTACGTCCAGCGCCGTCACCCCGACCTGGACGTGCAGACCTACGGTCTGACCTTGTGGGACCTGGACCGCGAGTGGGTCACGGGCGGCTTCGGCGGCGCCGACCGCCTGCCGCTGCGCGACATCCTCGGCGTGCTGCGCAACGCGTACTGCCGCACCACCGGCATCGAGTACATGCACATCCAGGATCCTGAACAGCGCCGCTGGTTCCAGGACCACCTGGAGCACGGCTACCAGAAGCCGGGCCACGACGAGCAGCTGCGCATCCTGCGCAAGCTCAACCAGGCCGAGGCCTTCGAGAACTTCCTGCAGACCAAGTTCATCGGCCAGAAGCGTTTCTCCCTCGAGGGCGGCGAGTCCCTGCTCCCGCTGCTCGACACCATCATCTCGGGTGCGGCGGACGCCGGGCTGGACGAGGCCGCGATCGGCATGAGCCACCGCGGTCGCCTCAACGTACTGACCAACATCGCGGGCAAGACCTACGCCCAGGTCTTCCGCGAGTTCGAGGGCACGCAAGACCCTGGCGCCGTCCAGGGCTCCGGCGACGTGAAGTATCACCTCGGCACCGAGGGTTCCTTCACCTCCGAGGCCGGCAACACCACCAAGGTCTACCTGGCGGCCAACCCCTCCCACCTGGAGGCGGCAGACCCGGTGCTGGAGGGCATCGTCCGTGCCAAGCAGGACGTGCTCGACCGCGGCAAGGACGGTTTCTCCGTGCTGCCGATCCTGGTCCACGGCGACGCGGCCTTCGCCGGCCAGGGCGTGGTCCCCGAGACCCTGAACCTCTCGCAGCTGCGCGGTTACAAGACGGGCGGCACCGTCCACGTCATCGTGAACAACCAGGTCGGCTTCACCACGCCGCCGTCCTCCGGCCGCTCGTCGGTGTACTCCACCGACATCGCCAAGTTCATCCAGGCCCCCATCATCCACGTCAACGCCGACGACCCGGAGGCCGTGGTGCAGGCCGGCTGGCTGGCCTTCCAGTACCGCCAGGCCTTCCGCTCCGACGTCGTGATCGACCTCATCTGCTACCGCCGCCGCGGGCACAACGAGGGCGACGACCCGTCGATGACGCAGCCCATGATGTACAACCTCATCGAGGCCAAGCGCTCCACCCGCAAGCTGTACATGGAGGCCCTCGTGGGCCGCGGCGACATCACGCAGGAGGAGGCGGACCAGGTCATCGTCGACTACCAGGCGCGCCTGGAATCGGTCTTCGTGGAGACCCATGCCGCGCAGACCACGCCCATCCCGGCCGTGGCCGACGCCAACTCCGTCAACGCGCTCGACAAGCCGCGCGCCCAGGCCGACGACGACTTCGTCCCGGACCCGCGCGCCGAGGACACGGCGATCTCGCCCGAGCTGCTGGCCGCCGTCGGGCGTGCCCACGCCGACGTGCCAGAGGGCTTCACGGTGCACCCCAAGCTGAAGTCACTCCTGGAGAAGCGCTCCAAGATGTCCACCGAGGGCGGCATCGACTGGGGCTTCGCCGAGCTCGCGGCCTTCGCCACGCTGGCCCACGAGGGCGTCCCCGTGCGCCTGACCGGCCAGGACGCGCGCCGCGGCACCTTCGTGCAGCGCCACGCGGTCTTCCACGACCGCGTAAACGGCGACGAGTGGACTCCCATCCTGCAGATGAGCGAGGACCAGGCCAAGTTCCTGATCTACGACTCCCCCCTCTCCGAGTACGCCGTCATGGGCTTCGAGTACGGCTACTCCGTGGAGCGCACGGACGCCCTGGTGCTGTGGGAGGCGCAGTTCGGAGACTTCGCCGACGGCGCACAGACCATCGTGGACGAGTTCATCTCCTCCGGCGAGCAGAAGTGGGGGCAACGTTCCTCGCTCGTGCTGCTGCTGCCGCACGGCTACGAGGGCCAGGGTCCGGACCACTCCTCCGCCCGCATCGAGCGCTACCTGCAGCTGTGCGCCGAGAGCAACATGCGCGTCATCAACCCGACGACGGGAGCGAACTACTTCCACGCGCTGCGCCGCCAGGCCTACCTGCGCCCGCGCAAGCCGCTCGTGGTGTTCACTCCCAAGCAGCTGCTGCGCCTGAAGGCCGCCGCCCAGCCGGTGGAAGCCTTCACGCAGGCGCAGTTCCAGCCCGTCATCGGCGACGCCGTGGTGCCCTCCGGGGACGCGGTGAAGAACGTGCTCGTGGTCTCCGGCCGCCTGTACTACGACCTGCTCGCCGAGCAGGAGCGCCGCGGGGACGCCTCGACCGCCATCGTCCGCCTCGAGCAGCTCTACCCGCTGCCCACGGAGCGCGTGAAGCAGGAGCTGGCGAAGTACCCCGCAGCGCGGGTCCGCTTCGTGCAGGACGAGCCGGCCAACCAGGGTCCGTGGCCGTTCGTGGCCCTCAACCTGGTGCCGCAGCTGGACCGCGAGGTCGCGCTCGTCTCGCGCCCCGAGCTCGCGGCCACGGCCACCGGCTCGCACAAGCGCCACGACGCCGAGCTGAACGCCCTCGTTGGCCAGGCCTTCGCCTGATCCACGCCGCACGCCGCGGGGCGGGACACCTTCTGGTGTCCCGCCCCGCGGCGTCTGAATGCAATACAGTGGGCAACGCCCCAGCGAAAGGACACCCGTGGACACCCGTAACTTGCGCCTCGTCGCCATCGGCGACGAGCTCCTCTCCGGGCACGGAGACCCGCGCGCTCTCGGCTGGTTCGGCCGGGTGCTGGCCAAGACACCCACGGACACGCTGCGGCTCTCCCCCTTCATCCTCGCCAGCCCGGCCGAGACCACCGAGGTGCTGGCGGAGCGCTGGCTCGCCGAGGCACAGCGCCGCTTCGACCCCGAGGGGGACAACCGCCTCGTGGTGGCCCTCTCCGGCGCCGACGAGGCGGCCGGGCTGTCCACGGCCCGCTCGCGCCTGAACCTGGCCAACATCCTCGACGCGGCGACCCAGATGAGCCTCTCGGCCTTCGTGGTGGGTCCCCCGCCCACGCTCGACCCGGCGCGCAATGCCCGCCTCGGCCAACTCTCGACGGCCTTCGGGGACGTCACGACCCGGCGCAACCACTTCTACGTCGACACCTTCTCCCCGCTGGAGCACCACGAGCAGTTCAGAGCCGACCTGGCGGCGCACGACGGCCTCCCCGGCCAACAGGGCCACGGCCTCATCGCCTGGCTCGTGCTGCACCGCGGCTGGTACCCGTGGCTCGGCGTCGCGGAGCCCACCCCCTGACGGCTCGTGGTGGCCCGCACCCGGCGCCGGGTGCGGGCCACCACGCTCGGCATGAGAGGATGGTTCGCGATGCCCGCCGCCCGTGGCGGCGGGTTGCCCCGGATCCGACGCCGCCCACCGGCAGCGTCGCTCAGTGAAGTGAGGAGACCAGCATGAGCAAGCGCGCCCGCAAGCGTCGCAGCCGTAAGCACGGCGGTGCCAACCACGGCAAGCGTCCCAACGCCTGAGCGTTGACACGTCGCGAGGCCGGTGCCTCCCCGTCGGGGAGGCACCGGCCTCGTCGTCTCCGGCGGCTAATGCAGGGAGGAGGGGTGGGTGCCGCCCTCGACGCAGATCTGGTCGATGCGCACCATGATGCGGGTCTTGAGGTCGCTCGGCGCCTGGTCCGTGCAGCTGCGGCGCATGACGGAGCGGATGATGCACTCCAGGTCGTACTCGGCGCTGCACTCCGGGCACGTGTCCAGGTGCGCCTGCACGCCCCACAGTTCGTCGCGGCTCAGCGCGCCGTCCAGGAAGTCGTAGATGCGCTCCAGGCGCGCCGAGGCGCAGTCCCCGAACTCGAGGCAATCGTCGTTCATTTCTCCTGCTCCTGTCCCCGGGGACGGATGCCGCGCTCGGCGGCGTAGTCTGCCAGCAGCTCTCGCAGCTGTTTACGGCCGCGGTGCAAGCGCGACATGACGGTGCCGATGGGGATCTCCAGGATCTCCGCGGCCTCCTTGTAGGCGAAGCCCTCCACGTCCACGAAGTAGACGACCAGGCGGAACTCCTCCGGGATGGACTGCAGGGCACGCTTGACGTCCGAGTCCGGGAGGTGGTCGAGCGCATGCGCCTCGGCGGAGCGCAGGGCGGGTTCGCCGTGCTGCACGGCCCCTCCCAGCTGCCAGTCCTCGACCTGCTCGGTGCTGGAGCGCTTGGGCTCGCGCTGACGCTTGCGGTACAGATTGATGTACGTGTTCGTCAGGATGCGGTAGAGCCACGCCTTGAGGTTGGTGCCCGGTCGGTACTGGTGGAAGGAGCCGTACGCCTTGGCGTAGGCCTCCTGCACCAGGTCCTCCGCGTCCTGCGGATCCCTGGCCATCCTCAGGGCGGCCGAGTAGAGCTGGTCGACGTATTGCATCGCGTCGCGTTCGAAGCGCGCGCGGCGCGCGTCCTGTGTCTCCGTCGTGAGGTCGACGGCGGCGTCGTCTGGGCTGGTGCTGGTCATCGGGCGCCAGTCTACGTTGGCCCCGCTTTCCAGCGTCGTGCTCGGCACGTGCGCCCCCTTCGTTCCCGTGTCCCGCCCGCATGGGGCGGAGCCCCGCCCGCGCGGTGCATCGGAGTCAACGCGGGCCCGCCGCCCGCTATTCCGCTCCCCCGCCTCCTGCCCGTTTCCGGGGCGTCGACACGCGTCGGCCGCCCGCGAGGGGCGACGTGGAAGAATGGCCGGGTCCGTTGCAGTAGCGTCCCGTCTCCCCAGGAGGACAGACATGGCACTGATCCGCGCCTTGGCCCGCCCCTTGCTCGCCGCCCCCTTCGCGCTCTCCGGCGCGGCCCGCCTGCGCGCCCCCGAGACCACCGCGGCCCACCTGCGGCCCCTCCTGGCCCGCGTCTCCCGCGCCGTCCCCGCCCTGCGCTCCGTGGCCGACCGCCCCCAGCTGGTGGCCAGGGGCCTCGGCGGCGTCCAGCTCGCCTCCGGCGTGCTGCTCGCGCTCGGTCGCATGCCCCGCCTCTCCGCCGCCCTCATCGTGGTGGCCCAGGCCCTGACGGCCGCCTCCGAGCCCGTGCGCCCCGAGGACTCCGCGGCCGACCGCGCGGCCTCGCTCGCCGTGCAGGCCGGTCTCACGGGCGGAGCGCTCCTGGCCACCGTCGACCACGACGCCCGCCGCAGGACCGCACGCCGCGCCAAGAAGGCGCTGGCCTGAATCCATGACGCAGACCCGCTGGGCCGCCCCGCTCGCCCCCGGACCCCTTGACGCCACGGTGCCGCTGCCCGGCTCCAAGTCGCTCACCAATCGCCACCTCGTCCTGGCCGCGCTCGCGGCGGGACCGAGCACTCTGCACGCCCCGCTCGACTCGCGGGACACGCGCCTCATGGCTCAGGCCCTGCGCGAGCTGGGGGCCACGGTGGAGACGGACACGGCCGCCGACGGCTCCCCCCTCTGGCGGGTCACGCCGCTGGCCGTGGGCGCCGGCGGCGACGGCCCGGTGACGGTGGACTGCGGGCTGGCCGGCACGGTCATGCGCTTCGTCCCCGCCGTGGCGGCCCTGCTGCGCGTCCCGGTTCGCTTCGACGGAGACGAGGCGGCCAGGCGTCGCCCCATGGGACCGGTCATCGAGGCGCTGCGCCAGCTGGGCGCCCGCGTGGACGGCGGCGGGGACGGCCGCCTGCCCTTCACCGTGACGGGCACGGACGAGGTGCGCGGCGGCGAGCTGACCATCGACGCCTCCGGCTCCAGCCAGTTCGTCTCCGCCCTGCTCCTGGCCGCGGCCCGCCTCCCGCTCGGCCTGCGAGTGCGACACAGCGGTTCCACCCTCCCGAGCCCCCAGCACATCGAGATGACCCTGGCCGTGCTGCGCGCCGCCGGCGTCCCCGCCGTGGCGGGGGCGGACGGGCGCTCCTGGAGCGTGGGGGCGGCCGTCCCCACGCCCGGCGATGTCGTCGTGGAGCCGGACCTCTCCAACGCGGGTCCCTTCCTCGCCGCTGCCCTCGTGTGCGGAGGCACGGTCCGCGTCCCGCGCTGGCCGGCGGTCACCACTCAGATCGGCGCCCTGTGGCGCGAGCTGCTCCCGGCCATGGGCGCCGAGGTCGAGCTGTCCCGCGACGGCGTGCTGAGCGTGAGGGGCGGCGGCACCGTGCGCGGCATCGACGCGGCCGACACGGGCGAGCTGGCCCCCACGCTCGCCGCGCTCTGCGCCGTGGCGGTCGGCCCCAGCCGGCTCACGGGCATCGCCCACCTGCGCGGGCACGAAACGGACCGCCTCGCCGCGCTCGTCACCGAGCTGCGCCGCGTGGGCGTGGGGGCCCGGGAACTCGAGGACGGCCTCGCCATCGACCCGGCGGCCGGGACGACGACGGGCGGACCCGCGGCGTCGGGCATCGCCTGGGAGAGCTACGAGGACCACCGCATGGCGACGGCGGGGGCCGTCGTCGGCCTGGCCGTGCCCGGCGTGGTGGTACTGGACGTGGAGACCACGGCCAAGACCCTCCCCGGCTTTGCCGGGATGTGGGAGGCCATGCTGGCCACCGCGAAGGAGACCGCGGCGTGAGCCCCCGCCAATGGGACGAGTCCGACGTGCGCATCCGCCCCAACAAGAAAGGCTCGCGGCCGCGCACCAAGGATCGGCCCAAGCACGAGGACGCCGTGCTCGGCCGCATCATCGCGGTGGACCGCGGGCGCTACACGGCCGTCGTCGACGAGGACACCGAGACCGAACGGACCGTCGTGGCGATGCGCGCCAAGGAGCTGCGCCGCCAGCCGATCGTGCCCGGCGACTGGGTGGGGCTCGTGGGCGACACGAGCGGCGGGACGGATTCCCTGGCCCGCGCAGTGCGCATCCAGGAGCGCTCCACCCTGCTGCGCCGCAGCGCGGACGACACGGACCCCGTGGAACGCGCCGTCGTGGCCAACGCGGACCAGGTGGTCGTCGTGGTCGCCGCCGCCGACCCGGAGCCGCGCCCCGGCTTCATCGACCGCGCCCTCGTGGCCGCGCACGACGCTGGCATCCGCCCCGTCCTGGTGATCACGAAGGCCGACTTGCGCGAACCCCATGAGCTGCTGGCGACGTACCGCCCGCTCGGCCTGGAGGTCATCGTCTCCCGCCGCGGCGACGCCGTGCGCGAGGAGGGCGCCTCGCTGCCCGTGGACGCCACGGCGCTCGCGCGGCTGCGCGAGGTGCTCTCCGGGCACGTCTCGGCCCTGCTCGGGCACTCCGGCGTGGGCAAGTCCACCCTCGTCAACGGGCTCACGGGCGCGGGCCGCGCCACGGGCGGCGTCAACAAGGTCACGGGACGCGGCAGGCACACCTCCTCCTCCTCGATCGCGCTCCGGGTGGCCGACGCCGCGCCGCGCACCTGGGTGGTCGACACCCCCGGCGTGCGCTCCTTCGGGCTGGCCCACGTCGAGGCCGAGGGCGTCGTGAACGCCTTCGAGGACCTTGTCCCCGCCACGGCCGATTGCCCGCGCGGTTGCTCCCACGCCGAGGACTCCCCCGGCTGCGCCCTGGACGCCTGGGTGACCGGGGGCCACGCCGGCCCTCACGGCGCCGGGCGCCTGGCCTCGCTGCGCAAGCTCCTCGCTTCCCGCACGGAGGCGGGCGAGGACGTCAAGGAGCTCGGCGAACACGGCGAGTGAGCGGGCCCTGCGGTAGCTTGGGGACCATGACGCGCTGGACCGACGATCTCCACCTGGCCCACCTCATGGCGGAGGCGGTCGACGAGCTGACGCTCTCGCGCTTCCACGCCGCCGACCTCGTGGTGCAGACCAAGCCGGACCTCACGCCCGTGACGGACGCAGACCGGCGCGCCGAGGAGTCCATCCGCGGTCACCTCTCCCGCGCCAGGCCCCGCGACGCCGTCTACGGCGAGGAGTTCGGCACGAGCGGCTCGGGCGAGCGCACCTGGATCATCGACCCGATCGACGGCACCAAGAACTTTGTGCGCGGCGTTCCCGTGTGGGCCACGCTCATCGGCCTCGTCGAGAACGGCGAGGTCGTGGTCGGCATCGTCTCGGCGCCCGCCCTTGGCCGGCGCTGGTGGGCCGCCAAGGACGGCGGCTCCTACACCGGACGCTCTCTGGCCTCCGCTCGGCGGCTCTCCGTCTCCGGGGTCTCGCGCCTCGAGGACGCCTCCCTCTCCTACTCCTCGCTCTCCGGCTGGCGGGACCGCGGACGCCGGGAGAACATGCTGGCGCTGCAGGACACCGTCTGGCGCACGCGCGGCTACGGAGACTTCTTCTCCTACATGCTCGTCGCCGAGGGCGCCGTGGACCTGGCCTGCGAGCCGGAGCTGGGCCTGTACGACATGGCCGCCCTGGTCCCCATCGTCACGGAGGCCGGCGGGCGCTTCACGTCCCTGCAGGAGCAGGACGGGCCCTGGGGCGGGAACGCCCTGGCGAGCAACGCCCTCCTGCACGGCGCCGCCCTCGACCTGCTCGGCACGCGGGACGACGCCCCCGAGCCCACGCCGCTGCCGGGGCACCGCACGGCGTGACCGCCGCCTCTCGCTACCCTGCGGTCGCCGTCGCGGGTTTCCTCGGCGCCACGGCGCGCTACGGGCTCACCCTCGCGACGCCGGGGCACGCGGCGCTGACCACGGCGGCCATCAACACGGCCGGCGCGCTGGTGCTCGGCGTGCTCACGGCGCTCTGGGCCGCCGGACGCGGGCCGGGCGGGCGCACCCCGTGGCTGCGCGCCGCCCTCGGCCCCGGTTTCCTCGGGGCCTTCACGACCTTCTCCGCGATCGCGGCGGCGACGGCGTCCGCGCCCCACGCCGTTCCGGCGTGGGCCTCCCTGCTGGCCCAGGTGTCAGCCGGCATCGCCGCGGCCTGGCTGGGGCTGGCCCTGGGGGCCCGTGCCGGACGGCGCCGGGCCGAGCCCGCCGGCGGCTCCGGGGGCTCGGCATGAACGCCCTCGCGCTGACGGCGCTGGTGGGCGGTCTCGGCGCCCTCGGCGCCCTGGCCCGCGTGGGGCTCGACGACGCCTGGATCGCCCTGCGCGCGCGGCGCGCCGCCCGTGATGAGGCCGCCCCCGGCGAGGGGGCGGGCGGAGAAGGGGACGAGCCGCTGGCCGCGCCCACGCCCCTCGTGGCGCTGCGCACCGCCGCCATGCTCTGGCCGTGGCCCCTGCTCGCGGTCAACGTGGTGGGTTCCGCCGTGCTGGGCTGGGTCCTCGCGGCCTGGGGTACCTCCTCGCCCTGGGAGACGATCCTCGGCACGGGCTTCTGCGGCGGCCTGACCACCTTCTCCACCTGGTCCGTCGCGATGGCGGGCGCTGGCCGCGACCGCGCCGCCCGGCGCGGCGCGAGCCTCCTGCTCGCCCACCTCGTCGTGGGCGTGTCAGCCGCCTGGATCGGCTGGAAACTGGGCTGAGTCAGAAACGCGTGAGGACCCCCTGCCTCGGCAGGGGGTCCTCGCGCGTGCGGGCCGAAGGGTACGGGCTCAGACGAGCGTGGCCCCTCGTCCGCCCAGTCGCTCGGCCACGCGCTCCACGTCCTCGTCGGAGGGCAACGTGTCGGTCAGCTTGGTCATGAGCACGCGGGCGTCCACGGTGGACACGACGCCGCCGTGCCTGGCGGAGTCCGCGAGCGCGGCGGCGACGGCCTCCACCTCCTCGTCCGAGAGGCGCCTGCGCAGCAGCGCCAGCATGGGGATGTAGTCCTCCGTCGGCACGCCCTCCGGGTAGCCGACACGGAGCCAGTCGACGACGCGCTCCAGCAGGCCGCGCTGGGCGGGCGCGCCCTCGGCCTCCCCGACGGACCCAAGGTGTTCCTCGGCCAGGCGCCGCGCGCCACCGCTCAGCGGCCAGCCCGCGGAGGCGAGCCTGGCCGCGACGGCGCGGACGTCCTGCTCCACGGGCTCTTCCCTCGTGACCTTCTCGATGGCCTCGCGGATGTCCGCGGAGGCCACCGTGGAGCTGTCGGAGCGCAGCAGTTCGACGACGGCGGAGAACTCGTCCTCGTCCAGCGTGCGGCGCAGCAACGCCAGGAGGGGGAAGTAGTCCTTGGGCGGGACCCCCTCGGGGTAGCCGGCCCGGAGCCAGCGCAGGATCGCGGAGGCGATGCTTTCCGCCATGTCAGGCCCCGAACAGGGAGACGTCGAAGTAGTGGTGCAGCGAGGTGCGCGTCACGAAGAGCACGCCGAGCACCACGGCCGCGATGACCACGGCGAAGAGCACGTAGGACAGCGTCAGGGCGCCCGGCCTGCCCCGTCCGACGACGCTGCCGTCGGGGCCCTCGACCTGGCCAGTGCCCACGGCACGCAGGCGCAAGGCAAGTGCGAAGAAGAGCGGCAGGCCGGCGCCGAAGGCGAGGCCGATGAGCAGGACCTTGAGGGCCGAGAGGCCCATGGTCGCGAAATCGAGATCCATGGCTTTCCTTTCCGTGCGGGGCGATCAGTGCGCCGCGGCGGCGGGCTGGGGGACGACGTTGCCGTCCCACTCGGCGTTGACGTTGTTGTGGTCCACCTTCTGGCGACGGCTGCGGGCGTACATGAACGCGGAGGCCGCCACGAGGAGCAGGAAGACCACGATGGCGCCCGCGACGTGGCCGATCCCGTTCTCGATGAAGTAGCACAGGGCACCCACGATGCCGGCGGCCGGCATGGTGATGAGCCACGCGGCGGCCATGCGGCCGGCGACGCCCCAACGCACGGTGGCTCCGGGGCGGCCCACGCCGGATCCCAGGATGGAGCCCGTGGCCACGTGGGTCGTAGACAGGGCCATGCCCATGGTGGAGGAGGTGAGGATGATGGCGGCAGAGGAGGCCTCGGCGGCCATGCCCTGCGGGGAGTCGATCTCCACGAGGCCCTTGCCGAGGGTGCGGATGATGCGCCAGCCTCCCAGGTAGGTACCCAGGGCGATCGCGAGGCCGCAGACGAGGATGATCCAGACGGGGAGGCCGTTGGCCTCGATGCCCTCCGTGGTGAGCGAGCCGTGGGCGATGAGGGCCAGGGCGATGACGCCCATGGTCTTCTGCGCGTCGCCCGTGCCGTGGGCCAGGGAAACGAGGGAGGCGGTGCCGATCTGGCCCCAGCGGAAGCCGTTGTCCCTGCTCTTCTGGCTCACGCCCTTGGTCAGCGCGTAGACGAGCCAGGTCCCGGCCGCGGCGATGAGGCACGCGATGACGGGCGAGAGGAACGCCGGGACGACGACCTTGGAGACGATGCCGTTCCAGTTGACGCCGGAGGCCCCGAGGCCCGCGAGTCCGGCGCCGATGAGGCCGCCGAAGAGAGCGTGGGAGGAGCTGGAGGGAAGGCCGAGCAGCCACGTCACCAGGTTCCAGAGGATGCCTCCCACGAGGCCGGCGAAGATGATCATCATGGCCGTCTCCGGCGTCAGGATGTCCAGCAGGCCGCCGCTCTTGGGGTCCTGGATCTTCAGGACGTCCTTCGTGATGGTGGCGGCCACCTCCACGGAGAGGAAGGCGCCCACGAGGTTCAGGACGGCGGAGAGCGCCACCGCCGCCTTGGGCTTGAGGGCTCCCGTCGCGATGGACGTCGCCATGGCGTTGCCCGTGTCGTGGAAGCCGTTGGTGAAGTCGAATCCGATCGCCGTGACGACGACCAGCACAAGGATGAGGATCTCTCCGGTCATGTCTTCCATGGTGAGGCAGTCGGCGATGCCTCACGGGCGAAATCGGCCCGATCTCGTCAGTGTTCCACCCTCGTTCACCCAGTGTTCACCTTGGCCCGTGCGGCGCGTCACGTGACATCGGCCAGCGGCGCGGGGGCGCGCCGGACGGCGGGAGGGAAGCACCCGTCGTCGGGCACAGAAAAGGCCCGGCACTGGGTGCCCGGCCTGGTCCGTGGAGACGGCGGGAATCGAACCCGCGTCCGATGTGGTGTTGCCAGGTCTTCTCCGGGCGCAGTCCAAAGGGAGGTTTCTCTGCCCCGAGAGCCATCACTTGGACAAGTGGCTCGTGGTTACCTCCGGGCACAGTCACAGTAAAAGTCCCGGGCACCCCTGTGACGCGGGTACCCAGCAGTGGCTATCTAGCTGACGCTAGCATCCCCCGCGACAGCGACGGAGGGCTAACGGACCGTCTGGCTGCAATCAGGCAGCGAGAGCGAAGTCAGTGCGCTTGGATTCGGCACTTATTGGTTTGCAGAGAGCGTTCACAAGATGACCCTGCATCCTTGGCCCGCTTCCCCTGTCGCGACTCACATCGTCGAAACCGATCGTCCCCGTATGTGGTTGTCAACGCCTCCCTGAGGAGGCATCCACCCCGTCCGGTCTCCCGGATGGACACCCAGTCTAACCCCGTCGGCGCCCGGTTCATTCCCGCCGCGCCGCGCCCCTACTCCGCGTCTCCTCCGCGGTTGCGCGAACGCATGGCGCGCAGCGCCTCGCGGTTGTCCTGCTTCTCCCGCAGCGCGTGGCGCTTGTCGTACTCCTTCTTGCCGCGGGCCACGGCGATCTGCACCTTGGCGCGCCCGTCCTTGAAGTACAGGCTCAGGGGCACGATCGTCAGGCCGGCCTCGTCCGCCTTGCGCTGGATCTTGACCAGCTCCTCGCGGTGCAGCAACAGCTTGCGCCGGCGCCTGGCCGCGTGGTTGGTCCACGAGCCGTTGAGGTACTCGGGGATGTAGACCTGCTCCAGGTAGAGCTCGTCGCGGTAGAAGGTGCAGAAGCCCTCCACGAGGGAGGCCTTGCCCTCCCGCAGCGACTTGACCTCGGTCCCGGTGAGCATCATGCCCGCCTCGTACTCGTCGAGGATGAGGTAGTCGTGCCGCGCCTTGCGATTGCTCGCCACGACCTTGTTGCGACTGTCGTCCTTCGCCTTGGCCGCCATGCGCGCCTCCCGTCGTCGTCACCGCCGTCGCCGCCCGTCGCGGGGCGGCACGGAAGCATCCATCCTACCGCCGCCCCGGTGCCCGACGACGCGTGGCCGGGCGACGCGGGCCGGTTCAGCGCAGCAGCGTCATGGGGTCGGTGTACTTGCCATCCACGATCGTCTCGAAGTGCAGGTGGCAACCGGTCGAGTTGCCGGTGGTGCCCACGTAGCCGATGATCTGTCCCTGCTTGACGTGCTCGCCCACGAAGGCGGCCACCTTGGACATGTGGTGGTAGTTGGTCGTCAGGGCGTGACCGCGCACGATCTTGTGGTCGATCGAGACAACCTGGCCGTGGGTGCCGAGCCAGCCGGCCTCGGTGACGGTGCCGGCCGCCGCGGCCTTGATGGGGGCGCCGCACGCTCCGCCGTAGCCCCAGTCCTGGCCGCCGTGGAGGTAACCGCCTGTGCCGAAGTAGTCGATGGTGCCGGGCGGGGTGGGGCGCCAGCCGAAGGGCGAGGAGATGTAGCCGCCCGTCGAGGGGACGATGAGCCCCCACGAGGAGACGGACACCGGCCCGGAGACCGTGGCCTCCGATTTGGCGCTGCTGGCCCTGCGCTCCGCCGCGGCGGCCTCCGCCTCCAGCTTGGCGGCGTTGGCAGCGCGCTTCTTCGCGGCAGCGGCGGCGGCAGCGCGTTTCTTCGCGGCCTCCTCCGCGGCCTTGCGCGCACGCTCGGCGGCCTCACGCTTGAGGCGCTCCTGCCGCGCCTTGATCTGCGCGTCGATGGACTTCTCCTCCGACTTCTGTTCGGCGAGTCTGCCCTTGGCATCGCTGATCTGCGACTGCAGCCGATCCTGCGCGGCCGAGGTATCCGCCACGATCCGGTCCACGGCATCCTTGGCCGCCTGGGCTGCGTCCCGCGCCTGGTTCTGCCGCACCAGGGCGGCGTCGGCCTGGGACTTCAGGTCCGCGATCTCGCCCTCCACGGCCTTGAGGCGGGCCGCGTCGTTCTCGTCCTGGGCCTGCTGCTCGCGCAGCGAGCCCAGGGCCGTGTTCTGGGCCGCGGCCACGCGGTTGGCCATCTCGAGGGAACCGGCCACGCTCTGCGGGTCCTCCCCGGAGAAGAGCATGCCGAGGTCCCCGCCCATCGCGGAGGCGCCGCCGCTGCGATAGGCATTCGCGGCGATCTGGCCCACGACGGCCTGCGTGTCCTCGCCCTCGGCCGCGCGCTTGGCCCGCGCGGAGGCGAGCTCGCTCCTGGCCGCCTGCGCCGTGGAGAGGCGCGCCTGCAACGCGCCGACCTGGTCGCGGGCCTCAGCGACGGCGGATTGTGCGTCGGCGAGGCGCTGCTGCGCGGCCGGAAGCTGGTCCTGGTACCTCTTCAGCTTGGCCGCGGCCTCCGTCAGCGTCGAGTTCAGGTCCTCCAGGTCCTCCTGCGAACCCTTGATGTCCTGCTGAATCTGCTGCTTCTTATCATCCAGGTTGTCGGCGTGCACGGCCCCGACCCCCAGCGACAGCGCCATGGTGCTCAGCAGGGTCCCGCCGAGCAGAATGCGCAGGAGGGAGCTGCGGTGGTTCTGGCTCACGTCCAGTTCCTTTCCCCCGGGACTCTTGACCCCGGGCACGCGGCCGGAAGGCGATCAAACCTTCAGGTAGCGCCTCAACGTTAGCAGGGACGATCCCCAGGCCAGCAGCACGCCGAGGACGAGGAGGGCGGGAGCGACCCACAGCATCTCCGTGGGGTCGATGAAGGCCATGGAGGCATTCTCCTGCGCCAGACGGTCCTGCACCACGAATTGCAGGACGGCCCAGAGGACACCGGACGCCAGGACGGCACCGACCGCCGCGGCGATCACGCCCTCCAGCACGAACGGCGTCTGGATCACCGTCTTGGATGCGCCCACGAGCCGCATGATGCCGGTCTCGCGGCGCCGGGTGAACGCGGAGAGGCGGATGGTCGTGGCCACGAGCAGGACGGCGCAGGCCAGCATGACGAGCGCGATGATGACAGCCACGAGCGAGGCGGCGTTGATGACGGAGAAGACCGTGTCGAGGTATTGGCGCTGGTCCACCACGGTGTCCACGCCGGGAAGCGAGGAGAAGCGCTCGTTGATGACCTGGTACTTCTCCGGATCGACGAGCTTGACGCGGAAGGAGGCAGGGAGTTGGTCCGGCTTGACCGAGTCGGCCAGCGAACGGTTGCCGAACTGCTCCTGGAAGTTCTTGAAGGCCTCGTCCTGGGACTCGTACTCCCAGTGCTGCACGTAGGGCTTGAGCTCGGCGGAGTCCAGCACCTGCTGGATCCCCTTGGTCTGCTCCTCGCTCGCGGCCTGGTACTTTCCGTCGGCGCCCGTGGCACAGTTCGTGGACTCGGGGTTCTCCGAACACAGGTAGATGGCCACCTGCACCTTGTCGTACCAGTACCCCTTCATCTTCCCCACCTGCGCCTGCAGCAAAGCGGCGGAGCCCACGAAGGTCAGGGAGACGAAGGTGACCAGGATGACCGAGACCACCATGGACAGGTTGCGGCGCAGGCCGGAGGCGATCTCCGACAGCATGAAAGAGAGCCTCACAGCTCGTCCTCCTCGGAGTCGAAGGGGGCGATGGCCTGGCCGGCCGGGCCGGCCGGGAGCACCAGGCGGTCCCCCACCGCGTGGTACTCGCCTCCCACCTCGTCCCGCACCACCTGCCCGCGGTCCAGCTCGATCACGCGCCGGCGCATGCGGTTGACGATCTCGTCGTCGTGGGTAGCCATGACCACGGTGGTGCCGTTCTGGTTGATCTTGTCGAGGATCTCCATGATCCCCTTACCCGTCTCCGGGTCGAGGTTTCCCGTGGGCTCGTCGGCCAGCAGGATGGCGGGCCGGTTGACGACGGCGCGCGCGATGGCCACACGCTGCTGCTCGCCGCCGGAGAGCTCGTGCGGGAGCCGCCCGGCCTTCTCCCGCAGCCCGACGGTCTCGAGGACCTGCGGCACGGTCTCGCGGATCATGGCGCGAGAGGAACCGATGACCTGCATCGCGAAGGCGACGTTGGCGAAGACGGTCTTCTGCGGCAGCAGCCGGAAGTCCTGAAACACGACGCCGATGTTGCGGCGCAGCTGCGGCACCTTCCAGGCGGCGATCCGGTCGACGTTGGTGCCGGCCACGTGGACGGCACCCCGGCTGGCGCGCTCCTCACGGAGCACCAGGCGGATGAAGGTGGACTTGCCGGAACCCGAGGGGCCCACGAGGAAGGCGAAGTCGCCGCGGTTCACCTCGAGGTCCACGTCGTCCAGGGCGGGTTTGTCCGGGGCGTCATAGATCTTGGTGACGTGGTCGAATCTGATCATGGGGGCACACTCCCGCGCCCGCCGCCGGCTCGACTGAGAGGGGCACGGCTCGTTGGGGGAAGTGAGACGCCGGCGTGACCACCCTACGGTGACGCCGTGATCCGTCCGTGACCTTGCCCTCGCGTGTCGCCGGGCGATGTCCTGTGAATTGCCCGACGCCGCGTGGTGCCCTCCCTGCGGAGGGCACCACGCGGCGTCGGGAGGGCGCGCGGCCCTCGGCGCTCAGAAGAGCGCGATGCGCGCGGCCGCCGGGAAGAGCTCGTCGAGCTCGGCCAGGTCCTCGTCGCCGGGCACCCACGCCCCGGCGCCGGCGTTCTCCACGATCTGCTCGGGGCGCGTGGCACCGGCGATGACGGAGGCGACCGGGTCCTGCGCCAGGAGCCACGAGAAGGCCACGTTGACCTCGCTCACGCCGCGGGCCGAGGCGAATTCGCCGAAGGCACGCAACTGCTCGAGGTCGGCGTTCTCGAGGTATTCCTGGCGCGAGTGGGACAGGCGTGAGCCCTCGGGGGCCACGCCGCCGGAGTACTTGCCGGTGAGCAGGCCGTTGGCCAGCGGGAAGTACGGCAGCACGCCCAGGCCGTAAGTGCGGGAGGCCGGCAGGACCTCGAGCTCGGCGCGGCGGTCCAGGAGGTTGTAGTGGTTCTGCGCGGAGACGAAGCGCTCGGTCCCGAGCTCGCGGGCCACGAACTCGGCCTCGGCGATCTGCCAGCCGGCGCGGTTGGAGTGGCCGATGTAGCGCACCTTGCCCGCGCTCACGAGCGCGTCGAGGGCGGCGAGCGTCTCGTCGATGGGCGTACCGGCGTCCGGGGTGTGGAACTGGTAGAGGTCGATGTGGTCGGTGCCGAGGCGGCGCAGGGAGGCCTCGGCCGCCTTGACGATATAGCGGCGGGAGCCGCGCGCACCGAAGTCGGCGCCGTTGGCGCCGCGCGCGTCCATGCCGAACTTCGTGGCCACGACGACGTCGTCGCGCCGGCCCTTGAGGGCAACACCGAGGCGCTCCTCGGAGAGGCCGGGCTCGGCGCCGTAGGTGTCCGCCGTGTCGAAGAGGGTGACGCCGGCATCGATCGCGGCGTGGACCACGGCGTCGGTCCCCTCCTGCGTCAGGGTGGCGGTTCCCGGGCGGCCGAGGTTGTTGCAACCGAGGCCGATCTCGGAGACGACGAGGCCGCTGTGGCCCAGGTGGACGTAGTTCATCTCAGTCATGGCCTCCACCCTAGCCCCGGGACCGGCCCCGCCGGCGAGGGGTCAGCGCGCCGGGAGCGGGTCCACCTCGAAGGTTCCCCTGGCCGGCAGCGGGTGCTTGACGCGCGCCGCCTGCGGTTCGTCGCCCGGGGCCACCGCGAGCAGGGCCTTCGTCAGGTCCGACTTGGCGACCTCGCGCAGGCAGGAGAGCGTGGCCTTGAGAGCGCCCTTCGGCTCGGGGGTGAGGACGGCGATCGTGAGGCGGCCCGGCCCGAAGACGGAACCTTCGACCGTGCCGAGGCCGCGCCAGGCGAGGTGGCCGGTGAGTCCGCCCACGACGGCGTCGCGCAGGCTGTGCTCGCGCGGCGTGCCGCCCGCGGTCTTGGACGGGAAGCGCACGTAGAGCCAGGACTGCTCCTCGACGCCCAGCTCCCGGTAGCCATCCTCCTCGCAGGCCTGGGCGAAGGCATCCAGCAGGGCCTCCCCCGCCTCCGGCGTCACCTCGTCCTCGACGACCGGCGTCTCGGAGAGGTGGCCGACCGGGCCGCGGTTGACGACGAACTGGGAGACCTCCTCGTCGAACCAGGCCTCGCGGAAGCTCAGGCTGCCGTCCTCCTCGGTGCGGTAGCTGCGCAGGATGGGCATGGGGGTCCTTTCGGTCGTGGTGCGCCGGGCGGCGCGGGCCAGGTGAGGCGGCCTCAGCTGGGGTCGGTGTCCTCGGTCAGGGCCCTTCCCTGCGCGAAGCGCTTGAGCGCGGCGCCGTCGAAGGGAGCCTCGCGCGCGCCGACGCGCCGCAGCAACTGCGCGGCCTGGGCGGCGATGGTCTCGACGAGCTCCGGGGGGTAGGAGAAGCTGACCGTGTGCTCGGCGAACTCGTCCTCGTCGTCGAGGTAGATTCCCCGGCCATCGCGTTCCACGACGTCGAGGTCCATGTCGATCGAGTGCGCCTCCCAACCTCCTGGGCCAAGGGAGGCCCACCCCACGGCCGTGGAGAGATCGATGTAGAGGCGCAGCCCGTTGCGGTCCTCGCCCGAGTGGAAGGTGGCGACCCACTCCCCCTCCGCCGGGATGAGGCACACGGCGTCGGAGCGGGCGAAGAAGGCCATGCCCGGCCGCGCCACGAAGCTGCCGGCGGGCTGGTAGACCCACTCCCCGTGTTCGTCCGAGCCGAGGGCCAGGCCGGGGACCACCCAGTGTGCCAGGCCGTTGTACTTCCAGGCCCTGCACACCACGCGCTCCCCCGCCCGCAACGGCGCGGGTCGGCGGGGAAGACCCGCGGGGACCAGGGTGGAAGGCCCGGCCGCCTGGCTCACGCGTCCCGTCCCGGCCGGGCGTCGTCCGGTTCCTGCGCCAGGAAGGGCTCCGCGCTCCCGCGTCCCGCCGGACGGGCGCGCGGCACCTTGGTGCCCAGGACCTGGGCCACGACGTCCTGCGTGATCTGCCTGGCCGTCACGCCGACCTCCTCAAGGACCTCCTCGCGGGTGCCGTGGTCCAGGAAGCGATCGGGCAGACCCACCTCGTTCAGGCCCGTGTCCACGCCGGCCGCGCGCATCTCCTGCCGGAAGCGGGAGCCCACGCCGCCGGCGCGCACGCCGTCCTCGATCGTGACGACGAGGCGGTGGCGATCGGCCATGCCGATGACGCTGCGCGGCACGGGAAGCACCCAGCGCGGGTCGACGACAGTGGAGGAGATGCCCTGGTCCCTCAGGCGGGCCGAGACGTCCAGCGCCAGGCGGGCGAACGCGCCCACGGCCACGATGAGCACGTCGGGCTCGGCCTCGCCGGCGTCGCTGAGCACGTCGACCCCGTCGGCGGTGCGCGCGATCGCCTCGATCTCGTCCCCCGTGGATCCCTTGGGGAAGCGCAGCACGGTGGGCGCGTCGGACACGGCCACGGCCTCGCGCAGCTCCTCGCGCAGGCGCGTGGCGTCGCGCGGGGCGGCCAGGTGCAGGCCGGGCACCGATTGGACGAGGGCCATGTCCCACATGCCGTGGTGGCTGGCGCCGTCCGGCCCCGTGACGCCCGCGCGGTCGAGGACGAAGGTCACGCCAGCCCTGTGCAGGGCCACGTCCATGAGCAGCTGGTCGTAGGCGCGGTTGAGGAAGGTGGCGTAGACGGCCACGACGGGGTGGAAGCCGCCGAAGGCGAGGCCCGCCGCGGAGGCCACGGCGTGCTGTTCCGCGATGCCCACGTCGATGACGCGCTCGGGGTGACGCTCCTTCATGGGGGCCAGCCCCACGGGGATCAGCATGGCGCCCGTGATGCCGACCAGGTCGGCGCGCTCGTCGGAGAGATCCGCGAGTTCCTCTCCGAAGACGGACGTCCACGAGCGCCCGGGCGAGGAGGCGAGCGGCCTTCCCGTGGCCGGGTCGATGACGCCGACGGCGTGGAACTGGTCGGCCTCGTCCGCGAGCGCGGGAGCGTAGCCGTGGCCCTTGCGAGTGATGACGTGCACGATGACGGGTCCCTCGAAGGCCTTGGCGTCGGCGAGGGCCTCCTCGACCTCGGCGAGCTGGTGCCCGTCCACCGGTCCGATGTACTTGATGCCGAGGTCGGCGAAGAGCCCCTGCGGCGCCCACCAGTCCTTGAGACCGGCCTTGGCCGCGTGCAGCGACTTGTAGGTGAACTGAGAGGCGGGATTGCCATCCTTGAGCCGCTGCTTGAGAAAGCTCATGGTGTCCTCATAACGGCGGGAGACGCGCACCTTGTCGATCTTGCGGCCCACCGTGGCCGCCATACCCTGCATGGTGCGGGCCAGGCCGCCCACCGTGGGGGCGTACGAGCGGCCGTTGTCGTTGACGACGATGACGGCGCGCCTGGCGGGGTCTGCCGCGATGTTGTTGAGGGCCTCCCAGGCCATGCCACCCGTCAGCGCGCCGTCCCCGATGACGCCGACCGTCCAGCGGTTCGTTTCGCCCGCGAGGGAACGGGCGCGAGAGATACCGTCCACCCAGGCGAGGGAGCTGGAGGCGTGGGAGGACTCCACGACGTCGTGCTCCGACTCGGCGCGGGAGGGGTAGCCGGAGAGCCCGCCGCGATGGCGCAGGGTGTCGAAGTCCTGGCGGCCCGTGAGCAGCTTGTGCACGTAGGACTGGTGGCCCGTGTCGAAGACGAGGGTGTCGTGCGGGGACTCGAAGACGCGGTGCAACGCGATGGTCAGCTCGACGACGCCCAGGTTGGGGCCAAGGTGCCCGCCCGTGCGCGTCACATGCGAGATCAGGAAATCGCGGATCTCCTGGGCCAGGCTCGGGAGCTCCTGCGGGCCAAGGGCCCGGACGTCACGCGGGGAACGCATCCCCTCCAACACGCTCACGCGGGACTTCCTTCCATGGCGAGCAACGAACAAGCCTCCATGTTACCGCCGCGCAACGGGGGCGGGCCCCACACCCGTGGAGGATGTGGGGCCCGCCCCCGCTCCGGGCCGGGCCCGGTCCGCGTCGGTCAGCGACCGGCGGTGATGTTGCGCAGCACGTACTGCAGGATGCCGCCGTTGCGGTAGTAGTCGGCCTCACCGGGGGTGTCGATGCGCACGACCGCGTCGAACTCGGTGGTCTTGCCGTCGGTGCCCACGGCCGTGACCTTGACGGTCTTGGGGGTGGAACCCTCGTTGAGCACGGTAACGCCGGAGACCGAGAAGGTCTCCGTGCCGCTCAGGCCCAGCGTGTCGGCCGACTCGCCCTCGGGGAACTGCAGCGGAAGGACGCCCATGCCGATGAGGTTGGAGCGGTGGATGCGCTCGTAGCTCTGGGCGATGACGGCCCTGACGCCCAGGAGCGCCGTGCCCTTGGCAGCCCAGTCACGCGAGGAACCGGTGCCGTACTCCTTGCCGGCCAGGACGACCAGCGGGGTGCCGGCGGCCTGGTAGTTCTGCGCGGCGTCGTAAACGTACGCCTGCGGGGCGTCGGCCTGGGTGAAGTCGCGGGTGAAGCCACCCTCGACGCCGTCCAGCAGCTGGTTCTTGATGCGGATGTTGGCGAACGTGCCGCGGATCATCACCTCATGGTTGCCGCGACGGGAGCCGTAGGAGTTGAAGTCCTTGCGGTCCACACCGTTCTCGATGAGGTAGCGGCCGGCGGGGGTGTCCGACTTGAAGGAACCGGCCGGGGAGATGTGGTCGGTCGTGACGGAGTCGCCCAGCTTGAGCAGCACGCGCGCGCCGTCGATGTCCCGCACGGGAGCCGGCTCGGCCTGCATGCCCTCGAAGTACGGGGGCTTGCGGACGTAGGTGGACTCGGGCGCCCACTCGAAGGTGTTGCCCTCGGGGGTGTCGATGCCCTGCCAGCGGGCGTCGCCGTCGAACACGGAGGCGTAGTCCTTGGTGAACATCTCGCGGTCGATCGAGGCGTCCATGACCTCCTGGACCTCGATCGGGTTGGGCCAGATGTCGCGCAGGAACACGTCGTTGCCGTCCGCGTCCTGGCCCAGGGCGTCCTTCTCGAAGTCGAAGTCCATGGTCCCGGCGAGGGCGTAGGCGATGACCAGCGGCGGGGAGGCCAGGTAGTTCATCTTCACGTCGGGGTTGATGCGGCCCTCGAAGTTGCGGTTGCCGGAGAGCACGGCGGCGGCGGAGAGGTCGTTGGCCTGGACGGCCTCGGAGATCTCCTGCTCCAGCGGGCCGGAGTTGCCGATGCAGGTGGCGCAGCCGTAGCCCACCACGAAGAAGCCCAGCTTCTCGAGGAACGGGATCAGGCCCGACTTCTCGTAGTAGTTGGTGACGACCTTGGAGCCCGGGGCCACGGAGGTCTTCACCCACGGCTTGGAGCTCAGGCCCTTCTGCACGGCGTTGCGCGCCAGGATGGCGGCGGCCAGCATGACGGAGGGGTTCGAGGTGTTGGTGCAGGAGGTGATCGAGGCGATGGACACGAAGCCGTGGTCAAGCGAGAACTCGCGGCCGTCCTCCATCTTCACGTCCACGGACTTGGACGGGCGGCCCAGGCCGAGCGCGTCCTCGTCGGTGGAGTAGTTGTGGATGTCCTTGCGGAACTGCGCCTTGGCGTCCGTGAGCTCGATGCGGTCCTGCGGGCGCTTGGGGCCGGCGATGGAGGGGACCACGGTGGAGAGGTCCAGCTCGAGGTACTCGGAGTAGGCGGCTTCCTTGGAGGAGTCGTGCCAGAGGCCCTGCTCCTTCGTGTAGGCCTCGACCAGGGCGATGTTCTCGTCAGAGCGGCCGGTCAGACGCAGGTAGTCAAGCGTGACGTCGTCGATCGGGAAGATCGCGGCGGTGGAGCCGAACTCGGGCGACATGTTGCCGATCGTGGCGCGGTTGGCCAGCGGCACGGCGGAGACGCCCTCGCCGTAGAACTCGACGAACTTGCCCACGACGCCCTGTTCGCGCAGCATCTGCGTGATGGTCAGGACCACGTCGGTGGCGGTGGCGCCGGCCGGGATGGAACCGGAGAGCTTGAAGCCCACGACCTTGGGGATGAGCATGGAGACCGGCTGGCCGAGCATCGCGGCCTCGGCCTCGATGCCACCCACGCCCCAGCCAAGCACGCCCATGCCGTTGACCATGGTGGTGTGCGAGTCGGTGCCGACGCAGGAGTCCGGGTAGGCGCGCAGCACGCCGTCGACCTCGCGGGTCATGACGGTGCGGGCCAGGTACTCGATGTTGACCTGATGGACGATGCCGGTTCCCGGGGGGACGACCTTGAAGTCGTCGAACGCGGTCTGGCCCCAGCGCAGGAACTGGTAACGCTCCCCGTTGCGCTGGTACTCGATCTCCATGTTGCGCTCGAGCGCCGCCTCGTTGCCGAAGGCGTCGATCTGCACGGAGTGATCGATGACCAGCTCGGCGGGGGCCAACGGGTTCACGCGGGAGGCGTCGCCGCCCATGTCCTTGACGGCCTCACGCATGGTGGCCAGGTCGACGACACACGGCACACCGGTGAAGTCCTGCATGATCACACGGGCGGGGGTGAACTGGATCTCGACCGAGGGCTCGGCCTTGGGGTCCCAGCTCGCCAGGGCGCGGATGTGCTCCGCGGTGATGTTGGCACCGTCCTCGGTGCGCAGCAGGTTCTCCAGCAGAACCTTCAGGCTATAGGGAAGCTTGTCGGCGCCCTCGACGGCGCTCAACCGGAAAATTTCGTATTCGGTGCCCTGGACGTCCAGTACGCCCTTGGATCCGAAGCTGTCCACGTTGCTCATGGATCTCCTCTCGCCAGACTCCATCATGGTGCTCACGCCGTTCACGCTGCCAGTGAGGTGGCCCTCACCGGCAAACGCATCACGGACGCGGCGGAGTTCATCCCCACGATACCGCCGAGGTGGCCACTTTCCCGCCCCGAGGTCTCCCCCGTGCGCGCCGTCCGGCCCCTCAGCGCTCGCGCACGAGCTCCGCGACGGTCTCCAGGTGGTGGGTGTGCGGGTAGAGATCGAAACCACGCAGCCGCCGCAGGCGGTAGCCGCGGGCCGCGAACAGCGCCACGTCGCGCGCGAAGGAGGCCGGGTCGCAGGAGACATAGACGACGCGCCGCGCCTCGGTCCCGGCGATGGCCGCGACGGCCCCCTTGCCCGCGCCGGAGCGCGGCGGATCGAGCACGACGCCGTCCGGACGGCTGCCCGCGTGCTCGCGCAGCACGCGTTCCACGCGCCCATGGACCACGGCGGCCTGGGGCAGGTGGTGGAGGTTCCTGCGGGCGTCGCGGTGCGTGCCGGGCGCGCCCTCGACGGAGAGCAGGGAACCCGTTGGCCCGACGGCGGCGGCGAGGGGCGCGCTGAAGAGGCCGGCCCCGGCGTAGAGGTCGGCCCAGTCCTCGCCCTCGGCGGCACCCGCGAGGCCGAGGACGGCCCCCGCCAGCGTCTCCGGCGCCGTACGGTGCACCTGCCAGAAGCCCTCGCCGCTCACGCGGAAGGCGTGCCCTGCCGCCGTCTCGGAGACCCATGTGCGCCCGCTGACGCGGCGCAGGCTCCCCGCGCCGTCGGCCGCCGCGCCTCCTTGCTGCGTGAGCAGCGCGAGCGAGGCGCGATCCCCCACGGCCCTGGCCACCCGCTTGGCCGCGGCCCCGGCGCGACGCACGCCGCCGGCGTCGGGCACGGAGGGCACCACGAGCACAAGGGGCGTGCCCCCGGCCGCCGGGGCCGCGACCTCCACGCGGCCAAGGCCGTTGAGGTCCGCGTCGTCGAGGCCCAGCCCGTTGATCGCGTCCACCGCAAGCGGGAGGGCCGGCGTGTGGATGAGGCGGTGGCTGCGGGCCGCTCGCATGGCCAGGCGCCCCGAGGCGTCCACGCCGAAGGCCGCGCGCGTGCGCCAGCCCAGGCCGTCGACGCGCTCGTCGAGGGCCGGCTCGACCGCCTCAAAGCCGACGTCCGCGGCGTCCAGCTTCGCCAGCCGCGCGAGCTGCTCGCGCAGGACGCGGCCCTTGAGCTCGCGCTGGTAGGCGAGGTCGAGGTGGCCGAACTCGGCGCCGCCTGGCACGTGGTCGGGCGAGGGCGCGCGCAGGGCGTCGGCGAGCGCCCAGGGGTGCTCGACGCGGTGTTCGGAGGCCTCGAGGACCTCGATCACGTCGCCGCGCCAGAAGCGGTCCCCCTCTCCCGGCTCGGCGACGGCGACGCGCACGCGCTCCCCCGGGGCGCCGTGGCGCACGAAGACCACGCGGCCCTCGTGGCGGGCCACGGTGTGGCCGCCGTGGGCGACGTCGCCGAGGGTGAGTTCGACGACGGTGGGAGCGGCGCCGGAGGCGTCGGTGGAGGGCATGGATGCTCCTGTCGGGCTGGGTCTCAGTGGACGGGGTCGGCGCGGCGCGTGGAGGCCAGCTGCCACGGCACGGAGGCCACGACGACCCCCGGCTCGAAGTGCAGGCGCGCCCGCAGGCGCAGGCCGGTCTGGTTGTGCACCAATTGCTCCCACCAGCGTCCCACGACGTACTCGGGGATGTAGACCACCACGAGGTCGCGGGGGTGTTCGGCGCGCGCCTGCCTGATGTGCTCGAGGAGGGGTCCGGCCAGGTCGCGGTACGGGGAGGCGAGCACCGTGAGCGGCACGGGCAGCTCGCGGCGCTGCCAGGCGTGGACGGTGCGGGCGGTCTTCTCCGGGTCGGAGTCCACCATGACGGCCTCCAGCAGCTCGGGGCGCGTGGCCCGTGCGAAGGCGACGGCGCGCAGGAGGGGCTTGCGCAGGGTGGAGACCAGCACGAGGGCGTGCACGCGCGAGGGCATGGCCGTGACGTCGTCGTCGATGGCCAGCTCGCGGTCCACGTCGTCGTAGTGCTTGCGGATGCCGAGCATGCCGAGGCACAGCACGAGGATGCCTGCCACGGCCCACCACGCCCCGTGAAGGAACTTGGTGGAGAGCACCACGAGGAGCACCAGGCCGGAGAGGGCGAGCCCCACCACCGAGAGGGCACGCTTGCGGTGCAGGGCCACCCTGGCTCGGCGCTGGGCCGTGGCGCGCAGCTGGCTGCCGAAGTGGCGGACCATGCCCGCCTGGCTCAGCGTGAAGGAGACGAAGACGCCCACGACGTAGAACTGGATGAGCACCCCGAGGCCGGCGTGGGTGATGAGGACCAGCACGAGGGCGGCGGCTCCGAGCAGGAGGATGCCGTTGGAGAAGCCGAGCCGGTCACCCCTGGTGCGCAGCTGGCGCGGGAGATAGCCGTCTGAGGCCAGGTGGAAGGCCAGGCGCGGGAAGGTGAGGAAGCTCATCATTCCGGCGCTGAGCAGAACCAGGACGGTGACGAGGCACATGAGGACGACGGGGAGCCCCGGCCCCAGGACGGCCCGCGTGAGCTGGGCCAGAACGGGCGCCTGGACGTAGCCGCCGACGTCGCCCCCGGAGAGCTGCAGGGAGGGGTCCTGGACGAGGACCAGGCGAGTGGCCCTGGCCAGGAAGAGGGTGCCGAGCGTCAGGACGGTGGCGACGATGCCGATCCAGGCGAGGACCCAGCCGGCGTTGCGGGCCTTGGGGGCCCGCAGCATGGCGACGCCGGAGATGGGCGCCTCGACGCCGGTGAGCGCGGCGGAGCCGGTGGAGAAGGCGCGCAGCACCAGCACCAGGCCGGCGAGCGAGTGCAAGCCGTCGGGGTAGTCCGGGTGCGCGCGCAGCGCGAAGTCGGCGCTCGGTGCCAGGCCCAACCGCCCCGTGGCGGCGAGCGCTCCCCCCACGAGCAGCACGACGCCCAGGCCCGCCACGAAGAGCACGGCGGGTAGAGAGCGGGCCCAGGGACCGCGGCCCAGGCCGCGCAGGCTCAGCACCACCAGGAGCACCACGCCGATCGCCGCCACCCACGGCTCACCGCCGGCCAGCCGGGGGAAGGCCGCCGTGAGGTAGTGGGCGGCCGCGGACATGGACACCGCCACCGTGAGCGTGAGGTCGAGGAGCAGCGCGGCCCCGACCACCACCCCGGCGCGCGGGCCCAGGTTTTCGGACGCGATCTGGTAGTCCCCCTTGCCGGAGGGATACGCGCGCACCGAGACGCGGTAGGAGAGGATCAGCACCGCCATGACGGCCATGATGGCCACGCCCACCCAGGGGGCCAGGCTCGCGGCGGCGAGGCCGGCCAGGGCCAGAGTCAGCAGGATCTCGTCCGGCGCGTACGCCACGGAGGAGAGCGCGTTCGCCGCGAGGCTCGGCAGGGCCACGCGGCGGCGCAGCAGCACGGGCCTGGCCCGGCCGGTGATCTCCGGCCGGCCCACGAGGATCCGCTTGAGCGCGTCAAGGAACGACAACACCTGGACAGGGTAGCCGTTCGGCGCCGCGCCAGGGGCGCGGAAGCGTGGAAGACTGGCAGCGGTTCCCGGCCGGGGACCCCGACCGGCGGAGCCGGCCGGCGCGACGACATCGAGGAGCGGGGCCGTTGGCGCACTTCGTGATCATGGGCTGCGGGCGCGTGGGCGCCACGCTGGCGCACGCCCTGGAGGACGACGGTCACTCCGTGGCCGTCGTGGACAGGGACCCCACGGCCTTCCGGCGGCTGCGTCCCGACTTCGCCGGCCTGACCGTGACGGGGGTCGGCTTCGACCGCGACACCCTTGAGCAGGCCAGCATCCGGGACGCCTATGCCTTCGCCGCCGTCTCCTCCGGCGACAACTCCAACATCCTCGCCACGCGCGTGGCGCGCGAGCAGTTCCACGTGCGCCACGTCGTGGCGCGCATCTACGACCCCGGCCGGGCCGAGGTCTACCAGCGCCTCGGCATCCCCACGGTGGCCTCGGTGCGCTGGAGCGCCGACCAGGTGCTGCGCCGGATCCTGCCGGAGCACACGCTCTCCGGCGACTTCCGCGAGGCCTCCGGCCGCCTGGTGCTGCGCGAGCTGCCCGTGGCCAGGCCGTGGTTCGGGCGCCCCCTCGCGGAGATGGAGTCGGCGCTCGGCATCCGCGTGGCGTACGTGACGCACTTCGGCGAGGGCGTGCTGCCCTCGCCGGGGACCCGCTACCAGGAGGGGGACGTGCTGCACGCCATGCTGCCCGTCGACCGCTCCGTCCAGATCGACCGGATGCTGGCCGCGAGCCCGCAGCACGCCGCGGCCTTGCGCGCCGAGCAGGAGGAGAACGCATGAAGGTCGTCATCGCCGGGGGCGGCTCGGTGGGCCAGTCCATCGCCCGCGAGCTGCTGCGCCACAACCACTCGGTCCTGGTCATCGACGAGAACGAGGCTCCTGGCGATCGCGAGGGCTTCGAGGAGGCGGAGTGGTTCGTGGGCGACGCCTGCGAGCTCGCGACCCTGCAGCGCGCCGGCGTCGAGGAGGCCGAGGTCGTCGTCTCCGCGACGGGGGACGACAAGGCCAACCTGGTGGTCTCGCTCCTGGCCAAGACCGAGTTCGGGGTCTCCCGCACCGTGGGGCGCGTGAACAACCCCAAGAACGACTGGATGTTCGACGACGCGTGGGGTGTGGACGTGGCCGTCTCCACCCCGCGCCTCATGACGGCGCTGGTCGAGGAGGCCGTGGAGATCGGCGACGTGGTCCGCCTGCTGACCCTGCGCACGGGCGAGACCACCATGGTGGCCTACACGGTGCCCTTCGACGGAGCGGCGGTGGGGAGGCTCGTGGGCTCCTACTCGTGGCCGCAGGGGGTGGTCCCCGTCGCCGTGCTGCGGGAGGACCTGCCCTTCGCCCCCGCCCCGGACGAGGTGTTCGAGGGCGGCGACGAGGTCTTCTTCCTCAGCACGCTGGAGGGCGAGCCGCTGCTGCGGGAGCTGCTCTCCCGCCGCGAGGGCCCCTGAGGGGCCTCCCCGTGCCGCCCGGTGCCCGACGGCGAGCGGTCACCGCCCGCCGTCGGGCCGCCCGCCGTCGGGCCGCCCGCCGTCGGGATCCGCGGCGTCCTCGGCCCCCGCTTCGAGGGCGGCGGAGGGAGGCCGGGTGATGGCCCACGCCAGGGCGAGAGCGCCCAGGTAGAGGGGGACGCCCATGACGAGGCGGGCGGTCCCGAGGAGCGTCACCCGGTCCGCGAGGTAGAGCGGCACCTGCACCACGAGGCGCAGGACGAAGACCGCCACGATGAGCCACGTCGCCGCCGCATAGCCGCGCTCGCGGGCCCGCTTCCCCCGCCACGAGAGGTTCTCACCGTGCAGGAAGCCGAAGATGACGCCGGCGAGCGGCCAGCGCACCGCGACGGAGACCGCGAGGGCCACGATGTAGGCGACGTCGATGTAGAAGCCGGGCACGTAGTAGTCGCGCGCCTGGCCGCCCACCCTGGCGAAGAGCGCGCACACGAGGATGCCCACGAGCCCGGACAGGGCCGAGGCGATCTGCTGCCTGCGCACGGCACGGGCGGCGAAGAGCACCACCCCCACCGCGACGGAGGCGACGAGGGAGACCTCGAGCGCCTGCGTGCCGATGAACGCACCGAGGAAGACGAGTCCGGGCAGGAGGGACTCGAGCAGGCCACGCACCCCGCCCACGCTCGCCAGGACGTCGATGTTGCCGTCCTGGCGCCTGCGCAGCCCGGAGCTGGCCGCGACGCGCGCGGCCACCTCGGAGAGCGGCACCTCGGGGGCAGGGGTTCCCGACCCGGGGCTTGCGGCGTCCGGGGGCGCCGCGCGTCGGACGCGCTCCTCCTCGTCGCTCATCCGTTCTCCTCCTCCGCCTCGAGAATCTCGTAACCGGGGTCGTAGAGGACCCTGGCGTTCGCCTCCCGCGTCAGCATCCCGCGGCAACGCAGCTGGCCGCCGGCGCCCACGCCCGGCACGCGGCGCTGACCCATCCAGACCAGGCGCACGCGCTCCACCGTGGTGCGACGCCCGCCGGGCGGGGGGACGTCCGGCTCCAGGATGGCGCTGAACACGGGCGCCTGCCCCGCGGCCGGGTAGCTCACGGCGGCGACCCACCCGAGCAGGTCCACGCGACCGCGCTCGGGCAGCTCGGACCAGTCGGTCTCAGCCAATCTCGGTGATCTCCGGCCCGCGCTCCGGGCGCCGCTCGCGGCCCGCCCCGTCGGCGTCGCCGGCCGAGGCTCCGGCGGCAGCCGCATCGGCGGCGTCCGGCGTCGCGGTTCCGCCCGGCTCGTCGCCCGCGCCGGCCTGCGCCGCCGCGCCGGGCGCCGCCGGGATCGGGTCGGAGCTCGGCACCCGGAGCGGGAGCAGCTCGGTGGGGGCCATGGGCGTCTGCCCGCGATCAACGACCACGCGGCCGAGCAGCTCCTCGAGGGCCGCCGCGGCCTCGTCGTTGATGGCGGCCGGACCGCCGAAGACGGCGCGCAGGAACCAGCGCGGGCCGTCGACGCCCACGAAGCGGGCGATCATCACGCCCTGACTGCCGTCCGGGCCGGTCGCGGGCACGCGCGCCAGGATCTCCGGCCCGAAGCGGCCGTCGCGGCGGTCGGTGCGGCCGCCCTGCGCCGTGACCGACTGGTCGATCTGTGCCGAGATACCCGGCCAGAGCCCCTCCGACTTGGGGGCCGCGAAGGCCTGCAGCTGCACGCGCGAGCCCTCCAGCTCGATCGCAACGGAGACGACCTGCTGCGCCTGCTGCTCCACCTCCAGGTTGAGGTTCATGCCCTCCACGATGGGGATGCGCAGGGAGCCGAGGTCCGCGAAGCCGGTCACGTCGTCGCCGGCCTCTGCGGCGTCCAGCGGGCCGGAGGCCCGCTCGCTCTTCGCGCCGGCCGCGGACACGGCGCCGTCCGTCCCCACGGCTACGGCGTCCTCGGCCGGGCTCCCCTCCGGGGTTCCCTTCTCCTCGACGCCCTGCGCGTCGCCCGCGTCCTTCTGCTTCTTCTTGCGCCCGAACATCCTCATCCCTCCTGCGCCGCACGAGCGGCGTGAAATCCACCGGTGGAACCGAAGCCGCGCTCGCCGCGCTCGGTCTCGTCCAATTCCTCGACCTCCACGAAGCGGGCCCGCTCCACGCGCTGGAAGAGCAGCTGCGCGATCCGGTCGCCGCGGTGCAGCACGATCGGTGTCGCGGCGTCCGTGTTCAGCAGCGTCACCATGATCTCGCCGCGGTAGCCCGCGTCGATGGTGCCGGGGGCGTTGACGACCGTGAGGCCGTGCCTGGCCGCCAGCCCGGAGCGGGGGTGTACGAGCCCCACGTAGCCCTCCGGTACGGCGACGGCCACGCCCGTGGGAACCAGGCGGCGCTCCCCCGGGGCCAGCTCGACGTCCTCCCTGCTGCGAAGATCGGCGCCGGCGTCGCCCTCGAGGGCGTAGGCCGGGGCGGGAAGATCTGGGTCGAGGCGGCGCAGGCGCACCTCGAGAAGGGGAGAACTCGTCATGGTCCCTCTGCATCGTCGGGCTGGATCGCGGGCCGCGAGGGCGCCCGCTCCGCCGACCACTCTATCGGCTCGCGACTAGGATGTTCCCCATGTCTGAACCCTCCGGCGTCCCCGCGCCGTACATCGAGAAACTGCGCGCCCCGTGGTGGCTGTGGATCGTCGTCTTCGCCATCTCCCTGGCCCTTGGCGTGGCCCTCTCCCCCACGAACCCCGTGCTGCTGACCGTCCTGGCGGTCGTCGCGGCCATCATCGGCAGCGTCCTGCTCATCGCCTCGGCCCCCAGCATCGTGGTCACCCCCACGATGCTCAGCGTGGGCCGTTCCACGATCGAGCGGCACTACCTCGGTGAGGTCACGGGCTACCGCGGCAACGGTGCCAGGTACCAGCGCGGCCGCGGCCTCAACGGGCTGGCCTTCATGTGCTTCCGCGGCTGGGTGGACCCCGTGGTGCGCGTGCAGATCGAGGACCCCCGCGATGCGACCCCGTACTGGCTGTTCTCCAGCCGTCGGCCGGAGGCCCTCGTGGCTGCCCTAGGGGGGACCATGGCGGACCCCGGCGAGCACGACGACGCCTGGCTGAACTGAGACGTCGACGTCGGGCCGGGCGGTTGCCCGCCCCTGCCACGGGACGCAACGGGAAAGGCCGCGGTCACCATCCTTGGATGGTGACCGCGGCCTTCGTCGTGAGGGCGTGGATCAGCCCTCGCAGTCCTTGCAGTAGAAGAGCCCGTTGCGCTCGGAGGCCACCTGGGAGCGGTGACGCACCAGGAAGCAGGAGGCACAGGTGAACTCGTCGGACTGCGCCGGGAGCACCATGACCTGCAGTTCCTCGTTGGAGAGGTCGGCGCCTGGCAGCTCGAAGCTGTCCGCCGCCTCCGCCTCGTCCTCGTCCACGACGGCCGACTGTGAATCGTTGCGGCGCCCCTTCAGTTCCTCGAGGGAATCCTCGCGGACATCGTCTTCGTTCTTCCGGGGTGCGTCGTAATCGGTAGCCACTCTTGCCTCAAATCCTACGGATCGTTCACGTATGAGCGCATCGACCTCGAACCCGCCTGGTGGGGCCTCTCCCGATGCGTCGCACAGATCTAACACCACCGACCCGTCAATGACAAACCGTGTTCGCGCACGGTGGAAACGGGGGCGCCGGACGGCGGCCTCCACACCGGAACGCGCCCTCTTCCCCTCCGTGCGCGCCGCCCCCGCGCGCGCCACACCGGGCAAAATCCCGGCGCGCTCGCCCGGTCGATGCCAGGCTAGGTATCCTTCGAGCGTTTGGGTCGCGCGGCCGGAAGGATCCGGACGCGTCGTCGGCCCCGGCCAGACAGCACGGGAGGAACGGCATGGATCACCTCGAATTGGTGCGCGTCCATGAGACGGGGACGGAGCTCGTCCTCCGGGCCCCGGACGGAACCCAATTCCTGTTGGCCATGGACGAAGCCCTCAAGCGCGCCGCGCGCGAGCCACGCCCCAGCAACCCCGCGCCCGTCGCCTCGCAGGCCGCCCTCTCGCCCCGCGAGATCCAGGCGCGCATCCGCGCCGGCGCCTCCGCGCAGGAGGTCGCGGACGGCTCCGGCACCCCGCTGGAGCACGTGCTGCGTTACGAGGGCCCGGTCCTGGCGGAACGCGACTACATCGCCAGGCAGGCCCGCGCCGTGCAGGTCTCCCCCGCCCTCGGCAACGAGGGGTACCGCGCCGCCTTCGGCGACGAGGCGGCCTCGCTCGGGGACATGGTGCGCACGCGCCTGCGCTCCTTCGGCGTCGACCCGGCCGAGCTGCGCTGGGACGCGTGGAAGGTGGATGCCGGCACGTGGGCCGTCAGCGCCCACTTCGAGGTGCCCCAGGACTCCGCGGCCATCGGCGAGGAGCCCCCGGCCCGCTGGACCTTCCACCCCGCCAGGCGCCACCTCGAAAACGCCAACCGTTGGGGTCAGGTCCTGTCCGAGTGGGAGCCCTGGGACGTGCTCCCCGGCCGCCGGCTGGCTCCCGTCGGCGAGGCCACGAGCGACACCGAGATCGCCGAGCACCGGGAGCGCTCCCCTGAGAACGAGGCGCTGCTCGACGTGCTCAACCGCCGCCGCGGCACCCGCGTCGGCGAGGACGTGGAGGGCGACGACGCCCTGGCCCACCTGATCGCCAAGACCCACGCCCAGCGCGACGAGGACGCCGCGCACGGGGAGAAGCCGAGCGCATGGACGCGCCGCGAGGAGCCCTCCGCGGAGGACGACGGGTTGGAGAACGTGCTGGCCGGTCCCGGCCACGATTCCGGCGGAGGGGACCAGAGCTGGCCGCCGCTGCGCCGCGTCCCAGACCCGCTCCCCGCCCCGCGCGCGGACGGCGAGGACGAGGACGGACCGCGCCCCCACAAGAAGCGCCGCTCGCAGGTGCCCAGCTGGGACGAGATCGTCTTCGGCCGCTCCGCCAAGGGCGGGGACGACGAGGACCCCGAGGGCTGATTCCGTCCGGGATTCAGCTCCCGGGGGTCACGGGGCGAGCAGCAGCAGCGGCACCCTGCGCTCGGCCTGCGTGAGCGAGCCGTGCTGGCCCACCATGGAGAAGGCGTGCGGCGCCGCGCGGCGCCCGTCGTAGAGGGCCAGGTCGCCGTGGGCGGCCACGATGAGATCGCCGATGCGCTCGCGCACCCCCTGCCTCAGGGAGGGACCGAACCAGCCGGCCGCGAGGGCCTCGTCCCGGCTCAGCACCCAGGCGCGCGAGCCGAAGCGGTCCTCCCAGGCCGCGCGGGTGGCGGCCCTGACGTCCTCGTCCGCGTCGGGGGCGAAGTGCAGCTGCACGCCGCGCGGCTCGCCCGCCGTGTGTTCCACGCCGGCGAGCAGCTCGGGATGCAGGGAATAGTCGACGCGGCCGGACACCGGGACGTCCACCATGCCGTGGTCACCCGTGACGAGCAACAGGGTGCCCTGCCCCACCCCAGCGGCGAGCCGCTTGAGCGAGGAATCCAGTTCCTCCAGCGCGTGCAGCCACTGCGCGGAGTCGACGCCGTGCGCATGCCCGGCCTTGTCCAGCTCGTCCCAGTACAGGTAGACGAGCGCGTCGCGGTGCTCGCGCAGGGTGTCGAGCGTGCAGCGCACGCGGGCGCCGGGCGTGTTCGCCTCCAGGAAGCGCCCACCGCGCAATCCGGCGCGGGTGAGCGGGCTGGAGCGGAACTTGGGACGCGAGACGGTCACCACGGTGCGGCGCCCCTCGAGGCGCTCGAACACGGTGGGCTCGGCCTGCCACGACTCCGGCTCGAGGTCCCCGGGCCAGCCGCCCAATTGGTTCACGACCCGGCGCAGGGCCGGATCGAAGGCGTCGTAGCCCACGATCCCGTGGCGGGCAGGCGGCAGCCCCGTGACGAGCGAGGTCAGGGCCGCCGCCGTGGTGGTGGGGAAGACGGTGTCGATGCTCGTCGGCAGGCCCGAGCGCGAGGCCGCGCGCAGCGTGGGGGCGTGACCCCCGAAGCGCTTGAGCAGGCGCGAGCCCAGCCCGTCCACGAGCACCACGACGGCGCGCCGCGCGGCGGGCAGCTGCAGGAGGTTCTCGAAGCCCTCCTCGCCCAGCGCCGCCGCGACGGAGGGCATGACGTCGCTGAGCGAGCCGCCGCCGTAGGCCGGAGCCTGCGGCAGCGGCACCGCCTCAGCGATGACCGCCCCGTCCCAGCCGGGCCACGCCGCGGGGGGCCGGCTCCCTGCGTTCGGGGACGGGCCCGGCCGCCCAGGCCGCGTCCCTCGTGGCCCGGCGCAGCGCCCGCGCGAAGTCCCCGGCCTCCTCCACGTGATCGGTGCCGTCCGCGTCCGCGGAGACCCGCAGCACCAGGTCCTCCCGCACGCTCTGGCCCTGGTAGCCGTGGTCCATGTCGCACTGGGGGTCGGAGCACGAGGCCGGTCCAAGGTCCAGCCTGGCCCCTCCCGACCACGCGATGCCGAGCGTGATCTCCAGGGGCGCCTGCCCGCGGCGGTGCTCGTGCGGACGCGGGTACACGGCGGAGACCACCACGGAATCGAGCCGCGGGAGCGCCACCGTCTCCACGGAGACGTTGGCCACGACCTCGTCCGAGCCCTCCGGCTGGTGATCGTCCACGTGCACGATCACCAGGCTCTCCCCCGTCAGCACCAGGATGATGGCGTGGCGGTGCACCTCGGAGTGCTCCACGTGGGTCTCAAGGTGCAGCAGGTGCCGCAACTCCTGCGAGCCGTCCAGCTCGTCCTCGAGCAGGTCGGCGATGAGGTGGGGGTAGAAGCCGGCGCGCGTGAGCTGCGCCGCGAGGTCCGCCTGGGGGCGGGTGTTGCTGGTGGGCATGCCGTGATTCTACCGGGGCGTCCCCGCGCCGGACGGGACGGGGCGCGGCACCCGGCCACCCGGCGTCGGGCACGGGCCCGGCCGGCACCGCGACCGGGGGCGGTGCACCCGGCCACCCGGCGTCGGGCACGGGCCCGGCCGGCACCGCGACCGGGGGCGGTGCACCTAGCGCAACGGGATGGACATGGCCCGGCGGGCCGAGTCGATACGTTCCCCCGGGTTGCCGAGCCGCAACTCGGCGGAGAGCACGTGCGCGCCGTTGCGCGCCGCGAGCACGGGGTTCAGCTCCAGCAGCGCCACGGCGGGAAGATCATCCTTGAGCCGCCCCACGCGGGCCAGGACGTCCTGCACGGCCGCGGTGTCCAACACGGGCAGTCCCTCGTGGCCAAGCAGCTTGCGGGCCGTGCGGGGCGCGCGCACCATGTCGTGCAGCACCCCAGGCGTCAGCGGTGGGGCCGCGTGGGCCCAATCGTCCAGCAGGCTCACGGCGTCCCCGGCCAGCCCGAAGGACACGAGCGGGCCCATGAGCGGGTCCTCGATGGCCCTGACCACGGTGCCCTGTCCGGTGGGAGCCATGGCCTGCAGCTCAAGCGGCACGTCGCCGTAGGGCGCCAGCAGGGCGCGCATGGAGCGTACGTCGGAGCGCAGGGAGGCCTCGTCGACGATGTTGAGCCGCACGCCTCCCAGGTCGAGGCGGTGCCGCAGCGTGGCGTCCCTGGCCTTGAGCACCACGGGGTAGCCCACCGAGGCCGCGGCCGCCACGGCCTCCTCCTCCGTCGCGAAGGGCACGGCCGCCAGCAGCTCGATCCCGTAGCAGCGCAACAGGCGCGCGGTGTCGGCCGGGTCCATGGTCCGCAGCTCAGCCCCCTCGAGGCCCTCGAGCCACGAGGCGACGAGCGCCTCCGCGGCGGCCCTGTCCACCCCCGCGGGCTCCACCGGCTCCCCGGGGTCCCGTTCGCGCCACCCGGCGTAGCTCACGGCGTGCTGCAGCGCGGAGATGGCGGTGGCGGGGTCCGGGTAGCACGGCAGCCCGTGGAAGAGCCCCGAGACGGGCGCCCCGCGCCCCACGGCGCCGGCGAAGCACGCCAGCACCGGCTTGCCCGCCGCTGCGGCCTCGACCGCCACGGCCCCAGCGAGCGCCCCGGGGTCCACGGTCATGGATGGGAGCAGCGCCACGAGGAGGGAGTCGACGTCGTGCCTGCCGAGAATCCGCGCGACGTCGGCGCGCAGCGCCTCGACCGCCACGGACTGGCCGCCCTCCAGCCGGACGCCGTCCCCGCGCACGTCCACGCTCAGGCGCGCCGCCCGCGCGTGGTCCTCGGCGACGACAGCCAGGGCGGCCGAGTTGCTGAGGACGGCCAGGCGGGGGCCGCGCGGCAAGGGCTGGGAGCCCAGGAGCTGGGCCGCATCCATGAGGGCCTCCTGCGTGTTCACGCAGACGACGCCGCTCTGGGCCAGCACGGCGTCCACGGCGCCGGGCGGCGCCATGGTGGTGCGGGCCTCGTGGCCGGGCGGGAGGCGCCGGCCCATGACCTCGGTCTTGGCCACGATGACGGGCTTGGCGCGGGAGAGCCGCCGGGCGATGCGGGAGAACTTGCGGGGGTTGCCGAAGCTCTCCAGGGACAGGGCAACGACGCGGGTGGGGTCGTCGTCCTCGAAGAATTGCATGAGGTCATTGCCGGAGACGTCGGACCGGTTGCCGGCGTTGAGGCCGGCGGAGAGGCCAAGACCGCGGCGTTCGGCGACGGCCACGAGCATGGCGCCGAGGGCGGCCGACTGGCTGAAGAGGCCGATGCCTCCCTCCGCCCCGGCCGGTGCGGTGCGCCGGCCGGCAGTGGCCGGGCGCGGGGGCCGCCGCCGCTCGGCCGGGCTCGCGTTGAGGCTCACCCCGGGGTCCGTGTTGAAAAGGCCGAGGGAGGCGGGGCCGACGACCCGCATGCCGCCGGCGCGGGCCAGCCGCACCAGCTCGCGCTGGGTGGCCAGACCCTCCGGAGAGCTGAAGCCGGTCGTCATGACCACGAGCCCCTTGACGCCGTGTTCGGCGCAGTCGCGCGCCACGGCGAGGACCTGATCCTTGGGGACGGCGACGATGGCCAGGTCCACCGGGTGCGGGATCTCGTTCACGCGCGCGTAGGCCGGCCCGCCTCCCAGCTCCAGGGCGTGGGGGTTGACGGCGTAGACGGGCCCGGTGAATCCGCCCTCGCGGACGTTCTCCAACAGGGTGTGGCCCAGCTTGCCCCAGGTCCGGGAGGCGCCGACGACGGCCACGGAGCGCGGGCGCAGCAGCTCGGCCAGGCTGCGGGCCTCCGCGCGGTGCTCGCGGGACTCCATGACGGCTAGCGAGCGCTCGGTCGGATCTATGTCGAAGGAGACCATGACCACGCCATCCTCGAAGCGCCGCGAGACGTCGTAGCCGGCCTCGGAGAAAACGGTGAGCATCTGCCGGTTCTCCGGCAGCACCTCCGCCGTGAAGCGCTCGATCCCCAGCTCGCGCCCGGCCGCGGCGAGGTGCTCGAGCAGGATGGAACCGAGCCCCTTGCCCTGCTCGGAGTCCCGCACGTTGAAGGCCACCTCTGCCTCGGACCCGCCCACTGGTCCCGCGCCCGCCGCGCCGCCGGCGGCGGCGGCCGGCCCCGCGGCGTCGGGCAGGCGGTCGAAGCGACCGATGGCCAGGATCTCCCCGCGCCGCTCCACCACGAGGGCCACGCGCTCCACGTGGTCAACCTCCGTGAAGCGCTTGAGCTCCATGGCGGTCAGCGAGGACTTGTACGTGAAGTACCGCAGGTAGATGGAGCGCTCGGATTGCGCGGCGTGCATCCGCTGGGTGGCGTCCGCATCCTGGGGGCGGATGGGGCGGACGTGGGCGGTGGAGCCGTCACGCAGCACGACGTCCGCCTCCCAGCGGGTGGGATATGCACCGGGGCGTCGGGGGGAAGCCATATCCTGAACAGTAATGTCCGCACGGGCGTCACGGGCGGGTTTCTCGTGTCCGTGGCCGCCGGGGCGGACGCCGTCATCACCGAGCACGTAATCAAGGGAAGAGGTCGCTGCACCCATGGCGCGCCGCACACCGCAGGAGACCGAGCCGTTCGAGGAGAGGATCATCGACATCGACGTCTCCTCCGAGATGGAGACATCGTTCCTGGAGTACGCCTACTCGGTCATCTACTCCCGCGCGCTGCCTGACGCCCGCGACGGCCTCAAGCCGGTCCAGCGCCGCATCCTGTTCATGATGCGCCAGATGGGACTCACGCCGGCCAAGGGCCACGTGAAGTCCGCCCGCGTGACCGGCGAGGTCATGGGCAAGCTGCACCCGCACGGCGACGCTGCCATCTACGACGCCATGGTGCGCATGGCCCAGCCGTTCTCGCTGCGCCTGCCGCTCATCGACGGCCACGGCAACTTCGGTTCGCTCGACGACGGCCCCGCCGCCCCACGCTACACCGAGGCGCGCATGGCCGCCGCCGCCATGGACCTCACGGACGACCTCGACGAGGACGTCGTCGACTTCGTCCCCAACTACGACAACCAGCTCACGCAGCCTGAGGTGCTCCCGGCCTCCTACCCCAACCTGCTGGTCAACGGCACCACGGGCATCGCGGTGGGCATGGCCACCAATATGGCCCCGCACAACCTGCGCGAGGTCGTCGCGGCGGCGCGGCACCTGCTGGCCCACCCGGACGCCACGCTGAAGGACATCGAGGAGTTCATCCCCGGGCCGGACCTGCCCAGCGGCGGCACCATCGTGGGGCTCGACGGCATCCGCGACGCCTACCGCACGGGTCGCGGCGTCTTCCGCACACGCGCCAAGGTAGAACTGGAGAACGTCACGCCGCGCAAGCAGGCGCTCGTCGTCACGGAGCTGCCGTACACGGTGGGGCCGGAGAAGGTGATCGAGAAGATCAAGGACGCCGCGGACGCCAAGAAGCTGCAGGGCGTCTCCGACGTCGTCGATCTCACCGACCGCCAGCACGGGCTGCGGCTCGTGATCGAGCTCAAGAACGGCTTCAACCCCAATGCCGTGCTGCAGGCGCTGTACAAGTACACGCCCATGGAGGACTCCTTCGGCATCAACAACGTGGCGCTCGTGGACGGGCAACCGCGCACCTTGGGCCTGCTGGAGCTGCTGACCGTCTACGTGGAGCACCGCCTCTCCGTGGTCCGGCGCCGCACGGCGTTCCGCCTGGCCAAGAAGAAGGACCGCCTCCACCTGGTCGAGGGCCTGCTCATCGCCATCGTCGACATCGACGAGGTCATCCAGATCGTGAGGTCCTCGGAGGACACGGCGAACGCGCGCGAGCGGCTGCGCACCGTCTTCGACCTCTCGGTGCCGCAGGCCGACCACATCCTGGAGCTGCGGCTGCGCCAGCTGACGCGCTACTCGCAGATCGAGCTGGAGGCGGAGCGCGACGAGCTGCTGGGCACCATCGCGGAGCTGGAGGAGATCCTGGCCTCCGACGAGCGGCTGCGCGACGTGGTCTCCGGCGAGCTGGCGGAGGTCGCCGAACGCCACGGAAGCGACCGCCGCACCGTGCTGCTGGCCAAGGAGAAGGGCACCCCGCTCAAGGGAACGGTGATGCCGGAGGCGGAGAGCACGGCCAAGAAGGCGCCGCTGGCCATGGAGGTCAAGGACGCGCCGTGCCTCGTGGTGCTCACGGCCACCGGCCGGCTGGCCCGCACGGTGGACACCTCCGAGGTGCTAGGTGAGCGGCGAGGTCGCCACGACGCCCTGGCCTCGGTGGTGCGCACGAGCGCGCGCGCCCACGTCGGCCTCATCACCTCGGCGGGCCGCATGGTCCGCACCTCCGTCGTGGAGATCCCCGTGCTCGTGGCGGGGGCCAACGGGGTACAGCTGGCCGACGGCGTCAAGGCCGGGGACTTCATCCAGCTGGGTCGCGGAGAGAGCCTCGTCGCCGTGGTTCCGCTGGACGCCGTCGTGGCGCTGGGGACGGCGCAGGGAGTGGTCAAGCGGCTCACGCCCGAGTACCCCGTGACGAGCGACGAATGGGAGGCCATCTCGCTCAAGCCGAAGGACCGGGTCCTCGCGGCGGCGGTGGCACCGGAGTCCACCGAACTGGTCTTCGTCACGCGAGGAGCCCAGCTGCTGCACTTCTCCTCCGCGACCGTCAGGGCCCAGGGCCGCACGGCCGGGGGCATGGCGGGCATCCGGCTGGCCGACGGCGACGAAGCCGTCTTCTTCGGCGTCGTGGATCCTGCCGACCCGGAGTCCGCCGTCGTGACGATCTCCGACGGTGCCGAGTCGTTGCCGGGCGCCGAGGGCGGGTCCGTCAAGGTCACGCCCTTCGCCGAGTACCCCGGCAAGGGCCGGGGAACGGGCGGGGTGCGGGCGCACCGCTTCCTGAAGGGCGAGGACCACCTGCGCCTGGCGTGGGTGGGCCGCGGTCCGGGGCGGGCGTCGTCGTCGGGCGGCGTCGCCAGGGCGCTGCCCACGGAGCACGGCCGCCGGGACGGCTCCGGCATCCCGTTGACCCAGGCGGTGGAACTCATCGGCCCGGCCTCGGCGCTGGCCGGGGTCGGAGGCACTGGGGCCCGCGGGGCCGGGGCCGACGGGTTGCCGGCTCACGAATCCCGTTCGGCGGCCTTCGGACCCACCGGAGGCCGTGCGGCCCGCGACACTGCCGGGGAAGATTCGAATCCCTTCAGCGACGGCGGGATCGTGGAGGTCGAGGACGGCTCACACGTGGACGTCCAGAACCAGCTCTTCGAGGACTGAGCCGCGCCTCGCGCGGATTGCCGAACCTCGCGACGCAAACCGCCACGTTTCAGCTGTGGTGGGTGTGGGCGAGGTGGTGGTGGAAGGTGCACAGCAGGATGGCGTTGTTGATGTCGGTGGGTCCGCCGCTGTCGTAGGGGATGAGGTGGTGGGCTTCGCAGTAGCCGGCGG